>OCTX012212769.1_pt1 | contig 15613 bp, 12 predicted proteins | sample 1539691 | NCBI WGS metagenome assembly OCTX01 (sample SAMN02144231, study PRJEB22623) | gut metagenome | biome: sheep rumen | host: Ovis aries | place: New Zealand | reverse complement strand
GAGTAATTTTCATGGAGCAATGAGTAATTTTCGTGGAGAGGCTACTGGTGATCGTGGAGAGGCCACTAATTTTCGTGGAGAGGCTCCTGGTGATCGTGGAGAGGCTACTAATTTTCGTGGAGAGGCTACTGGCGATTGCAGAGATTGCACTTGCGTGATGACGATTTCGCCGCAAAAACGTCATTATTAAAATAAGAAATAAGAAATAAAAGTTAGGAAATAAGAAATAAAAAAATAAGAAATAAAAAAATAAAAATCAAAATAATAATTGGGCGTATGAACAATAGCAAGTATCGTGGCGTGGTGGTGCCGATGGTGACCCCCGTGACGCAGGACGGACGGCTCGACGTGAAAGCCGTAGAGAGAATCATCGAGTTTTTTGCCGACAACAAGGTGGCACCCCTGCTGATGGGAACCACCGGCGAGGGCAACAGCGTGAGCCAGCAGGACGGTCAGCTGATGGTGGAGACGGCGGTGAAGGCTGCCAACGGGCGCATACTGGTCTATGCCGGACTGACGGGCAACTGCTTCGCAGAACAGGTGCGGCAGGCTGAGGTCTATACTGCCCTGGGGGCCGACGTCATCGTGGCCACGCTGCCCACATATTATGCGCTGACCGACGAGCAGATGTACGAATACTACCGGACGCTGGCCGACTGCATCACGGGGCCGCTGATGCTGTACAACATCCTGGCGACGACGCACATGTCGATACCCGTCGATGTCGTCCGCCGTCTGGCCGACCACCCGAACATCGTAGGACTGAAGGACTCGGAGCGCGACCTGGAGCGCATGGCGCAGTGCATCGAGATAGCACGGGGGCGCGACGACTTTGCCTATTTCTGCGGATGGGCGGCACAGTCGGCCCACTCGTTAGAGTTAGGCGGCAACGGCATCGTGCCCTCCACCGGCAACTACGTGCCGGAGATGTTCCGTCAGCTGTTCGATGCTGCCGTGCGGGGCGACATGCAGGAAGCTAATCGCCTGCAGGACGAGACCAACGAAATTGCCAAGATTTACCAAAAGGATCGCACCCTCGGCCAAAGCCTCACCGCCCTGAAGGTGATGATGCAGACCAAGGGTCTCTGCGAGCCGTGGATGCTCATGCCACTGACTCGATTGTCTAGTGATGAAGAATCAAAGATCATTCGAATGATAGCACCAACTTCCCCTAACGAGAATATAAAAAAAATTCCTCAAACAGAGAACGACAAAAGTATCATTTTAAAAAAATTAGAGAGTCTTTCCAAATCAGCTAAATTTGGTATTACTGATTCTAATGGTATCGAAAATCGAATTCTCAAAGCAGTATGGTCAGGAGCTAGCGAAAATCCACTTGTACAACTAGTATCATCTATGACAACCTATGGAGGCAACATCTTACTACCAGAGGGGTACACTTCAGACGACATTGGATTGAATAGACTCCGTAATGACATTAACGATCTTCTTATTAAAGGCGAACTAAAGATGTATGGTTTTATTTTTAGTGTAAAAGAATTAACTTACGGAGAACATATTCAGGTAAAAAACCTTGCCAATGGCCATATCATCGAGACATTTCCTCGTGCATGGAATACAAACAACCGTACTGATGCCTTAGAAGCAGTTAGACGAGATCTTGAAAATGCTATCAAGAAAGGAAGAATTGCTGTTATCGACTAATTTTCAGGCGTATATAATTAGGTATCTTAAAATGAGTTGGATTGACTATTTCATCGTTGCGCTGTCTATTTTGGCTGCGATAGGCACGGGCGTATTTTTCGCCCATAAGCAGAAGGACACGTCGCAGTATTTTGCCGGCGGCGGCAAGATTCCCGCCTGGGCGGTGGGCATCTCGATTTTCGCCACACTGATTTCGAGCGTGACGTTCCTCGCCTATCCCGGCGCAGCCTATGCCGGCAACTGGATACTGCTGGTGCAGGGCCTGATGGTGCCCATCGTACTGGTGGCACTGGTGGGCGTCATCGTGCCACTGTTCCGCAAGGTGATACGCCTCTCGACCTACGAATACTTCGAGCGGCGCTTCGGACTCTTCGCACGGCTCTACTCGTCGCTGGCCTTCACGCTGGGCCACTTCTCGAAGGCCGGCACCGTGTTCTACCTCGTGTCGATGGCATTGGCCACGTTCCTCGACTTCGACATCTATGCCATCGTGCTCATCCTGGGCGTGACCATCATCATCCTGACGCTCTTCGGCGGCATGGAGGCCATCGTGTGGATGGACGTGGCGCAGGGCTTCCTGCTCATCGGCGGCGGCATCATCTGCATCCTCATCCTGCTGTTCGGCATCGAGGGCGGACCGGCCGAGACGTTCCGCATCGCGTCGGAGTACGACAAGATTTCGTTCGGACCCTACGCGTGGGACCTGACGCAGCTGACGTTTATCGTCATGGTGCTGAACGGCATCTTCTATGCCCTGCAGAAATACGGCACCGACCAGACCATCGTGCAGCGATACCTCGCGGCCAAGAACGACCGCGAGGCCAAGAAGGCGGCCTACATCGGTGTGCTGATGTCGGTACCCATCTGGGCGCTGTTCATGTTCATCGGCACGGCACTGTTTGCCTATTACCATGCAGCGGGGGCTCCCGTGCTGCCCGAAGGCATCAAGGCCGACGAGGTCTTTCCTTACTTCATCGCCCATGAGTTGCCGGTAGGCATCCGAGGGCTCATCATTGCCGCACTGGCCGCTGCCGCCATCTCAAGTCTGGACAGCGACCTGAACTGCCTGTCGGCCATCGCCGTGCAAGACTACTACCTGCGCTTCCGCCGTCAGGCCACCGACAAGGAACAGCTGAACTTCGGACGATGGATGGTGGTGGCGGCAGGCATCGGGGCCATCGCCGTGGCCTGCCTCTACATCTCATGGGGCGGCGAGGGCGTGCTCGGCGCGCTGTTCTCGCTCTACGCCATCTTCTCGGCAGGCATCGTGGGCATTTTTATTCTTGGTCTCTTCTCGCGGCGCGCCAACAGCCAGGGGCTGTACATCGGCATTGCCGCCGCCGTGCTCTATACGGCATACGCTGTACTGACCAGCACGAAGGTCGATATCGACGGCGACGGCATCAAGGCCACCCTGCTCGACCTGGGCGACTGGAACTTCCAGCACCACAAGTACATGCTGGGGGTCTATAGCCACCTCATCGTACTCGTAGTGGGCTATCTGGCCTCGTTCCTGTTCAAGACACCGCTGGCCGACAAGGAGCTGACCATCTGGGGATACCTGGAGGAGCGGAAAAAGGAAAATAAGGAAAACTAAGTTTATAAAGATTATGAAAGCTATCACACTACAGCAGCCGCAGAAGATCGTCTTCGGCACGGGCTGCATCAAGAATTTTGTAGAAGACTATCAGAAGACGGGACTGCGCCGGCTCTTCGTGCTGACGGCACCGCCCATCCGCCCGCTCATTGAAGAGACGCTGGATGTCCTGCAGGCGGCAGGCATCAGCATGGAGGTGTATCAGGACATCACCGCCGAACCGACGCTGAACGACTTCAACAGCATTGTGGAGCAGGCACGCCGCTTCCGGGCCGACAGCGTGGTGGGCATCGGCGGCGGCAGCGTGCTCGATGTGGCCAAGCTGGTAGCAGCCTTTGCACCCGCAGACCAGCAGGCGGAAGACTGCTTCGGCACGGGCTTCATACGGCAGAAGGGCCTATGGCTGGCCTGTCTGCCCACGACGGCCGGCACGGGCAGCGAGGTGTCGCCCAACGCCATTCTCTTAGACGAGCGCGACCACCTGAAGAAGGGCATCGTGTCGCCATTCCTCCTGGCCGATGCCGCCTATGTGGACCCACGGCTGACATGGACGGTGCCTGCCAAGGTGACCGCCGACACGGGCATGGACGCGCTGACCCACTGCATAGAGGCCTACACCAACAAGTTTGCCCATCCGTCGGTGGACATCTACGCCCTGCAGGGCATACGCCTCATCAGCCGTAACCTGGAGACTGCCGTCCGACTGGCGTCAAGTGCTGACGGACGCGGCTCTGCCACAGAAGGCCCGTCACAGGAATACATTGAGGCCCGCGAGGCCCTGGCCTTTGGTTCGCTGTATGGTGGACTGTGCTTGGGGCCGGTGAATACGGCTGCCGTCCATGCGCTGTCGTATCCCCTGGGCGGCGAGTTCCATATCCCCCACGGGCTGTCGAACGCCATTCTGTTGCCCTCCGTCATGAAATTTAATGCCGAGGCCTGTCCCCAACGCTATGCCGACGTGGCCATCGCCATGGGCTGCACCCCAGGAGCCAATGATGAAGAGACCGCCCAGCGCGGAGTCGATTTCATCTACCAGTTGGCCGCCTCCGTGGGCATTCCCGACAAGCTCACGGCACTGGGCATTCCCCAGACTGCGGTGGATGGCATGGCCCGTGCCGCCATGGAGGTGCAGCGCCTGCTGAAGAACAATCCCCGCCCCGTCACCGAACAAGACGCCCGCAATATCTACAATTCGCTTTATTAATTCGGAACATCGCAATACCGCAATACCGAAATACCACAATACCGCAACATCGCAATACCGGAATACCGCGATACCGAAATACCGAAATACCGCAATACCGCGATACCGAAATACCGCAACATCGAAACATCGAAACATCGAAAAAACATGAAACCAATATTAGCCATCACCATGGGCGACCCCGCCGGCATCGGACCAGAAATCACCGTGCGCGCCCTGAACAGAAAGGAAACCTACGAGAAATGCCGCCCCGTCGTCACCGGCGATGCCGCCATCCTGCAGCAAGCCGTCAGACTGCTGGGCCTCAGCCTGCAAGTGAACGCCATCCAGAGCGTCAAGGAGGCCAAGTTTGAATACGGCACCATCGACGTCATCGACCTCGCGTGCATCGACACCGCCACTTTCGAGTTCGGCAAGGTGCAGGCTCAGTGCGGCAATGCCGCCTTCCAGTATATCAAGCGGGCCATCGAGCTGGCCATGGCCGACGAGGTGGACGGCACCGTGACGGCACCGCTGAACAAGGAGGCACTGAACCTGGCCGGGCACCACTACGACGGACATACCGAGATATACGCCACGTTCACGCATACGAAGAAATATGCCATGATGCTGGCCGACGAGAACATCCGCGTCATCCATGTATCGACACACGTGCCATTGCGCAAGGCCTGCGACCTGGTGAAGAAACAGCGGGTCATCGAGTGTGTGGAGCTCATCGACGATGCCTGCCGACAGTTCGGCATCGAGCGGCCGCACATCGGCGTGGCAGGACTGAACCCCCATTCGAGCGAGAACGGCATGTTCGGATGGGAGGAGGCGCAGGAGATTATTCCCGCCATCGAGGAACTGCAACAGCGCGGCTTCGACGTAGAGGGACCGGTGCCGCCCGACAGCATCTTCGCCAAGGCGAAGTGCGGAAAGTACGACGGCTGCGTGGCCATGTATCACGACCAGGGACACATTCCCCTGAAGGTATGCGCCTTCAACTGGGACAAAGAGACGGGCAAGATGGAGAGTGCCAGCGGTGTGAACATCACGCTCGGACTGCCCATCATCCGCGTGTCGGTGGACCACGGCACGGCCTTCGACGTGGCAGGCAAGGGCATCGCCAACGACTCGGCCATGACGCTCTCGATCGACTATGCCACACGGATGGCGATTTATCGGCGGAGCCGAAATGAGAAATGAGAAATGAAAGAAATGAGAAATGAAAGAAATGAGAAATGAGAAATGAAAATGATGAAATGAGAAATGAGGGGCTGCGCATGTTGGTGATAGCCGATGATATTACGGGGGCTGCCGAGATAGCTGGCATGGCCTACAGTAAGGGACAGCAGGTGCGCCTGCTCTGTGCCGACTGTACAGATAGTGCGGGCTGTACAGATAGTGCAGGCTGTACAGATAGTGCCGACTGTACAAATAGTGCAGGCTGTACAGATAGTGTCGGCAACACGACAATCACTGTCATCGCCACCGACACCCGCTCCATGACGGAGGCGGAAGCCACTGTCGAGACACACCGCCTCGCATCATTTATCATTTCTCATTTCTCATTTCTCATTTCTCCAGCCGACTTCTCATTTCTCATTTATAAGAAAACTGACTCCGCCCTGCGCGGTCACGTCGTGGCAGAACTGGAGGCCCTGATGAAGGCCACAGGCTTTCGGCGCGCCGTCTATATGCCCGCCAATCCCTCGAAGGGGCGCATCATCCGCGACGGCATCTACTACATCGACGGCAAGCCCATCCACGAGACGGCCTTCAGCTACGACCCGGAGTTTCCGGCCTGCACATCGTCACTGCGCGAGCGTTTCCCCGATGCGGCGGAGAAAGGCATCGTCATGCCCGACGCCACCACCATGGACGACATCTGCCACCTCATATCCCATTATGACGACGGCAACACGCTGTTTGCCGGTGCGGCAGACCTCTTCGCGGCACTGATGGAAGCAAGAGGCCGTAAGCGTGACGACATGACAGCATCACAAGCAATGGAAGCAAGAGACGAAAAACCTTCCCTCCCCCACTCCACCCTGATTCTCTGCGGCAGCACGCAGAGCCGTCCCCTTGACCTCGGCATCCCCATTGCCTCCATGCCCCGCGAGGTATATGACGGCCAGCAAGACGCCGACTACTGGTTTAACCAGCTATCCACTCCCCTCCTTACAAGGGAGGGACCGGGGGAGGGTCTTTCTGGGGAAGGTCTTCCGGGAGAGGGCCTTTCGGGAGAGGGCCTTTCGGGGGAGAGTCTTCTCCTCGCCATCCCCTTCACCCACCGCACGGGCAAGGCCGTCGCCATCCACCTGCGCACGGTGATGGCCGAGATGGCTCGCCGTCTGGTGAGCCGTCACCATCCCGACAGCCTCATCATCGAGGGTGGTGCCACGGCATGGGCTACGCTCAACGCCCTCGGCTGGCATGAGTTCCAGATAGAACGGCAGGTGGCTCCCGGTGTGGTACAAATGCGAAGCGTCACCAGCGGAACACTGGTGACGCTCAAACCCGGCAGCTACCCGTGGGGCGGGCTGTTTGACAAGGACAGGCAGGGTTGACGCTCAACCGTTCAGCGAGTGCCTGTGTTTCAGTCCTTCAGCGAGTAAGTGACCGTAGTCACCACGCGTACCTTCTTAATATAGGGGGTATTCTCGTCGCGGTTCTCGATAGAGAACTGGCCTTGGTCGGCACTTACAATCTTGTTCAGCTGCGAGTGGGAGTTCTCGGCAAACTGCTGTGCCGTCTTCTCGGCATTCTCAATGGCTTCCTGCATCATCTTCGGCTTCATGGCCTTGAACGACACATACTCATACTTCACCGGATTCTCGTAGCCACCGTCCACGATGGCCACACCCTCCTTCAGCAGGTCGCCCTGACGGGCCAGGATGCGGCGAATCTTCTGCACCTCCTGACTGGTGACGGTGATGACCGACGTGACGATATAGCGATAGGGCTTGTTGGCATCGGTATATTCGCGGGCCTGCAGGTCCATCACCTGCGGGGCATTCTCCGTCAGCTCGCCCTCCTTGATGCCGTTGCGCATAAGGAACGCCTTGATTTTCTGCTGCGTGCCACCAATCTTGTTATACAACTCGGGCAGGTTGTTGCCTACCTCCTTCGACACGATGGGCCACGTCACCTTGTCGGCCTCCACCTCCTGCTCGGCAAGCCCCTTCACACTCACCTTACGGTCTTTCTCGGCAAAGTTGTCGATGCCGGCCTTGATAAACCAGCCCAGGCACACCAGTCCTAACGAAATAAGGGCTGCACCTAAAATACTTTTCTCTGTCATAAGCTTATTGTTGTTTTAGTTTGTTGTTCTTCTGCCAGTCTGGCGGCTGGCGGCATCACTCCTCTTCTGCCAATACGAAGTCGAGCTGGCGCTTCTCCAGATTGGCACGGGCCACACGGATACGGATGGGGTCGCCCAACTGGTACTTGTGATGATGGCGACGCCCCACAAGGCAGTAGTTGCGCTCGTCGAAATCGTAGTAGTCGTCGTCGAGGTCGCGCATAGACACCATACCCTCGCAGTGGTTCTCGTCTATCTCGCAATAGATGCCATACGACTGGATGCCAGAGATATGGGCATCGTACTCGTTGCCGATCTTGTCGCCCATGAACTCCACTACCTTGTACTTGATGCTGTCGCGCTCGGCCTGCTGGGCTACCTGTTCCATGTCCGACGAGTGCTCGCACAGCTCCTCATACTTCTCCTGGTTGGCCGAACGGGCACCGTCCTGGTACTTGGTGAGCAGGCGGTGAACCATCATGTCGGGATAACGGCGGATGGGCGACGTGAAGTGGGTGTAGTATTCAAAGGCCAGTCCGTAGTGGCCGATGTTGTGCGTAGAGTATTTCGCCTTCATCATAGCACGCAGGGCCACGGTCTCGATGAGCTTCTGCTCCCTCTTGCCCTGACAGCTGTCCATCAGCGCATTGAGCGAACGGGAGATGGCTCCCTTTGTGCCGGCGGTTTTCAGCTTATAGCCGAACTTGACCACGAACTCGCGCAGCGTCTCCAGCTTCGTGGGGTCCGGCTGGTCGTGAACACGATAGACGAAGGTCTTGCTTTTTGAGGTCTGAGATTTGGACTTTGAACTTTGTGATTTCACCTTGCCAATGCTCTCGGCCACGGTGCGGTTGGCCAGCAGCATGAACTCCTCGATGAGCTGGGTGGCATCGTTCGACTTCTTGAAGTAGGCTCGCGTGGGCTTTCCCTGTTCGTCAACATCGAAGTGCAGCTCCTCACGGTCGAACTTCACGGCACCGCCCTTGAAGCGGCGTTCGCGCAGACGCTTGGCCAGACGGTCCAGCGTGCGGAGCTCTTCAGTATAGTCGCCGTCTTTACCCATCAATATCTCCTGTACCTCTTCGTAGGCATAGCGGCGGTTGCTCTTGATAACGGTATGGGCGATATGGTAGTCCTTGATATTGGCCTCGTTGTCGAGGGTGAAGATGACGCTATAGCACAGCTTCTCCTCGTCAGGGCGCAGCGAACAGATGAAGTTGCAGAGGCGTTCGGGCAGCATGGGGATGGTGCGATCGACGAGATAGACGCTGGTGGCGCGCTTCACGGCCTCCTTGTCGATGACCGAGCCCTCCTTCACATAGTGCGACACGTCGGCAATATGCACACCCACCTCATATAGAGCTGCCCCCTCCAGACCTCCCCCCGTAGGGGAGGCTTTCAGAGTTCCCCCTCTACGGGAGGGGCGGAGGGGGAGGCTTCTTATGCTGAGCGCGTCGTCGAAGTCCTTGGCATCCTTCGGGTCGATGGTACACGTCCACACGTCACGAAAATCCTCGCGACGTTTGATTTCCTCGGGCGTGATGCCGGGGTCTATCTTCTCGGCGGCCTCCTCGACATGCTTCGGATACTTATACGGCAGGCCGTACTGCGCCAGGATGGCATGCATCTCGACATCGTTGTTGCCCTCCTTGCCCAGCACGTCGATGACCTCGCCGACAATGTTCTTCGACTCCTTCGACGGCCACTGCGTGATGCGCACCACAGCCTTCTCGCCGTCCTTTCCGCCCTTCAGCTTCTTCTTGGGAATGAGGATATCGTGTACGAAGATGTTGCCTTCAGTCACGAGGAAGGCATAGTCTTTCTCTACCTTCAGTTTGCCTACGGCCTGGTCAACCTTATGCGTCAGGATTTCGACTACCATAGCCTCCTTGATATGCCGCTCGCGGCGGGCCATCATGGCCACACGCACGCGGTCGCCGTTCATGGCAAACAGCGAGTTGCGCTCCGAGACGAAGATAGGCTTGCCACCGTCGTCGGGTTGGAACGAGTTCTTGCCGTTGGCCTTACGGATGAAGGTGCCCTCCTGCACCTGCGTCTTCTGGTTCAGCTTGTAGGCATTGTCGCCAGCCTTGGTCAGGTAGTCGTCCCATGCCATCTCGTCCATCGTCTCCACGGCCATCATCTTCGCCGGATGCGTTGACAGCTTCAGCTTCTGGAATATCTGCTTAAACGAGAACGTCTCGTTCGGACTCTGTTGGAACAGCGCCTGCAGCATTTCCACCAGACGCTTCTTGTTCAGTCTCTTTCCACTCTTGTGCTTACTCATAAGTATCGCGTTTTTATGTTTTCCAATGGCAAAGTTACGAAATTTATACGACGCGGCAAAGCGATTTAGGAGAATTAACGCAATTATCCCCATAAATAAAGGCCATTCGAGGAGAATTGAGGAAAGACCGCAAATGAAAATATTCAAGTTTCGCAAGCTCCGCTTGCTCTTTGAAGACAGGGAGTTCAGGGAGTTCAAGGAGTTCAGGACCTTTCTCTGGAAACAATTTTTTCCAATTCTTTCTAATTGTTTTCAACAAGCGGTGGCGACATATCCTCACGGACACGTCGCCACCTTAGTTTTTTAAACTAACTAACACTGCCGCCGCCCTCGTCGGCCAAGCAGCCGCAAAAGGCTACGGCAGCAAAACAATTTTTTTATTTACAAACTTCGATTCGCTCCCTACCCTCCCTTACGGAGAGGGAGGAAGGAATCAACAAAAGGTAGCACCGCCCATGTCCTCACGGAGAAGGCCGTGCGGCCCGTTTATCGGTTAGGCTATAGCCCGTCAGCGGGGCGATAGCCGGGAGTCGTCAATCATTAGTCCCAGTAGCCGTCGAACTCAGGGGCCAGGTTGCCGCTGGTTGCATCGGTAGAACCATTGGTGGATAAAGCCAACATCTGTTGGGTCTGCATTTTCACCACCTCCAAGGTGGGCTTGCTATATGTCTTTTTCATAATGCTCTTTTTGTTTTTACATGAATTACCATTAATTGTCCATGAATTTTTCACATATTTATTTAATGACAACCTTCTTGCCGTTCACGATGTACAGGCCCTTGGTGGGCTGAGCCACACGCTGTCCGGCGATGTTGTAATATACGCCAGCCTCCGTCTGCTGCGTCTTCTTCACGGCATCGATAGCCGTCACGTCGCCATCAACGAAGAGATAGAAGGGAGCGGGGGTTGCGTCGAAATCAGCAGGCAGATAGGCCGTGTTGGCACCCAGTGTAAAGTCTTTGTTGTTCTTATAGAAGCCAACGCCGGCAGACTCGTTCATCAGCACATAGCCACCTTCGGCAGTAAGTTTTTCAGAAGCCGTCACGCCCACAAGCTTGTTGCCGCTGACATCAGTCGTACTGCTGGCCACCACGGGGATATTCACTTCGCCTGAGCCTTCCAACAGAATGCCGGTATTGGCGGGAACGGTAGTGGTAATCGGTGTCAGTGTCAGCGTATTGCCGCTGTTGCCCGTAACAAGATATGCCTTCGTCAGGTTTGTAATGCTCGAAGAGAAGTCGAGAGCATACGGTGAGCAGTAGGTAGCCCAGCCGGCAGCAGTGATGGTCTTGGAGACAGAGGTGGGAATTGGCTGATAAACAACTATCTTCTTCAGAGCTTTGGAAGTGCCGGTCAATGGCATAGTGAACGAAATCCCGCTTGAATAAGGCACAAACTCACTTGCGTTTTTAGAGTCATCTAGACTTCCACCTGTATATAGGACAAATTCACCAATTTGACCAGCTTCAGCCCCTGTTACGGTTACAGTACGTGTTCCACTTGAGAAGCCTATACCATAACCTGGGAAAAATTCAGAATTGGTGTTACTACTAAAAGTAATGCCAGGAAGAGAGTTTGTTGCAGGTAGCTGATATTTCGTTGCACTCATTGTGCTGAAATTAGCCCAATGTGCGCTGGCCGTTCCTGTACCCCAAACTTTGGCATCGCTTACGTCAACATAGTCGGCATCTGACAAATCGTATGTATTAGCAATACCGTATGCCACATTGGTAATGACAAGTTCTGTAGACTTTGACGAATAGCCATCTGCAGAAGCGGTAACAGTAAGCGTACCTGCTGCTGTCGCTGTATAGCTAGTGCCTTCTGCCGGAGTAGATGTGTCAAATGAATATGTTACTGTAGCGGTAGGAGTACCTAAAACAGTCTGTGGAGCAGCAAATGTATAAACGGGACGATAAACTTTGCCAACCAATTCAAGTTCCTTGAATGTAATGGCAGGGGCATCCAATTGGATAGTAGTGCCTGCACCAGTAGCGATGTTTACTACATCCGATTTAGTCGTTCCTTTGCCAGCATATGCATAGAGTGTAGTGGCCGCAGTAGTTACGGGAGCCGAATAAGTTGACCAACCTTCATCAGTATTTGCCTTTTCAGTCTCAGAGTAGTAAATGGTAGCACCATCAGTAGCACATGTTATCGTTACAATACGGCTATTGTCAGAAGCACCTGTTACAGAGAGGACGGGCTCGTCAACTACATCCAGATTAACCTCTTGCTCTGTCACGGTGGATGCTGTTGCAGCAGACGAGTTACTGATAGTGATAGCCTTGACTGTTGCCGTCGTTGTTTGTAGGAAGGTTCCTGTGTACTTTGTTGAAGAGGATGTCGGTGTTGAACCGTCAGTAGTGTAATAGGTGGTGACACCACTCAACATGCTTGAAGAACCCGAAGTAATAGTTACGTTACGACCACCATCTGTTGCTACTGAAGACACTTCAGGAGCAGAAACGGTCTCAGCTTGGCTGGGAGTAATAACGATTGATGAAATTACTAGTTTTTCCGACTTCTGTGCACGGCCTGCTGCCTGATTATTTCTCTTTGCTTGCAGATTTAACTGTCCATCAGACAGTATAGTATACGTATTCCCGGATACTAATTGAGCCCATTGTACAGGAATACCAGTCGCATCATCAGCATATTTAGTGCCAGTATAATAAACACCAGAACAATTTCCTACTGTTGAGAAATATATCGTTCCACTAGTTGTGTTAATGGTTACCTTGTCGCCTGCCTTTAGCCCAAGAATGGAAAAAGGTTCATCAGCACCTTGATTCCAGATTAGTCCCTTATCTGATTCTGTATTGCTAATTGACCATCTTGGGGTGCTAAAGCCCATCGCAATTTTTCCTCCAAATTCATTGGTATACGTTGTCGGATAATATAGATTGGAGTTTTGATTATTGACAAGATCCGAATTCTTTGCCAAATATCCTGAAGTAGTTCCTGCTTCCACGAAACTCTTAAAATCATAAGTGATATTATAAGTAGAAGCAGCCTTGCCCTTGTCAGATATAATCTTGGCAATCTGCTCTGCCGACAGAGCTGCGTCGTAAACAGCAAAGTCGTCGAAAGCGAAGGCGGGGTCTGGGTCGTCCCAAGTCCATGCTTGGTTGCCGCCCAATGTGACATAATCCAAGGTGCTGCCTGACGTGAAGAGGCCAGAAATTACCTGACCATCGCTGGTTCCATCCACTGTCCATCCGTTCTTCAGTTCACCATCGATATAGACCTTGGCGGTCGTTGCCGTGAGAACGACAGTGTAATAGTGCCATGCACCATCGTCCAACCATGCCGTATTCACGTATGGTGTTCCGTCGTTATAGGTTGAGCCTGCAGGGGCGGAATTGATACCGAAATCGCAATAGCCACTGCAATTCAGCTGAATAAGCCCACGAGTCTCGCAGACGAACATCGGAGTAGTATTTTGAGTAGTGGGGGCAGCTCCATAGGCAGCAAATAGAGGAGTAAAGAAAAAGTTGTTTTCACCTTTCTTGTTAACCCAGAAGCCAATAGTCATTTCGTTACTGGTGGCAGAGTGGGAAAGGACATCGTTCGGCAAGCGCAGATAGTTAGTGCGTTTGGCACTGGCATTTGCCGGGTCATTGTGAAACACCTTTCCAAATACAGGATCTGCATCTGTAATAAATTCGCCGTTGCCCACAATTGTCAAACCTTCAGTAGACGTGAAATCGTTAAAATAGACAGGAGTGGGAACTTTCACTTGTGCCCACGCACTTGCTCCTGCCAGCAGTCCTACTGCGGCGAGGAGTGTTTTGGTTAGTAAATGTTTTGTTCTCATAATTTGTTTTTTAGTAAATTAAAATTTGTTATGTTATTAAAAAGACTCTCGCGATAGTGATTCTCTGCTGTGGACACTTGTAAAAAGGACACAAAAAAAGCGCAGAACTGAAGCAGTTCTACATCTTCTCATAGAGGTTCTGGAATACCCAAGCAAAAAGATATAGTGATACATCAATCCCACGCATACGCGTGAGAGAGCCACTATGTCCATCTTGTTTGCTTGTGAAATTTTCCAGATTTCTATGAACAAGACGAAGCACAATGCTTCTCGATATTTGTTGCCGCCTATCCACGAATCCGCAGGTGAGACACCTGCGTACCATGCGGAAGGCAGAGACAAAATCACCACAATGTCTTTGGAGTCGTCACGCTGCCATACATCTCTATGCCGTTGGTTCACAGAGGGATAGCCCTCGTATGGTGCCCTATTGGGCCAGCGTCCGCCTGCCGAAGCAGGAAAAACTCCGCTGCAAAATTACTAAGTTTTTTGTTCCTATGCAAGAAAAAGGGGGAAATAATTTCCGGGAGTGGCGGAAAAGCAGAAACGATATACACATGTGCCGCAGCGGCATCGCCATTTGGAGATGCCGCTGCGGCACATGTGTATGTGTACTTTGCTGCTATTATAGTGCTGCGATTTCTTCTGCCGTGAGGTTGAGGCTCTTGGCAATGATGTCAATGGGTACACCGTTGTCTCTTAAACTTCGTGCGTTCTTCATACGCTCTTCGGCCCGCCCTTTGGCCTCGCCCTTCTTCTCGGCAGTGGTCACAGTGCTGTAGTAGTCCCAGTAGTTCTTCACGCTGGCCTCGTATTCGCGGCGCTCCTCGGGCGAATAATGCGCTATCTCCGCCTGCTCAAACACTTTCTGGAACACACGGTCCTGCAGGGCCTTGGGGCGCTCCAACAGGCGCGAGAGATTGCGAAGGACGTACATCCACTTGTCGAACATCGTCACCAGTTCGTCTTCGCGCTTGTTGAACTTGGGCATCTCTAAATAGAGGAACGTCAGCTTGTCGTAAAACACGTGGTTGTCCTCCACGTCCTTCAGCTTGATCTCGTGCAGGAACTTATCGGCGGGATATTCTTCACCGGGAAACGTGAAGTTCAGCACGCCTACGGTATAGACATCCTCCAGCCGGTAGTTCCACTTCTGCCCCTTCGGTGCCTGCTCGCGTATGGCAAAGGTGGAGTAGTAGATGCTCCTGTCCTTGAAATACTCCTGCTCGGCCTTCTGCATCTCCACGATGAAGCGTCCGCCGTCGGCCGTCTGGCAGTAGACATCAAAGACGGCGCGGCGGTCGCCATAGCCGTCGCCCAGATGCTCGCTGTTGAGATACGTCACGTCCTTGATCTCCATCTTCTGGCTGCAGGGCAGCGCATTGAGGAAGGAGATGAGCAGGTCTTTGTTCATCTCTGTGCCGAACAGCTTCTTGAAGCCGAAGTCGGTATAGGGATTGATGTACCGTTCTGTAAATAGTTCTGCCATAGCGCGTCTCGATATTAGTGTCCAGCGGCAAAAGTACGAATAATTCGTTAAACAGCAAAAGAAATGCCGCAAATTATTTGCTGCGAAGCAAAAAATTGCGATGTTGAAATAGTCATTGACATACGGGAACGCTTTTGGAACATTAGCGCAACGAACAGCATCGGACGCACCACTACGCCGTCTGTCTGCTGTCCAAAAGACCGCACAGAAGAGACTTCTTCCGTGCGGCCTATTCATTATAGATGTATGCCCATGGGCTTACCCT
>OCTX012285627.1_pt1 | contig 15615 bp, 10 predicted proteins | sample 1539691 | NCBI WGS metagenome assembly OCTX01 (sample SAMN02144231, study PRJEB22623) | gut metagenome | biome: sheep rumen | host: Ovis aries | place: New Zealand | reverse complement strand
GAGTTCCACGATTTCCTGGTCAACAACCTCCAAATCACCGTGCCTCAATGCGAAATCATCGAAGACGACAATTTCCAGGCGGACTTCGTCGTTTGCATGGGAGGTGACGGAACGTTCCTCAACGTAGCAAGCCAGGTGAAGGACAAGGAAATCCCTATCATCGGATTCAACACCGGACGGCTCGGATTTCTCGCGTCTTTCTCTCCCGAGAATATAGAGGACACCATCACCGACATTTGCAATGGAAACTACACCGTCAACAACCATGCTGTACTCCAGGCGTCTATGAAGGGGGCGGAACTCGGACTCGTGCCTTTCGCGCTCAACGAGGTGGCACTCCTCAAGCACGACATCTCATCGATGATAAGCATCCACACCACCATCAATGGGGAGTACCTGACCACATACATGGCCGACGGGCTCATCATCGGAACGCCGACGGGCTCTACGGCATACTCTCTCAGCGTGGGAGGACCGATCGTCGTACCGGACGGCAACATCATCACGCTGACACCCGTGGCACCACATTCGCTCAACATGAGGCCGATTGTGCTCACTGACTCATCGGAGGTGGAACTCACCGTGCAGAGCAGGTCGGGCAGCTTCCTCGTGGCAATCGACGGAAGAAGCCAGAGCTACCCCGACAACATCGTCATTTCCGTCAAAAAGGCGGACTATGTCGTCAAGGTGGTCACTAAGCAGGGGCAGAGCTTCTTTTCCACGCTCCGCAGAAAAATGATGTGGGGGGCCGACAGCAGAGGGTAAGGAATGAGATTCAACAAGACAAAATATTCCACACGGACGCTTGTGGCATGGCTATGGAAGCACCACAAGGGATGCCGCCTGCAGGCCATCATCAACGTTGTCATCGGATTACTCCAGGTGGTTCTCGGACTCTATGGAGTCGACCTGCTCAGGAGGCTCACCGACGCGGCTACGGCCGGGACGGGAAACCTCACCATGCTGGCCGTAATGTTCGGACTCGTGCTGCTCTTCGAGATGATTCTCAACATCATCAAGACATGGGTCAGGGCAGTCCTCGGAGTCAGGACGCAGAACATCATGCAGCAGGCTTTCTTCTCCAGACTCCTCCACGGAGAATGGAGGGGGGTGGGGAAGATGCATAGTGGCGACATACTCAACCGGCTCTTCGGCGACGTGTCCGACATCGTGTCGCTCATGACCGAGGTCGTCCCCTCTGTCGTCATCATCACCGTGCAGTTCATTGCCTCATTCGTCTATCTCTACAGGATGGACTCTGCGTTGGCGCTCATTCTTGTCGTGGCGGCGCCGCTCCTCATGCTCCTCAGCAGATATTATTTCAGGAAGATGAGGAGAATCGTCCGTAAAATCAAGGACAGCAACAGCGCCCTACAGGCCATCATTCAGGAGAGTGTGCAGAACAAGATGGTGGTCAAGGTGATGGAGCAGAGCGACAACCAGGTGGGAAAGCTCGAGCGACGGCAGGCGGTGCTGAGGTGGCAAATCAAGAAAAGGGCTCGCTTCGCCATCATATCCAAGACCATGGTCAATGTTGGATTCGCCGGCGGATACCTTGCAGCGCTTATCTATGGACTGTTTCAGCTCTACAACCGTGAGCCGGGGGTCACCGTCGGAGTCATCATGGCATTCACCCAGCTGATCGGACGGATTCAGAAGCCGATGCTCGACATCGCACGCCTGCTGCCTACTTTCGTCAACAGCCTCACGTCGGCTGAGCGTCTCATCGAACTCGAGGTGCTACCAGTCGAGGACGACGCACGTCAGCATCATCTCAAGGGTACGGTGGGCGTCAGGCTCGATAATGTGTCGTATAAATACACCGACAACGGACGCGAAGTCTTGCGGAATTTCTCCTACGACTTCAAGCCGGGCACCTTCACGGCCATTCTTGGAGAAACTGGGGCGGGAAAAACCACCGTCATACGCATTCTACTCGCGCTCATCAAGGCGAACGAGGGGAAGACTACGATTTATTCCGACAGCGAGCAATGCGAGGTGGATGTATCCACCAGGTGTAACTTCTCGTATGTCCCGCAGGGCAACTCTCTCTTCAGCGGAACCATACGCGAAAACCTTCGATTCGGAAATCCTAACGCCACCACAGAGCAGATGAAGCAGGCCCTGCACATCGCTATGGCGGACTTCGTGTTCGAACTTCCCGACGGACTCAACACCGTCTGCGGTGAGGGGGGAGGCGGACTATCGGAGGGGCAGGCGCAGCGTATTGCCATCGCCCGCGCCATCGTCCGCCCGTCGAAGGTACTGTTGCTCGACGAGGCTACGTCGGCTCTCGACATCGACACCGAGCGCGAGCTCCTTCTGCGCATCAAGCAGCACTACCACGACGCCACCGTCATCTTCGTCACCCACAGGCTTGCCGTCGTCGAGTTCACCACCGACAACCTACGTATGGAACGAAATCATTGACACGAAAAACGGAAGCCACCTGTGTCTGCTCTCCCCTCCGCTGGCTAAATAAAATATAAAAATTAAAAAATAAATTGTAAATCGTAAATTGTCAAATCGAAAATACTAATCCCATTGCCCGTTGTGTGGCGAGCGATACCATCGCGAGCGTCCCCTCCGCATGGCTCCCTAAACTCTCTATAGCCCCTCAACCTTCAGTGTGGCAGAGCCTTCCATAGCCCCAACCACGTTCCCGGTGTCGGGTGTCCATTGCGTTTTCGTCAGCTTTGACCCTACGGGGCCTCAGGCTGGCATCCGCCTCCCCCCCGCCCCGCAAACCTCCCCGGTGTTGAGTGGATATCTCCCGCATGGCTCCGAAAACAAAAAAACTGCCTCTCATTGCCTGTTGTGTGGCGAGCGATACCATCGCGAGCGTTCCCCCCCCGTCCGCATGGCCAAATAACAAAATATCAAAATACTAAAATAAATAGGAAAACTTTGGAGCAGCGAATACAGAGCCAAGCTTGCTTGAGCTATGTTGAGTCGTGACAAAGTTCATGTAGTAAATCGTAAATAGTAAATCGTAAATCCCAATGATAGAATACGTTTCTGGAAAACTTGATGCCCTCACTCCTGCCACGGCTACCGTGGAATGTCATGGGGTGGGATATCTGCTGAATATTTCCCTCAACACCTTCAGTGCAATTCAGGGAAAGGCGGAAGTTCGCTTATATGTCTACGAGGCTATCAGGGAGGACGCATGGGTCCTCTTTGGCTTCGCCACCATGCAGGAGCGGCAGCTTTTCCTACAGCTCATCAGCGTCAGTGGAGTGGGTGGAAACACGGCACGTACAATCTTGTCGGCTTTCACCCCCGCGGAACTTTGCAATGTCATCCTCAACGGCGACGAGAAAATGCTCAAGACTGTGAAAGGATTGGGCTCCAAGACGTCTCAGCGCATCATCGTCGAACTCAAGGACAAGGTGGCATCGCTCGGCATCACTCCCGAGGCGACTCAATCGGGCGACGAACCGGCTACGGCACCGTTCAGCAAGCAAGTCTACGACGATGCCACCGAGGCACTCAAGGCTCTCGGATATTCGCCCGCCCCTGTGGCGAAGGCGGTCAAGGCCATCCTAAAGGAAGAGCCCGACGCCACAGTCGAGAAGGTCATCAAGCGGGCTTTCAAAATGCTGTGATAATCTGTGCCAACACAGAATGTGCAGAAAAAAGCCTCAAAATCGGGCTGTCCCGTACGCCGCGTTACCATCGCGGCCTCAGTAAAGAAGGTGTCTTCTATGCCGCATTATCAATGCGGCCAATCATAAAAAACTACTTGACTTATGAATAATCCTCCCGTAAAAAAAGAACAAATTCTCGTCAGAATCACAGGACAGGACCGTCCCGGCCTTACTGCTTCTGTGATGCAGATTCTTGCTAAATACAATGCCCATATCCTTGACATCGGCCAGGCCGACATCCACAGCACGCTCTCGCTTGGCATTCTCATCAGAATGGACGAGGCGCACTCGGGACAGGTCATGAAGGAGCTGCTCTTCAAGGCCACGGAACTGGGAGTCAACATCGGATTCTCTCCCATTTCCGAGGATGAGTATGAGGACTGGGTCAACCGACAGGGAAAAAACAGATACATCCTCACTTTACTCGGACGTCATCTCTCTGCAGCGCAGATTGAGGCGGCCACCAAGGTCATTGCCGAGCAGGGACTCAACATCGACGCCATACGGCGTCTCACAGGTAGGCAGTCCATGCGAAATCCGGAGCGAAACCACACGCGTAAATGCATCGAATTCTCTCTGCGTGGCAACCCTAAGGACCGCGTGCAGATGCAGGCGGAGCTCATGCGACTCTCGGCCGACATGGGAATGGACTTCTCACTACAGCTCGACGACATGTACCGACGTATGCGACGCCTCATCTGCTTTGATATGGACTCCACCCTCATTCAGACTGAGGTCATCGACGAGCTGGCCATGAGGGCTGGGGTGGGCGACAAGGTCAAGGCTATCACGGAGAGTGCTATGCGAGGGGAAATCGACTTCAAGGAGAGCTTCACGGAGCGAGTGGCGCTGCTCAAGGGGCTGGACGTCAGCGTTATGAAGGAAATCGCAGAAAACCTTCCCATCACTGAGGGAGTCGATCGACTGATGTACGTGCTCAAGCGATATGGCTACAAAATCGCCATCCTGTCCGGTGGATTCACCTATTTCGGAAAATATCTGCAGGACCGCTACGGCATCGACTATGTATATGCCAACGAACTGGAAATCGATGAGAACGGTAAGCTCACGGGCCACTACCTCGGTGAGATTGTCGACGGAAAACGGAAGGCGGAGCTCCTCAGGCTCATAGCACAGGTCGAGAAGGTGGACATCCGCCAGACCATCGCCGTGGGCGACGGAGCAAACGACTTGCCTATGCTCTCCCAGTCGGGACTCGGAATCGCCTTCCACGCCAAGCCAAGGGTAGTGGCGAACGCACAGCAGTCAATCAACACCATCGGAATCGACGGAGTGCTTTATTTTCTTGGATTCAAGGACTCCTATCTCGACGAGAAGGGCAACGCATAGTGGCTGTGGAGAAAGTTTCTCATATCAGGCCGCTCATCGCACTTGGCATTCCCATCGTCATCGGGCAACTCGGTACCATCGCACAGGCGTTTGCAGACACCATCATGGTGGGACAGTTTGGAACTCCGGAGCTCTCAGCTTCGGGGTTCGTCAATAATGTGTTCAATCTCATCGTGTTCTTCCTCTTGGGATTCTCTTACAGCACCACGCCTATCGTAGGGGCTTTCTTCGGAAGAAAGCAGAAGGACGACTGCAGCCGAACGCTCAAGGAGAGCCTCTTGGCTAACCTGTTGCTATGCGCGGCGGTCATGCTTTTCATGCTCTTGCTTTATTTCAATCTCCACATCCTCAATCAGCCGGAGGAGCTCATGCCGCTCATCAGGCCTTATTACATTATTATATTATTGTCGCTGCCCTTTCTCTCGGCTTTCAACTCCATCAAGCAGTTCTGCGACGGGGTGGGCGACACCAAGAGCCCGATGTACATCATGCTGGTGGGAAACGTGGCCAACATCATCGGGAACTATCTGCTCATCTACGGATTCTCTATCCCTTTCTCGTCCTTTGCCGTTCAGTCTATGGGACTCAACGGGGCGGGCATCGCCACGCTCCTATCGCGGGTGCTTATGGTGGTCTTAATTTGGATTGTGGTACGGAAAAACCGGCATTATGCGGAGTTTAGGGACGGATTCAGGAAGAAAATCACAAAAAGGGGATTCTGGCATCTTGCGAAAGTGGGGATGCCCATCGGGCTGCAGCTGGCGCTCGAGGCGGCGTCGTTCAACATCACGGCCATCATGATGGGATGGCTCGGAGCAACGGCGCTGGCGGCGCATCAGGTGATGTGTACCATCGGGACGCTCTGCTTCATGTTTTATTACGGTGTGGGGGCGGCAGCGGCTATTCGCATCAGCCATTTCAAGGGGAGGGGCGAAAACGGAGAGGTGCGCAGGATTGCATTCACCGCTTATGCCATGAACCTGGTGGCGGCTGTTGTCCTCACGGCAGCCATCGTCATCGGATTCCAGCCGCTATGCTTCTGCTTCACCACCAGCGCGGACGTCGTGGCCATGACTGCGACTTTGCTCTTGCCCTTCATCATCTACCAGCTCGGCGACAGCACACAGATTCTCTTCTCTAATGCCCTGCGCGCCATTCAGGATGTCAAGCCGCTCATGATATACGCGGCCATTGCCTATCTCCTTGTCTCCATTCCGGCCAGCTATTTCTTTGCTTTCACCCTCGGTCTCGGACCGCAAGGTATATGGTTCGGATTCCCCTTCGGACTCACCACTGCAGGAATCCTCTTCCTGCAGCGATTCTGTAGAAAAACATAAGACATTCCGTTTTTTCCGGCTATTCCGGTTTCTCCTGATTGCCCGGTTATTCCAGGCAATTTGGATTCTCCGGCTCTCTCATCTTTTTTCCTATTGGAACGGGTTGATAGAGCTGTATTTCTCTTTGATTTCCTGTTCCAGGTTGGCTTCTTTGTGTTCGGCCACTTCTTCTTCGGCTTGGAGTTTTGAGGCAAGGGCTGCGTCTTCTGTGGCACCGTCTGTATCGCCGAGCGCCTCCTTCAGTTCTTTTCGTGTCAGGATGATCTGTGCGTACTCGCCGTTCTGCTCTATCGCGTCGTTGATAGTCGTCTCGGCGTCCTCATATTGCTCCTGGCGAACCTGAAGACGGGCTATCCTCACGTAGGCGGAGCGCATGAACGGATTTTCTGCCACCACTTCCCGGTAGCTATCCATGGCTGCGGAGTCCTCTCCTGTCGACTCCAGCAACTCTCCGCGAAGCAGCAGCACCTCGTCGCTCGTCTGCCCTTCGCTTTGCAGATATTCCAGGTCGGCAAGGGCTTCCTTGTACTTTTGCTCTTGCTGATACACGCGGGCACGGAGCAGGTAGCTGTCGTAAGATTCGGGATGCAGTGATATGGCGGCGGAGGCTTCCTGCTCGGCTTCTTCCAATTTGCCGGTGGCCAGATGCTTCTCTGCCAGCAGATAGTGGCCTGCAGAGCGGCTCTCGTCAAGGCTTATCCCGCGAACGCAGGCCGACTCCATCTCGTCGTACCGCTCCAGCTGATAGAGTAGCTGGGCCAGGCTCAGAGGGTGGTTGGCATTCTCGGGATAGAGCTCGCAAAGCTCCTTTGCCACCTCAGCCGCACTCTCCAGGTCGTTGTCGCGGATATAGGCATTCACCAGCATCGTGTGCGCCTCCTCGTCCTCTTGGATGTCGAGGGCGTGAGTCAGGTAGGTGATGGCGTGGCCTGTCTTGCCCATCCTGAGGGCCTGCAGACCGTTATATTTCAGTGTGTCGAAACTGTTTGCGTCGCGCTTCTGCTCACGCTCTTCCTCGCTCGGCTCTTTCCCGCCGAATAATTTCTTGAAAAATCCCATTTTTATGTTTGTTTTGCTTTATTCTGTTTGTTTTGTCCTCTCCGAATCCTCGAAATCTCAAATTATAAAGTCCTCGAACGAAACCGTCCGGATGGCTAATAAACCTCAATTTTCGTGCAAGCGAGAGCAGAATGAAGCTTGCTTCAATTATGCCGAGCGCAGCCGAAAAACATGTCAATAAATTTCAAACCTCAAATTTCAAATTATAAAGTCCTCGAACTAAACCGTCCGGATGGCTAATAAACCTCAAATTTCAAACCTCAAATTTCAAATTATAAAGTCCTCGAACTAAACCGTCCGGATGGCTAATAAACCTCAATTTTCGTGCAAGCGAGAGCAGAATGAAGCTTGCTTCAATTATGCCGAGCGCAGCCGAAAATCATGTCAATAAATTTCAAATCTCAAATTATAAAGTCCTCGAACTAAACCGTCCGGATGGCTAAACCTCAAACCTCAAATCTCAAACCTCAAATTTCAAACTTCAAACTTCAAACTAATCTGATCATCCCCGTGTCCAGTTCCAGCTCTTCTTCGCTGACCATCTCGTCTATCAGGGCGTCCAGTTGCTCGCGGTTCACGTTCAGTGTATTCAGTTCCTTCAGACTGTGCCATTCGCCGTCGCCCAACAGACTGTCTATTTGTTGGCGGAGGCTGGGCGGAGCGGTCTTCTGCTGTTTCTTTTTCTTGCGGCACACATCGCACAAGCCGCAGTCCTTCGCGTCTTTCTGACCGAAATATTCCAGCAGCATGCGGCTGCGGCAATGGCGTGTGGACGAGGCGTAGCGGATCACTTCCTCTATCCGGGTCGTGTAGTCTGTCTTGCGGTCGGCATAAACCATGTCCGACAAGTAGAGGTCTTTCCCTTCCACGCGGCCCTGGCTGAAGGTGATGGTGGGTTCATTGCTGCGGGGGATGTAGTCGATGATGCGTTGCTGCGCCATGGATTTCAGCTCTTCGTAGATGGGCTCCACGCCGATGCCCGTCAGGTGGGACATCTGAAGCTCATCGATGTAGACGTAGTCGGCAAAAAGGCCGCTGTAGGTGCGCAACAGGCAGTTGATGAGGGTCTCGCGACGCTGGCTGCCTTCGTGCAGACGGTAAAGCTCTTCCTTGCTTAGGGCAAAGCGGACGCGCGACTTGAATTCCGGGTCGGTGCAGTATTCGATGTAGCCGGCGTTGTTCAGCAGGTGGAGTGAACTCTCTGTCTGCACCGGAAACTGATGGAACGTGCGGCAGAACTTCTCCAGACTGAATTTGTAGGTCCGGTTCTTGCTTTCGCCGATGCCGATTTCCAGGAAATAGCACAGGTTATCGTAGGTATCGCGGATGTAGTCGGCTGGGGGGTAGGTCTCGTCGATCCTGCGACGCAGCTTCCCCTGGTCCTGGTTGTTGTATAGCAGCACGGCATACGACCGTTTCCCGTCCCTTCCGGCTCGGCCGGCCTCCTGGAAGTAGGCCTCTATCGAGTCGGGTACGTTGTAGTGGATCACCAGCCGAACGTCGGGCTTGTCGATGCCCATTCCGAAGGCGTTCGTAGCCACCATCACGCGGCAGCGCCCTTTCGTCCAGTTGCGCTGACGTAGGTCGCGCTCGGTCTCAGTCAGACCCGCGTGGTAGTTCTCGGAGAGGATGCCGAATTCCTCCAGACGGTGGGCAAGCTCGCTCGTCAGTCTGCGAGAGCGGGTGTACACAATCGCGCTGCCTTCCTGGTAGCTCTGAAGGATATGGATCAGCTCGTCGTCTTTGTTCTCGGTCTCACGGACCACGTACACCAGGTTCTTGCGCTCGAAACTCATCGAGTACACGTTCTTCTCCGAGAAGTTCAGGCGCTCCTGGATGTCGTCCACCACCTTTGGCGTCGCCGTAGCCGTCAAGGCCAAAACGGGAACGGGGTAGTGGATGAGCTTACGCAAATTGGCTATCTCCAGATAGGCGGGGCGGAAGTCATATCCCCATTGTGAGATGCAGTGGGCTTCGTCCACGCAGATCATGCAGATGTTGCGCATATAGCGCAGCTTGGCCTGGAACAGCTCGGTGCCCAGTCGCTCAGGCGACACGTACAGGAACTTGAAGTCGCCGAAGATGCAGTTCTCAAGCACGCGCTCTATCTCGCTCCGAATCATCCCGGAGTAGACGGCCTCGGCTTTGATGCCGCGAAGACGAAGCTGCGACACCTGGTCTTTCATCAGCGCTATCAAGGGAGTGACCACGATGCACATTCCGCCCATCGCCAGCGTAGGCACCTGGAAGCACACGCTTTTCCCGCCGCCGGTGGGCATCAGTCCCAGCGTGTCCCTCCCGCTCCCTATCGAGCTGATGATTTCCTCCTGGATACCGCGGAACGAGTCGTAGCCCCAGTATTGTTTCAGTATCTTCTTGTAGTCTGCTGTCTCCAACGTCTTCTGCCTCTTTTTATCATCGTCTGGAAATCTCGAACTTTTGAATCCTCAAATCTTCGTCGCCTCGAAAAACCGAATTCTCGAAAAGAAACTGTCCGGATGGCTAATAAACCTCAAACCTTTTCCGCTTTGATGTCCACGATTTGCAGTTGGATGTCTCCTTTCTTGTGCGTGTTGTCCTCCAGCGTATAGGCGATGTCGAACGACCGTTTCGTCTTGATATACCGTGCCTGCGAGCTCTGACCGAACGCGATGCCGTTCATCACGTGGTTCGAGTTCGTGTCCACCAGCTCCAGCTTGATATGCTCCTGGTCTTTCCCCACCACCTTGCTCGTACCGTAGTCATACACTTCTCGTGTCATGAACGTGGGTTTCTGGTTGTCTGGGCCGAACGGGCGCATCTTCTTCAGGTCGTTGAAGAACTTGTGGTTGATTTCTTGGAAGCGGAGCTCTGCGTCGATGTCCAGGTTGGCCTGTGTCTGGTGGTCGGCTATGTGGGTGCTCACGTATTCCTCGAACATCTCGCTGAACTTCTCCACGTTTTCCACCTTCAGCGACAGACCGGCAGCATAGGGGTGGCCGCCGAAGTTCTCCAGAAGGCTCGAGCAGTGTTGGATGGCTTTGTAAACGTCGAAGTTGCTTACGCTCCGGGCTGAGCCCGTGGCGATGTCACCCGTGCGGCACAGCACCACGGCAGGCCGGTAGTAAAGCTCGGTCAGGCGTGAGGCCACGATGCCGATCACGCCTTTGTGCCAGTCTTCCTCGTAAATCACCATCGAACTCTTTCCCGCCATCTCAGGCATCAGGTCCACCAGAATGTTTGCCTCTTCTGTCATGCGCTTGTCCAGTTCCTTGCGCTCCTCGTTGTATTCGTTGATGCGGGCGGCCTGCTCGCGGGCCTTCACGATGTCGCGCTCCACGAGCAGACGAACCGACTCCTTACCATTCTGGATACGGCCCGAGGCGTTGATGCGCGGACCTATCTTGAAGATGATGTCGCTCATCGTGATCTCGCGGCTCGTCATGCCGCAGATGTCTTTGATGGCCTGAAGACCCACGCATGGGTTGTTGCTCAGCTGACGAAGGCCGTGGTAGGCCAGCACGCGGTTCTCTCCCATGATCGGGACGATGTCGCTGGCGATGCTCACAGCCACGAGGTCCAGCAGCGGAATCAGTGTGTTGAACGGGATGCCGTTGCTGATGGAGAAGGCCTGCATGAACTTGAAGCCCACGCCACAGCCCGACAGCTCGTTGTAGGGGTAGGTGTTGCCCTCTCGCTTAGCGTTCAGGATGGCAACAGCGGGGGGTAGCTCCTTGTCAGGCACGTGGTGGTCGCAGATGATGAAGTCGATGCCAAGGCTCTTCGCGTAGGCTATCTCCTCCACCGCCTTGATGCCGCAGTCCAGGATGATGATCAGCGACACGCCGGTCTCCTTGGCGTACTCTATTCCCTGGCGCGACACGCCGTAGCCTTCGTCGTTGCGGTCGGGGATGTAGTAGTCCATGTTGGAATAGTACTGCTGGAGGTAGCGGTACACCAAAGCAACGGCCGTACAGCCGTCCACGTCATAGTCACCGTATATCAGGATGCGCTCCTTCCGGCCCATCGCTTCGTTCAGCCGTTCCACGGCCTTGTCCATGTCCTGCATCAGAAACGGGTCGTGAAGCGCGTGAAGCTGCGGACGGAAGAACGACTTGGCATCTGCCGCCGTCGTGACGCCTCGCCTCAGCAGAAGCAGGCATATCACTGGGCTCACGCCTATGTCCAGCGACAACTTAGCCGCTGTCGCCTGCTCTTCGGGTGTGGGTGGGGTGTAATTCCATCTGTAATTCATTTTGTATTTTGTTTTTTTTATTTGGCTGGTCGCGAATATGCGGTTTCTTTATGCCTGTCCTGGTAATTATATCATGCCTGTCCTGCTAATTTCATTACGCCTGTCCTGGTGAAAAATCATGTCAAGATTCACGAAAGATTAACGTCCGAAAAAATCATCACCAGAATATCTTCACTTTTCACTTCAATACATGATACAACCGCATATTATGTTCCAAAATTACAAAAAAAAATCCAATTAATCCGTATTTTTCCTGTTAATAATGTGAAATTGTCAAAAAAATGTTCGTCTTTCCCCCTTTTTCCTGTCTCTCCTCCGTTTTTTTCTGTCTCTCCTCCGTTTTTTTTATCTCTTTTCCATTGCTTTCATGTACGCCGCAGTTTTCTGCGGCACTTAAGGCCGGCGAAGCACGGCCCCCCCCTTATATTGTAGAGGTAGGCGGAACCTCGTGTTCCGCACATCCGGCCAGCGAAGCAAGGCCCATTCCTCTCCCTGTGATTCTCTCCAAATACCACCAAAAATTATTATACCCATGGGCAATCACTTGCCTATGGGTATAAAAAAAGGGGAAACGCCTTTCCCCAATCTTGTTAACCTTAAATCTAATACTATGAAAAACACATTGCAAAGTTACGGCTTTTCAGCCAGCCTGCAAGCATTTTTAAAAAAAATATTAAATTTTTTATGATTTTCTTGATTTATATCAAAGATTGTGCCAAATTTCGCACAATTCCAGTATTTTTTTGCTCACCTCCGCTCAAGATACGTCCAAAGCCCGTTTGCTAGTAGAGACGCCCCGCGGGGCGTCTTCAAACTTTTTCCGTCCGCATGGCCAAAAAAACACCTGCATGTCTCCTCCGTCCGCATGGAAAACACCGTTGGCATGTCTCCTCCGTCCGCAAGGAAAACAACCATCCGCAAGGAAAACAACCGTCCGCATGGCCAAATAATTGAATATAAAAATATCCAAATAAATCGTAAATCGTAAATTGTCAAATCGTAAATATCAATCACTTGTTCTTCACATAGTACTCCAGGCCGCGTTTCACGTTTTCCTTCACCGCGTTGCTCGACATCGTAGCGCCTGTCACACCGTCAACCTTCAGCTTCTGGGCGGCCTTCACGCTCTTCCCGTTCCACTTGCCGAGGATGCCGTCCGACACCTTCTTGAAGAACTTCGGAGTCTCCTTGTTCGCCAGCGCCTCTATCTTCACTACCTTGTCCTTCTTGATATAAATCTTCAGAGGGGTATTGCTCTGGTAGCCCTTCACGCCCTGCGACAAACTCGTCGTGTTCACTACATACGTGCCGTCAGCCTGTTTCGTCATGGGTTTCTCCGACTGAACCATAAAACTCATTGTCATCACCGTGAATGCGCAAACGGCGGCCGCTTTCATCATCTTTTTCATAATTAATGTCTGATTAAAAATTTACTAAACTTTGCGAAGTTAAGAAATAATCTCCATTTTTTCTTTCTTTTTATTTATTTTCTCAGCAAAATTAACTAATTTTGTGACTTCATTACACGAATGTTTGAATTTCTGCATTCCAAATGCGTTGTCTCTATATTATAGAGCACTCCTATGAATCCATAGGCATATTTCGTCCACACTGGGGGCATGGACGTCTCGTCCGTGCCAACCGTCGAGGGCTCGATGCCCGATGACGGTTGAACTCTCAACTCTCAATTCTCTCAACTCCATGGCCACTCTCAAATCTCATAGATTCTTTTTCTTCATCATCCTGTTTCTATGCTCTTTCTCTGCCAACGCGCAGATTCTCAAGAAGAGGGTAGAGAAGGTGAGACATAAAGCCGACTCTCTCTACACGCAGTATGAGGACAAGATCCTCGCCGCCGACTCAGCTCTGGCCGAACGCTACAACAAGGCTGACATCGACACAGCATACCTCGCACGCCCCACCGAGCGATGGACGTTCAAGGTGCGCACCAACGTAGCCGGCACCGACTTCCGTATCAACTCCACGCAGGACGGCGTACCTGTCAGGGCAGACCTCGAAGCCGACCACAAAGCCACGGCCAGCTTCTCCGTCTCATACCGTGGCATCACCGTCGGAGGTGCCCTCAACCCCGCTGCGCTCGCTGGTAAATACAAGGACTTCGAAATCAACCTCAACTCCTACACCAACCGCTACGGATTCGACATCATCACGCAGGATGCCAAGCGATTCGACGGATGGATCAGGGTGGGGAACAACCCTAAAATCAAGCCCGAGGACGGCTCCATACACGAACGCTCCTTCAATGTCAACGCCTACTATGTCTTCAACCACCGGCGCTTCTCCTATCCCGCAGCTTTCACGCAGTCATACATCCAGAAACGCTCGGCGGGAAGCCTCCTCGTCGGCTCCTCTCTCGAGTGGCAGAAACTCAAGCATACCAGCCAGATCGACCAAAGCTCATATAAGCTCAACACCTTCAACTTCGCCCTCGGAGCCGGATACGCCTACAACTTCGTACCCTCACGCCGATGGCTCATTCATGCCACCCTCCTCCCCACATTCGTCGTCAACGGCTCTCAAAAGCTCTCCGTCAACGGCGTCAAGGAGAAGATGCAGACCGCCTTCCCCCAGGTCATCCTCACAGCACGCTCCGCCGTCATCTACAACTTCAAGAACTACTTCGTTGGCACCAACATGGTATTCAACTACTCCAACATCGGAAAACCCAGTCATGTCGAGGTTCTCCACCTCAAATGGCTTTTCCGCGCCTTCGTCGGCCTCCGCCTCTGACACCGCTCCCTTCCCCGCGTTTCTCTTGTAGAGACGCCCCGTGGGGCGTCTTGTATCTTTCCCCCGCATGGAGCCTCCCATTCCGCATGCAACCTCTTATTATAATATAACGAATAGAATCCTGCGAAGCACAATCTGTTTTTTCGCATCCACGCACCTGATATGTACCCCAGCCCATCCTCACTGGGGGCATGGACGTCTCGTCCGTGCCAGCCGTCGAGGGCTCGATGCCCGAAGACGGCTGAAGATAACCGTCCGCATGGCCAAATTTCAATTTTCGTGCAAGCGAGAGCAGAATGAAGCTCGCTTCATTTTTTCCCGGCGCAGCTGAACATCATGTTCAAAAGTCTTGCTGTAGTGATTGATGTCCATACCAGCCTTATAGTTTAATAGCTTCATCCAATATGTTCATGTATGTGGAAACAAAGTCCTTCGGATTATTGCCCTCTGCATATACAGCATAAGAATAGATGGGCTCTCCGATGGGGAGTCTCTTCTTGATTGAATAGCCTTCTGCGTGCAATCTGTCCTCAAAAATCTTAACAATTTCGGCATTATATTTAAACACTCTAATTTCAAGTTCATAAGATTTGAGGAAGTATCTTACGGTATAGCTTATCTCTGTCTTATTTCCATCAATCATGATGGTACAGTGAAATCCATACATGGGGTAATTATGTTCAAAAGAACCTATAGAAAGGCCATTCCAGATCCCGCCAAATGGTTTGTTGTCCCAATGAGGGTCAGCATTTCGTTCTCGTCCTGATGGAAATACTCAGCAAGTTTTATAACTTGTTCGCGCTTAGCACGCCTATCGCTACGTTCAATCTTACTGAACATCGGGGTGTCTATCTCCAATAGTGCAGCCAACTGACGTTGCAGTACGCCAGCCTCATCTCTTAGTTCTCTAATCTTTTTTCCGAATAATATATCTATATCAATTTTATTTTTCTTCTTTCGTTGTAATCTCCCAGTAGCCGCCACGGTCAGCACCGACGCGCTTAATGATACCTGCCTCCCGAAGTTTACGGATTTGTTTCTCGACACCTCGTGCGGATATATCTATCTCCATGGCTATTTCGGCAGCAGATATTGTCGGTTTATTCTTGATTAAATCAAGGATCTTCTCCGAACTTTTTATGGTTTTCTCCGAACTTTTCTCCGAACCAAGCACACCTTTCTCCGAACTTTTTGTGTCGGTCCCCGAATCTTTCTCCGAACTTTTCTCCGAACC
>OCTX012265881.1_pt1 | contig 15615 bp, 10 predicted proteins | sample 1539691 | NCBI WGS metagenome assembly OCTX01 (sample SAMN02144231, study PRJEB22623) | gut metagenome | biome: sheep rumen | host: Ovis aries | place: New Zealand | reverse complement strand
CCCGGCAGGTCCACAAGAACCGTCCCTGTTATAGAGCAACAAAAAAGCTGCCTCATGGCAGCTTTTTTGTTGTCCGTCAAAGATCATTGATGAGTGCAATCACGTGCTCCTGCTTCTTCTTGCTGAAGGAGGTGAGACGGCGGAACGCCCGCATGGCTTCCGCGCTTGGGTTGTGGGTGGTGATGAAGAACTCGCCGGGCTCGATCATGAAGTAATCGCAGATGTCAAAAAACACAGGCAGGGAGGGCATCATCCGGCCGTTCTCGATCCGGTTGATGTAGGTTGCTGAGAGGCCAAGCGAGAGACTCATGTCCCGCGCGGACACGCCTTTTTCCTCTCTCAGTTGTGTGAGACGGGCAGCGAATTCCTGATTAGTCATAGGGATATCCTCCGATAGAGAAATGATAACCCATATTTAGTTCCAAACATATATTTATAATACATGTTTTGTGGGAAATGCGTATAGCAACATGGTTGATGTTTTTTGAGGTGGGGAGGGGCGGCGGGGACGGTTCCGCGAACTGTCCCCGCGGGTCCACAAGAACCGTCCCTGCGTATTTCAGGAACACGTTTTATGTTCATTTTTTAACATTTGATAGCAATTATTTAGCTGATTTTGCATTTTAGTATCACTGTATAGGCGGATGTGCCCGGAAGCATGGACATGGGCGGGCACGGCTGATACACTTTTCGGGAAGCAGCAAAACCCACGGCGGATTCTCCGGAAATATGGATAAACCGCCGGAACTGTGGTAAAATGAACTTACTGGAAAGGAATACGGAATGCAGGATAAGGCAGCGGTTTCGGAAGAGAAGGCAATTGCGCGGCGGATGGCGGAAAGGCTCCTGGAAGGATCGGAGGACAAGATCAACCGGAACATCAAGGATTCGGTGTTCTGCGATCTCTTCGGGAAGAAGGAGTACCTTCTGCAGCTCTACAAGGTGCTCCACCCGGAGGATGCGGAGACGGAGGAGGACGACCTGACGATCGTGACGCTGAGCAGGATATTTGTCAGGGAGATGTACAACGACCTGGGATTCATGGCCGGCAATAAGCTGATCGTGCTCGTGGAGGCACAGAGCAGCTGGTCGGAGAACATCACGGTCAGGTTTCTCATGTACCTTGGGGAGACCTACCGCCGCTACATCGAGAGGAACCATCTTGAACTGTACGGGACGAGGAGGATTCCGCTGCCGAAGCCGGAGCTCTACATGGTGTTTACGGGGGAGCGGGCTGACAGGCCGGAAAGGATATCCCTGAAGCGCACATTCTGGGAAACCGACGAATGCTGCGTAGAAGTCACTGCGCATGTGATTTATGACAGCAGGGAAGGCGACATCCTGAACCAGTTCATCGTGTTCAGCCGGGTGTTCGATGAGCAGCGGAAGCTCTATCCGAACGATGCGAGGAAGGCGGTCCGCGAGACGATCCGCATCTGCAGAAGCAGGGATGTGCTCGCGAGGTATCTTGAGCAGGAGGAGGCGGCAGCGATTATGTTTGAGTTTGCGGATCAGGAGAGGGAGTTTAATCTGGCGCTGGCTGCGGAGAGAGAAGAGGGAAGAACCCAGGGAATAGAGGAAGGAATTGCCCGGGGAATTACTCAGGGATTATCGGAAGGAAAAATCCTTGGAATCATTGAGACCATGCGCGAGGACGGGCGGAGCGACGAGGATATCATTGCGCGGCTTGTCAGCCGATGTGGTCTCCCGGAGGAGCAGGCGGAGGAGTATCTTAAGGAAACTGAGAAGGAATAAGAGAGTGCTAATGAAGCATTTCGGTGTAATTGGAAGCGTATATAGATGGGATGTTTTTGCAGGAGGCCGAAAGGCCTCCTGCAAAGCTATATCCGGCAATCACGAGAAGAGACGTCTCTCTGAAAGAGTCTTGATTACCATCTGGGAGGGTTTCTCCTTCGCTCAACAGGTAATTGCGGCAGGGGCGATTCCCGGGGACGGTTCTTGAAGCCGCCTTCGGCGGGCTCTGAGAACCGTCCCTGCAGGGGTCTCAAAAAAAGCTTGCAAACGCGGGCAGAGTGTGCTAGAATCACTCTACAACTTACAGTTGGTTCCTGAGAGCCGCTGTTTCAGATAAGGAAGAATTTATTGAGCTGGATTCCACAGGTGGAGTCTGCCCATTTACCTTTATCTGAAGCAGCGGCTATTTTGTGTGCCGCCGCGGTCTGCAGGAGAAGAAGGAGACAAAAATGACCAAAAAAATCATGGCAATGGCAAAAGGAACCGAACTCGGGCTGAAGAGGGAGATGGCAGCCCCTGACAGCGTGCCCGCATTCCGCGGCGGTATGCTCAAGACAGCCTGCAAGCGGCTGTTTCACATCGCATCGCAGCTGCCCCGGGGGCAGTATCTCGGCTGTGAGTTTCGCACCGGCGAAGACGGGAAGGAGAGTTTCTGTGTCTTCGCTTCCGCGGGTGCGGAGGTGAAGGAGGGTGATTTTGGGTTCATTTTCAAAGAGTGCGGGAAGGTCGGGGGTGAGCCGCGGCATTTTTCGGGGAACCTGTTTGAGGGGGGCCGCCAGGTGTATTTCCTGGAGAATATCGGCGATGTACAGGCCCTGTCCGACATTGAAGACACGCCGGAGGAATCCTGCAGGGCCATGTCCCTCGTGCTGAAAGAAGCGGGGGCTGTGATCCGGGTCATCGCCGAGGGCGGCGGCTTTCCGGAGATGGGCATGATTTTTGTGAGCCTGCCGGAGAAGATGACCCTCAGCATCCGCACGGTGCTGGAGGAGAATTTTCCGTTCACCAGGATAAAGACCCTTCCGGAGACCGGATACGCCGGAAAATTCTCGAAACCCTTCATGAAGTTCGCGATGGAAGGGATCGAGGATCTCATTTGGATCTTCTCTTACGGGCAGTGCGCCGCCAGAGACGAAGACGATTTCGACCTCATGGAGCCGGAGTTCCTGGAGGATCTGAACCTGTCCCTGCGCACCTGCAATGCACTGAAGCGGGCCGGCATCGAAAGTGTTGAGGAGATTCGGCGGATGAGCGACGAGCAGCTCCTTTCGATCCCCCATTTCAATGAGAAATGCCTCCGGGAAATCAGGATGGCAACCGACTTCGGAGCCGCGGAGAAGGAAGAACAGGAGGCCCTCGAGCGGACGGACCCCGGGATCCCGGCCAAAACTCCGGCGGAAATGCTCGACGAGCTGATCGGCCTTCAGGAGGTGAAGGAGCAGGTGCGGCGGATCAGTGCATTTGCCAGAATGAAGCAGGACCTGGCTGCTCAGAACAGGGCGGTGCCGCCGGTCGTCCTGCACATGGAGTTTATCGGAAATCCGGGGACCGCCAAGACGACGGTGGCGAGGATCCTGGCGGGCATTTTCAGGGAGATCGGCCTCCTTCAGAGCGGCGAGATCCTGGAGGTCGGCCGCGCGGACCTGGTCGGCCAGTATGTCGGCCACACGGCAGAGAAGGTCCGGCAGGTTTTTGCGCGGGCGAAGGGCAGGCTGCTCTTCATCGACGAGGCCTACGCCCTCTGTGACGGCCGCGCGAATCTCTACGGCGAGGAGGCGATCAACACGATCGTCCAGGAAATGGAAAATCACCGCGACGAAACGATCGTCATCTTCGCCGGGTATCCGAAGGAGATGGAGGCATTTTTCTCCGCAAATCCGGGGCTCCGCTCCCGCGTCCCCTTCACGGTCAGATTCCCCGATTACTCGGAGGAGGAGATGGTGGAGATCGCGGAGTTTATGAGCCGGGAGCAGGGGTTTGCGCTCCTGCCGGAGGCGAGGAAGAAGGCGGCCCTGCTCTGCCGGGAGGCCGTCGGGCACCCGGAGTGCGGGAACGCGAGGTTCTGCCGCAACATGGTGCAGGACGCGATCATCAGCTTCGCCGGGAGAGTCTACGGCGGTCCGGAGAGGCCGTCGGGCTTTGCGTTCGCGCTCTCGGCGGAGGATTTCCGGGCTCCGGAGAGGAGGGAGGGGGTGAGGATGGGGTTTCGCTGAGGACGGGAGGGATGGTTCCCAGGGACGGTTCTTGTGGACCTGCGGGTCCGCCTGGAACCGTCCCCTGCGGGTTTGCGCGTATTTAAAATATACACAAATATTAATAGAAATTATTAAAAATATGTATTATTATAGGAAGAGACTTTTTCATCACAAAAGAGGAGACGGACATGGGAAAATTCTCAGCCGAGCTTGCCGGCATCATGGACACGCGGGACCTCCCAATCGAGGAGGTGACGCGCGGTGCGGGTGTGTCGAGGTCTGCATTTTTCAAATACAAGAACGGGTCGCGCCTCCCCGCCGACATCCAAACGGTCCGGCGGCTCGCGGAGGTGCTTCACCTGAACCACGATGAGGGCGAGCGCCTTGAGGAGGCCTACATCATCGACCAGCTCGGCGAGTACCGCTACCGGGGGATGATGGCGATCGAGAAGCTGCTCACGACTCCCGTGGGGAGCCTGCGCGTCCGGCGGCCGGAGGCGGAGCTCCCGGACCTCGTGCAGGGAAATGAGCCGCAGAAGCTCCTGTCAGGCAATCTGACCGTGTCGGTGCACCTCCTGGCGGCGATCAGCGAAGGTGTGCGGCAGGGCGAGGTGACGGTTTTCGGGACGGTGAGCGGGGAGGAGATTTTCAGGATCATCGGCCGGGCGAGTTTGCGATGCGGGTGATCCTGATCCGGGAGCGCGGGACGGCGGCGCTGATTTACGATTATCTCTCCATGGCGTTTGAGAACAGGGCGATTGGGGGAGGGGAGAGGGAGAGGTGGTATGAGGAGATGCTGAGAGAGAAAGGGTGAAAGGAGACTTTGATGGTGAGGCAAGCGGTCGGGGAACTGCCAGGGCCTTGATCTTTGTCTTAGGCGCAGCGTGCCTGATTGGAGCGGGGATTATTGTAAAAGAGCTCTTGAGAAGGCGCTCAGCTTAATTCTGCGCCTGGTCCCTGCAATGACGATTTAAAGGGTGTACAGGTGAGGGAACAAGGAAAAAATGGATTTTTCTATTTGGCATGGAATCAGAGAGTGGTATAATCAGATAAGACGCTGAAAGATGTTGAGCTTTTTATGATGGGGTATCTGAAAGGAGATTGGGATGAATACTGCAATAGACCTTTTCAGATTTGTCAACGCGCACAAGCAGTCATATCAGATCGCTCTGGAAGAAATAATACAGAGTCTGGAGGAGGCTGGACAACATGAAGATTAGATCTTCTATGACATTATTTTCTCTTGCTGCGGATGCAGATCCGGTGTTTCAGAAAGTGTTGGATAAATTCTTTGACGGGAGAAAAGATGGCAGGACTTTGAGGGGAGGTGGAGAAAAACATAAATAAACAGAATAAATATGTGACGTAAAGACGCTTAATATCTTACAGTATTATGGGAGGAAAAAATGAAGAAACAAGTGAAGCAACTGACGGCGATTGTTCTGGCAGCGGTGATGATTGCGTCAAACGGAGCAACGTCTGTAATGGCGGCGGAGATCACTTCCGAGCCTGTAATTGGAGCGGAGGATATATTGAATGATAGTGCGGTTGAAATTCTGCCTGAAGTGACAGAGACTGAAAGTGCGGAAGAGGTGCAGGAAGACGTGCAGGAAGAAGTGCAGGAAGAGGATTCTGAACCGGACAATCAGGAAGAACTGGACGAGCCTGAGGAGGCTGTAGATGTATTCCATGAGACTGAAGAGGAGCCTGAGGAGGCTGTAGATGTATTCCATGAGACTGAAGAGGAGCCTGTAGGAACTACAGAGGAGTCCACGGACGAGGCATTAGAAACCACAGAGGTTTTCGATGAGGTTGAAGTGGAAGCAGAAGTTCAAGCTGAAACTGAGGAAACCGCAGAGACTCCTGGGAAGAATGAAGAGGTCACATCAGAAACGGCGGAGATTTCTGAGGAAACAGTAGAGGAACTGCAAAAAAGAACTGAGGATTCAGGAGAATCGGATGCAGAGATTCTTACCGGTGAGGGGAAGCCTGAAATGGTTGGGGCTTCTTTCGGTGATGCAATTGAGATAAAATCTGGGGATATAGTGACGGCTAATGTGGGAGAGGGAGAAACAATTTACTATGTGTTCAAACCTGCTGAGACTACCGTATTTATTTTCGAAGCTCATAGTTCTGACGACACCTATTGCGTTCTGTACAATTCTAGTTTTGAAGAGATAGATTCTGATGATGATGGCGGAGAAGGATCCAACTTCCGGCTCACAACAGAATTGACAGAGGGGTCAATTTATTATCTTGGAGTTAGATTTTATTCCGAATCGAGTTCTGGATCGTTTGAAGTGTCCTGTAAAACTTTTGGCAGCATTGTTGGGGACATCGCTGTTGGGGATACTGTAACAGCTGATGCAGGAAACGGAGAGATGGTTTACTATGTAATTGAACCTGCTGAGACAAATGTATATTCCTTTGAAATAAACAGCACATATGATACATATTGCGCTTTGTATGATGATGATTTCTATGAGATGATTTCTAGTGATGGAATCCGACTGAATTCATTACTGAGAGCGGGGGAAACATATTATTTAGGTGTTAGTTTTTATGATGAAGGAAATTCCGGATCCGTTGAAGTATCCTGTAATAGTCCGATTAGTGCCGGAACGCTGGAAGAAAATAAAAGTATAACAGCAAAGAATGTTAAGGGCCAGGCATTATCATACACATTTACTCCAGAAGAAACTGGCATCTATACAATCGAATCAGATGGCGGAAGTGATGTTGATTATTGTGTTTACGATGAAGATTGGGATAGAATTTATTCGAGAGATATACAGAATACGAGTGTCTATCCCATGGGAGCTGGTGAGACAAGTCATATCATAATTCAAATTCCTGAATCTTATGAGCGGCAGAATCTTACAATAAAAATGGCGTCAAAAGAATTAGACGTATTATCACTCGGGGATACTGTGACTGTAGAACTAAATCAGGGTGAAGAAGCTTATTATGTGATTAGACCTGCTGAGACCAGTATTTATAGGTTCAACGCATCTGGTTCAGATGAGCCCTGTGTTGCACTGTATGGGTATACTTTATATGGTGCTTCCCATTATAGTTTTCCGTTTGAGGAAGCCTTAAGCGGCGGAGAGACTTATTATCTTTGTGTTTTTGACAATAGTGATTCACCCTCCAGTCATATTGAAGTGTCCTGCACATCTGTTGACGTGAAAGAACAATATCCATTTCTTAATGACGCGGTGGAGCTTAAGAATGGTGATATCGTGACAAATTATGTGGGAGAGGGAGAAACGTTCTATTACGAAATTAAACCGACTGAAACTCAAGTATATGTCTTTGAATCACACAGTGAAACAGATAGCTCGTATGGCGGTTATATCTCGTGCACTCTGTATGACTCGGTTTTTGAGGAGATTGAATATGATTCTTTCAGAATAGGAAGTGAACTGACAGGCGGAGAGACATATTATCTTGGCATTTGTTATCAATCTTCCGAAGATTGTGGAGAGGTTACTGTATCGTGCAAAACGGCAAAGACGATTTCACTCGGAGAGTCCTTGGAGCTTCAAATAGAAAAGGACGAGATTTTTTACATGATTGAACCGGACGTGACCCAACGTTACATCTTTGAATTATTTGCCCAAAGTGATATTTACGTCAGTCTAGACCTATATGATAGCAGGTTTAATTATATTGAATCCATAAGTAATTCGGTCGAAGAATTGGAGGCAGGAAAAAGATATTTTCTTGGCGTTGATGGCGATGAAACTTATTCAGGGACAATTGAAGTGTCCTGGAAAAAAGCGGTCCTTGCCGGATCGCTTGAAGCTGATAAGAACTCAACAGAGGAAGTGATTGATGGCCAGTTTTCGTGTTACTCATTTACACCGACAGCAGCACTGTATAGGCCTGAATCTCCTGATGACATTAATCTATTTCTTTATGATGAAGAGTGGGAACGTATATCTCCATACACAGATGTAAGACATGAAGCATTCTATAATCTTACACCAGGTAAGACATATTATGTCGGGGCGGGGATAAAAAAATCTTATAATAAATCGAATATCACAATCAAGATGGCTTCCCCAACTGTAGATGGTGAGATTTCTGTTCCTGGTTCACACACTTTCACCTTAGCGGAAGGCGAACACTATTATTATAGAGTTCATTCTGATAAAGAACTGGATGTCACAGCGACATTTAGCATAGATAATGTTAATCCGGAAATCCATCCTTGGATAAAGGTTCACCAGGAGAAACTCTGGAATTGGGAGAGTGAGGAAGATCGTTTTGATGAGATTTCAGGCAACAAATCGGTTAGATTTACCGCCAAAAGCGGGGAAAATTATATCGTAGAGGTTTCATTCTATGATTATTATGGTGGAGCGACGTCCTATTTTGATGGCCTTTTAGAATTAAAAGAGTTCTCAGGCTATCCAATAGTAGGAAATGTTACGGAAGGTGGTATTGAGAGGATAAAATCAGGTTTCGCATATTCGTTTGTTCCGAACGAAACAGGAACATACTATATGAATAGGAACAGCGAATTATCATGGTATGATTATTCAGCAGAGATCTATAATAAGAACTGGGATCTTCTTGATGTACAAAACATGAGAGAGACGATTCCTTCCGCGGAGATGGAGGCCGGCGAGACATATTATATCAGGATTTCCAGTATATATGACTTCAATGTCGACATTACGATGGAGCAATACCATGAGCCGGTAATATTAAATCAGCTTGAGGATATATATATCGGAGATAATCAGTTTGTTTCTTTTAGACTGAATGCGTCAGCCATCGGGGCGAAATATAAATGGGAGGAGTTCTCCGCAAATTCTCTAATCCGTGAATATGATGGAGGGCCTACAAACTCTTATTGGGGGGATGAAGAGTACGATGGATTACAGATAAGATGCACGATTACAGATATTAAGGGGAAAAGCGTTTCCTCAAACATGGCAACTATACATATTGGAGGTAATTGGTATAGTACATGGAGAGACGAGGTTACTGGTGTAAAAATGGAATTCAGGCTGTATGATAACGGTACAGCTGATTTATATTCGTGTTCCGAGCTGGAAGGGATAAGTGAGCTGCATATACCAGCAACAGTTGATAACCATACGGTTACTGGTATTGAGGACGCGGTCTTTAAAGGTCAAACCAGCATTACCGGTGTTGAGATACCTGACACAGTGACTTGGATTGGAGAAAGTGCGTTCGACGGGACATCTCTCAGATCACTTAAACTGCCGGCAAACCTGAAGACAATCGAAAAAGATGCTTTCGCCGGGAACAATGATATCACGATATTAGATTTTCCGGAGTCATTATCGGTCATCGAGGAGAATGCGTTTACCCAGTGCGTGTCAATCCATACAGTATCCATCAATAAGAATATTCAGCATATAGATTATGCGGCTTTTTTGGGAGACAGCAATATTACGGACGTTTACTATGCTGGAACTGAGACAGAATGGAACAGCATGGTTCAGATAGACAGAAGCAGTAACAGCGATCTCCTCTCAGCAGACATGCATTTTGCCTCAACCATGCCTGCGGAAAAGACGAATGGCGTTTACAGTTACGTCATCAAAGATGATGGGTCAGCAACTATTACGGGTTATACCGGAGGTCAAGAGGCTAACATTCCGGCAACAATCGACGGCTATAATGTCAGTGAGATTGCCAGCGGCGCATTTAGTAAAAAGAATGAACTGATCAGTGTAGTTATCCCGGATTCTGTTGTTCAGATAGGTAATAGAGCCTTTGCAGATTCTGTAAATCTTACTTCTGTGACGATGTCCAACTCGCTGGAGAAGCTTGGGGCAGAGGCTTTCTCAGGGTGCAAATCTCTGAAGTCGATTGTACTGCCGGATACACTCACGGTGATTCCGTTTGCGGCATTTTTCAGCTGTTGGGAGCTGGAAAGTGTAAGGCTTCCATCAAACCTGACTGAAATCGGAGAGCTGGCATTTTCAAATGATATTAAGCTTGCATCGGTTGAATTCCCGGATACACTCACAAAGATTGGAAAGGCAGCATATAAGAATTGCACATCACTGGAAAAAGTTTTTGTACCTGAGCAAGTTAACTATATTTCTTATGAAGCATTTTTCGGCTGTGAAAAGCTGGAAGTGCTTACACTTGCTGGTGCGGAGACGATTCAGAGAAGAGCGTTTGCAGGCTGCGGGAGTCTGGCAACTGTCAAATTCCCTGAAGAACTCAAGAAGGTTTATCAGTATGCATTCTGTGAAGATTCAATGATTACGGATATCTATTATTCTGGTGACAGAGCACACTGGGGGAATGTCAGAATACACGAGGGAAATGAAACTCTTCAGAACGCGCAGCTTCATGTGGGCATAGAGGCAGTGACTGATGTTACGATCGATCAGAGTATTCTTAATCTAAAGGTCAGAGAAAGCGCCTCACTGATAGTTACGGTTTTCCCAGAGAATGCTACGAACAAAACAGTCAGTTGGTCGTCCAGTGATAATATGATTGCTGCTGTTGATGAAAGCGGAACTGTTAAAGCAATCAAAAAGGGTACTGCTGACATCACTGTGACAACAGAAGACGGTGGCTTTACCGCAGTCTGCAAAGTGACGGTCGAGGCTCCGAATGTATCGGGAGTCAAGCTTGACAAGGAAACGCTGACGCTGAAGCGGGGCGAGACCGGCAAACTGACCGCAACGGTGGAACCGGCAGATGCGGAAGACAAGTCTGTGACCTGGACCAGCAGCGACAAGACCGTCGCCACGGTCGATGCGGAAGGCAATATCACGACACTCAAGATCGGCACAGCGGACATCACTGCAACAACGGTCGACGGCGGCTTTACGGCGGTCTGCAAAGTGACAGTCGAGGCGCCGAATGTCTCCGGTATCACACTGGATAATGAAACGCTCACGCTTAAGCGGGGCGAGACCGGCAAGCTCATCGCAACTATAGAACCGACAGACGCAGCTGACAAATCTGTTACCTGGAGCAGCAGCGACGAGACCGTCGCCACGGTCGACGCGGAAGGCAATATCACAACGCTCAAGATCGGTACGGCGGACATCACGGCGACAACGGTTGACGGAGGCTTTACAGCGGTCTGCAAAATGACAGTGGAAGCCCCGAACGTCTCCGGAGTCAGTCTCGATGTGACGACTGTCTCGCTGACCGAGGGTGAGGACCTGCAGTTGAATGCGATGGTAGATCCAGAAGATGCAGGCGACAAGTCTGTGACATGGAGCAGCAGTGATCCGACAGTCGCAGAGGTTGACGCTGACGGCCTGGTGAAAGCTCTCAAGGCTGGCACAGCGGACATTACTGTGGCGACGACAGACGGTGGTTTCACGGCTGTCTGCAGTGTTACGGTAATGCAGAAGATAACATTTACGGATGTTGCGGATCCTTCCGCCTGGTATTATGATTCCGTCTACTGGGCTGTCAGAAATGGCGTAACCTCCGGCATGGGCGAAGGTACCTTCCAGCCGATGGCGAAGCTCTCACGTGCGCAGGCGGTGACCTTCCTCTACAACCTGGCCGGCAGGCCGGATGTGAGCGGGCTGCCGGCGAAGGAGTTCACCGATGTCTCGAAGACTGCATGGTACTACAACGCGGTGAAGTGGGCAGTAGCCAATAAGATCACCTCCGGATACGGGACAGGTACTTTCCAGCCGAACGCGACCTGCAACCGAGCGATGATCGTGACGTTCCTTGCGAACTATGCGAAGGTGGCCGGGACATACAAGGAACCGACGACATCCGCAAGCTTCAAGGATGTGAAGGCAAAAGACTGGTTCAAGAAGTCTGTTGACTGGGCGGTCGAGAACGGTATCACCTCCGGTTACGGCCAGGGAACGTTCAGCCCGAATGTAACCTGCAACAGGGCGATGATGGTTACATTTTTAAAGAAGGTGGCGGAGCTGCCGACGGTATAAGAGTAATAAGGAGCGGGAGGGGCGTGAGCCCCTCCCGTTTTGTGAGAAACGCCTTTGAAGCAAGGTAGGATTTTTACGGGTTAGGGGTGGCGCTGAAATGTATTTGAAAATATGCAACCTGGGCAAAAAGTGTACATATGAGTATTAAGTGTTGCACTTCAAATGATAACTCACCCCGTCCCCAGCAAAATAACACAATCTTAGCCAATTCCCCCCATTTCTATCACTCCATTATCCTCTTCCGCCCGGACTATGGACAACCCGCCCGGGTTCTGTTACAATCATCCGAAGAGCCGCCCGCACCCGGCGAGGCGCCCGAAGGAAAAACTATGGAAAGACAGAAACCTGTGAACAAAACAATAGTGAAGATAAAAACTGCCGCAACCCGGCAGTTTTTTTATTGTGGATTTATGTTGAAAGAAGGCGGGAGGGAGCATGAGTGAGAGAGCAGACGGCGCCGGCAGCCCCGCGTTGGACATGATCGACCGCTCCGGAGACCTCGCCCCGGGAACCGTCATCGGCGGAAAATACGAGATCCTGGGCGTAAGCGGCCGCGGCGGCATGAGCACGATCTACCGCGCGCGGGACACCAAGGTCGGGCGGGTCTGCGCGGTCAAGCAGATCACCGATAAGGACAGGGGGCAGTTTGAAGCGCACCGGCGGAGCCTCCTCGTGGAGCGGGAGATGCTCGCCAAGCTGAACCACCCCCGGATTCCGCGCATCACGGACATCGCGGAGGGTGAGGACGGGGACTTTTGGGTCGTGATGGATTTTGTTGAGGGGGAGACGCTGCAGCATTTTCTCGAGAGGGAAGGCGCGCAGCCCCAGGAGCGGGTCGTGAAATGGGCCGGCCTCCTTGGCGGAGTCCTCGGTTACCTGCATGAGCCTGAGCGGGGGAGAGGCGCGGTCATTTTCAGGGATGTGAAGCCCGGCAACATCATGCTGACAGGCAGCGGGGACCTGGTGCTCTTCGACTTCGGGATCGCGGCGGAGACGGAGGACGGCCATTTTGAAAATGTAGACCTCGCCTGCACCCCCGGCTACGCCGCCCCGGAGCAGCTGCGGCCCGGGGCCTTGCTGGACCGGCGGACCGACATCTACGGGCTCGGAGCGACCGTCTTTGCGCTCCTGACCGGAAAATGTCCCGGCAGCCCCGCCGATGCGGAACAGATTGCTGACCTGGTGCCCGGGATCGCGCCGGGCCTTGAGGAGATCGTTGGGACCTGCATGGCGGAGGACCCGGAGGAGCGCTATCAGTCCTGTGAAGAGCTCGGAAAGGCGCTCGAGCACTGGACGGAGCGCGAGCGGGACCTGAGGCGGCGCGCGCGGAGGAAGCTTACGCTTGTCGCGGTGTGCGCGGCGGGTACGGTGTTTGCATTTGCGGCGGCGGGGGCTTCATTTTTTGCATTTCAGAGGGAAAAACGGCAGAATTACGGGGTGCTCATCTCCGCGGCGGACGCGGCCGCCAATGACGCCTACGACGTGAGGCGGGCGGCCTACGTGTACGATCCGCAGGTCGTGAATCTTTTTCTGGCCGCCATCGACGCGGACCCGGGCAGCCGGGACGCTTATATGAAGCTGCTCGACTACTGCGCGGCGGCCGGGATGCCCGAGGTGGGGCTCATGCGGGTCACCGCGAACATCGACGCCGAGGTGGGCGGGATCAATCGGGACGACGAGCTGCTGTTCAAGGTGGCGCGGATGTATTTTGACGGGGTGAAGGTCCCCGGCGACGGGTATCGGGAGGCGGCGAAGTATTTTTCGATGATCAGTACCGCGCGGATGCCGGCGGCGGCCTACTACCGGGACATCGCCTCGATCCTCGGGCAGTACAATGTGCTCACGGAGGAGGACTGGCACGCGGTCGCGCAGAGTCTCATTTCCTTTGAGAACTATCTCGACGCGCGCAGCCGCCTCGCGGAGCGGGTCAGCGGCTACCGGCTCGCGGCGAGCGTCTACCGGACCTGCGCGGCGGGATTTGAGGAGATCGGGACGGACGCGATCGCGGAGGCTGCGAGGCTCTGCGGGAAGGCGCTCGCGGATGTCGATGATCTTCTTGAAAATGCAGACCTCCTCGGAACCGCCGCCTCGGACACCCGGGAAGCGGAGGATGAAAGGCGGCTGATCCTGGAAAATCTCGCCGTCCTGAGACTCCTCGACACCCCGAACCGGGATCTTGCGGAGTCCGAAGCCTGCTATATGCGGCTGCTCGAGGAGACGGAGGACCCCGAGGAGGTCAGAAATTACCGCATGCGGCTGGCGGTCGTCTACCGGGAGATGGGGGATGATGCGAGGGTGCGGGAGTGGTATGCATTTTTGATGAGAGAGTACCCGGAGGATCCGGTCCCGCCGCTCGAGTTCGCCTCATATTTATATAATATAGGAAAGGACCCGGAAGGCGCGGCTTCTTACCTGCGCAGGGCGGAGGCGCTTCCCGGCGCGGAGGCTGTTCAGAACTATCGGGTGCTCAAAAACACGCTGAAAAATGCCGGCGTGCTCTGAAGGAGGTGTGATGATGAACTATCAGCTGGCGGCAGAGATCTGCCTGGCCGTGGGCATCGCGCTCGCGCTGGTCACGGTGCTGCTTATTTTTATTCTGGACGTGCCCGCGCTTCTTGACGAGATGAGGGGCCGCCCGCGCCGCCGCGTTCGGAAGGAACCGAAGGAGCCGGCAGGGCTTAAGGCGGATGAGGGCATCGGCACGGACGTCGAGACCGTGCTCCTTAAAGGCACGGAGACGGTGCGGCTCGGGTCTGGAGAGAACAATTGCTGCGGGGAGGAAGAAAAATGAAAAGACTGAATTATGTCAACCTGTCAATCCTGTGTGCGCTTGCGCTCGTGCTGGCGTGCCTCCCGCTCGCGGCGGAAGCTGAGGAGCGGCCGGGCGGGGCTGCAGTTTCCGGGCTTTTGGAGGCTGACCCGGCGGGCGTGAGCGGAAATTCGGTGCCGGGGGAAGACGAGTCGGGGACTGAGCCTGGGGACGAGTCGGGGACTGAGCCTGGGGACGAGTCCGGGACCGATCCCGAGCCGACATCTGAACCGACGCCCGAACCGACGCCCGAGCCAACCCCCGAGCCAGAACCCGAGCCGGCCCGCGTGACCCTCACCTGCTTCAGAGCGGACGGGGAAACGCGCGGGATACTTCCGGCCGAGTTTGTCTGCGAAGAGGAAAAGAAGGCATATTACAATGCGGATATCCTGGCGGAGCTGACCTTCGGCGGGTGTGAGCGGGAGGACCTGGGTGACATCTCCGTGTCCCTCTGCTCGGAGGACGCCGTGAGAGAACTGTTCGGGGCGGGCAGCCTCGCGGCCCTCGACTCGCCTCTCATTAGCGGCTTGGATGCGGACGGAAACACCGTTTATAGCCTCACCATACCGCTTACGGAGGACGGCGCTTACCGCCTTCTCGTGGAGGGAGATGCGGAGAAGACGTACATTTTCACGGAAAATGAACCCTCCGGCGAAGCCGGAAGCCCCGTCGAGGCAGCGGAATACCTGAGCGGGTACACATACATCCGGGATACGGAGAGCCCGCAGCTGGTTTCATTTGAGATCCTGCCGGACCCGGACGTGCGCTTTCCGGAGCTGAACGAGGAGCACGGAAACCGTTACTGGTTCAACGCGGGCTGCCGTGTCCGGGCGGTCCTCACAGGGGACGATCTTGAGGAGGCATTTCTTGCGGGAAAAATAGCGGTTTCCGGGGCGGAAGAGCACGCGGCCGCGGACCGGGAGAAGTTTGTGTT
>OCTX012279461.1_pt1 | contig 15633 bp, 14 predicted proteins | sample 1539691 | NCBI WGS metagenome assembly OCTX01 (sample SAMN02144231, study PRJEB22623) | gut metagenome | biome: sheep rumen | host: Ovis aries | place: New Zealand | reverse complement strand
GAAGTCAGGCCTGCCTGCGCCTGGGCGAGAGCTGCCTTGGCCTGCTCATACTGGTTGGTGGCCGACTTGAGTTCGAAATCGCCAATCACACCGTTTGTGTGCAACTTCTGAGAGTTCTCAAAACTCAGCTTGGCTGTATTGCACGCAGCCCGAGCCGTATTCACGGCTGCCTGCGCCTGACGCACCTGCGCCTGATAAGTTACATTATCCAATACAAACAACACCTGGCCAGCACTGACCGTCTGACCTTCCTTCACGTTGATCTGGGTGATAAATCCCTGAACCTTCGGATGAATCTCCACATCCTGTACGCCCTTGATTGTAGCGGGATAAGTGGACTGCATCGTCGTATTCGACGTGCCCACGGTCACTACAGGGAACTCATTGTCGCCAAACGTTGGGCGACCACCTCCACCACCACAAGAAGCCAACAGCATCGTTGCGGCAGCAAACATCATAATCTTCTTCATTTTCATATCTTTGATAAATAATATTTGTCCAAAACCTGTTACTGTCCGAAAACTATAACGGACTTATTTAGTTTTCAGCCTGCAAAGTTACAAAAAATATATCTTATGATATATCGCCCTCCCAGTGATTTTAACAAAGTTTATTTGCTATTATAGTTTTATATAGATTTTCTTCCGATATAAGGCATATCCGATAAGACCATTCAGCAAAACGAAATAGACGGCATAGGCCAGCGATGCCCATTTCAGCGGACTGATGACAGCATGGATGCCATTGTAAACCATCTCAGACACGCCGAGGTGCCCCAACAGGATGGCCAACAGTTCACTCGACACATAGAGCGCGAGCGCATTCACGCCAAAGACATGGAAGAATGTCGTCCATTTAGACTTCTTCTGTATATCTATCACATACATCAGGAAGGCCTGAAGCAAGGAAGCCAGTCCACAAGTCACCATCACATAGCTAGGACTCCAGATACGCTTGTTGAGCGGCAGTCCATAAGTAAGCAGGTATCCGCCGATTACCAGCACCGTACCGACCACGAAGAGCGCAAGCACCTTCTGCTCGACAGTCTCCTTCTGACGAATCAGCTTGCCACAATAAAAGCCCAATAACACATGAGCCACGGAGGAGATGGTTCCCACAAGACCTTCAGGATCGACTGGGCTCTTATGATAAACATGGTCATAACCAAAGAGATTCAGATCGACCTGCGCCAGGATATTCACACTGGCATCCTGGGCATAGCCATGACCGTAAACCAAGATAGCTGTGTAGATGACCAGCAGGCCGATCACTACGGGGATGGTGTACTTATGATTGCAGAAGAGCGCGAAGAGCGACACGATGCCATAGCAGACGGCGATGCGCTGCATGACAGCCCAGATACGGAGATGGCCAAAGCACAGCAGGTCGCCTTCTATCGCATGGTCGAACCAGTTGATGAAGAGACCAATAGCAAAGAGCAACACCGTGCGCTTTACGATACGGCGGATGACCTGCGGTGTCGGCTTGAACTCCGACTTCACCAACGACAGGTAACACGAAATACCCATGATGAAGAGGAAGAAGGGGAACACGAGGTCGCAGGGGGTCATGCCGTTCCACTTGGAATGTCCGAGCATTTCAAATGACTCCCCCCATCCATTGTTTACAAGAATCATGCCCGCCACCGTAATACCACGGAGGATATCAAGACTTAACAAACGCTGACTTTTCATAGTGAATAGTGATTAGTGAATAGGGATTAGTGAATAGTGATTAGGTCCATCGCCTCTTTGGCCACATCGACGAGCGAGCCCTCTGGGGCTGCACTATAGGGATTCTGTTGTAGCGTCCAAGGCTCCTCCATCGCATAGTAGTCGAGTTTCACTTCCTGCGGCAGCGCCATCTGGAAAAGTTCGGCGGCCGTCTTCGTCGCGTTAGGACCACCGCCCAACAATTCTGGCTGAGGAGCCGTCTGTGCCTTCATCTGGGCAGCAAGTGCCTCGAAATAGGCCTTCCAACGAGGATAGTAAAAATCTTTCAACAACCCCTGCCATTCCTTATGGGCATAGTCACGTAGCCCTCCGGTATCAGCACAATAGCGGTTACCCCATGTCGTAATCTGCACACGGGCATTCCACTCGTAGAGCTTCTTCTCATCTGCGGAAGTACCTGCGTTGACGGCATCCTGCGTCCAATGCCCGAGTCGGAATTCAGATCGCGTACCCAGTAGCTTATCCTGCATCAGCAACATTTCAAGGAATCGGACCGCATCCCTGCCAAACCCTTTGCGGTCGAAGCCTTTGTAGTCGGCTATCGTATGCTGGTATTGCAGCCGAGCCTGGTCGGCCAATGCCTGACGGGTAATGTCCACCAGATCATATTCGAAATTATTGTTACCACAGTACTTCTCTGCCACACTGTTCATCAGCCAGGCAGCCTCCTTCGTATCAGCAGGGTCATAATAATTCTTCATCTTCGACCAACTGCTGGCTTGGAAGTTGTTCAACGATGGACGACCGCAGAAGATACTCTCATGAGGACCTTGTTGGTTGTTGCCAGCCGGACAGTTATAGATGCTATTCACGAGAATCATCCAAGCCTGTTCTATCACAGGATCTTCTACGCCGTAGCGTGCCTTCACATAGTCTTTTATCCAGACCTCCTTAGTGAACTTCTCAGGTCGCCAGGGCAGCTCGCTCATCAACTCAAACATCACGGGATTGTTCTCAGAACCCTCCATCGTAAAACCGATACCCTGGCAGTTCCGCTTGTCTGAATAGAAATTGTCGAGCAACTGATCCATACGGCCATGAAGTCCTACATTGGCACCGAAATTCTCGAGCAGACAGAAGAGCCAGGGATGCTGTTTGTAGCCCTCGTCGCGCTTCCAGATGCTGGGGATACCAAACATCGGGCGGCACTCCGAGAAGAGGTCGAGCACGAGCAGGTCGCCAGTCTTCATACCGTCCACCATTGCCGGACGAGGATTCTCCGTCCATCCCTGGATCACCCATACCGCCTGTGGATTGACGCGTTTCATCGCTTGCATCATCGCCTCACCGGCCTTGGCATAGTCGATATTCGGGTCGTCATTGCTCTCGTGGAAAGGATCCATCGAGTAATAGTCGGCCTTGCCGAAGAGTCTGGTGAGCTCATTATAATATAAGGTGGCGATTTCCGTGAAACGGCTGTCTGTGGGCAGAAGGTTCGCAGGACGCTGGAAACCGTTCCACAGACCGGCATCAGCTACATTCAGGCCCAGCTTCGCCTTCGCATCGTGAGGCACCATACCGCAATAGCCGGGCAATACGGGATGCATATCGAGTTGCTTCATGCGAGCCAGGATCTGCTTCTGCAATTTCTCCTGACGCTGATACCAAGAAAGAGGCAGAGGTCCGCCCCACCCTTCAAGATTATTCATCTCCCACCAAGCCAGGAAAGCAGGACCGGCAATGAACTTACCAATCTCCTCTTCCGAATAGCCCAGTTTCAACAACATATTGCGCCAGACGCACTCCTCACCGACGATGGCCAACGGAAGATTCACGCCATGCAGGGCCATCCAGTCGATTTCACGTTCCCAACGCTTCCAGTCCCAGAAAGCCATCGAATAGGAGAACGTGCAATAGTTGAAATCGTAACGCAACGTCAGATCGGTCTCGTGGCGCTCCTTCGCCTTAACGGCAGGCAGTGTGGCAGGAAGTTTAGCCTGCATCTGATTCCAGGAGAGATGAATACCTGCATAGTATTTCAGGTACCAGTTGACACCCGACGCAATGTTTACCCAGGTGTTTCCTCGCACGACGACTTTCTTCCCCTGCTGATCCAGTTCGAAGAAATCAGTCTGACTCTTTACTTTCTCAATCTTGAACTTTGCCGAAGCCCCTTTGTCGATACGCTCCAGCAGGTCATCTACAGGATTGCAAAAGGTAAATAGCGAACAGTGAATAGTGAATAATATTAAAAGTAAGCGTTTCATACGTTTTTTATATCAGTTTCATTTGTTTTGCTTTCTCCATCAGAAGTGCCATGAGGGGCTCGCGCTCATTCTCGACCTTATTGTCCAAGACAGCATCCTTCAGATACTGCTTCAGCACGCCCACCTCTCGAGACGGTTTCAAGTGGAACATCTCCATGATCTCATTTCCATCGATGACGGGCTGCAGCAAGCGCACATAGTCTTTTTCTTTCAAGTCAGCGAGTTTCTCGCGCACCATACGGAAATTCTCGAGGAACATCTTCTTGCGCACTTCGTTCTTGGAGGTGATATCCGCCTCACAGAGGATCATCAGTTCTTCGATATCCTCGCCGGCATCATTCATCAGACGGCGCACGGCCGAGTCGGTCACTTCGTCATCGGCAATGGCGATGGGACGCATGTGCAGATCTACGAGCTTCTGCACGAACTTCATCTTCATGTCCATTGGCAGCATCAGTCTCCTGAAGATCTGCGGCACCATCTTAGCACCGATCATATTGTGATTGTGGAAAGTCCACCCAATGGCAGGATCCCAGCGTTTCGACTTGGTCTTGCCGATGTCGTGCATAAGCGCAGCCCAGCGCAGCCAGAGATTATCCGACCGTTTGGAGACATTGTCGAGCACCTCGAGCGTATGGTAGAAATTATTCTTGTGGGCCCTGCCGTTCTTCTGTTCGACGATATCGAGGGCAGAGAGTTCTGGCAGTATGATATTCAGCAGTCCGCAACGCTGCAGGTCGACAAACCCACGGCTGGGGAGTGGTGAGAGGATGATCTTATTCAGTTCGTCCTTGATACGTTCCCCGCTGACAATCTTGACACGGTCGGCCATCCGCTGCAAAGCCTCGAAGGTCTCGTCTTCGATAGTGAAGTTCAACTGGGTAGCAAAGCGCACGCAACGCATCATCCGCAACGGATCGTCGGAGAATGTGATACCAGGTTCCAGCGGTGTGGCGATAATACCATCCTCGAGGTCGGCCAGTCCGTTAAAGGGATCGACCAGTTCACCAAAGCGGTCTTTATTCAGACAGATGGCCATCGCATTGATGGTAAAGTCGCGGCGGTTCTGGTCGTCCTCCAGCGTACCGTTCTCCACAACAGGCTTACGGGAGTCGTGGCTATAACTCTCCTTGCGAGCCCCGACGAACTCCACTTCATATTCTTTTCCTTTCTGACGGAATTTCACCTGTGCCGTCCCGAAGTTACGGAACACTGACAGATGGGCACTCTTACCTACCCTCCGTTTCAGTTCCTCTGCCAGCGCAATGCCACTGCCTACGACAACGACGTCGATATCATTGGAAGGACGCTCGAGGAAGATATCACGGACATAGCCTCCCACTACATAGCATTCCAGCCCCAGATGGTCTGCGGCTTCGCTAATCTTATGAAAGATGTCCTGGTCGAGTATCAACGCCAGTTCTTCGTCGGAGTACAATTTCATGCTTTCATTTCCTTTTGAGGATGCAAAGTTACAAAAAAAAGGTATATAAATAAAACATTTTTCCCTAACAATACATTTTTTCTCATTTTTTTGCTAATTATTCCTAAAATAGTGTTATCTTTGCAACGATTAAAACAATAACGAAGATGAAAAAACAATCATTACTACTTCTGATTGCCTGTATTTTTACAGCTCTCCGAGTAAGCGCCATTGACTACACTAACGTGCCGACCATCAAATTGGAAACGCCGGAAATGAAGCCAGAAATGGTCGCCTTACCTACGAATCCATTCAATTCAACTGTTTCATCCACCACTGCCGCCGAAAGCAACACGGGTATGGACTTTGACTTCTTCAAAACGAAGACTGCTCCAGGCGTGAAGCCATATAAGTTCATGGACGACATGTCGTTTGTGGGCATACCTCTGTTCCTGGCTGGTTGGGCCCTCAAAAGCGACAAGGCCATGTTCCGTGTCAACAATAAGGACGGTAAGGAGAACACTCAGTTGCTCACTAACTTCAAGACAGGTATCGACGACTATACGCAGTTCTTCGGTCCGGCAATGGTAGTCGGTCTGAAACTGGGCGGTTACGAAGGTCGTAGCGACTGGCCTCGCCTGCTGGCAAGCGCCGCCATGTCGTATGGTATCATGGCCGCCTTCGTCAACGGTATCAAATACACAGCCAAGGAGATGCGCCCCGACGGAACCAGCGCCAACTCATGGCCTTCAGGCCATACGGCAACGGCCTTCGTAGGTGCTACGTTACTGCACAAGGAGTACGGTCTGACCCGTTCGCCTTGGTGGTCGGTAGCTGGTTATGGTGTAGCTACAGCCACTGGCGTGATGCGTGTGCTGAACAACCGTCACTGGGTGAGCGACGTGATGTCTGGTGCCGGTATCGGTATCCTCTCCACGGAGTTAGGTTATGCCCTGAGCGACGTGTTGTTCAAGGGCCACGGGCTTCTGCACAACGACCTTCAGATGGATTTCGACAAGCCGTCTTTCTTTAGCATCGGCATGGGTGCCGGCTTGGGGGGCAAGAGCATAGACTTCAGCATGAGCGACCTGCAAAATGCCCAGAAGTACAAGGATTTCTATTACGCTGACGATGATGCAGAAGACGAATACGGCAGCATGGGCGTTGAGTTCCGCGCAGCCACTGTCGTTGATGCTGAAGGTGCCTATTTCTTCAACAAATACATAGGTGTCGGTGGCCGATTCCGCGTAAGGGCTATGTCTGCAAAGACCTTTGGACAATATACGGGAGATCTGACGGAAGACTCCAATTATGCCTGGGACATGATTTCCGACATATACCATTTTAACCCTGAATACTATCGTCTCTACCCCGGAGCCGAGACTGAGACCGAGCCCTATCCCCTTATCCAAGAGCTGACCGCCGAGGATATCAATAAAGGCGGCAAGGCTATTGAGGACATTGGTGCCGTCGTTGAGAGTGACCACCTCACTGAGTTCACGGCCAGTGCCGGTATCTATCTCAACCTGCCACTAAGCAAGCGTTTCGCACTGGGCACGAAATTCCTCATCGGTCGCTCCTTCATGCAGGAACTCGACATCGACGGCTATGCCAAGGGAAAAGTCAAGGATATCCAGTACGACATGCACATCATCAACGGCAAGCCACTCATTGACGATAGCGATGGCAAGTTTAGGTATGGCGGCATCGACGCCCCCACCAACACCCCTGACAATGAAGAATACGATTTGCGTTGGGACATGTTGACCATTGGTGCCAAATCATCAACGTCAATCGGCACTGGTCTCTCACTGACCTATCGTTACAAGTCAAACTTCTCATGGCGTCTGTATTTCGACTATGACTACTCCAAGAAGGATTTCACCATGAAGTACGACCCGTACCGCTATCTGAAATACTCGCTGACCGATGTGGGCTACAGCCTTATACAGAACAAGGACCTCTCAGAGCTATCACTCTATACGGATCCCGTTGAATATAAGAAGACCAAGAAGATGAACTACTTCACGATCGGTCTGGCATTCCTCGTGAATTTCTAGGGAAATGAACAAAATAGTTATGATTATTGCCGCGGTACTGTTTCTGACAGGCTGCGGCAATAACGAGAAAGAGCGAGCCAACCAACTGATTGAGGCTGCCAGGACGCACTTCGAACAGGGCGCACTCGACGCGGCCAGAGCCGACATCGACTCCCTGCGCAAGCAGTTTCCCAACGTCGTAGAAGCCAGGAAGGCCGCGCTCCAGTTGCATCAGGAAATCGAACTCAAGGCGGCACAGGATGAGCTCGCCGCAACCGACAGTCTGCTGCAGATTGCGAACCATGAGCTCGACGCCCTGCAGAAGCAAGTGGACCAGCACAAGAAGGCCCTGAAGGCCACGCCGGAAGAACTGACGCTGCTGACGACAACGCGAATCAGGCGCGACTCCATACGCACCCAATTCGAAACGCTGGGTGCGAAAATACGCTACATCCGGCAGAAGCAAAAAGAATAATTAATAAGGTAAAATGTAAAAACCTCAGATAATTTTTTGTATTATCTGAGGTTTTTTGTACCTTTGCACCCGATTATGGCCAATATGGAAAAGACAAACGCTCAGTTTGAACAGGCGCTCTCCGAATGCAGGGCACTGTTTGAGAAGAAGCTTCACGATTACAAAGCCTCGTGGCGCATCCTGCGTCCTACGGCACTTACCGACCAGCTATTCATCAAGGCAAAGCGCATCCGTTCGCTGGAAATCAAGAAAGAGTCGCTGGTGGGTGAAGGCATCCGTCCGGAGTTCATTGCGCTCATCAACTACGGCATCGTGGGGCTCATCCAGTTGAGCGAGGGGTTTGCCGATACCGTCGATATGGACAATCAGGAGGCCATGCGTCTCTACGATCATTTTGCCCAGCAGGCGCTGGAGCTGATGAAGCGTAAGAACCATGATTACGACGAGGCCTGGCGCTCGATGAGAGTCAGCAGCTATACCGACCTGATCCTCACGAAGATCGAGCGTATCAAGGAAATCGAGAACCTCGGAGGCGAGACGCTCGTCTCAGAAGGCATCGACGCCAACTATATGGACATCATCAACTATGCGGTCTTTGGAGTAATTAAATTGACGGAGTGAGGAAAACTGCCGTAAATATCGCCCGGCTGCTGCTGGCACTGACGTTCATCCTGTCGGGATTCGTCAAAGCAGTAGATCCGTTGGGAACACAGTACAAGATACACGATTATCTTGCGGCCATCGGACTGGCCAGCATTGTACCCGACTTCGGCACACTGGCTTCATCGGTCATCCTCTCAGCCACAGAATTCCTGTTGGGCATCTGCCTGTTGTTTGCCATCAGGCGCAGGCTGGTCTCAAAGATCCTGGTGGTGCTGATGACGCTGATGACGCTGCTGACGCTCTGGCTGGCGATCGACGATCCCGTCACCGACTGCGGATGCTTCGGTGATGCGCTGGTGCTCACCAACTGGCAGACCTTCTGGAAGAATGTGGTGCTGCTCGCAGCGGCCCTGATCGTCTGGAGATACCCGCTGGACATGCCGCGACTCATCAGCGAGTCGAACCAGTGGATCGTGATGAACTACTCAGCGTTCTTCATCCTCGTGATCATCGCAGGCCGAAGCCTCTATACACTCCCCCAGTTCGACTTCCGCCCCTATCACGTAGGGACGAATCTCAGAGAGGGATGGCAGCGCATGATGGAAGGTGAGGACTCGCCATACACGGAGTTCTTCATAGAGAGCACAGACGAGGGCGAGGACATCACGGAAGCGGTGCTTGGAAGTCAGGGCTACACGTTCCTGCTCGTTGCGCCTCATCTGGAGAATGCCAACGACTCACAGTTCGACCGTCTGAACAGCATCTACGAGTATTGCCTCGAGAACGGCTATCAGTTCTATTGTCTCACGGCAAGCACGCATAAGGGAATCGGCCGCTGGCAGGACATCACGGGCGCGGAATACCCGTTCTGCAATACCGACGAGACGACGCTGAAGACGGTAATCCGCTCGAACCCAGGTCTGCTGCTGCTCAACGACGGCGTCATCATCCGCAAATGGAGCCACAACACGCTCCCCAGCGACGAAGAGCTGGGCGCCCGACTGGAGGGCTCACCGCTGGGCCGTCTGCCCAATGACAATGCGGCAGAGAAGATCTTGTGGATACTGACGTGGTTTGTGCTGCCGCTCGTCTTACTCACTATCGCCGACCGCCTATGGGCATGGAGCAAATGGCTCCGCAGAAAGAAAAAGAATAATAACCCTTTAAATAGTGAACATAAAATTATGAGAAAGAAAATTGTTGCAGGAAACTGGAAGATGAACATGAATCTCCAGGACGGTATCGCTCTCGCAAAGGAGCTGAATGAGACACTGAAGGCTGACAAGCCCAACTGTGGTGTTGTGATTTGCACCCCGTTTATCCACCTTGCATCTATCGCACAGTTCCTCGACCAGGACATCATCGGTCTGGGTGCTGAGAACTGCGCAGACAAGGAGAAGGGCGCCTTCACCGGTGAGGTAAGCGCTGAGATGGTCAAGTCAACTGGTGCACAGTATGTGATCCTCGGCCACTCTGAGCGTCGCGAGTACTACAAGGAGACTCCAGAGATCCTGAAGGAGAAGGTGCTGCTCGCACAGAAGAACGGTCTGAAGGTGATCTTCTGCATCGGCGAGAGCCTGGCAGAGCGCGAGGCCGGCAAGCAGAACGAGGTTGTAAAGGCAGAGCTCGAGGGCAGCGTATTCAATCTCCCTGAGGAGGACTTCCGCAAGATCGTCATCGCCTACGAGCCCATCTGGGCCATCGGTACAGGCAAGACCGCTACCGCTGAGCAGGCTGAGGAGATCCACGCCTATATCCGTTCAATCATCGCCGAGAAGTATGGCAACGCCGTTGCTGAGGACACAACCATCCTCTACGGTGGTAGCTGCAAGGCCAGCAACGCTCCCGAGCTGTTCGCAAAGCCTGACATCGACGGTGGTCTGATTGGTGGTGCTTCTCTGAAGTGCGCTGACTTCAAGGGTATCATCGACGCTTGGAAGAAATAATTCGAAGTGAGAAGACTACTCATCATCCTTACATTGTGTGTCGGCTGCGTCATCGTGGCCGATGCACAATCTACCTTCACAGAGAGGCTGCAGAAGAGCAATTCGGGTGAGGGTAAGATTACCGTTACTCACGACCAGAGCATCGACGAACTGGTAAACGGCAAGAACGCCGTGCCCGTGCAGGCCGCGCCGAAGAAACAGACGGAGACGACCAAGAAGCAGTCGGAGACGACGACTGCGACGACCCGTCAGGAGAACGCCCGCGACGAAAAGAACGAGCAAGCTGCTGCCCAGCAGGAGACTGAGACGACCACCGCGACGCCCGATACCATCGACACCAGAAAGAAAGTCATGAAAGGCTACAAGATCAATGGCTTCCGCGTACAGGTGTTTGCTGGCGGCAACTCCCGCAACGACAGAGTCAAGGCCGAGAGAACCGGAAACGAAATCAAGTCGCTCTTTCCAGGAGAGCCTGTCTATGTACACTTCTATTCCCCCAGATGGATCTGCCGCATGGGCAACTACCGCACCTACGAGGAAGCGCACGCCATCCTCAGGAGCGTCAGGGAACTGGGTTACCAATCGGCCATCATCGTCAAGGGAAAGATCACAGTACAATACCCATAAACCATTAGCTATGATAGAAGAACCGCAATACCGGGAAGGGCTCGACGAACTAGCCTCACACTACAAGCAGATACTGACGCTGCTGGGTGAGGACACTGAGCGTGAAGGCTTGGTGAAGACGCCGATGCGCGTGGCCAAGGCCATGCAGGTGCTCACGCGCGGTTATGAGATGGATGCCCACAAGGTGCTTACCGATGCGCTCTTCAAAGAAGACTACTCGCAGATGGTCATCGTGAAGGACATCGACTTCTTCTCGCTCTGCGAACATCACATGCTCCCCTTCTACGGGAAGGCGCATGTGGCCTATATCCCTAACGGCTATATCACCGGACTGTCGAAGATAGCCCGCGTCGTAGATATCTATGCGCACCGCCTGCAAGTACAGGAGCGCATGACCCAACAGATCAAGGACTGCATCCAGGAAACGCTGAAACCTCTCGGCGTGATGGTCGTCATCGAAGCCAAGCACATGTGCATGCAGATGCGTGGCATCGAGAAACAGAACAGCATCACGACCACCAGCGACTTCAGCGGTGCCTTCAACCAGGCCAAGACCAGACAAGAATTCATGAACTTAATCCATAACAACCAAATTTAAGCACTATGCCTCAAATCAATTACAAATCTGACGACACTGTCAAAGACGCATTCTTGCACAGTTGTCTTGGGAAGCTGGTCATTCTGGCCGGATTCGTTGTGATTCTCCTTCTCATCGCCTACTTCACCGCACCGTCGGAAAAGGAGATGACGACAAATATGGAGGACAATGTCATGCAGTGTCTGCAAGAGAATGACAGTATTCAGGGAGACCCGATCGATGACTATGTCAACAATATCGGTTTCATATTCACCAAGGCCGACACCACCAAGATCTTCCCTGACCTGATCAAGGCATACAGGGACCTGAACCGCATGGAGATCTATCACCACTCCCTCTACTCTACTGCATATCTCTTCAACAATATGCATCCCGAGGGCGTGCGCATCGGCGTAGGAGTCTATGGACTCGTCGTGCCGACGCTGACCTTCCATGACCTGCTGCTCGACGTGGGCCCGATGCATAAGGGATACAACCAGAAGATCATCCGCTCGGGCGTCATCCCCGACACCGATCTCGGCACCAATCCTAACATCCAGGAGTTCCACTACAAGCGTAACCCTGACGATTGATGGACCAGAAGGACCTAAGAGCTATGACCCTGGCTGTTTGCGACATTGCAAAGAGTGCAGGGTCATATATTCGTGAAGAGCGCCGTAAGTTCTCACTCAGCCAGGTAGAGCGCAAGCATGCCCACGACTACGTGAGCTATGTCGATAAAGGCTCCGAGACGCGCATCGTAACGGCCCTGCGCCAGCTGCTGCCCGAAGCCGGCTTTATCACCGAGGAAGGTTCGGCAGGCCACGACCGCGAACAGCTCGTCTGGGTGATCGACCCGCTCGACGGCACCACCAACTTCATCCACCAGTATGCCCCTTACGCCGTCAGCATCGCACTGATGCAGGGCCGCAGCGTCATCCTCGGCGTGGTCTATGAGATCTGTGCCGACGAGTGCTACTATGCCTGGAAAGATGGCGGCGCACACCTCAACGGCGAGCCCATACACGTCAGTCAGCAGCGGCTCGAAGACGCCCTGCTCTGCCTGCAACTGCCTTACAACAGCGAGGCCTACAAGCCGCAGGCCAAGCACTTCATCGACACTTTCTACGGCCGCGCCGCCAGCATCCGCATGAACGGCTCGGCAGCGATGTCACTCTGTTATGTGGCAGCAGGACGGCTCGATGGCTATGCCGAACAGTACATCGGCCAGTGGGACTATATGGCTGGCAGCCTCATCGTGATGGAGGCAGGCGGCACCGTCACCGACTACAGCGGCTCCGCTGAGTTCACACAAGGCAACAGCGTCGTAGCCACCAACGGCATCATCCAACAAGACCTTCTCAACGCCATCTTATGAACATCATCGTATCACAAGAGATCGAAAACGTCTGCCCAGGATTCGTAGGAGCAGCCGTCGAGGCACAAGTTGTCAACTCTGCGTATTGCGCTGAGCTGTGGGACGAGATTCACGCCCTCGAAGCCCGCTTCCGTCAGGAGCTCACCACCGAGAGTCTCAAGGAGCAGTCGGGCATCGCAGCCACCCGCCGCGTCTATAAAGCCTGCGGCAAGGATCCCTCGCGCTACCGACCAGCCAGCGAACAGCTCATCCGTCGCATGCTGCAAGGCAAGGAACTCTATCAGATCGACACGCTCGTAGATCTCGTCAACCTCGCCAGCATCGCCTACGGCTACAGCATCGGCGGCTTCGATGCCGATAAGTTCGTGGGCGACACTCTGACACTGGGCATCGGGCGCGAAGGCGAACCCTACGAAGGCATCGGGCGCGGCATGCTCAACATCGCAGGACTGCCCGTCTATCGCGACGCGCAAGGCGGTGTAGGCACACCCACCAGCGACAACGAGCGCACGAAGATGACCATCGACACCACCCACCTCGTGGTACTCATCAACGGCTACGACGGTCAGGAGCAGCGTGTCGTCGATAATGCCCGCTTCATCCAAGACCTGCTGCGCCGCTACTGCCAGAGCGACGGCGGCACCGTCACCCTCTACCGATAGCAGTCAGACACACCCAGAGCTGCGTGCTCATCAAATGAATCAGGGAAGGGATATTCTCATTTCAATATCTCTTCCAACAATGATTTCCAACTGCCAGGGACAATGATATGATGATTTCCGATAGGATAAGTCAAGAAATAAGAGGCTTGACTCTTGTCCGACAGCTGGATGACCTGTTGAGTGCGACAGAGATCTGGTTTTGACTGATTCCTGACCAATGTACCCTCTGCGATGAAACTGCGAGACAAGTCACCAGACACCTTGAACACAGTGACCGCCCCTTCCTTCATATATCCCCTGATGCCCACACCAATGCCAGATTCAAAGTGTGTGTCGAACTCATAGCGCTCGACCATATTCAATGGAATCGTACAATGGGCAAAGAGTATCTCACCTGTTTCCGGATCAATGGCTGAGGGATTTGCCTGAAAGCCAGACAGCCCAGTAACAGATTGGATGATCTTCATCGACAGCATGGCTGGGACATCACCCTCGCAGCCCGCCACAAAGCCTTCGGAATTCAGCTTTGCCAAAGCCAGACAGCCAGTATTCTTCACAGTGCTCAGCAGATCAAAGCATCGTAACGTAAACCCTTGGAGCTGTTGCTTGTCAATGATGTCTCTCAGCGCCTCGTATATCCTGTTGGCGCCTGGAAGAGACTTTCTTATCATTTCCCTGTCAGATGATTCACTTGGCATTTTTTCAGGGATGGCAGCAATCGTATCAAGAAGCGTATTCATAGGCACATCCACCAATTCCACACCTAACCGTTGCTTCACAACGTCAGCATCAGCACAGCTGGAAATCAGCCAGTCAGAAGGCTTGCCGATAATGCCCAACCGACAGCCATTCATCTTTTTCCTCGCTCCCTCGACCTTTTCCAGGAGTAAGATTCGACTGGCGATATACTCAGGCCTGCCATGAATGATCTCCCCACTGAGATGATGCTGTCGGAGATAGGAGAGAATCTCCATCGATGCGGCAAGCGAATTGCTCTTCCCAGAAGTCAAGAGGTAGAAAGGACGGTCTGATTTCTCCCGCAATTCAGGAAACAGCCCTTTGAAAATGCCTTCCGTACCACCCGTCCTTACAAAGATCAGGTTGAGTGTGTACCTTCCATAATCGGAATAGTCGCTACCCCTGAACAAATGGTCAACACCCAGACTGTCAAGAAAATCCTTGGTGACGGTATCGACAGCTTGCTCGTCGTGTAGTTCTGATGTCAGTGTAAATATAGCAGTTTGAGCCATAATGATACGTATTGGAATCAACATTGTTAATAGTGAGTGCAAAAATACGAAAAATTAGAGAATTATCCATATCTTTGCCAATAGTTTTTTATAAGTTTTGTGCTGCGAACTGTCGAAAGGACTGTCCAACCGTATTGCCGTCTGTGCCGAAGAGATCATGAACAGCCTCATTGGCTTGAAGACCCAGGAGGGCATGTCCTGCCGTCATTTCTTCGATGTCCGCATGATGGAGATCATGGACGACGCGGGCTCGCAGTCGCGCGGCATCCAGTTCTTCTTGAAGGCGCGTGGCAAGTCCTTCAACCCAGTCCGCGAACTCTCCCTCAATCCCGACGCCATGATGACAGGCAATGCACTCAGCCTGCTCCTCGTCAACAAGCTCTGCGACCATATCGACTACAACTATCGCAATGGCGTCAACTGCGTCGTCATGAAGTTTCTCAAGTCATAGTTCCTTAGGTTTCACGTGCCCAGAACCGTGTGTTCAATATGACAGTGTCATTCTCCGCACCCACGGAAGAGAGCTTAGCCGAAAAATGCTAGGCTCTCTTTACTTCTGTGAAACTTTTGTCGACCTAAGATTTGATGATTTCGCGGAAATGATGTAACTTTGCAGCGGATCAAAAGATTAGTAATTATGAAGAAGATAATATTGGCCATAGTCGCCATCATGACTGCCATAGGTGTTAATGCCCAGACAAACCTGACAGGTA
>OCTX012289042.1_pt1 | contig 15637 bp, 10 predicted proteins | sample 1539691 | NCBI WGS metagenome assembly OCTX01 (sample SAMN02144231, study PRJEB22623) | gut metagenome | biome: sheep rumen | host: Ovis aries | place: New Zealand | reverse complement strand
ATGAGCCCGGCACAATACCGAGCTCACTACTATAGAGAGTTGAATAATTAATGTTTAATTTAATGTCCAACTTTTCGGGGTCACATCAAAATGACACACCCCCTTATATGATTCATTCAGTTTATACTTATTGAATGACCGTATTAAGGCTTATTTGAAGATCAGCTGTGCGAACTCGTACAGGCTACGGCGCCAGGTGTGCCACTCATGGGCTGTTCCTGGAGACTCGTAGCCAACAGCATTCATACCGAGTTGTTCCTTGATATTCTTGGCAGCCTCAACACAACCCATGTTCTCCTTGCCACCACCACTCATGAAGAGCAGCTTGACGTTCTTAGCGAATCCTTCAGCGTTTTTCACCTGGTCAACATTCCATGCACCACTGCTGAAAGAGCCTACATAAGCGAACTTCTCAGGATTGGCAAGTGTGATCTCACGTGCCTGCATACCACCCATTGACAGACCGGCATAAGCACGATGCTGGGCATCGGCAATTACACGGTAGTTTTTCTCAACCATCGGGATGATATCGTTAAAGAGGACATTCTTGAAACCCTCAGAGAAACCACCGAAACCGCCAAAGCCACCACGACGACCACCCTGCGGGCGCTGTCCTGCTTGTCCGGGAGCACCCTGCGGACGCTGTCCCATAGCCTGAGGCATTCCCTGAGGAGCACCTTGTGGACGCTGACCCTGAGGACGTGCACCTGGAGCACCCTGCGGACGAGGACCGCCGCCGAAGCCACCAAAGCCAGCTGCTTCACCAGGACGGCGAGTGTTCAGACCATTGTCCATCACGATGATGCACGGAACGGCCTTTCCCTCAGCAATCAGGTTATCTAAGATCTGAGCGGTGTGACCCTGTTCAGCCCATCCGTACTCGTTCTCACCCATACCGTGCTGCAGATACAGAACAGGGAATTTCTTGGTGGGATTGGTAAAGTACTCATGGGGAAGATATACATGACAGCGACGCATCTGCTCTGTATAGGTTGACCAGTAGAAGACCTCACTCATCGAGCCTTGCGGTACATTCTTCACCTGCCAGAAGTCCTGATCGGTTGAAGGAATCTCGATACCGCTGCCCCAACGGCTGGCGCCATAGTAGTAGAGACTACCTGGATCGGGTACAGAAGCACCGTCGATATTCAGCTGATAGTAGTGGAATCCCTCGTCCTGAGGCTCTGAAGTGCCTGTCCATACGCCATCGGCATCTTTCGTCATCTCATAGATCTTACCTGCGATGTCGAGTCCTACGAAAGTGGCTTTCGGGGCCTTGATCTGGGCGCGAACCATGCGTTGTGAGTTCACCATCGGGTACTGCTTGTTGTCCTGGTTTGAGGTGGCAGGTTTGAAGTCCTCTGTAACATTCTCTGTTACGGAAGGAACGACGGGGTTCTCTCTTTGACCACCAAACTGAGCTGATACAGTGAGGCTTGTAAAAGCCAACAATGAAAATACTAGTTTTTTCATAAAAAGTAATTATTAAATGATGTTGATAATAGGATTTATAATTAGACGTTCTATCTGTCGAAAGGTAAAATAGTGAGTTGAATTGTTATCAATTATTAACACCACTATTCACTTGCCACTTTCACGGTGCTGCCACCTACCTTTAATATATATACCTGACGGTCGTAGGGTAGGGGAAGTTGGAGGGTGGAGCCGTTGGATCTCAACTGTGACAGTAGGATGCCCTGTAGGGTGTAGAGAGAGACGGTAGTACCGACGGGAACATCTGTGATAGACAGATGATGCCCGTTGCTCTGCCACTTCCAGTTGTTAGTCTGCACTTGTGAAATGCCACTCTGCTCTCCAACCACGGCTTTGATCATGAGCTTTGCACAGACGGGCATCGTGAATGAGTAGCTGTTTCCAGCTACATGATCGTTCTTCACCTCACCGTTGGAAGCAACTTGTACGATGTCCCATCCTGTCACCTCTTTGCCCTCGGGGGCTTCACCTTGCAGGGTAACAACTCGATTGGCATAGAACTGACCGTCGAAGATGCCCTTGGACAGTTTGATGCCGTTGAAGGTATAGCTGCCTTCTACCTGTTCCTGATTGGCATTGACGGACATGGTGATGGGGGAGCCCAGCTTGTAGTAGCTACCCAGCTGTTTGTAGAACTCACTTGTGCGCTTGGCAAGCCAGTTGCGAGCATTTTTTAACTCGTCAGAGTAGTTTGGCCACCATTCATTGAAAAGTTTACGGTGGTAGGGATACTCTGTCTTAATCATCTCGTACATAGGATCCCAGATGGCACGTACGCCCTCTTCGTTGAGGAAGTCTCCCATATAGATGGCACAGCGGTCGAGGAACTCCCGTTGAAGATCAGGATCTTCCATCATACGGCGGAACAGACGGGTGCCTGACCATTCGTTTGCCCAACTATTATGGTAGTTGTCATAACCGTATTGATTGACCCATGCAATCGTATTGTAGCTGGGATTGGTGCCATAGAGTCCGAGACCGAAATCGGTGTCTTTGGCTATCCAGCGCCATTTGCCCTCATCGGTACGAGGCCTCCACATGACGATATTGTTGCAGGGGAAGTCCTCATTGTCGAAGTAGAGGTTCATGATCATGAGGTTGAAAAACTCCTCCCAGTCCATCCACTTCGCATACTCTTCCAATGTGTGGTTGTGCTCAGCATAGAAAGCCTTGAAGGCATTAAGGTTATCCCATGTGCCTTCTTTCAGCTCGTTCCAGTTTTCAAACAAGTCGATGTCTTCCAGTCCGTCATAGTTGGTGTAGATATTGTCTTCGTTGGAACGCTCACGGATGTTTAGCATCCCGCGGTATTGTCCGTTAATGTAGATGATGGCAGGTTGCCATGCCTGCCAGTCGAGGTCAGCATGCTGCGCCATAGATCGTTGCATGATGGCATCGCGGTTGTAGAGATAGTCGAAGTCATTGCCCGAGTTTCGGAGTATGAGCGACTTGAAGTCAGTCAGTCCCGGCTTCTGATCGGGGAAGAATTCATATTCGAACCGTTTGGTGCCAAAGCGTTTGTTAGCATAGATGGCCAGTGATTTAAGGGCATTGGTACGTGTGGCTCCGCCCTGTATGCGAGTTTCGCAGAGTTGGTTGAGGGCACTCTCTTTCCCTTCTGTTTCAAAAAACTCAAAGTTGATGGGGCGTCGCCAGTCGAACTCAAAGTTCTTTTTGCCGTTCTGGTATGTTCCTTCCACGTAGATACCTATTTTAGGATCGTTTAGATATCTATCGTCAGTGGAGATGCTTATCACGGGGAGTGTAAGTTCGCGGTTGGTGGGGAAAAAGATATAGCTCTGTGTAAGGGAACGGGGGGAGAGATAACCGTCACAGAACAACTTGGCGCGAATCACCGTGTTCTCCTTTATCAAGATGGGACTGAAAATGGGACTGGCAGCCGTAGGCTCTGAGCCGTCGGTGGTGTAGCGGATTACCGTTCCCTCGGGAGCTCCCTCAGGCAACGAAATGGTTAGTCTGGTTGCGTTGCCGCTCTTAAGTACCTTACCCGGACTGCTGAATACGGGATCGCCCAACAAATCGGAACATAGTTTGCCGCAGTTAGCCGCTCCCGGAGTGGGTGTGGCCTGATAGCCCCATTTTTCAGCACCGTCTTCTTTGCGGCCATAGGCGATGTTGGGGGCAGGTTGTTTCTTGAGCTTCAGAACACAGTCGGCTATTTCTCCGTTTTGGAACAGCCAGATACCGTCGCTCTTACCGGAGTCGATGCGATAGGGGGCATGAATGCCTGTATCCTCCTTGTCGCAGTAGATAATGACATACTGATGACTGGCTACCGTGCGACTGGGCAACTGCCAGGCTTCGTCGGCCTTTTCGCTGATGCCAAGTTTATATTGGCTGAGATTCAGAACGGTAGAGCCTGCATTATATAATTCCACCCACGAATCGGGGAACTCGTTGAGGTCATCCATGATACAGTCGATGTTCGATTGCATCACTTCGTTGATTACCAATTGTGCCCCGACATGAAGAGAGACCAGGGCGCAGAGACATGCGGATAGTAAATATCTTTTCATATTCATTCTGTTGGTATGGATAGAATCTAAGAAACATTGATTGCCGTGGACGGCTTAGTTTGTGCAAAGGTAATAAAATCCCCGGCATAAAAGAACATTTTGGATGTTTTTTTCATGCCGGGGAGCTTTTTCCCGTTTGAGGGAAGAAAAGGACGTCGTTCCTTACTTCACTTTGATGGATTCTGTACCTACCTTCAAGATGAATACCTGACCGTTCTGGATAGGCATCTGGATGGAAGAACCATCAGCCTTGAACTGGTTCAGCAGCATACCCTGGAGATTGTACAGGCTGACGAGTGTGCCAGCGGCGACACCATTTACATATAAGGTGTTATCAGCCACGTTCCATTTCCAGTTCTTGACCTCGGTATTGGAAATACCAGTCTGCTGACCGAAGACAGCATTGACGGCAAGTTCCTTGCAAGGAGGCATGTTGAACGAGTAGGTGGCACCATCAACATGGGTCTTTGTAACGTTTCCTTCTGAGTCAGTCAGTTCTACGTCCCATCCCGTTACTTCCATGTCTTCGGAAGGAGAGCCCTGCAGGGTTACCTGACGGTTCACGAACAACTTACCATCAAATACGCCCTTGGAGAGCTGGATGTCATTGATGAGAATAGGAACAGGTATGTCAGTAATACCCTTGTTGATCTTCACAGGGATGGCATCGCCCAGCTTGAATTGGGCACTCAGGTACTGAAGGAAATAATCGGTACGTGGAAGATGGATAACTGTCTGGCCACCGCCCCACCAGCCTCCCCAGCCGGCTTCTTCGTATCCTGCGAGCCATTTCTTGGCATTATCGAACTTGTTGAGAATGTCCTGACGGTTGTCATTTCCCCATCCTCCCCATCCGGGATTGTACTTGTCGCGGTGGGCAACAAACTCTTCCAATGCCTCGTCTAAGATGGCATCCATGGTGGCACCAGTTCCTTCGGCATTCATAAAGTCGCCCATATAGACACAGCTCTTGTCGATGAACATCTTGAAAATATCTGGATCTTCGAGCATATTCTTAACCAAACGGGTAGCCGGCTCGGTGAAAGCCCAGTTGTCATTGGGGTATTTGTTGGGATTATAAAGCAAATCGATGGTGTTGTAGTCGGATGATCTATTATAGAGTCCAAGTCCGAAGTCGGTGTCCTTCACGATGAAGCGCCATCTCTTGGGCAGGGGACAATCCTTGGCATCATCGTTGGGACGCCAGAACACGATATTGTTGCCTGGGAAGTCGATGTTACCGTAGAAGAGGTTCATGACCATGATGTTCAGGTACTCGCTGACGTCCATCCACTCCTCATATTCAGCTTTGGTGTGACCCTTCTCGCTGTAGAAATTCTTGAAGGCTTGGTAGAATTCGTCATCACCCTCCTTCAACTCCTCGATGAACATATCCTTGTTGTTCTCCTTTTCATGAGCAATCTCTATCTCATCCACATCCTCAAGGCCGTCGTAGTTACTGTAGATGTTGTCCTCGTTGGAACGTTCGCGGATGTTGAGCATACCCATATACTCACCGTTGATATAGAGAACGGCGGAGTGACCAGCCTGCCAATCGAGATCAACATTCGGTCCCATGGTGCGCTGGATAATGAGATCACGGAAGTACATGTCGCCGAAGTCGTTACCTCCATCACGGAGAGAGAATGACTTGAATTCCGTAACACCTGGTTTCTGGTCTGGGAAGAACTCGTATGAGAAACGCTTCTTATCTGCATCAAAGCGCTTGTTGGCATAGAAGACCATTGACTTGAGTGCATTCGAACGTGACTGTCCACCTTGGATACGTGTCTCACCAGGCTGGTTGATGGCACTTGGTTCACCCTCTACGGGGAAGAACTCTACGTTGACAGGACGGCGCCAGTCGTGTGTCTTCTTATCTTCCTTGCTGTTGTTGTTGGCAAATAGGCCGATCTTCTTGTCGTTCAGATACTTATCGTTAGTCTGAACAGAGAAAATGGGAATAGTCATGCTTCTTGGGTGGAAGATATACGACTGGGCAGTGCTTAATGGAGAGAGCCACCCATCGCAGAATACCTTGGCGCGAATTGCTGTCGACTTGGTGATATTGAAGGCTTTCGTGTATTTCGTACTGGTGGCGATGGGCTCGCTACCGTCGGTAGTATAGGTGATATAGGCACCTTCGGGAGCACCTTCCGGCAGACTCAGTTCGAGGGTGATAGCCTCATTACCAGAGGTAACATGACCAGGCACGCTAAATACGGGAGCCCCTAAGATTTGCTTGGCCTTGCATATCTCGCCAGTGTTAGCCTTACCAGGTGTCGGTGTGAGCTGGTAACCCCACTCGGCAGCACCATCGGTTTTACGACCAAAAGCCACATCGGGTGCTGGCATCTTGGGCAGAGGCTTTTCGTCAATATAAGGGAGACTGTCAACGGGCTCAGCCTTTTTGTCCTTAAAAAGGTAAACCGTACAGCCCTTGCCTGATTCCAAACGGAAATCAGCGTGGAGAGGTTTGTCCTCAATGCCTTCCTTGTCGCAGTAGATGATCACATAGCTATTCGGCTCCACTGTCATGTCAGGCAACTGCCAGGCTTTCTTCACCTTGTTCTTGTTGCTGATCTGGTAGTCCTTGAGGTTGACTGCCTCAGAACCGCTGTTGAATAACTCTACCCACGAGTCTGGAAACTCGTTAAGGTCGTCCATGATACACTCGACATTCGACTGCATCATCTCGTTAATTACCAATTGTGCCTTGGCACTGTAGTTACTGGCGCCTATCAGTGCCAGAGTAAATAGTAGCTTTTTGTAAAACATGATGTAATGATATAGTTTGTTTGCAAAGGTAATCAAAATCATGCAATTCGGAAAATCTTGGAAAGGAAAAATATCCGGATGCATCGTCAAATAAAGGATATGAGACATTTAATAAAGGTATCAAGGTCCTTTTTATACAAAAAAAGAGAGGATGTTTGAAGCATCCTCTCTCTCTTACTGGTTCTCAATCTCTTCGCGCATGTCAATCAATTGCTTCTTGCTATCATAGAACTCATACTGCAAGAAGCCCATCTGCTGCGAGGGGACCACATGCACACCACGTCCGTATTTGAGTTGCCACCTGCGCTTCATACTGATGAAGCCTTGGTTGATGTAAGCAGCCACATACGGGTGGACGTGCAGATAGAATCGTTTGACGCCAATCTTATTGACCAGGTTGTCGATCTTCCTTTCCAATTGGTCAGTGAACAGAATACTTGACTTGATCTTGCCACTGCCAAAACACGTCGGACACTCTTCTTCAACATTTACGTCCATCGCCGGACGAACTCGTTGGCGGGTAATCTGCATCAAGCCGAACTTACTTAGTGGCAGGATATTATGCCGTGCACGATCTTTCTGCATGTTCTTGCACATGCGTTCATAGAGCATCTGCCGGTCTTCTGCCAGATTCATGTCGATAAAGTCAACGATGATGATGCCTCCCATATCTCGTAAACGCAACTGTCTTGCCAGTTCGTCGGCGGCACCGAGATTCACCTCCAGGGCATTTCCCTCCTGTCCTTTCTCTGCTTTGGTACGGTTTCCGCTGTTTACATCGACGACGTGCATGGCCTCAGTGTGTTCAATGATGAGATAGGCACCGTGCTTGTAGTTGACGGTCTTGCCGAAGCTCGACTTGATCTGCTTGGTGATGTTGAAGTTGTCAAAGATAGGCACATTACCCGAGTAAAGCTTGACGATGCCCGCCTTTTCAGGGGCGATCAGTGTGACATAGTCTTTCACCTCCTGGAACACCTGCTCGTCGTTCACATAGATGTTCTCATACGAGGGATTGAACAGGTCGCGCAATAAGGCAACGACACGACTGGTCTCCTCATAGACGAGCTGAGGTCGTTTGGTGGTTTTCTGTACTTTGGTAATGGCATCCTCCCAACGCTTCAGGAGAATCTTCAATTCGGTGTCGAGTTCGGCAACACGCTTGCCTTCTGCTACCGTACGTACGATAACGCCCACGTTCTTGGGCTTAATGCTCTGAATGAGCTGCTTGAGGCGTGCCCGCTCTTCACCGCTTTTGATCTTAGAGGAGACAGAAACTTTATCGTTGAATGGAACAAGCACCAGATAACGGCCAGCGAAACTGAGCTCTGCGGTGAGCCGTGGCCCTTTGGTGGAAATGGGTTCTTTGACTATCTGTACCAACACCTCCTGATCTTTCTGCAGCGTGGTGGCCACACTTCCGTCTTTCTTCAGGTCGGGTAGGCGAGATGCCTTGGCAAATGGATAAAGTTTTTTCCTGTCGCTCTGTACCTGCTTGAGGTACTTCTCATAGGAACTGAATTGGTTTCCCAGGTCAAGATAATGCAGAAAGGCGTCGCGTTCATACCCTACATCAACGAAACTGGCGTTGAGTCCCGCCATCAGTTTCTTCACTTTGGCGATGTAGATGTTTCCGACAGCGAAAGATACCGATCGTGGCTCTGTCTGGTATTCTACCAGGTTCTTGTCTTCGAGCAGCGCAATTGAAATCTCTTTCTGTCGGACGTCAATTACAACTTCGCTTGTCATTTCTGCTTTTCTTATTTACCATAAGAGCAAGTATGGTTACTTGCTCTTATGACGATTCTTTCTTAATCTTTTCTTACGCTTGTGCGTAGCCATCTTGTGGCCCTTTTTCTTTTTTCCGTTTGGCATAACTCTTAATATTAATAATGTGTAACTAATTCCTTTTATTACAGGCACAGAATTCTGTGCCTGTCGGGGAGATACCGTTTACTCGCCCTTCATCTTTGCCACGAAACTCTTAGCCGGCTTGAAACTGGGGAAGTCGTGTGCGGCGATGACGATGGTTGTGTTCTTAGAGATGTTACGAGCGGTCTTTTCAGCACGGTGCTTGACAATGAAGCTACCAAAGCCACGCAGATACACATTCTCTTTCTTCTCCAGGAGACTACCCTTGATAATCTCCATAAAGGCTTCAACAGAAGCAGAGGCGTCTTTTCTGGCTACCCCTGTTCTGGAAACAATCTCCTCTATAATTTCTGCTTTTGTCATATCTTTTATGAATGATTAAATGTTATCTATCTAATTTCGGACTGCAAAGATACGAGTTTTCTGTGTGATACGGAAATTTATTTGAGTTTTTTTGCAAATTTACTTCGAATATTTGTCAATCAGGGCATCTGCTTGCTCATTTCCTAACTCTTTTGCTTTCTGTAAGTTAGCAATTCCCTCGCCTTTTTGCCCTTTCTTTACCTGTGCCAAGCCCAATAAAAGGAAGCCGTCACTATAGTTCGGTGCTATCTCCACACAGCGTTCCGCGGTCTTTAATGCCTCATCAATCATGTTCACGCGCAATTGTAGAGAAGCCATCTCTGCATAGTAGGTTGGTTCTTGGGGATCGAGGATGATGGCACGGGCGATATCTCCCAATGCTTGCTGGAACAGATGGCCTTTTACTTCAGCTTGTTCACGGATATAGTAGAAATTGGCGTTGACGTTTCCTCGCATCAGGTATTCGTAGCGAGTGTAGTCGAAGACAGCCTGACGGAAACTGTCAGCCTGCTCGTATGCTGTGGCACGTGTCAGGAAGTAGGGGGCGGCACTCACAATCTGCAAGGTGTCGGTGGTATTAATGGCACTGTCAAGCAATGCAATCACCTCTTTTGCCGGAGCATTGAGCATCTGTTTGCATCGAGCCGCCTCGTAGAGTAGTTCAGGATTCTTGAAGTCTTTGTTCTGATAAAGAGCCATGAACATGTCGTGGGCCTTTTGGTATTCAGCCTTCGAGAAAGTAATCTGAGCTGCGAGATGCTGATAGCCGGGAAGTGGTGAGAGAGCATAGGCCTCGTTGACCTCTTCCAGGGCTTTGTCGAGAGTCCATTTCTCATAGGGCGCATCTGTCTGATACAGAACCTTGTCATAGATCAGTTTCCCAAAGTTGTAGTGTGCCTCATCTTTCTTCTCTACCTGTTTGATGGCTTGTTCCATGGTCTTGTCGGCATCATCAAATCTCTTCTGTGAGGCCTGCATCCGTGCTCTGGCATCATAGCCGTCGGGTTCGGTTGGGAAGAGTTCACAGAAGTCATTGATGGCTGTCACATGTTTCAGTGAGTCACCGCTTTGATTGGCCATCACCAGGGTGAGCTGTGCTTGGGCGAGATCTGTAGGCATGGCACAAGGAATACCAATTTGTCTGATGGTGGCATCGTTGTACGAGAGGCCATGGGGTGCCAGACTGTTGATATAACGTGCGTCGGTGGCATGGGTGTCGAAAGAGGTGTTGCTCACCTGAAGCAGACCGAGCACCTCACCGTTGTCATTGACGAACGGACAGGCGATGGCATTATCGGGTGCGTTCATCCCGAAGATGTAGTAGGCATACTTGTCCATGAAAGTTTCCATGCTTTTCACTCGGGTGTTGATGATCTCTGGATTTTTTACACCATATCCGACCAGCCAGGCTGAAGAGCCGTTGGCAGCAGATGATGAGGCCAAGGTGGCAGGTGTCGTCTTCCCGTTCACTCTGAAATGGGCGGCATTATAGATGTCGTTGATACCCAAGATGCGTGTTACATCCATCTTGTTACCTTTCTGATCGATGACGACAGCTGAGGCAGCACCGATGAAGGGCTTAAGTTCACTCACAGCCTCTCCATTACTTCCCACGAAGACACCATGTGACGAAGCAAGCAGTGATCCGTCGGAGCGGAATGTAGTGAGAGAGAACACGCTCTTGGCGGTGTTCTTGACAGCAGCAGGTTGTGCTTGTACAAAAAGACTGCAGAGTGCGATGGCCGCAGTCAGGTATAATCTCATTCTTTTCATAATCTTTTTCATGACTGTTTGAGCAACTCCTTCGCATTGCTGATGGCTGCTTCGGTAATATCGCTGCCACTCAGCATCTGGGCAATCTCTTGCACACGTTCCTCATTGTTCAGCATGAGCATACGTGAGGTAGTGCCCTGTGGAGTTTCCTCCTTATATACTTTATAGTGGGTGGTACCGCGGGCAGCAATCTGTGGCAGGTGAGTGATGCTGATTACCTGACGGTCGGATGCTCCCATCTCCTGCATGATCTTTGCCATCATCTCGGCGATCTTTCCGCTTACACCCGTGTCGATTTCATCAAAGATGATTGTCGGTAGCTTGACAGCACCGCTGATCATCGCTTTCAGTGACAACATCACACGGGCCACCTCACCACCGGATGCCACCTCGCTCACTGGCTGCAGTGGGGTGTTGGTGTTGGCGCTGAAGAGGAAGCTGATATGGTCGGAGCCATCGGCAGACAATGGCTTGTCCTCACGAAGAATCTCAAAACGGACATGAGGAATTCCTAGGGGGACAAGACGTTTCAGCATCTCTTTCTCGATGGTTCTTGCTGCTTTCTCACGGAGTTTGGTGAGCTTTGCTGCTGTCTGTTCACACTTCCCTCGCAGCTGCTCTTCCTTTTCCTGGAGACGTTTCATCTCCTCTTCGCTGTTGTCTATCTGGTTGAGTTGCTGACGAATTTGGTCGCGGATACCCATCAGTTCTTCCACTGTTTTCACATGATGCTTCTTCTCCAGGGAATAGATGGTATCGAGTATCGTATTGATCTCCTCCAACCGTTGGGGGTTGAAGTCGAAGTCCTCTGCACGACTGCTCACCTCACCGGCAATGTCTTTCAACTCGATGTAGCAACTGTCCAATCGTGCTGCAGCTTCCTTGATATCGGGATACACATCCTGAATGGCAGTCAGTGTGCGTGATGCCTCTTTCAAGCGTTCGATGATTCCTCCGTCATCGTGGGTAAGGAAGCCATCGGTGGAGTATAGGGCACCTTTGATCTCCTCAGCATGACTGAGCGTCTCACTTTCCTGCTCCAATTCCTCTTGCAGACCCTCACGTAATTGGATCTCACTGAGTTCCGTCAGCTGAAAGCGCATGAAATCCTCGTTTTCGTTTGCCCAATCCATGGTCTCCTGCATCTCCTTCACCGCTTTCTTTGCCGAGAGATAGTCGTGATAGAGCTGTTGATAGGTCTCCAGCAGCTGGTGGTCATCAGCAATGATATCCACCACGTGAAGCTGGAAATCCTCTTCTTGCAGTAACAGGTTCTTGTGTTGAGAGTGGATATCCACCAACTGCTGTCCAAGCAGTCGCATCTGAGTGAGCTGAACGGGGGTGTCGTTGATGAAGGCACGGCTCTTTCCGGAGGCGGTCAGCTCTCGTCGGAGGATACAGTCGGAAGCATCGTATTCGATGTCATGATCCCTGAAGAACGACTCCATTTGATAGCGACTAAGGTCGAAATGGGCTTCGATGACACAACGGTCAGCACCACTCTTGATGGCTTTGGTGTCGGCTCGTTGTCCCAACAACAAGGAGATAGCTCCCAGGATGATACTCTTTCCCGCGCCCGTTTCTCCTGTAATGACAGAGAATCCTGGCAGGAAAGTCATATCCAGTGTATCTATCAGGGTGAAGTTCTTGATATAAAGTTGCTTGATCATGGTTTTTCTGCGAAAAGCTATTCCTTGATTTTCTCCCAGTAATTGTTCTGTGAGGCATTGATTGAGAACAAGATGTCATAGACCGTTTCCTTTTCTTTCTGCGTGCCTTTCCCTTTGTATATGTTCGACAGCTCATCTTTTTTATAGTCTGTCCATATTTGGGGAAGGAGGCTCAGTGGACGGTCCTCGTGACATTTCTTCAGGTCGTTCTCGAGGGCAGTGCTGATATTCGTCCTGCCACGTTCCACGTTGTTCGCCATCTCATCAAGTCCTGTACGGTAATAGTCGTATTGCAACTGGCGGAAAGGTTTCATGGCACCCTCCATATAGTCGTTGATGATAGCAAAACGGTTCCTGCTGTTGTCAAAGGCTTTCCAGCCTGGGAAATTCAGGTTCTGGGCATTGTTAGCCAGGTTCAGACAGCGTTGCAGGATATCTTCTCCACCCATTTGGGCAAAAGAGTCGAGGTTCATGCCGATGATCAGGTACGCATAGTAGGCGATGAGGGCTGTGAGCTGGTTGTCAATCATCTCCTCGTTGAAGTTCAGTTGGTCGAACTGAGTAAACTGGAAGTTGAAGTCTGCGTCTCTATTATTATATAAGGTGGTGGTATAAGAGGCGTTAAAAACGGGTCTGTTGGCTAGGATCAAGGCTGTGCAGCTAAACAGGTTTTCACTCTGGTCGTACTTGGTCACCGTAATGTTGAAGTTGCATGGAATACGCTCATTCTTCTGGAAATGCAAAGCTGTCCATTGCCGCTCGTTGATGAACTGCTCCAGCGTCTGTTGCAGGTTGTCGAACACACTGGCGTCGGTGCCTTGAATCTGTTTGTGGTTAATCACTACCTTGGCTAAGAGTTCCTGTGCATGAACGGTCTGACAGATCATTGAGAGGAGAAGAATACCTCCACAGAGAAGGCTTTTCAGACCGTCGGAGGCGACAGGCCTGAAAATGAAATTGGAGATCTTCTGCCATGTGATTCTTGTCCTTGTCATCTGCTTATGTGTCATGACCGGTTATTGAACTCACGAAGACGAATACGTGTCAGTACCTGCTTGGTGTTGTAGGTGAACTCGCTTGACAGCATCCAGCTATAGTAGCCTGGGTCGCGGTGAAGTACGTCGGCCACCCCCCATCCCTTATACTTACCGAAGTTGAATACCTCATATTTCCGAGGTTGTCCATTGACATCAGTCAGCACATGACCTTGTGCATCGGTCATCTCTCTCCAAACGATGCGCCCGGCAAAGTCAACATTGTCGTTTGTCTTCGAGAAAGCGGCAAGCTCGTCCATATCGTTGTTCAGCTGTCGTTCCGGCTCCTCTTGTTTACCAGGGGCATACATATCAAGTTCCCCTTGGAGGACACGGTAGGTGGCCTCGGTATCCTCATCTGCCTTGTGAGCGGTGAAGTCATCCTCCATTTTCCGTCCGCAGTAGAACTTATAGGCAGCAGCGAGATTGCGGCGTTCCATCTTGTGGAAAATGGTCTGTGCATCGATTAATCGGGACTTCGAGAAGTCGAAGTCATATCCAGCGCGAAGGAACTCCTCTGCCAGCATGGGAACATCGAAGTGGTTGGAGTTAAATCCGGCGAAGTCGCACCCTTGGAACTGCTTCACCAGTTTAGCAGACAGTTGTTTAAAGGTGGGCTGGTCCTTTACCTGCTCATTGGTGATACCCGTCAGTTGTACCACCTCAGCGGGGATTTCTTTCTCGGGGTTTACAAACAAGTTCTCCCGTTCCTCTTTACCGTCGGGATACACTTTAATATATGAAATCTGGATGATCCTGTCCTTAACAAGATCAAGCCCCGTTGTCTCCAAATCGAAGACAATAAGGGGCTTAGTAAGATTGAGTTTCATGTTTCCACCTGTTAATCGTTCAGGAGCATAGGCATGATCAGCATGAGCACGTCTTCGTTCTCAGGTTGTGTGCAAGGGATGATCAGACAGGGACGACTGGGATCGGCAAGCTGCAACTCCACTTCATCGCTAGCTAAGTTGTTCAGGATGTCGCTGAGAGATGTACCTTTAAAACCAATGTTCATGTTGCTGCCGTTGTAATCGCAGGGAATCTCCTCCTTGGCACTGGTGGCGAAGTCGATATCTTCGGAAGAAATCTCGATTTTTCCATTCTCCAAATGCAGACGAATTAGCTGGCTGCTCTCACTGGCAAAGGGGAGCACGCGGCGAAGGGCGCCGATGAGCACTTTCCTGTCGATGGTCAGCTGGTTGGGGTTATTTTGGGGGATTACGCTATTGTAGTTGGGATAACGCCCTTCGATCAGACGGCATTGAAGCAGAGTATCACCGAAGGCAATCTCGGCGTTCCGTTCGTCAAAACGAATCGATACGTCACTGTCGTCCTTTCCTAACACATTCTTCAACAGGTTGGCCGGTTTCTTCGGCAGGATAAATGCTGTGGGTATTTCAGTCTTTACACTGAAGATCCTGTTGCGTACCAGTTTATGACCATCGCTGGCTACGATGGCCAGGGCATCGGGGGTGAGATCAAAGTAAATACCGTTCATCACAGGACGCAGCTCTTCTGTTGCTGTGGCAAAGACAGAACGGGAGATGTTGTCAGACAATTCGTAGGAAGGCAGAGACAAAGTGGTGACACCCTCAGGCATGGACTGTACCAGAGGATACTCCTCAGCGTTCTGACCAGTAAAATTATACAAACCATTCTGGTAGATGACCTTAATGGCAAAGCTGTTTATATCCACATCGATGGTGAGCGGCTGCTCGGGCAGTTCCTTTACAGCATCTAAGATCGTACGGTTGTTCACAGTAAACTTCCCCTCACCGTCACTGTCGTCAAGGGGTATGCTGGTTTTCATCACGTTTTCACTGTCGGAAGCGGTAATGGCCAGTGTGTTGTTCACGACTTCGAAAAGAAAACAATCCAGAATGGGCAGCGCGTTCTTGCTGTTAATCACCTTCGAAAGGGTTGACAGTCGGCTGCTCAGAGCAGAACTTGATAGTGTAAATCTCATTGGTATGATGTTTTTAGTTATTACCTATTTGTATAAACTGGCTACAAAAATACGAAAAAATAAAAGAATAAAAAAATAAAAGAATAAAAAAACGCTTAAAATGTTTCCAGATTAAGAACTATTTTATTAATTTCGCACTCCGTAAGGAAA
>OCTX011689314.1_pt1 | contig 15643 bp, 27 predicted proteins | sample 1539691 | NCBI WGS metagenome assembly OCTX01 (sample SAMN02144231, study PRJEB22623) | gut metagenome | biome: sheep rumen | host: Ovis aries | place: New Zealand | reverse complement strand
TAATATCTTTTGAAAATAATTCATGTCTTGATTTTGTAATTCCTTCATTAAATCACTATTATTGTAATCTTGAAAAAGGATCTGCAAACTTAACGCTTGTAAAATCAAAGATAAATTATCTACCCCACTACTCCTCATTTTAATTTAATTTTCTTATAACGAAATTAACATTTTTAACTGTTGGTGCAACTGTTTCAACCGTTGGTATAACACCACTTACTGCCGGCATGCTTCCAACTGTTATTGTTACATTTTCTCTCGGACATAACCTAATAATTTTAGTAAATGAAATATTCTCATAATCACCAGGTGTTGCAACCACTGTATTAGCACTTGCCCCTACAACAGCAGTTCCATTTTCTTTTAACCCAATCTCAATTGCTCCTGCTGTTTCACTCGTAACATTTGCATTGAAAGTTATTTCATAAACACTAGGATTGTTACATTGACCATTTCCTAAAATTGTATATTGTGATGTTCCTTCTGTATGATTTAACCATCCACTACAAGTTGCACTTCTAGTTCTTAACTCATCATTTAAAAAAGTTATATCACTTGTGTTTGTCGCCAAAATTAAAGGCGCTTCTTGAACACTTTGTATCATATTTTATCTCCTCTCTTTTGCACTGTTTTTTTATTTTATTGTGCATTTTTGCATTTTTTGTGCAATTTTTTAACTTTAATTGTGCGTTTTTAATATTTTAATAAAAAAGAATAGACTACTTGCCTATTCTTCATATTTTAGCAAGTTCTCTTATCGAGTTTGTAGTAATCTACATCATGCTACTAAATAAATTGACTTGTTCCTACGCATCCACATCCATTTCCATTACAAGTAAATATTGGTGTTCTACCATAAACTGGTGTGCTTGGTACAGGACAACTACTCAATCTGTTGTATAATTGGTCAACTTCATTAGCAAATCCCTGAGCAATAAATGAATTTTGAGCAATTTGGCTTGCTCTTAAATCTGCCATTTGTAACTCACGTTGTAAATCAGCGATTTTTTCATTTTTAGCATCAATCTTATCATTACATAATTGGTCTAAAATACGTTGTGTATTTGCTGTTTGATTTATCAATACATCTTTTAAACCATCTGCTAATGCCGCTCTATCAGCACAATTTTCACTTAAAATTGTTGAATTTAAGTTGGCAATGCCCAATCTATTTTCACAACAACAGTCAGCAAATTGTCTGCTTAAATCAAAATTTTGTTGCATACTAGCCATTTGTCTATTGGCTGCTGCAATTTCACTATTATAAGCAGTCGTGTTTATTGCGTTGGTAATATCATTTCCAGTGTTGCATAATTGATTACTTAATGAATAAATACCACTATTTACAGTATCTAGTTGATTGCTTAAATGTAATGTATCAAATCCATTATTGGTGTTGCTCATAATTTCTTTTTGTCCATTTGAAAGCCATGCGTAACCATTATCAAAGCCACCATTACCACCAAAGAAGCCGTTTCCATTTCCATTATTACCCCAAATTAATGCAAGTAAAACGATTAGCCAGATGGCACCATCACCACCAAAACCGAAACCACCATTACCAACATTTGTCATAGGATAAACTGGATAAGGATATGCGTAACCATTACCATTATTAGTTGCTAATTCAACAGTAGGTTGTATTCCTCCGTTCATAACTTTGCCTCCCTTCTTTTAACTAACTTATGCTAGTTATAAGTTTATTGGAAGATACCTAACTAGCAAATATCCTCCAATAAGCCTATAAATAGACTTACTTAATTTGCTGTATAATCTCCTCCGGTACTCCTAATTGTTTTGCTTTACTAAATATCATTTCCATTTGCTTCGGATTATAATTTTTTGTTACTTGTCTAAATATCTCCTGAGGATTGCTTTGATTTTTTTGTGCTTGACTTAGAAATTGAAACATCTGCGGATTGCGACTTTTCAACTGGCTCATCAACATATTGATTATTTGATTTTGCATCTTTTATCATCCCCCTTAACTCATTTAATTGTGCTTGTAAATATTCAATTTGTATGTCTTTATCATCCTTTGATATTATCTCGTTCAATTCAAAGGATCTGATTTCGCCCTTTGCATTTTTAATCCATAAAATACTTAAATCTTTACTAAAAAATGCTGTATCACTTATAACCAACTCTTTTTCAACATCATTAATAGTGTTTGCATATCTCATATTATTTTGGCTACTTGGAGCCAACTGAAAGTTTTGAGTTAAATTTGTTGGATGTTGTACTTGCTGTGTTGGTATCTGCGCTTTTAACTTTTCCAACTCAGCAATTTGATTATTAATACGTTCTAGGCTATTTTGAGGCCCGTAGGCACTCATATAAGGATTGTTAAACATATTTTTATTACCTCCATATAAAACGAAAGAAGAAGGCATATTTCACGTGTTTTATTACGATTTAATATAATCCTTCTCCTTTCGATATAATTGTTACATAAAAAAAAGAAGTTGTTTTATTAACTTCTTTTAATATTCTTATATGATTTTTTTAATTTTCTTTTTTAATCTATTAACCATTACACTAATTGTTGCCTCACTAACATTAAGCAACTTCGCCATTTTTATTATTGAATAACCTTTTATTTTATACTCCAATAATTTTTGATACTCATCATCCAGCATTGCTTCCTTCACTATAAAATCATAATCACTTTTTGTTAATTCAAAAAACTTAACTTTACATATATCGTCCACAAGCTTTGCATCGCCTTTTATTTCCATTACTTGTTGTCTTAGATTTTCGGTATTTTCTTTTTTTTGTTAGTCTGATTTTTCCCATACATCGTCTCCTATTTTAATATGTGAATTATCAATGCTTTCTACTTCTTGAATATCAATCGTTTCTTCAATACTTTCTATATCATTTAATAACCAAACTAAATAACAACCAGTTATAAACCATAACCACAATATAATTACTATAACAATAAATTGCCTTTGATTTTGCTTTTTATAATCTTTAAGGATCTGCATCGCAAAACTTTCTTGTTCTAACTCTTCTGTTTTCTTTTTAACTTTTTCAATATCTTCTTTTAAACTCATTTTTCGTCCCCTTTATGATATAACTGAATATGTAATTGCATCGCTTTGTCAATTCTATCATCGATATCTTTATCATATTTGTCTAATTTACTAAGAATTGTTTTCACATCCTCTTTTAATTCTTTTAACTGATATTCAATTAACTCCTGATGATTTTCCTTTGTATCTTTAACCGCTTTGTCCTTCCTATTTAAAACAAAATTTGATACCGTTATCACTATTGATATAATACTTATTGCCAATGCTATTTCCATAATGTCTCCTTTTCCTTTTTCATAAGAATTATATCAAAAAAAGGTAATCTTGACAAATACCTTATTTTTCTTTGTTTTCCTTTGCTTTATCTATAATCTCTTGTCCTTTTTCGATAAACTCCTCGAAATCTTTTTCAATATTTTCGAAAATTTCGTTCATTTTTTCGTAACCTTCCTTTTCTTTTTACTTTCTAAATATTCAATAATTGCTCTTTTCTCATCCAACTTTTTTTCATAATAAAGTCTGCTCATATCAATTTCTAACTTCATGTTTTCGTAATCTTCTTTTAACCCTTTATAATGTAAGCACCAATTCCCCCAGTCTATAATTTCATTAATTAAATTTTTAAATTCTTTAACCATTTAGTTCTCCCATATTACTTTGTAAATCAAAGATTGTCCAACTACTAAATACATCCAACTTGCAACAGTTAAGGCCAAATAAATGTTATCTTTTAATGCCATCTCACCAACAACACCTGTTTGTTTCCATATAAAGAAACTTAAATGTATCACCAATAATGTCAATGTAACCTTAACCCACCTTTTTAAACGAAACTTTTTCATTTCTACCTCCTACGATAATAATATACTACTTTTAATATACTATATCAATATTTTTGTTGTATCTTTTTCTCAGTTTACATCCTTCTTTACAATCACAATTTTATTTTTTTCTGCATAAACTTTTATCTCATCATTACCAGTAATATTTGCTTTTTCAGCAACATCCTTTGGTATGTGACATAAATAAGAGTTTAATTTACGCTCACCCTTAGAAGTGAAATAAACATTTTTTGCTAATTTTGCCATCTTGTCCTCCTACTTTAAGCCTTTTAACTCATATAATATTGTTATTAAGAATTCAATTGTTAATTCTTCTCCATTTTTCTCGTAATCAAACTCTTTTAATAACTCAACTGCTCTTTCAAAACTCATTTTATCCTCCTATCTATTAGCCCAATATCCAACAGCATAGATTTTATCTCGATACTTCTTAAAATAATTAGCCAATCTATCTTGATATTTAATTTTTAAATCTGTAACTATATCATTGTATTGTTTTATTTCATCATCAGTTAAAAATCTAACGAATAGTCCTTTATCTTTGTAATATTCTAAATTACTATCATAATTTTGACGACCTCTAACGACGCAAACTTCTTTGGTATTATTATAATTAATCATAAAATATGGTCTGTAATATTCAACATCTGTTAATTCATCGTACTTAATATTCATACGATTTTTGTACTCGAAATAACTAAATGTTATCTCTGGTGCATCTAACTCATCATCATAATATAAGTCCCTATCTATTGACCATTTGGTGTCCATTACTAAATAGTAACCATCATCCAACATATAAATATTATATCTTTTGAAATCACTTATATTTGCTCTCTCTATAATGTCCTGTTCTTGTTCTTTGCTAATCTTTTTAAATCCCCAATATCTGTTCTTGTGATTTATATTCCATAAATCCATAAATTCTTTAAAATCTTCGATTTTCTTCATTTCCTTTTTACCTCCTTTTAGTCTGTTGTTCTATAAAAATATGATAATTCTTCACCTTTTAAATTTTCAGTTGCATAACTATCTAACTTTTCCCATAATTCATTATATAGTTTGGCAAGTTCAGGATCTGTTTTGTAATGTTCCCATATCTTCCAGTTTAATACCATAACTAATTCAGTTAGATATTTATAATCACTAGACCAACATTTAACTGCTCTGTCGTATGTATCTAAAATTGCCTTTTTTCCAAACTTTTCTGCTATCCCAAAATCTGTATAAAACGTTGTCATTGGCTTATAGCCAGTCATTTCTTCAATATTCCAATTTTTAATATTCATAATCTTTTACCTCCCTTAATCCTATAAATATTTTTCTATTACTTTTTCATAATCACTTTTATATTGTTCTTTTAATTGAGAATAATTTTGAATAATGTATAAGTAATCTTCTTTACTTGCGCCAATAATTTGCATAACTATACTTGCATCAGTAATCATGTTGTAACTACCATCCATTTGCACATCAACATATTTTAAGAATAAATCTTTCATTATTCCACCTCCTTAAAACCAAAACTATCAACATAATACAAAACTCCATCAACATCTAAAATATCACTAACTGAAATGCTTCTAAATCTAACATCAGGAAACATATTATGTAACTTGCCATTATTTCCCATTGCAAATATTTCCTCCAAATCTTTATCAGTTGTAAAATAAAGTACTTCGTTGTAATCACTCAATTTTAAATCTTCCTTTGCATAGTCATAAGGCATAAACGCATATGCAACATCATCTTTTGTTTGATATAGTGTAACATTTTTCATATTTTTATCTCCTTCCGCCAGTGCTTACCATATCACCTGACGATAGTACATTATCATATTATCATAATATAGTCAACACTTTTTAATAAAAAAATAAAAAAAGTAAGTTATTCACTTACTTCTTTGTCCATCTCATTATAAAAGTCATTATAACTTTCTATGGCTTTGGCTGGTGCCTTATCTGTTAACCTATATATTTCGCCATCATAATAGTACCAGTCTTCGTTCTCCATAAAATATGGCATCTCTACCATTTTTATCACCTCTTTTTTATTACTTGAAAAAATCTTCTAGCCACTCCATAAATACTTCTGTAAATGGCGTTTTCTCACCCAATTGTGATTGTGCAAATATTTCTGCAAACCACTCATAATTGTTTTTACTTTTAGCATATCTACTGAAATATTTTTCTTTAAATTGTGTAACACTCAACTTTTCGCCAGTTCTTCTTTTTGTTATTGACATCAAAGTGTCTCTTAAATCTTTATCTGTTTCTTTAAAATTAAAATCCCAAACCCTACCAGCATCAACTTTTTGCTGTCTTATCTTCCTTAAATACTCATACTCAATTTGATGTCCATACTCATGTGTTATTGAATAAATATCCAAATCATTTTTCGGTGTTTTATAATGCCAATTATAATTATTTGACCTCTCTTCTGATGCTAGTAAAGTATTCTTATCTTTAAAATAATCCGTACTTAATGCAATATACTTTTTACCATATGATGCCTCTGCTAATCTGTTTCCTCTTAACTTCTTACTTTGTAATGTGATACCATCTTTATTATATCTGTCCACTGGATACTTACTTGCCAATTTATCTAGTTGTTCCAATTGTCTGTTTCTTATATCCTCATCAACTAACATAATACTGCCATCGACCTCGATATTTTTGTCTCGTAAATCACCAACATACATATAAAACTCGTCCTCTCGGCTCATTTTTGGAACTTCCGGCTCTTGTAGAACGTCGATATTTACATCGGCAACCTGTTTTGGCTTACTATTACCCACTGAATTTATTCTATGGTACCCACTAACTCTCAATCTGCCTATTTTTGTTTTTAATCCACTAACATCTGATAGTTCTTTGTACTTCCTCGTCAATTTTGTTATATTTTCTTGTGCTTCATTTACAACATCACTTTGGCCACTCTCTCTTGCAAGGATCTGTATGTCTTTTTGTTTTCTTATCTCTGTTTCTAATTGTCTTTGTAATTGCGTGCCTTCATACATCGTATAATGTTTTCCATCTAAATCAAAGCCCTTTTCGTTTCTATCAATTATTTCTTGCAACTCTTTATCAGTGTACTCCGGCTTACTAACTCCCAATATAATTGGAAAGATATAATGGTAACAGTTATACTCACTTATTGAACGTCTGTCCCTTCCTTCATACTCTGGTGGAAACTTCACCCCATCATAACTTGTCGCCATTACATCATTTTGAAAGTTCTTAAACTCTTCATTTGCAAATTGTCTGCCCTGTACTTCCTCGTGGTCTGGTGCTGGATTTTCATGCACCGATATCTCCACACCATCACTGCCAAACTCTTGGCCATATATTTCTTGATTTGCATTATGTAACGTTCTCAATCCCTGTTTTAAAGATTGCCTAACTGCACTGTCTAGTCTTACACTCCTACCACTTTTATAATCAATATATTTTAAGCCACTTCCCCCAACTTCTTTGATTATCTTCCTTAAAGCATCATCAAAAGTTTGTTTTCCTTCGCTTACACTCATTATGGCTGTGTCTAATAAATCATCATATATATTTTTTAATCCTTTAAATATAACATGCCCAGCTTCATCCTTTATTGTATATCCCAAAACATTTTGTCTAGTAAAATCATATAATTGCTGTTTCACAACTAACGCAATCTCGCTAGTTTGCCTCTTTATTGCCTCATTTTCTTCAAATTTAACAAAAGGTATATTTCTATACTCATAGAACTTTTTATAAAAGTTTTGGTCTATTTTTGCATATTTTTCAAATATCTCGTCAACCTCTCTTATATTAAGATTTGTTAACTTCGATATTTTCTTAACTATATCATCATAATTGCTACCATATTTAAGGATCTGTATAAGTTCATGCGCTTCGCTTGGTCTTAACTTCCTTAACTTCTTTATTGAATTGCCTACATTGGTAAGAAAATAAACGTTAGCCTCCTGCATTCGCTGCATTAATCTTTCGATTATTAAATCTACTTGCTCGTCACTAATCATAAGGTATCACCCCTTATTCTTCATTTTTAGTGCCTAGTAAATCATCAACCCCTGGATTTTCTTTTTTTATTTCATCAATAACTTTTTGTGCTTCGTCCATATCCTCATCCGGCTTTATAAATTGTCTTAGTTCTGCTTCCTTAATAACACCTTTGCTCAATCCTTGTATTAATTGACTAAATGTTTCTTGACTATCCTCCAATAAAGAATAATCCCAGTCGAATTTAAGTTCATACTCACCCTGAGGTGATAAATTATAAGCGTTGGCTAATACATTGCACGCGTAAAAGAAATCTTCTAGACCCTTCTCAACATTACTTCGCATATCATCAACCAAAGTAAATGTATCATACATTGACCTTCTTATCTCTGTTGCTGTTGCGTTTTGAGTATTGACCTCACTTATAATTCCAGCACTTGTGCCGACTTCACTTTCTAATCTTCTATATAATTCTTGCAACCTATCTGTATATGGTCTAAATGAAGGGTCATAAATATTGAAACTATCTTCCCCATCTGTACCGAAATCAAATCTTTTGAATAGTCCATCATCCGGCAATCTGTTTTTTCCATCAAATAAAGTTGCATCTACTCCAACGAAATTTTTCTTTAATCTATACTCAGTGAGCATCTGCTTCATCGTTTCCTTAATTTCTGAAACCGTTGCATCACATCCATAAGTAATTGGTACACCATATTTATCATTTGTCTTTCGATTATTTATTGGTGATGGTATATACCCGGCCAATACCCTATCAACACCAGCAATAACTTGTTTTAATAAAATATTTTTCCAAAACTCTGGTGTTGGTATTGGAAGTCCCGTTTCATCAGTGAACTTCTGTTCTATAATACAATTGCCATTTTCTAATCTATAATTAGTCCAACGAATATATACCTTGCTTTGTCCTATTGCTTGACTAATAACCTTCTTTTCGGCTAATACTGTTATACCTGTAATTAAATCACCATCCAAACTGTCAATGGTAACTCTTCCCTGAGGTATTTTATTGTAGTATAACTTCTTACCCTGTACATATGGTACTAAAAATACGCCACCATATCCAAAAGACATTGAAACTATTTTCTTGCCCTTTTTCCATAATGACTGTGCTGTTTTATTTAATAAATCAACTCTTGCATTTTTTCCATCTATATTAATATTACTATCATTTATTACATAATTTGCTAATTTATTACTAAATATAGCATTGAAATTGATATCATCAATTCGTTCATAATCAACTGCATATTTTTGATTGTCTTCTAGTTCTTTACTATTCGTTTCCGTTTTTATGTGAAATATATTATTTAAAATCCACATATATATTGTTTTAAGCATTTAACTTTCTTCTCCTATCTATCATATCATTTATTTGCCTCATATATTTGCACCAACTGTACTCCCACGCATCCATTGTATCAATATCAGTTGTGAAATCATCCAGTCTGGTATCTTCCTTTGCTTCGCTATCCCATAAGGCGCTTGAAATAGCCTCAACTAACGTATGGCACTCCTCCTCAATATAATAAAATATATTATAAGATATCATGGTCCTGCCACAGTCAATTCTGTCATTGATTGGCTCTTTAACACATCCACGTACTAACGTTGGCCAATCCCTCTCTGCTACTCCTCTTTTTAGTCCCCTAATTAAAACAACCTCCTCGTTATCCGGGAGCATATAATCAATTTGACATTTATACTTATATTTCATTTTTTCTGCAAACTCGATTTGTAACTTCTCTAAGTCATCCGGATCGATATCGCCCATATGCTTTTCGCTACCTAACGCAATGCAGTATTTAAAATCATAACTTAACCTAGTGCACACAAATGCTTGGCCCGATTTATTTCCTCCGTAATCAATACCAATTATTGTATAGCCCTCTGGTAAGTCATAATCTCCATTTTCTTTTTTCTTAGTCCATTTATACTTCCCTGGCTCATTTGCAAATCTTGTATAGATAAGCCCCTCGGCATTACACCATTGTCCTAAAATATAACGGTTATACCATATCGTGCCCTCATACTCTTTGCACAAATTATCCACGAAAGTTTTATCTAAGAAACTATTATCAAATATCGTGTAATATTGAATATATGCATCGATGCCCTTCTCCTCTATCGTATCCAAAAAGTCAACCTTCAACCAATGTGTATTGCTCTCCGGATTGAGTGTTGCATCCAAACAACTATAAGGTTTGTCCAAACGTGATTTTAATAACTCCCATACTTCTTCGTTATACTCGGCCAACTCATCACAATAACAATATTTGATGCTCGACCCTCTTATCTTAGATACCTGATTGACCTTTTCAGCCCCTAAACAATAGACCTGCTCTCCAAATAACTTAGCAGTATTGTTCGAACTTACAATAGTACCCACCATTTTCTCGCCAAAACGTTCTCGTAATGGCTCTAATACGTTCCTCTCGATTGTTCCCTTGGAAACTCCTAAAATAACGTATAAACCATCTTTTCCGCTTCGCTCTCTTATTCTCTCAGGTATTGTATATATAATATCCAAAAACGTTTTTCCAGAACGAGTTGCCCCGATTTTTATATTAAAACGATGATTGGCTTCCTTTATATATTCCTTCTGTTTACTTGTTAGCATCCTTCCTTATCTCTCCTAACAATTCGTCAAGTTTCGTTAACTCTCTATCATTTGTAACCTCAATATTTTCACGTTGCCCTAGATATTGCTTACCCAGCCATATCTGCATTGTAACATTACCCTTTTTTGCACTTTCTAACTGCCACCTTCTTAATGAAGTCTTGCCAGCACTATTTTTCTTTTTATAAATATCCGAAAATGTCTCGCCATATGTATCAACGCACCAACTCTCGACTGTATCTTCACTTACTCCAAAAAAGTTTGCTATCTCAACCAACGTGCACCACATACCACACAATTTTTCGAACATCTCTTTATTAATCTTGTTTTTCGCTGGTGTATCACCCTTCACCATATAATCACCTCCTTAGTTAGTTATCTCATCCATAAATTTTTTCATCGCACTTAATATTGTATCGTTCATATCATAATATTTGTACTCAGCCAACTTCCCACAAATTATTAAATTTTTATCAGCATCAGCCAACTCTTTATATTTATTGTAAATATTTTGATTTTTCTCATCATTAATTGGATAAAATCGTTCTTTGGTAACATCCCACTTTTCTGGATATTCCCTCGTAATGACTGTCTTATCATTTTTAGTATTTTTAAAATGTTTATGTTCTATTATTCTTGTGTATGGTGTCTTATCGGTATAATTAACCACAGCATTGCCTTGATAGTTTTCCATCTCTAAAATATCTTGCTCAAAACGTAAGGATCTGTATTCTAATAAGCCGAACTTATAATCGAATAACTCATCAATACTTCCAGTATAAAATATCTTATTGGCTAAGGCATTATACTGCTCTCTGTTCTCGTTATAATCAACTCCAAGTATAACATCACAGTTTTTAAGTAACCCCTCAAATAAATGCATATAACTGCCCTCAGGCACTCCTTGAAACTTAGCATTATAATAATTATTATCATAAGTAAAACGTAAAGGTATGCGCTTCATAATATCCTTAGACAACTCTTTACAACTTCTGCCCCACTGCTTCTCTGTATAATCTTTAATTAATTTAGTATAAATATCTCTACCAACAGTTGCAAGCACGTGTTCTTCAAGATTTTTAGGATTATCATTTTTAACGCATTGTTCCTCGATTTTCTTCTTTGCTTCCTCCGGAGTAATAACTCCCCACAACTTGTTGAAAGTGTTCATATTAAACGGAAGATTGTATATTTCCCCATTATAATTTGCAATCGGCCTGTTAACGAAGTTATTAAACTTCTCAATATTATTAAGATAATGCCATACGAACTCATCATTAGTCCTAAATATATGCGCCCCATATTTATGTATCTCAATATTTTCGAACTGGTCCGTTGCACAGGTCCCGCCGATATGGTCTTTTTTATCAATAACTAAAACTTTCTTGCCACGACTTGCCATCAAATTAGCAAATACGCTACCACATAAACCAGCCCCGACTACTAAATAATCATATTTACTCACTTCTAGATTTTCTCCATTTCTCATTAAGAACTTTTGGTGCACAATTATTCCATTTTATCTTATGGTGAATACGAAAGTTTTTAATCCCCATCAAAGATATTTTTACACAACTTGGACAACATAAAACTGAATAAAAACTTTTTCGATATGTTCCATTGTCTTGATATGCATCCGTCATGCCACCCTTCATATGTTGTGTTGGTGGTGTCTCCGTCTGTATCATCGCAATTGAATAAAATAATTTCCCCCTAATACTATTAAGGACTCCGGTGGTAATATCATCGTTCATACGCATACAGAATTTAACTTGGTCATCCTTCGATAAAAAGAATGTCCCCATAGACTTATTAAAAAGCCCCTCAGCAACCTTTTTAGACTTAGCACCACCCAAATAATCACTGCTCAATCCAAACGAAAGACTGGTGATTTTGGTGGCCTTTTGAAAATCTACAACTGCCTTGAATAATTTATCTAAATTAGTACATCTCTTACTTGCTAATTTGTTCCCTTTAACATATCGAAAAGTAAATCCAGTAAAATCATCATCCAATTGTAAATGATATTGATAACCCATCTCATCAGCTAACTCTTGAATTTTATTTCTGGCAAACACACCGACACGTCTATCATCATCAGTATCGCCCGTATCAGTTCTGCTTGCCATTTCCTTCTTATCAAATTGTAAAACTCTATCTCCAAATCTCTCGAAGTAAATCTTGTCCTGGTCGTCCTCATCATCAATAACTATATAATAATCGCCAGTGTAATGACCTTTATTTAATGTATCAACTGTTTTAATATCATTAGCACGTCCATGACTTAAAATAAATATTGCAAACTCTTTATTCGCTGTCATCATCGTCAATCATATCCTTTAACTTTTCAACCATTTGAACATATCCATTAGCAATAGCATTGTCTAAATCAATAATAACAAGTGCACTATCCTCCATTAATTTTTGCATCTCAGGAGTTGCATTAGCATAATATTCAGCAATATTACGATAATTAAATACATAATGCCTTGTTGCTGCCTTCTTTAAGAACTCCTTTTCATCATCATTAATGTTTGCATTTTCAATGTCTTGTAATAATTTGTTAACCTTTTCGCTATCTACTAAATCAGCCAAACTTGGTGCATCACCTTCCACCTCATATTGAGGTATCATCACTTTTTGACTGTAAGGATTTTCGCCACCTTCTTCGTCATCAAAAGTAAAGCCGAAATCCGACATATCAATGGTATCAAAATTTGCAAGTTCTTCATTTAAAATGTCTAAATCAAAGTCACTGTTCATTGTAAGTTTGTTATGCGCAAGTGTATATGCCCTTCGCTCCTCATCATTTAAATGGTCTAGGCGAATAATAGGCACTTCTGTAAAGCCTAACTCTTTACACGCAATCAATCTTCCATGCCCCTCGACAATAGTATCATGCCATATACCAATAGGGTCATCCATACCAAACTGTTTTATTGACTTTTTAATTTGTTCGATTTGTTCTTTAGGATGTTCCTTCGCATTTTTTTCATAAGGTTTGATGCTATTAATGTCTACATACTCAATTTTTAATTTTTCCATCTTTTCTCCTTCATTTCATATCAAATTATAGCATTGATAATTATTTTTGTCTATTTATCCAGGTTATTGTATCGATATATCACATAAATAAAATATACCACAAAGAATATTAAACAAAATTCCTTCATAGCCACCTCCTCAATATTTTTTTAACTTTATTAAGTTTTCAATTTCAAAATCCCCATTTAAAGTTTCCCAAATCCTATCTTTTCGCCACTCTGGCATGTCCAAAGAATAAATCATAATTTTCCAGCATCTAATCATTTCTGCATTAAAAAAAGGCACGAAAGAACTTTGGTATTGTTCTCTCAATGCCTCGCAATTATCAACGAATTGGTCAAAAGTTAATTTACTAATATCATCCATCGCACGCTCCTACCCTTATACATAAAATATAGCATTATGTAACCAAAAATGTCAAGATAAAAAAAGAATAGGGAGGTAAAATCCTATTCCGAACTAAAAAGGGGATACGTACTTGTACGTACAACTAAATTGTAACACATTATTTTTTAGAAAGCAAGTTGATAATAACCTCACCCATTTTTTGCTTAGGTACAATCATAAAACGAACGTTATGATGTTCTTTAAAAGTGGTCATAATCTTAAATAATGTAACCCCCGAAACTTTTGTATGTTTACTACTCCATTTTTTAATATCTTCTGCACTATGGATGTTATCCTCACCAATTAAAAATATAAAGTCTTTACAGCCTAAGGATCTGCCTAGCTCAATTTCTCTAATTATTCTAGCGTGTTCTGTTGAACGTGCTAAGTTCCCACACATCTCCAATAAATCTTTTTTAGTATCAATCAAAGTTGAATAATCTTTATAAAAGCCATTATCATAACGAATTGCCATATAATCGGCACTCTCTAATTTTGTTTGTACATGTAAAATTTTATTTTTATCAAAAACCTTAATAATATGTTTTTCCTTCTGCTGGCGTGTATCTGTTAAAATCATAAAATCCATTACCATCACCAACAGAAGTATAGCATATTATTTTATTTTTTTAAAATTAATCATCCGTTTTTAAATTACAACAATCATTTTTATTTGGATTGAAGTGGTCTCGCCAATACTCATAATGCTCGTCCACATCCTCACAAATACTAATGTTTGGTATTTTAATTTTATCAACTATTCTTATTTTCTCATTTAAAGGTAAATGCTCATAGCCACTCTGCTTCAAAACAAATTTAGAATAATCAATATTAAACCATTTCTTTATCCAGTGATTTACTCTTAAAAACTCGACTTCTGCTTTCTCAATTCCTAAACTATTAAGTTTATCAAAGTCAATGTAGTCCTCAATTAAAGGACTCAATCTAATTGCTACATCAAAACCTGCTTTTTGAAGTTTTAAAATGGCAGCTATTCTTTTACTTGGTAAACTTGCTTTTTCATAGTCCAACTTTTTGTATAAATCATCATCCAAACAAGTTGTTGTTACTTGAATATGGCATAAGTGTTTGTCGTAAATTTCCATATACTCATCATTTGCAACTAAGTGACTTTTAGTAACTATTAAATAACCCACTCCATATTTATTAAGCAATTTTATTGTTTCATAAGTAACTCGATGTTCTAACTCAATAGGTTGAAAACAATCAGTCATGCCTCCCAATCTAATTATTGTACCCTTCGGTATCTTCTTAATTTTATTTTCGATTTTTTTAATATTAGCAACCGCTGGATCTGTTGGCTTCCATAATCCCCTGAAATCTAAAAGACTTTTTGCATAACAATATTTGCAATCATGTTGACATCCACAACCATAAGTATCAAGCCTTGTTGGATATTTACATTTGTTTCCTTCATTTCCAGAAACTGTTTTATAAAAACTTTTGAACTCTCTCATTTATCCTCCTAATAATCAAATTGTTCACCAATTGGAAGTCGTTGTTCACGACTAATAATGTACCATTTACGTTCTTGTTTATGATAAATCTTACGACAATATTTCAAGTTGTGATAGATATATATTCTATCGTAATTAAAATAATCAGCGCAATCTTCAGTTGTATCAAAAACACGTATAAGTTCGTGTTTTAAATTGTAAAGATATACTTTTTTAG
>OCTX011579553.1_pt1 | contig 15658 bp, 15 predicted proteins | sample 1539691 | NCBI WGS metagenome assembly OCTX01 (sample SAMN02144231, study PRJEB22623) | gut metagenome | biome: sheep rumen | host: Ovis aries | place: New Zealand | reverse complement strand
TAATGGATCAGGGAATATATTATTTGAGTATGCAGCTGAAAATATATAGAAGTCTTTAAATAAATATTTTAATAGTTTTAAAATCATATAATCACTCCTAATTAAGTATATTGTTTTTTTGAAAATTAAATCTAGTTTTGTCGAATTTAAAGAAATGTTTTTTTAATTGTGTTAAATTATTATTGAGGTGATTATATGCTTGATATCAATTTTGAGTTTAGAAGAGGTGTACTTTTTATAAGGTTAAGAGGTGTACTTGTTAAGAATACTATTAAGGAATTTGATTCATGTGTTACAACTTTAATTCGTGATAATGGTATTAGAAATGTTGTTTTTAATGTTAGTGATTTAACTAAAATAGATTTGAAGGGTATAAGTAGATTATTTTATAATTATGAGTTATGTAAGAGAAATAGAGGAGTTAGTTTACTTTGTTGTGTAGATAATTATAATATACATGAAAAGATTAAAAGTACTAGATTATTTAAGTATATGGTTGATGTTAATGATGAACTTTCTGCTTTTAATTTTATCGAATAGGAGGATAATGGATAATTTAACAAATTTAGTTCTTGAAAATAAGAATTTGATTTATAAAATTTCTACTTTTTTTACGGGTTATAGTAATAAAGAGGATTTGTTTCAAGTAGGTGTTGTTGGTTTAATTAATGCTTATAAAAAGTATGATTCTAGTTTTAATACCAAATTTTCTACTTATGCATATCCTTTTATTTTTGGTGAAATGTCTAGTTATGTTAAGAAGGATAGGGGTATTAAGATTAGTCGCGATATTAGTTCTTTAAATTCTAAAATTGAGAAAGCAAGTATGTTATTAGCTCAAAAAATGATGCGTGAACCTAGTATTAGTGAAATATCTAGTTTTTTGGAAATTGATGAGTGTTTAGTTGCTGAAGCATTGATTTCAAGGTATCCTACATTGAGCTTTGATAGTGTTATTAGTGATGATGGTAAAGAAATAACTTTACTTGATACTATTCCGGATATTAATGAGATGGACATTAATACTTTAGTTGCTTTAAGGGATGAATTATCTAAGTTAAATGATGAGGAGAAAGAAATTATTAATAATAGGTATATTAATGATTTAACCCAATCAGAGGTTGCTTCTAATATGGGTATTTCTCAAGTTCAGGTTTCACGTAAGGAACAAAAAGTTTTGAAAAAATTAAGAGATAGTTTAGTTGCATGAAAAAACAATAGTTTTATCTATTGTTTTTTTGGTATGAGCAATAAAGAGGTAAAAATGAACTTGTATGATAATAGGGCGAAAGGAGATAATTATAGGAGTGTAGCGTATATTACTCATACCAAATTCTCCTTTCTGTTAGATAGTATCATATTTTAAAATGTGGTGCAAATGAATGTTTTTTTAAATCTGTTTATTTTTATTTACAGTTTTTTAAAATCTGTTTAAGCAGATATTTAATTTTTGTTTGCAGATTTTTAAAATTAGTATATTTTTAATTTTTTTATGAAAAAATTATAATACTATAAAAAATATAGTACTTGAAAAATAGTATTATTTTTGATAATATTTTTATAGATGCTAGGAGGATTAATATGAATAAAAAGAATGGATTTACTTTAATAGAATTATTGGCAATTATAATAGTACTAACAATTATAGCAGTTATTACTGTTCCTATAATTTTAAATGTATTAGAGGATTCAAACAAGGGTGTAGCCGTTGATTCTGCACATGGATATATTGAAGCTGTTAATAGAGTGTATTATTCTAAATCGTTGGATAATCCTGATAATGATATAGATGATGGAATTTATTTTGTTTCTGAATTGAAGGCTATGGGTTTATCTGTAAGTGGTCAAGAACCTACTGATGGGTGGGTTGAATTAGTAGATGGTGAGGTAACATTTTTTTCTCTTAAAATGGGTGATTATGTTGTTACTAAGTATGTTGATTCTGGAGTTGTTGCTATTAAGGGGGAAAATGTTGAAACATTTGCTGGCGTTAAAAGAATGGCAGTTGGAAGTGATGTATGTTTAGCAGAAACAGATTGTTTTAAAGTAATTGAGATTAATGGAACAATTGCGACATTACTAGCAGAAAACAATATTGATCCATCAACGGGATATCAAGGAATGGATCGTAATGATTATCCTGTTCCATTTTCAGATAGCAAATATTGGATGAGTGGTGACACCTTAGTGTCAAAATATTCAAATAATGGTGCATATACATATGATTCAGAAAAAAATATATTTGTTGATACAAATAATAAAGAAGTTTATCCAGATATTTACGATTCAGATAGTTCTTTATATACGATAGAACAATATGTTGTTTTAAAACCTGCAGCTTATTATGTAAATCAATATGTGGAAAATCTACGAGGTTTAGGAATAAATGTGATCAGTGGAAGATTATTAAAATATTCTGAAGTACAAGTTGGAGGAATAGCTAGATCCTATGCAGTTAGTTTTGAGAATTATTGGCTTGGTTCTGCTAAAAATGATAGTATGGTGCGTACATTAGCAGAATATTCTTTTTACAACTTTGAAAGTGCTGGTGTGCGTCCTGTTATTTATGTCCAATTATCTGATAGTTAATAGCAGGTGATTCTTTAAAATTATATAATTTGAATCAATAAAAATATTGATTCTTTTTTTGTGTTTGTATAATTTTTATTTTTTTTTACAAAATAATAATGGTGATTTAATGGAAAAGAGAAAATATCAAAGTATTGTTAATAAGTATACTCCTCGTGAGAATAGATTGTATAATGGCCTTGTTGCTTTTGTTGTTGGTGGTTTGATGGGTGTTTTAGGTGAAGTGTTGATGGAATTATATTCTTATTTTTTAAATATTCCTACTAAAGAGGCTTCTGTTTTTATGATTGTTACTTTAATTTTTTTAGGTTGTCTACTTACTTGTTTGGGTTTCTTTGATAGGGTTGTTCATTTCGCTAAGTGTGGTTTAATTGTTCCTATTACTGGATTTGCTCATGCTATGCAGAGTGCTGCTTTAGAGTTTAGAAAAGAAGGTATTATTATGGGATTGGGTGCTAATATGTTTAAGCTTGCAGGTAGTGTTATTATGTTAGGCGTTGTTAGTGCTTATGTTTTTGGTTTGATTAGATTATTATTGATGGGAGCGTAATATGACTAATTATTATAATAATGTTTTTTTAAATATGGTTAGTACTGTTAGTGGACCATATGAGGCAAATGGGCCTTTTAGTAAGTTATATGATAAGAGTTATAATGATTTTTATTTTGGAGAAAAGACTTTTGAGCAGGCTGAAAGTAAGTTAATTGATGAGTCTGTTGATGTTTTATTAAATAAAATTGGTAAGACAAGGTTTCAAATTGATTTACATATTTCTGGTGATTTGATGAATCAAATTGCTAGTTCTAATTATGCTGCTGGACGTTTAGGTATTCCATATTTAGGTATTTATAGTGCATGTGCAAGTAGTGTTGAGGGTTTAATTATAGGGGCTAATATGGTTGAACATAAGGTTGTTAATAATTGTATTTGTACCGTTTCTTCTCATAATAATGCAGCTGAAAAACAGTTTAGGTATCCTGTTGAGTATGGTGGTCCAAAGCCTAGATATACAACTTTTACTACAACTGGTGGATGCTCTGCTTATTTATCTCGTGAAAAGAAAGGAATACGAATTGATAGTAGTACTATTGGTACTGTCTGTGATATGGGTATAAAGGATGTTTATAACATGGGTGGTGTTATGGCATGTGCTTGTGGGGATACTATTTATAAACACTTAATGAATACTAAAAGAGAAGTTGGTTATTATGATTTGATTTTATCGGGTGATTTGGGTATTTATGGTAAAAAAATGTTGGTTGAATATATGAAGACTGAATATAATGTTGATTTAAAGAATTATGATGATGCTGCTAGTATGATTTTTGATATTGATAATCAACCTGTGTATGCTGGTGGATCAGGTCCTGCTTGTTTACCATTGGTTGCATATTCTTATGTTATTGATAGGATGAAGAAGGGTGAATTAAGGAGGGTTTTGTTGGTTGCTACTGGAGCTTTAATGAATACTTCTATGGTTAATCAGAAACTATCTATTCCTAGTATTGCTCATGCTATTAGTTTGGAGGTAATATAATGGTATATTTTAATGCATTTATCTTTTGTGGTTTTGTATGTTTATTAGGACAAATAATTTTGGATAATACTAAATTAACACCTGGACATATTACTGCTATATTTGTTGTTCTTGGAGCATTTTTAGATGTTTTTGGAATATATGATAGAATTATTTTATGGGCTGGTGGAGGAGCTTGTGTTCCTATTACTAGTTTTGGACATTTGCTTATTCATGGGGCAATGGCATCAGCAGCGGATTATGGTATTATGGGACTGATGATGGGTATTTTTGATTTAACTGCTTCTGGTATTGCTTCTGCTATTATATTTTCTTTCTTTTTAAGTTTTTTATTTCAACCTAAAGATTAGGTTGATTTTTTTTTTATTAAGTTGTATTATATTTTTATTAATTTGAGGGGATAATTATGTTTAAATATGAAAGATTGATAGATGAGTGTCAAAGTAATGGTATTCCAAACTATAATTATGATGGATATATTAGAGACATTATTATGAATTTAAGTAATCGTCTTTCTGATGGTGATTTTTCTATTGTTAAAAATGCAGTTCAAGAATATAAATTATATAAATTTATAAAAAATATTATTATCGATAGATCTAAATGTATTGTAGAGTATGATGATGGTATTATTTCTTTTAATATAATACCTAAAAATTTTTATAATTTGTTTTGTGATGATATTTTTAAGATTCGTAAATTGAATGGAAATTGTCATTATGTTACTGAGAAAGCATTGGAAGAATGCATGAATTCAAGTGAGATTTCTGCAGTAACATCATTATGTATATCTACTAATTACAAGTTCTTTTTTCATTCTTATATTTGTGATAGAAAAAATGGTAAGATAATTGATTTTGCAAGGAATATAATTATGGATAAAGATGATTATGATAGATTTTTTTGTTTTTATGAAATTAATAATTTGAATTATAGTGAGTATATGAGTAGATTACAAAATTCAGATTATTGTGCTGATAGGGATAATGTGTATTCTTTACTTTATTTAGCTTGTGAGAAATTGGCAGATAGTAATATAGATATTGATGAACTTGTTAGTGATAAAATAGGTATGACAAAATAGAATTTGTATGCCTTTTTTTTTATTTACAATTATTTTTGTATTTGATATAATTGATTTTAGGTGAGGATATGAGTAAAGTTTTAGATAATAAGTGTCCTAGTTGTGGTGCTGCTATTCATTTTAAGCCTGAATTAGGTAAATTTAAATGTGATTATTGTGATAGTGAATTTACGGCTGAACAATTGAAGGATATGGATAAATTAAAAGAGGAAGAAGTTAAGGAAAAATCTAAAAAGTCTGATAATTATTCTGATTATGTTAATTATAATTGCCCTGATTGTGGTGCTGAAATAATTGCTGATGAAAATACTGCGGCTACTTTTTGTGTTTACTGTGGTAATACATCTATTATTAAGAATAGATTATCTGGTGATTTTGCTCCTAAGTATATTATTCCTTTTAAGATGGAAAAGCAAAAGGCGATTGATGCTTTTAAGAGTTTAAGAAAAGGTAGACCTTTAGTTCCTAAATCTTTTGTTAGTGAAAAAAATATTGAAAAGATAACAGGGGTGTATATTCCTTTTTGGTTATATGATGTAAGTGTTAGTGGAACTATTAATGCTCGTGCTACAAAGGTTAGTTCTTGGAGTGTAGGTGATACTAGATATACTAAAACTGATTATTATAATGTAGTTCGTAGTGGAGATATGGTTTATCATAAGGTGCCTGTTGACGGATCTACTAGATTTAATAATGATATGATGAATTCTATTGAACCTTTTGATTATGGAAAGTTAATTGATTATAATCATGCTTATTTGTCTGGATTTTTAGCTGAAAAGTATGATGTTTCTAAGGATGATGCTTTTAAGGATGCTAAGACAAGAACTTTGAATTCTACTCGTGATCAGATGTTAAGTAGTATGATTGGTTATTCTAGTAAAACTGTTACATCTAATGATTTGGAAAGTAATATTAATAATACTGATTATGCTTTACTTCCTGTTTGGATGGTTAATGTTAAATATAATGGTGAGTATTATTTATTTGCTATGAATGGTGAATCAGGTAAGTTTATTGGAAATATTCCTCTTGATAAGAAAAAGGCATTAATAATGACTATAATTGTACTTATTATTTCTTTTTTGATATGTGTAGGTATTAGTTATTTGATTTACTGTGGAGGTCAAGTATGAGAAAGATAAGATTTTTATTTGTTTTTGTATTTTGTTTATTTATAAGTTTTAGTGTTCATGCTTTAGATATTTATAGTGTTGATTATAGTGATAGTAATGTTAAGGTAATAGAAAGAAATGAGTCTAATAAATGGGGTGTTAATAAGCATTGGGATATTAATAGTAGTAATCTAAATAATGTTAAGAGTGTTCCTTATGTTGATTCTAATTTAAAGGTTTATGATTTTGCTGATATATTGACTGATGAAGAGGAAAAACAAATTTATTCTAAAATTCAAGATTTTATTGAAAAAACTAATACAGATATGGTTTTTGTATCTATTGATATGCCTTATAGTTATGATTCAAAGAATGAGGATTTTGCTGCTGATTTTTATGATTATAATGATTTTGGTATAAATTTTGATAATTATAGTGGTATTTTACTTTTAAGAAATGATTATTCTGGTGATAGATATTATGATATTTATACTTTTGGTGATGCTCAATTGTATTTTGATCAAAGTAGATATGATGATATTCTTGATGGTATTTATAACCAATTTGTTGGTAAAAAGTATTTATCTGGAATAAGTGATTTTATTTCTAAATGTTCATATTATTATGATAAGGGTTATGCTCCTAAGTATAGTCATGCATATGTTGATGGTGATAGTTATATTCGTTATAATTATTATGTTCCTGTTTTACCTTGTTTAGGTGGATCATTAGTAATTACTTTAATAACTATGTTGATTATGATTAGAAAAAATAAAATGGTTAGGAAGGCAACTACTGCTTCAGCGTATTTAGATAAAAATTCTATTAATTATAGAGAACATTTGGATCAATTTACTCATTCTCATACAACTCATTATACAATTTCATCATCTAGTGGTGGCGGTGGTTCTCATGGTGGCTCTTCAGGTGGAGGTCATTCAAGTGGAGGTGGAAGACATGGTTAGTCTTCTTTTTCTTTACGCTTTTTACACTTTTTTTCTTTATTTTTCTAGGTATAATTTACTTTAATTTATTAAAATGATATAATTTTTATAGATTATGGTAGCAGGAGGATGTTATGGCTAAGAGAAAGAAAAGAAAAGAAAGTAAGAAGGATACAAGTTATTTAATCGAGTTAAAAGGAATGTTACTAATATTAATTTCTATAATTGGTATTTGTAAGTTTGGTATTGTTGGTAATTTTATTGAGAGTTTTTCTGCATTTTTTGTGGGAGTGGCATATAATATTTTACTTGCAGTATTGTTTGTTGTTGGTGTGTATATGATCATCAAGAGAAATTATCCATTATTCTTTGATTCTAAGATGATTGGTATATATTGTATTGTTATTTCTTTACTTGTTTTTTGTCATTTGGATTATATTAAACAATTAAATGTAAGTGGTACTGATATTTTTTCGGAAACAATAAATAATTTAGTTTCTTTTTCTAAAGGTGCTGGACAAATTCAAGGTGGGGGAATGATAGGTGCGATATTTTCTTGGTCATTTGTTTCTTTATTTACTATTGATGGAACTCGTGTTGTTTGTATAGCGTTAATTATTTTTGGATTAATAATGTTTACTGGTATGTCTATTTATGATGTTCTTTCGGCTAGTAAGAAGAAAGTTAGTAGTGCGTTTAAACGTGCTGAGGATAAACATAAGGATAAGAAGGAACAACTTAAGATTGAGATTCCTAATGAGGTAGATGAGGATGATACTCCTCACGAAGAACATAAAGTTGTTATTTCTTCTTTTGATGAGTTAAAGCAACCAGAGAAGGCAGCAGAAGAAGCTGTTGTTGTTAAGGATGATGATATTGAAATCATTATGCCTGATGATTATGAGGAAAATAAGGATTATAAGTTACCTAGTATAGAGTTATTAAGTAAGCCTAAAAAGAAAAATTTATCTGTTAATAAAGCTAAAATTAATGAAACTGCTAATGTTTTAAAAGAGGTTTTTAAAGATTTTGGTATTGATGGTCATGTTGTTACTGCTCATGTTGGACCTGCTGTTACTCAATATGAGATGGAGATTAAGGCTGGTACTAAGCTAAGTAAGATTTTAGGAATTCATAGGGAAATTGCTTTGGCTTTGGCTGCTAAGGATGTTCGTATTCAAGCTCCAATTCCTGGTAAGAAGACTGTTGGTATTGAGATTCCTAATGCTCAAACTGCTATGGTTTCTGTTCGTGAGATATTAGAAACTATTAAGCCTGAGGATGATGATAAGAAATTACTTGTTGCTTTTGGTCAAGATATTATGGGTAATAGTGTTACATGGCAGATTAATAAAACTCCACATATGTTGGTTGCTGGATCTACTGGTTCAGGTAAGTCTGTTTGTATTAATAGTTTAATTGTTTCTATGTTAATGCGTACTCGTCCTGATGAGGTTAAGTTGGTTTTGGTGGATCCTAAGAAAGTTGAACTTTCTATGTATAATGGAGTTCCTCATTTGCTTGCTCCTGTTGTTACTGATGCTCGTAAGGCAAATATTGCTCTTAAAAAAATTGTTGTTGAAATGGAAAGACGTTATGATTTATTTGAGGGTAGTGGAACTAAAAATATAGAGGGTTATAATAAGTTAGTTGATAAGAAAAATGAAGAAGATCCAAGTTTAAACATGAAGAGACTTCCATTTATAGTTGTTATTATTGATGAGCTTGCAGATTTAATGATGGTTGCTGCTAAAGAGGTTGAGGATTCTATCATGCGTATTACTCAAATGGCTCGTGCTGCTGGAATTCACTTGATTGTTGCTACTCAAAGACCTTCTACTGATGTTATTACTGGTGTAGTTAAGGCTAATATTCCAACACGTGTTGCGTTTGCAGTTTCTTCTCAAATAGATTCTCGTACTATTCTTGATATGGTAGGTGCTGAAAAGTTACTTGGTAAGGGTGATATGTTATTCTTACCTCAAGGTGAGAATGTTCCTATTCGTGTTCAGGGTACATTTATTTCTGATGATGAGATTAAGGCTGTTGTTGATTGGTGTATTACTCAACAGAAAGCAAGATATGATAATACACTTCTTATGGATGATGAAGAGATGAATGCTAAGTCAAGTTTTGACGGTGAACATGATGCTGAAGAAGAACCTCTTTATAATGAAATTGTTGAGTTTGTTGTTACACAAGGTAAAGCAAGTGCTTCGCTTTTACAACGTAGATTTCATTTAGGTTATAATAGGGCTGCTCGTTGTATTGACTTACTTGAAGAGAGAGGTATTATAGGTCCTAATAATGGTTCTAAACCAAGAGAAGTTTTAGTTAAATTAGAAGGTGGAGAAGAAAGCTAGTGCTTTCTTTTTTCTTGAATTTTTTTGCATTTTATGGTATATTATATAAAGGAGGTTTATTATGATATTAGAGTGGTTAGCTGTTATTTTAATATGTGCTTTTTTAGAAGTTATTACTGTTAATTTAGTTACTATTTGGTTTATAGCTAGTGGTATTGTTGCTTTAATTGCTTCTATATTTATTGATTCATTATTAATACAGTTTGCTATATTTGTTCTTCTTGGTATATTCTTATTAGTTACAACTCGTAAGCCTTTACAACGAATGGTTAATGTTCGCAGAGAACATACTAATCTTGATAGAATTTATGGCATGAAGGGTGTTGTTACTGAGGAAATTAGCAAGAATAAAACAGGTGCTGTCAAGGTTGATGGGAAACTTTGGTCTGCTGTTAGTGATGAAGATATTCCTGTCGGTAGTGTTGTTAAAGTATTAGAAATAAACAGTGTTAAATTAAAAGTTAAGAAAGTTGAGGATTAATTATGGAATTATTAATTATTATTTTAGTTTTAGTGGTATTTCTTGTTATACCAAATATTAAGATTGTACCACAAGCAAAAGTTTATGTTATTGAAAGATTAGGTTCTTATTATAAGACATGGCATAATGGTTTACAATTAAAGATACCTTTTATTGATAGAGTAGCTAATGTTGTTACTTTAAAAGAGGTTGTTAAGGACTTTGCTCCACAACCAGTTATTACAAAAGATAATGTTACTATGCAAATAGATACAGTTGTTTATTTTCAAATAACTGATGCTAAATTATATACTTATGGTGTTGAAAATCCTATTAATGCGATTGAAACATTAACTGCAACAACTTTACGTAATATTATTGGTGAGTTAGAGTTAGACCAAACTTTAACAAGTCGTGATATTATTAATTCAAAGATGAGAGCAATTCTTGATGAGGCTACTGATCCTTGGGGAATTAAAGTTAACCGTGTTGAGGTTAAAAATATTATTCCTCCTCGTGATATTCAAGAGGCTATGGAAAAACAAATGCGTGCTGAACGTGAAAGACGTGAAAAGATTCTTCAAGCTGAAGGTGAAAAGAAGTCTAGTATTTTAATTGCTGAAGGTGAAAAAGAAAGTGCTATATTACGTGCTGAAGCTAAAAAGGAAGCTCAAATTAAGATTGCTGAAGGTGAAGCTGAAGCAATGCTTAAGTTAAAGAGTGCTGAGGCTCAAGGTATTAGATTACTTAAAGATGCTGGTGCTGATAAGGCAGTTTTAGCTTTAAAGAGTTATGAGGCTTTAGCTAATGTAGCTAATGGTCAAGCAACTAAAATTATTCTTCCAGCTGATTTACAAGGTGTAGCAAGTATTGGAACAGTACTTAATGAAATGATTGAAAAAAAATAGAACTCATTTACGAGTTCTTTTTATTATTATTGAGTATGTACTAGGTCCTTTTATTATTTTTCCATCTATTGTGTATCTAGAACCATGGCAAGGACAATCCCAAGTTTTATCTAGTTCATTAAATATTAGTTTACATTTCATATGTGGACATTTATTTATAATTTTGTGTTCTTTGTTATTATTGTCTATATATATTGCGTATTCAATTCCATTTTCTTTAATGTGTTTAATGTTATATTGCTTTTTAGGTTTTATATAAGCTTTTATATTATTGTAGTTGTATTTGATGTTGTTTATTATTTTTTTTATATTTGTTTTTCTATATGGATCAAATAGATTTATAAATTCATTTTCTTTATTATTAATTATGTCTGTCATTATTTTTGTGGCTAATATTCCGTTTGTCATTCCCCATTTATTGAATGCTGTTGCGATTAGTATATTTTCATTTTTTATTTTTCCAATTATAGGCATATAATCATTTGATATAATGTCACAGTTATACCATGCATTATTTATTGGATAGTTAAAGTGATTTTTAAAATTTTTGATTGTTTCATTTATGTTTTTTTTGTAATCTAATTTTTTTGATAGTTTTGAATTATTACTTGTGTATATTATGTTATCTTTATAGTATCTAATTGATATTATTTCATCGTCATTTGATATCATGTTAATATTGTAGGGGTTGTTAGTGTGTGCTGATATAATATATTCTTTTTCAATTGTGGTTTTGAATGGAATAAATAGTTTATTTATAAAAGGGTAGTGTGTACATATTAATATTGTTTTTGCTTTTATTTTATTTTTATTAGTTTTAATGAGGTAATAATCTAGTTTTTTTGTAATTGTAATTGCTCTTGTGTTTTCATATATATTATTTTTGCATATATTTTTAATTTTATTAATATATTTTAATGGATTAAATACATATGATTCTGTTTTAATTCCAAAGATGCATGGGTAATTGTTTGGTAGTTTATTAATTGTTTTAATGTTTATTCTTTTTTCTAATATTTCTTTTTCTTTTAATATATTGTTTATTTTTTCTTTTTGATTTGTAAATAGGTATGAATCGTTTTTTTCTAAATCGCAGTTTATGTTATATTTGTTTATTATTTTTTTTATTTCGTTTGTTGCATATATTTGTGATTCTAGATATTTAAGTGCTGTTTTATTATTTGTTATGTTTTCTATTTTTTGGTAGTTATATTCTTGCATTATATTTATTTTTCCAGTTGTTTTGTTTGTAATTCCATTTCCTACTTTATTTGCTTCTATTAGTATTGTTTTTTTATTGTTTGGTAGTAAGTATAATAGTGATGTCATTCCAGTAATTCCACCACCAATTATAAGTATGTCTGTTTCTATGTTTTTATTTGTTGTATTACTATTTGTTTCTATTTTTCCCCAAATTGATTTATTCATATAATCACCTTTATTATATTTTGAGTAGTTTTGTTTAAATTTATTCGATTGACTTTTAATCTGTTTTGATGTATGATATTTTATAGTTAAGAATAGGAGTGAGTTTATGATTTGTAAAAATTGCGGAACGCAATTAGAAGAAGGTTCTAAATTCTGTGCAGAATGTGGAACTAGTGTAGATTCTGTTAAAGAATCTGTTAATACAATTGATAATTCGGTTGTATCTGAACCAACTGTATCTGAACCAGTTGTATCTGAACCTATTAATACAGGTAATCAAAGTTTTGAGCCAATTAATCAAAATTTAGGTTCGGTTGAAAGTAGTACTGCTACAAATTCATATGATGATTTTGGTGAAAAACATAAAAAGAATTTGTTAGTCCCAGTAATTATTTTATTGGTATTAGCTTTAATTGCTGGAGGAGTTTATTATTATTTTAATAATAAGAAAAGGGTTGTTAAAAATTTAATTAATAATGCTTATGAAAAATTTGATAGTTTAACTTTTGGTGATAAATTAGATTTAGGTCAAAGTGTTTTAGTATCAGGTGATTTATCTGTTAATACTAATATTCCAGAGTTACAAGATTTAAATAGTGAGAAGATTAATTATGTAGTTGGTGTTGATTATTCTAATAAGAAAATGGAACTTGGAGCATCTTTAGAGGAAAATGGTTTAAAGATAATTGATGCTGCTATGTATATGTTAGATAATAATGCTTATGTTTTATTGAAGGATAATTTTGATAAATTAATTAAATTTCCAGTTGATGAAATGGATGATATGTTTACTGTTTCTAATAATTTAAATCTATCAGAGGAAGATATTAAATATATTGGTAAAGCATATAAGGATATTTTGATTGATTCAATTGATTCTAATGATTTAGTTAAGTCTACAGCTACTATAACATTAGATGGAAAAGATACTAAAGTTACTAAATTAACTTATGATATGACTTCTCAAAGAGCATCTAAATTAATTAATAATATAATTGATGGTACTTTAAATGATTCAAAATTATTAGATATTTTATCTAAAGCAACTGGTGTTAGTGTTGATGAATTAAAATCTGAATTAAGTTCTTCTAAAGTAACTGATACTTCTTCAAGCAGTGACAAAATTACTTTTGATATTTATACTAAAGGATTTAATAATTCTTTTGTAGGTATGGATATTCAAGGAATTATTCAAATTAGAAAGAATAGTGATAATGTAACAATTGAAGCTGGTATGGGTTCTGAAAAAGTTAGCCTTGTTATTAAGAAAATGAGTGATGATTCATGTGTTATTGAATTAAATTCAAATATTGGTGGAGAGGTTATAAATGGTAGTCTTTCATTAACAGTTAAAGAAGTTGAAAAAAATGTTTTTGAAGGTTCAGTTGTGTTTAATTTAAATTATAATGGCTCTACATTTAGTGTTACAAGTAATTATAATGAAAAAATTGGAGCTAGTGTTGCTGATGTGGATGTAACTGATGCAGTTGATTTTGAAAGTTTATCTGAAGAAGATGTAAATAAAATTGAACAATCTTTAAGTACTAAATTTATGGATTCAAAATTATATAAATTAATTGAAAATTTATCAAGTTCTAATAGTTATTATAATGATTATGATTTATATTATGATATTGAAGATTAATTAGTACTTTAATAATAAAACTGTCATTTTTGTGACAGTTTTTCTTTTAGTATTTTTTCAAAATAGGGTAGGCCATATTCTTCGTTATAATAGTTTGGATATTCATTTAAGTGTGCGAGTGCTATTTTTGTAGTCATTTCTAAATCATTATTTGTTATGTTTGTTTCTGGATTTATTTTTCCGTGTTCTAATTCAATATTTATTCCGGTTAATAAATCTTTTATTGAATATTTATCAAATTTTAAATTTAATTTGTTTGATATTTTAACAACATCGTTTATATTAAACATTTTATCACCAATATATAATATGATATGCTTTGACTTTTATTATCATAAGTTATATAATATTTATTAGAATAGGGAGGTTATGTATGGGAAGAAAACCTTTTGTAGTATTTTTAATGGATGGTATGGGTATTGAGGATTCTAAGTCTTATAATATTTATAATAGTGATGTTATGCCTACATTAGATAGTTTGACTAATAGATATTTGTTTTCTACATTGTTTTCTAGTGGAAAGGGTGTAGGTTTAAGTGAGAATGCTTCTGCAACTCGTGATTTAGGTTATTTAAATATAGGTGCTGGAAGTATTGTTAAACAATCTATTGAAATTACTAATTCTAAGATTGAGAATAATATGTTTTTTAATAGTGAGTCATTGAAGGCTGTTACTGATCATGTTATTAATAATAAATCTAGGATACATTTAATTACATTGGTAGGTGATAGATATGGGGAAGATTCTATGTCTCATTTACGTAAAATGGTTGAATATTGTATGAGTATTGGAATTAAGGATATATTTTTGCATTTGTATTTGGGTGCAAATAATAATTCTTTAAGTAAAACTTTTCCAAAGTATACCGCTAATGTTCATAGAATTTTGAATTTATATCCGAATGTTAAAATAAGTATTATTGCAGGTATTAATCATTTGAAGGATTCTTCAGGTATTACTGTTACTAAGGAACTTTATAAAGTAACTGTTGGCGGTATTGGAGAGCATTGGATTAATTATAATGAGGCCGTTGATAGTAATTATAAACGTAATAATTTGGAGGAAAACATTGTTCCTTTTATTGTTTCTACTGATGGTTTGATTGGAAATACTGATGGTGTATTTTTATTTAATTATGAGAATGATTTGGGTTCAGTTTATACTGACTTATTAATTCAACCTGCTAAGTATATGTATACTAATAATACAGGTATTAATATTAAGGTATGTTCTTTATTTCCTTTACAAAATCAAACTAGTGTTAGTTGTTTTAATTATGAACCTGTTAAAACTTCATTTTATGGTTGTTTAAATAATGGCGGTATTAAACATTTATTGATTGCTGAAAAGGATAAGATTCCTTATTTAAATTATTATTTTAATGGGTGCAATAATATGCAGGCAACTCAGGTTTTAGGCATTGATAAAGTCGAAAATGGTGATTATGATACAAATATGTCTAATACGCATCAATTGATTACTAGTAAGCTTATTGAAGCAATTAATAGTGATTTTTATGATTTAATTATTGTTGATTATTCTATTGTTGATGGTAATAAACCAATAAAAACTGATAATATTAA
>OCTX012253075.1_pt1 | contig 15674 bp, 13 predicted proteins | sample 1539691 | NCBI WGS metagenome assembly OCTX01 (sample SAMN02144231, study PRJEB22623) | gut metagenome | biome: sheep rumen | host: Ovis aries | place: New Zealand | reverse complement strand
TCCTTCGTGGTATTCCTTTACGTTATTCTACTCTATAGGGCTGCCCGAATTGCGAGTCGGTGCGAAAACAATTTCCCAGCATTCCTGGTCATGGGACTGGCACTGCTTCTGGTCATACAAGCCACTTTCAACATGATGGTGGCTGTCGGACTGGCTCCCGTAACAGGTCAGCCACTCCCACTCATCTCCAAGGGAGGTACATCTACCATCATCAACTGTGCCTATGTGGGCGCTATTTTGAGCATCAGCCGTTCGGCTAAAATGAAAAAAGAACCCGAAGAAACAAAAAATATCGGGTAACTTTCGCCAAAAAGAAATATAATTAGTACTTTTGCACATTACTATATAAATAAGGTATATGAACAACGAATTGAGGGTCATCATCAGCGGAGGCGGTACGGGAGGTCACATCTTCCCAGCCATATCCATAGCTAATGCCGTTAAGGCTCTGCGCCCTGATGCCAAGATATTATTTGTAGGTGCATTGGGACGTATGGAAATGCAGCGTGTTCCCAATGCAGGCTACGACATCAAGGGTCTGCCGATTTGTGGTTTTGACCGCAAGAATCTGCTGAAGAACATCAAGGTGCTCTTTAAGATTTGGAAGAGCCAGCAGATGGCCAAAAAGATTATCAAAGAGTTTAAGCCACAGGTAGCCGTAGGCGTCGGTGGCTATGCCAGCGGTCCTACGCTCAACAAAGCTGCCGCTATGGGAATCCCCTGTCTGATTCAGGAACAAAATTCCTACGCAGGTGTTACCAACAAGCTTCTGGCCAAGAAAGCTGCCAAGATATGCGTTGCCTACGACGGGATGGAGCGTTTCTTTCCTGCCGATAAGATTATCAAGACAGGCAATCCCGTCAGACAGTCTCTGATAGAGACCACCGTCACTCGTGAAGATGCCATCCGTTCATTCGGACTCGACCCCACGAAGAAAACCATTCTGTTGGTAGGTGGCAGTCTGGGTGCCAGAACCATTAATGAAAGCGTGTTACAACACCTGGATTTGGTGCACAGCAGTCATGTGCAGTTTATTTGGCAGACTGGCAAATACTATTATGGCGACATCAAGGCACAATTGGCAAATATGGAGGCACAAATACCCAACCTCGTAGTTTCTGATTTCATCAGTGACATGGGAGTAGCCTACAAAGCAGCCGATTTGGTTATCAGTCGCGCAGGAGCCAGCAGTATCTCTGAATTCTGTCTGATTGGCAAACCCGTCATCTTAGTACCAAGTCCCAACGTTGCAGAAGACCACCAGACCAAAAACGCCATGGCACTTGTCAATGTGGACGCTGCGCTTTATGTGAAGGACAGTGAGGCTCCCGACCAGCTCCTTTCACTGGCTATTGAAACAGTCGGTGACAGCAACAAACTGGATTCACTCAAACAGAATATCCTCAAGTTGGCACTGCCCGATTCGGCAGACATTATAGCCAAAGAAGTCATCAAATTAGCAAATAATGGAAATTAAAGATATCAAAGCAGTCTATTTCGTCGGTGCAGGCGGCATCGGAATGAGCGCCATTGCCCGCTACTTCATCAGTCGGGGACTGGTGGTTGGCGGTTATGACAAAACCCCAAGTGACCTCACGCGTCAGTTGGAGAAGGAAGGCATGCTCATTCACTACGAAGAAAACATTGACGAGATTCCCGTAGCATGCAAAAAACCGGAGTCTTGTCTGATTATCTATACACCTGCTATTCCTGCAGAACATCAGGAACTGCAATATTTCCGCCAACATGGTTTTGAGATACAGAAACGGGCACAAGTGCTGGGTACACTGACACGCGAGCACAAAGGACTTTGCGTAGCCGGTACCCATGGCAAGACAACTACTTCCACCATGTGTGCCCATATCATGCACCAGAGTCATTTGGACTGCAACGCCTTCTTGGGAGGTATTTCCAAGAATTACGGCACTAACTATATCCTGTCGGATTCTGACTATGTCGTCATTGAAGCCGATGAATTCGACCGTTCCTTCCACTGGTTGCGCCCCTGGATGACCGTGATCACCGCAACTGACCCCGACCACTTGGATATCTATGGTACAAAGGAGGCTTATCTGGAAAGTTTCCGGCATTATACCGAGCTCATTCAACCCGAAGGAGCATTGATTATCCATCGCGGATTGGAAATGAAAGAACACCTGCAGGAAGGGGTGCGCCGCTATGACTATGCGCTCCATGAAGGCGATTTCCATGCCGAAAACATTGTTATTGAGAATGGTGAGATTACCTTCGATTTCATCTCACCCATTGAATGTGTCAAAAACATTCAATTAGGCCAGCCCATTCCCATCAATATCGAGAATGGTATTGCGGCAATGGCTATGGCACAACTGGCAGGATGTACTGCCGATGAACTACGTTTGGGTATGATGACCTTCAAAGGTGTGGACCGTCGTTTTGATTTCAAGATCAAGAACGACAAACTGGTGTTCCTAAGCGACTACGCCCACCACCCCAAGGAGATATACCAGAGTGCCAAGAGCATTCGTGAATTATATCGCAACAGGAAGATAACAGCCATCTTCCAACCCCATCTGTACACCCGCACCCGCGATTTCTATAAAGATTTCGCTGATGCACTGAGTCTGCTCGATGAAGTCGTACTGACAGAGATATATCCTGCCCGTGAACTTCCCATTGAGGGTGTTTCATCGGCACTGATATACGACCATCTGCGCCCTGGCATTGAGAAACAAATCATTCGCAAGGCCGATGTACTCGACTTCGTGAAAGGTCGTGATTTCGACGTACTGATTATACTCGGAGCTGGCGATCTTGACAACCAAGTGCCACAAATAACAAAGATTTTAGAAAACAAAGTATGATATACAACTGGAAGAAATCAGCCCTTATCGTGACAGATGTCGCACTGGCATGCTATCTGTTCTTAGCCGTCACCGCTTTCAACAAGCCTGACGACCAACAGGCAGTATGCACCCAAGTGGATATCAATGTCCAAGACAGTAAGGTTGATGGATTCCTGGGAGTTGACGAGATTAAGCAACAACTGACGAAGGCTAAAATCTTTCCGCAAGGTCAACCTATGAAGCAGATTGATGTGCGCAAGATAGAAGAAGCCATCCGCAAGAATCCCTTTGTAGAAACAGCTGAATGCTATAAGACACAAGGCGGACATATCAGAATCAATCTCACACAGCGACTTCCCGTTGTCAGAGTCAAAGCTCTGAATGGTGATGACTATTATGTGGATGCCCATGGTCAGGTTATGCCTAACACACGCTATGTCAGCGATTTAGTAATTGCCACGGGGCATATCAGTAGGGCTTATGCACAGAAAAAGCTTGCCCGTCTGGGCAGTTTCATTCTTAAGAGTCCTTTGTGGCACCATCAGATAGAACAACTCAACGTGCTCGAAGACGGAACGGTGGAGGCAGTTCCACGTATTGGTGACCATATTGTCTATCTGGGCAGTCCTGTCAATATACAGAGTAAACTCAACCGCCTTGAAAAGTTCTACCGCTATGGTCTTAGCGAGGCAGGATGGAATAAGTACAGCTATATCAATCTGGAATTCGACAACCAGATTATTTGCAAGAAGAGGAAAAAAGGAAATAAAAATATTTAAAAGTAAGATGCCAAAAGAATTTATCGTTGCTATCGAACTGGGGTCATCAAAGATGACCGGTATCGCAGGAAAGAAGAACCTTGACGGCAGTATTCAAGTACTGGCTGTGGTGAAAGAAGAGTCATCGTCTTTCATCCGCAAGGGGTATGTTTACAACATCGACAAGACCGCCCAATGTCTTTCTTCCATTATCGCTAAACTGGAGAAACAGCTCAAAACGGCTATCACACAGGTTTATGTAGGAGTTGGCGGTCAGTCAATACGCTCTATTCGCAATGTCATTTCAAAGGAATTACCCGCTGATACAGTGGTAACCCAAGATATGGTCATTGAACTGATGGATGCCAACCGCAACATGAAATATCCCGATCAGGAGATACTGGACGCTGCTGTTCAGGAATATAAAGTCGATTCACAGTATCAACTGGACCCTGTCGGTATTCAGTGCAACCACATCGAAGGCAACTTCCTGAATATCCTTCAGCGTAGGGCATTCTACAAGAACCTCAACCTTTGTTTTGAGGCTGCCAACGTCAGTGTTGCAGAAATGTATCTCGCACCTCGTGCCCTTGCCGACTGTGTGCTCACCGAGACTGAGAAGCGCTCTGGTTGTGCCTTGGTTGACTTAGGTGCCGACACAACCACCGTCAGCGTCTATTCAAAGAATGTGCTGCGCCACTTGGCAGTAATTCCACTGGGCGGAAACAATATCACCAAGGATATTGCATCCCTGCAGATGGAAGAGCGCGATGCCGAAAAGATGAAGCTGAAATATGCCAATGCACTGACTGATAACAATGATATTGACAACAATCTGAAATACTCCATCGACCAAGACCGTCAGGTGGAAAGTCGGAAGTTCATTGAGATTGTTGAGGGTCGTTTGGAGGAAATTATCGCCAATGTATGGTGCCAGATTCCCGAGGAACTCTGCGACAAGCTGCTGGGCGGTATCATTCTGACGGGTGGCGGTGCAAATATGCCGAACATGGAGAAAGCCTTTGCTGCCTATACCCACATCGACAAGATACGCACGGCTAAGTTTGTCACGCCGACCATCATTTCCAATCTTCCCGAGATTACAGCCAAGGACGGTAGCATGAATACCGTACTGGGACTGTTGGCCAAAGGCGACATCAATTGTGCCGGTCAGGAAATAGATCCCAACCAAGACCTGTTCGCCCAAAAGCAGCCACAGCCCGCTGCTACTCTTGACCAGCGCAAAGCGCGTCAACCGGGAGAGACGCCTGCAGGTGTGGTGCGTACGGCGGACGAGGTTAAACGCGCTGAAGAGTTAGCCCGTCAGAAACGCGAGGAGGAAGAGCGCATCGCTCGTGAGGAAGCCGAGGAGAAAGCCCGTGAAGAAGCCCGTATCAAGAAAGAGAACAGCTTCTGGAACAAAGCTTTCAAGGGCTTGAAAGAGTTTGGTAAGAAAATGGTTGAAGAAGAAGAATAAAAGGGAGGATTAGTATATGGATAATGTATTACTGGATTTCGGTGCACCCGAGAAAGAGAACAGCATCATCAAGGTGATTGGTGTAGGTGGCGGAGGCGGCAATGCCGTTAACCACATGTATCGTGAAGGCATCCACGATGTGACCTTCGTGCTCTGCAATACTGATAATCAGGCACTGAATGATTCACCCGTGCCCGTTCATCTGCAATTGGGTAAGGAAGGATTAGGAGCTGGTAACAAACCCGAAAAGGCACGCGCTGCAGCAGAAGAAAGTATCGAAGACATTAAGAAAATGTTGAGTGACGGCACACGTATGGCGTTTATCACTGCTGGTATGGGTGGTGGTACGGGTACAGGCGCTGCCCCTGTCATTGCCCGTGTGTCGAAGGAACTGGGTATCCTGACTGTTGGTATTGTCACGATTCCGTTCCGTTTTGAGGGTGACCGCAAGATTGACCAGGCTTTGGATGGCGTCGAGGAAATGTCGAAGCATGTGGATGCACTGTTAGTTATAAATAATGAACGCCTGCGCGAGATATATCCAGAACTTTCTGTGCTCGATGCTTTTGGCAAGGCAGACGACACCCTGTCGGTAGCTGCTAAGTCGATTGCTGAAATTATTACCGTTCATGGACTGATCAACCTCGACTTCAACGACGTGAAGACGGTGTTGAAAGACGGTGGTGTAGCCATCATGTCAACGGGATATGGCGAGGGCGAAGGTCGTGTGCGTAAGGCTATTGACGATGCCTTGAACTCTCCGCTGCTCAATGATAACGATGTCTTCAACTCCAAGAAGATTCTGCTGAGCATTTCGTTTGCAGGAACGAAGGATGGTAAGGATTCGCTGATGATGGAGGAAATGAACGACGTGAACGAATTCATGGCAAAATTCGGCGATTTCGAAATCAAGTGGGGACTTGCCACCGATCCTGAACTGGGCAAGAAGGTGAAGGTAACCATTCTGGCCACAGGTTTCGGTATTGAGAATGTAGATGGCATGAACGGTCACTTGAAACGTCATACTCAGGAAGAGGCTACCCGTATTGCAGAACAGCAGGAGCGCGAAGCTGAGAAACAAGATCGCCGTAACCGCTACTATGGTAACGAGGGCTCTACTAAGCGCTACAAGCGCCGCCCACATATTTATATGTTCCGTCCCGACGAGTTGGATAATGATGATGTTATCTCTGCTGTTGAGCAGACACCTACTTACAAACGTACGCGCGAGATACTGGACAGCATCTATAGTCAAGCCAGCGGTGAGGAACCTGCACAGCAGAATGACACACCTCAGGAACCGATTCAGGGAACTATTGTTTTCTCATAGATCCTGTCAGGTCCACAATTGTTGAAGCACTGCCAGACTTTTCATTTCAGGGAAGTCTGGCAGATGCAGTTTATAATACTGCAACAAAACATCGGTAATGCGATTCCTGTCTTGACGCGAGAAACGGAACAGATGCATCGTGGGGAAATCCATACGCATCAGCAATCGAATCATCTGGGCTTCAGCCGGGCGCAAAATTGCGCTCTGCGATGGCACTTCTTCACAAAAACGCCCCTCGCGCAAATTAAAACAGGCGCCATCGGACTCCAAATTGGGATAGAACCCCAAGAAAAGTGACAGACGCATCAAGAAAGTAAGGTGGAAATTGGCATAGCCGTCAGTAGCAGCATCAAGCCACTGAATGGAGTCGGTGATATACTCAAAGAGGGGCTCGTTACGCTGTTCGGAGCGCAGACTATAATAGAGGAACTCGGCAAGAAACATGCAGATTGCCAACTTTTCGGGCGAAATGGGAATGGACACAAAGGGCGACAGCAAGCGCGCGTCATTCAGTTTTTGAAGCGTCATCCGAGGACGCACCTCACACTCTATCTCCAACAGCGTCAGAGGCTGGAAATACTGTTTCTTTAAACGCGATTTGCTGCTCTTGGGCACAGGTACGATAAACGACAGACGCCCCCATTTCCTCGTGAACATATCCACAATGATTCGGGACTCTCCATACTTCAATGTATGCAACACGATAGCTGCCGATTTCTCTAACATGAGGGCGAAATTACACAAAATTCATGGAAAAACATCATTTTTCCGCAAGAAAATTTTGATATACGGAAAAATTGCAGTACCTTTGCACCCGCAAAAAGAGCAACCGGTCCCTTCGTCTATCGGTTAGGACGAGAGATTTTCATTCTCTAAAGAGGAGTTCGACTCTCCTAGGGACTACCAACATTTAAATCCGTCATCTGCACAGCCAAGTGCTACTCATAAGGGGAACGGTGGCGGAGGGTGTAATAACCCGCCCAGGGCAGCCCTTCGGGAGACGTAAGACCCATAAGCTTTAATATTAACAACAAAAAATTTTCAAAAAAATGGCAAATCACAAATCATCCCTGAAGAGAATCCGTCAGGAGAAATCAAGAGCAGAGCATAATCACTATTATGCAAAGACTATGCGTAACGCCGTTCGCAAGTTGCGCGCAATGACTAACAAAGAAGAGGCTGCTGCCCTGTACCCCAAAGTACAGAAGATGCTGGACAAGCTGGCTAAGACCAACATCATCCACAAGAACAAGGCTGCCAATATCAAGTCTAGTCTGTCGGCTCACATCAATTCGCTTGCGTAAATTTCACATGAACCAAGCATATAAAGGTTGCATTTCAAAAGGAATGCAACCTTTAATATTTTTATACACTTTTCCTTCGTTTAAATACTATTTTTTTATAACTTTGGCATAAATGCCGAAGTTACTCCATCTCGGCAAAAAAAATAAATAAATTTATTTTGTTTTGCGCTCGATTTTTCGTAACTTTGCACGATAATAAGGACTATTTTTAAAATGGCAGAAGAACTTAACAAAGAAAACAATTATTCCGCGAGTAATATTCAGGTACTCGAGGGATTAGAAGCTGTACGCAAGCGCCCTGCAATGTACATTGGCGACATCAGTGAGAAGGGTTTGCACCACTTGGTGAACGAGACTGTTGACAACTCTATCGACGAGGCAATGGCAGGCTATTGCACGCATATCGAAGTAACTATTAACGAAGATAACAGTATCACCGTACAAGACAACGGACGCGGTATTCCTGTTGACGAGCACGAGAAGATGCACAAGTCGGCCCTTGAGGTGGTCATGACGGTGTTGCATGCCGGTGGTAAGTTCGACAAGGGCAGCTACAAGGTTTCCGGTGGTCTGCACGGTGTGGGTGTATCTTGCGTCAATGCCCTTTCGACACACATGATGTCGCAGGTTTTCCGCAATGGTCACATCTACCAGCAGGAATACGAAAAGGGTAAGCCGCTGTACGATGTCAAGATTGTTGGTGACACGGATAAAACAGGTACGCGTCAGCAGTTCTGGCCCGACGGAACCATCTTCACGACAACAGAATTTAAGTATGATATCATTGCCCGCCGTATGCGCGAATTGGCATACCTGAATGCAGGTATCACCATCACACTCACGGACTTGCGTCCTGACGAGGAGGGCAACCTGAAGGAGCCTGAGGTATTCCATGCCAAAGACGGACTGAAGGAGTTTGTGCGCTACGTGGATCGCCACCGCACGCATTTGTTTGATGATGTTATCTATCTGAAGACCGAAAAGCAGGGCATCCCCATCGAGGTGGCTGTGATGTATAACACCGATTACAGCGAGAATATCCACTCATACGTGAACAATATCAACACCATCGAGGGTGGTACGCACTTGGTGGGATTCCGCATGGCACTGACTCGTACACTGAAGAAATATGCCGATGCGGATCCACAGATCAGCAAGCAGATTGAGAAGGCGAAAATTGAGATTGCCGGTGAAGACTTCCGCGAGGGTCTGTCGGCAGTAATCAGCATCAAGGTGGCTGAACCTCAGTTCGAGGGTCAGACAAAGACCAAACTGGGCAACTCTGAGGTGGCTGGTGCCGTTCAGCAGGCCGTTGGTGAGGCTTTGGCCAACTATCTGGAGGAACACCCCAAGGAGGCAAAACTCATCTGCGACAAGGTGGTGCTGGCTGCTACAGCTCGTATTGCTGCCCGCAAGGCACGCGAAAGTGTGCAGCGCAAAAACCCCATGACGGGTGGCGGCCTGCCTGGTAAACTGGCTGACTGCTCGAATAAAGATCCGAAAGAGTGCGAGATATTCCTCGTCGAGGGTGACTCCGCCGGTGGTTCTGCCAAGCAGGGTCGCGACCGCCATTTCCAGGCTATCCTGCCTTTGCGCGGTAAGATTCTGAACGTAGAGAAAGTACAGTGGCACCGTGTGTTCGAGGCTGAATCAGTAATGAATATCATTCAGTCAATTGGTGTACGCTTTGGTGTTGACGGTGAAGGCGACCGCGAGGCGAATATCGACAAGCTGCGCTACGACAAGATTATCATCATGACCGACGCCGATGTCGATGGTTCACACATCGACACACTGATCATGACGCTGTTCTATCGCTTTATGCCACAGGTAATTCAGGGCGGCCACCTCTACATCGCTACCCCACCGCTTTATAAGTGTACCTACAAGAAATTCTCGGAATACTGCTATACAGAGCAACAGCGTCAGGCGTTCATCGACAAGTATGTGGAGGGACGCGACGATGATAAGGCACTGCACACACAGCGCTACAAAGGTCTTGGTGAGATGAACCCCGAACAGCTTTGGGAGACCACCATGAACCCCGAAAACCGTCTGTTGAAGCAGGTTTCGATTGAGAATGCAGCAGAGGCTGACGAGATTTTCTCCATGCTGATGGGCGACGATGTTGAACCACGTCGCGAATTCATCGAGAAAAACGCCACCTATGCTAATATTGATGCGTAAATATACATTTAACAATCTTTATTTTTATACTCAGCCCCTGTTTGATGGGATATCAAACAGGGTTTTTTATGCCCCGATTTCCCGATGAAATGGGCACAAATGGCACTTTTCGCCTTCATGCAAAAGTGTCTCAAAAGTCTAAATTCCGAGGCATAATATTTGGTAAAGTCATGAAATTTTCGTACCTTTGCACTATCGGCCTGAGAGGCGTGCGCAGACCCGCATTAAGGATAATTTTTGCGGGCATTAAGAGAAAAATTTGAGAGCCTTAATGGTAGCAAAAATTTGAATTTGTAAACGCTAAAAACTTAAAAAATATATGGAACGAAAATTACTGACATTCATCACAATCATACTAAGCAGTCTGATGACCATAGCACAGGAGCAAGCACCCATGAAGCTGTGGTACGAGCAGCCTGCCCGCTACTTCGAAGAGTCGTTGCCCATCGGCAACGGGAAACTCGGTGCACTGGTGTACGGAGGCGTGGACACGTGTCTGGTGCAACTGAACGACATCACGTTGTGGACGGGTAAGCCCGTTGACCGCACAATAGATAAAGACGCACACGAATGGATACCGCGCATACGTGAGGCACTCTTCAACGAAGATTACAAGTTGGCTGATTCGCTGCAACTGCATGTGCAGGGTCCCAATTCGCAGTTCTACCAGCCACTGGGCAATATCTATATCATCGATGACAATCAGGGCACAACGGGCAACTACCGCAGGGAACTTGACATCGACCAGGCACTGGCTTCGGATAGGTACACGCGCGCAGGGAGCACGATGACCCGCGAATACTTTGCATCGCATCCCGACAAGCTGATAGCCATCCGTCTGACGGGCAGCATCAACTGTCGCATCGTGATGAACGCACAGGTTCCCCACCAGGTGAAAGCCAGCGGTAACCAACTGACTCAGACTGGACATGCGGTAGGCGACCCACAGGAAAGTATCCATTTCTGTACCATCCTGCAGGTGAAGACCGATGGACAGGTGACGGCAGCCGACTCAACACTAACCATACGCGGAGGTAAGGAGGCCGTGATTTATATTGTCAACGAGACCAGTTTCAACGGATTCGATAAGCATCCCGTCCGCGAGATGGCTCCCTATCTGGAGCGTGCCACCGACGACATCTGGCATACCCAGAACTTCAGCTACGAACAGTTCCGCCAGCGCCATATCGCAGATTACCAGCACCTCTACGACCGTGTGAAGCTACAGTTAGGTGCGCCGTTATGCCATGACGCCATACGGGACACCGCCACCGACCGCCTGCTGAAAGAAGGGTTGCACCCACAATACCTGGAAACCCTCTATTTCCAATACGGACGCTACTTGCTGATCAGTTGCAGCCGAACTCCTGGTGTACCTGCCAACCTGCAAGGATTGTGGACTCCTTACCTCTGGTCGCCATGGCGAGGTAACTACACCGTGAACATCAACCTCGAAGAGAACTACTGGCCTGCCTTCGTAGCCAACCTTCAGGAGATGGCGATGCCACTCGACGGATTCATCCAAGCACTGGCAGAGAACGGCAAATATACCGCCCAGAACTACTACGGCATTAACCGCGGATGGTGCTCGAGCCACAATAGCGACCTCTGGGCGATGACCAATCCCACTGGCGAGAAACGCGAATGGCCGGAATGGGCTAACTTCAACCTGGGCGGTGCATGGCTGGTAACCGCCTTGTGGGAGCGCTACCTGTTCACGCAAGACAAGAAATACCTGCGCACGACTGCCTATCCGCTGATGAAGGGCGCAGCCGACTTCTGTCTCGGATGGCTCATTCCCAATCCAAAGAACCCCAAGGAACTCATCACCGCCCCCAGTACTTCGCCCGAAAACGAATACATCACCGACAAGGGCTACCACGGCATGACCTGCTATGGCGGAACGGCTGACCTCGCCATCATCCGCGAACTGCTGGAGGCAGTCATCAAGGCAGGTCCCCTGTGCGGTGATAATATCACCGCCTACCAGAAAGCTCTCAAGCGGCTGCACCCCTACACTGTAGGCAAGGAGGGCGACCTCAATGAATGGTACTACGACTGGCAAGACAAGGATCCACGCCATCGACACCAGTCGCACCTCATCGGACTCTATCCTGGTCATCATCTGCAGGATGCCCGTCTGCGTGAAGCCGCTAAACAGACCCTGATTCAGAAAGGCGACGAGACAACGGGATGGAGCACAGGATGGCGCATCAACCTATGGGCACGACTGCATCAGGGCGAGAAGGCGTACCAGATATACCGCAAACTGCTGACCTTCACCGATGCACAGGACGACCAACGACCAGGCACCCGCCATGCAGGCGGCACGTATGCCAATCTGATGGATGCTCACCCACCCTTCCAAATCGACGGCAACTTCGGTGGTACCGCTGGTGTTTGCGAAATGCTGATGCAGTCGCACGCCGAAGAGAAGAATCACTGGGTCATCGAACTGTTGCCCGCCCTGCCCAAGGAGTGGAGCGAAGGCAGCGTCAGCGGACTCTGTGCCCGAGGCGGCTTTGAGTTGAGTTTCCAATGGAAAGGCGGTCATGTGCGCCGAGCCGAAATGAAGGCCCGGCAGTCAGGCACCGTCACCTTATTATATAATAGTCAGCGCAAGACACTCAAACTAAAAGCAGGACAGACACTGCCCGTAAAGACATGGTAAACAAAGTTCACAACATCAAGGATGCCCATCTCGAGGAGGCCAGTCATTGGGGCCACTCGGAATATATGGATGAAGGGCTGGTACTTACTGAGCGCATAACCGACGCTCCCATCCCCACCGGTCCTACCCGCATGAACTTCATCCTCATGGCTTTGTGCAAACACGGTCAAGCCAGCTACACCATCGACACGAAGAAGCGTGAAGTGAAGCCAGGCGACCTGCTGTTCATTTCCGACCAACACATCGTCAACCACATCACGGCATCACCCGATTTCGAATGTCTGTGCATCATGCTCACCACCCAGTATTATCATGGCTTCGTGCAAAACGTACAGAATGTGTCGTCGCTATTACTCTTCTCGATGAACAATCCCGTGGTGCAACTGACGCCCCGAGAGATACAGGTGTATAGCAATTACTTCTACACCATCCGCGAAAAAATGAGCGACACGGCACACCACTATCGTGCAGAACTCGTAAAAGCCTTGCTGTTGGCTATGTTCTATGATATGAGCAACGTTATCTGGCGTGTAGAGCAACAAGAAAAGAAATCGCCCACGCGTCATGATGTGCTTTTTGCGCGATTCATCCGATTGTTGGAACAGAACTTCCGACAGGAGCGCCGCGTCAGTTGGTATGCCCAACAACTTTGTGTCACTCCGAAATATCTGTCCGAAGTGGTCAAACTTATCAGCAAACGGACTCCCAACGAGTGGATTGACAATTACGTCGTGTTGGAAATCCGCGTATTATTGAAAAATTCAACTAAGAGTATCAAGGAAATCACCCGCGACCTGCATTTCCCCAACCAGTCATTCTTCTCGAAATACTTCCGCGAACACGTGGGAATCAGCCCTTCGGAGTATCGTCGAGGTTAAACTCCTTGGCTACATCGCACAGTTCCTGATACCACGCTTCGCCAAAGCGACGGATAAGCGGGTCCTTCAGAAACTGATAGACACGCAAGTGCAATGCATTCCCCTTCTTGACAGCATCGGCACATACCGCCCAGCGGTTGTAATTTAGTCCGACGAGTCCTCCGTCAAAGCGTTTTTCACGAATCGGATAGAGTGCACAACTGATGGGTTTGCAAAACTTCGTCTTCCCCTCGCGAAAAACTTTCTCCAGTGCACAAAGACAATTGTCGCCATCGTAACACGTAAACACACAATCCTTTCCCCGCACGATACTCGTCACCAAGTCGCCATCTTTGTCTGTGTAGGCTACCCCCTGTCGGTCGATGACACTCTGAGCCGAAGCCGACAGCATGGGCCAAACCGTGTCCAGCGAGTCCTCGATACCAGCTATCTCATCCATCGTAACAGGTGCGCCGGCATCGCCTTCCACACAGCAAATGCCCTTACACTTCTCGTAGTCGCAACAGAAGCATTCCGTCAGAATCTCGGAGGAAATCAAGATGCCTCCAACTTCCAAAATAGGTGGAACAGGATTTACCATACGATAGGTTCTATGCCGTTTTGTTTCAAGTATTCATTACAACGCGAGAACTGATGCTGACCGAACCAGCCTCCGCGATTGGCGCTCAGAGGCGACGGGTGCACCGACTCCAGCACAAGGTTCTTCTGCTTGTCAATCATGTATGATTTCGAACGCGCATAACCGCCCCAAAGCATATAAACGACATGCTGGCGCTGCATAGCCAACGCCTGCAAAGTGGCATCGGTAAACTTCTGCCAACCCAGTGCGCTATGGCTGTTGGCCTGATGAGCACGCACCGTCAGCGTAGCGTTCAGCAACAACACGCCCTGCTCAGCCCACCGCGTCAGATTGCCCGTCGGCGGGATAGGCGTTCCGAGGTCGTTCTGTATCTCCTTGAAGATATTCTGCAACGAAGGCGGAAAGGGCACCCCGTCCTGCACCGAGAAACTCAGTCCATGCGCCTGTCCGGGCTCGTGATACGGGTCTTGTCCTACAATCACTACCTTCACTCGGTCAAAAGGACAGAGATTAAAAGCATTGAAAATCAGTCGTCCAGGGGGATAGCACGTACCTTGAGCATACTCATGACGAACGGCAGTTGTCAGTTGCTCAAAGTATGATTTCTCAAATTCTCCCTGCAATTGTGCCTTCCACGAGGCCTCAATTTCTACCTTTGCCATTATCTTTTCTCGTTTTGTCTGCAAAGTTATAAATAATTTTGCATTTTTGCAAGCAAATCAGTCATTCCTTCTCCCTTTTGTGGTTCCCTCCTCGGACTTTAATCTCATTTTAATTAATCTCAAAAAACAAATGCAACAATATGCTGATAATTAACCAAAAAGTCCTCCAAAAGCGTCTATTTAATATCAATTTTATGCAAAAAATCGCAAAAAATCGCAATAAGGTGACCAATATTAAGAAAAATAACGTAACTTTGCAAAAGGAATCACGGCTTAAAAGAAACAAATATGTTAGTACAGTTTTCATTTAGCAACTACAAAAGCTTCAAAGATGAAGCAATTCTGAATCTTGTAGCTTCCGGAACAGGGAAGAAAGACCTCTATTGCCATGAAGTAGATGGTAAGACGAGCCTATTAAGAACAGCTGTGGTATATGGTGCTAACGCAAGTGGTAAAACAAAGCTGTTTGACGCTTTTAACTTCATGAAGTCGTTTATCAGTCCACCAAAGCGTGACAACCGTATTCCTATATTAGATTACTGGCAGACAAAGTATGATGCTTTCCGTCTAAATACAGCTTCAGAGAAGGAATGCTCATTTTTTGAGGCTGTGATGGTAATTGATGGAGTTCAGTACCGCTATGGTGTAGAGTTGAACAACAAGGAAGTGCTGAGTGAATGGCTCTATTTGAAGAGACAGAGAGAAATTAATGTGTTCTCACGAGATGGCGCGGACATAAAATTCAATAAGGAGCAAATCAACGTCAAGGTTGCGAACAATATCATTTCAGCAGATATGGTGTCTCCATCATCGAGTTTCCTTGCTGTTCTGAAGACATTTAATGAACCTTTGGCTACAAAAATAGTAAGCTGGTTTGATGATGCCATCGTAATCTCTGCTAATGACATTCGTTCGGCAGTACCTTTACAGTATCTGGCTGATGAAGAAAGGAAAAAGGTTATCACAAAGTTCATGAAGGCTTTCGATTTCAACATTGAGGAC
>OCTX012105813.1_pt1 | contig 15677 bp, 13 predicted proteins | sample 1539691 | NCBI WGS metagenome assembly OCTX01 (sample SAMN02144231, study PRJEB22623) | gut metagenome | biome: sheep rumen | host: Ovis aries | place: New Zealand | reverse complement strand
CGACGGCAAGTACTTCTCGTACCAGAAGCCTGCGATCGGGTGCTATGAGTACGGCGAATACGGTCCGCGCCCCGATGACGAGTGGGACATTCCAGGCGCTAATGGCGGCATTAAGGGACTGGACGACGGACAGGGCGGGAAGTTCATTGCGTTCACGGCGATTGCGTACGAGGGCGGCAAGGTCGCGGTCGGATTCCGCGCTGCGGAAATCGGCGCGAGCGTCGGCGCGTCCTTCGGCCTAGTCTGCAAAGACAATCTCGACGACACCGAGACGTTCACGCTCAATGCGACCCTCACGGATATCGAGGGAGCGCTCGGTGAGCTTCAGGCCACCACAACCGAGTCGCAGCTCTTTGTCGTCGGCATCGGAGCCGCGGCTAACAACTGAGCGAACGAAACGTGAAGACGCTTCTTGCCATCATCCTGGCCGCGACCTGCGGTGCGGCGTCCGCTGTCGAGCTGATGCTCCCGGCGGACGGAGCGACAGTGCCGCTTCTTAGCGACGGGCAGAAGGCGTTCTTCGACTCGTCCGACGGGGAGCGTCTTGCGAAAGCTGGCGATGCCGTGTACAGGGCGGACCTCCTGGCGCTTGGATGGTATCCGCAGCCGGTCGTGTTCGTCTGGTCCGGCATCAACTCTCGAAAAGAGCGGCTTCACTTCCGCATTTGGCGCGAGGATGATGACATGTGCGTTTGCGACACGAACTTCGTCTATCTCACGACCGGGCGTTTTGAGTGGGACAACTTCAGGGTTGGTTGCCGCTATCACTGGTCTGTCGATGTTGCAGGGAAGGGCTCGGCTACAGGTTCGTTTTTCACCGAGGACCGTCCGCCGCGCCTTATCCGCCTCCCTGGCGTTCCGAACGTGCGTGACCTTGGCGGTTGGCGCACTGCCGATGGACGGCGTGTGAAGCAGGGTCTTCTCTACCGCTCGGCGAACCTTTGCGAGAATGCATCGGAGTGTCCCGGTGAACTGCCTCGCATGCGTCTTGACGATTCGGGAGTAAACTTCATGACAAATGCGCTTGGCATCTGTACGGAGCTGGATTTGCGCAGTCCAAAGGAATGTGAAGGGCTCGTAGGCTCGCCGCTTGGGCAGTCTGTGCACCGCGTGGAAATCTCGTCAGGCTGCTATTCGCAGATGGACGAGCCGTGGGCGAAGGAGGCGTGCAGGAAGGGGCTCGAGCTTGTGTGTGACGAGAAGAATCTTCCGCTTCTCTTCCACTGCAGCAGCGGGCAGGACCGTACTGGTACGCTTGCCTTCTTGATCAATGGTCTCCTCGGCGTGTCGCCAGAGGACCTCGTGCGCGACTGGGAGGCGTCGGCATTTTGGAAAGACGAACACGACTGGTTCAACCGCAACAACACCTACGCCGCGCTACTTGACGTAATGGACAAATACCCCGGCGATACGCTTAACGCACGCATCGAGGCATATGTCAAGTCGACAGGTTTCTCCGACGCAGACATTGCGCGTCTCCGCGAGCAGTTGCTCGAGAGCGCGGCGGTTTGCGTCAGAAATAACCGCCCTTGTCGATGATCTCGCTAATGGTGTCGCCCTGTCGGACCCACGAGAAGATGTCGACTTCGTTGCGCTCGATTCCCTCGGCGCGGAGCAGGACTTCATAGGCGATTTCACGCGGAATGCAGATCACGCCGTCGATGTCGCCCATGATGATGTCGCCGGGACGAACCGTGACCTTGCCGATCCTGACAGGCACCTGGTAGTGTGTAATCATGCAGCGGCCGAGCGAGCCGTTCGAGACGCGGTACTTGTAGAACACAGGGAACTTCTGCTCGAGGATCTGCTTCGTATCGCGGATTCCTCCCGCGATTACCGCGCCGCGAATTCCTTTCGTCATCGCCGTCGCCGTCATGACGCCGCCCCAAAGCGACGCCTCGACGTCGTCAGACGTGTCCCACACAACGACGCCGTTCGGCTTAAAGTCGTCGAGCATCTGCGCGCGGAAAGTCATCTCGCCCTCGATCATGCAGTTTGGCGCGGACTTCACCGTGAACGCCTCGCCGCAGACGACCATCTCGTCTCTAAGCGGCATTATCTCGTGCGGCAGGTTCTGGTCGAGAAGGCACGCCTCGCGCATGACGTCGTTGACGCAGCCGGTGTACAGCTTCTCGAAACGCTCGCAGAGTTCCTTTACTGGAATCGGGAATTCGTTTGTCGGCACGCTCTGGCGTTTAGCGATGAGCTTGTCGAGTTTCATAAGGCCAGCTTCCTTGGCCTTTGAACGCATATCTGCTAGTGATGGCATTTTATCATTCCTTTCTTAATTTTGATTAACTCCGATTGTGTCCGAAGGCTCCACTAACGTTTCGCCATCCTGGGGATTGCCGAAACGCTATAAAGTGCCGAAACGGTAGTGTAGGCTTTTTGACAATCATCGGAGTTCCTTTCATGAACGAAAATATTGTCGCCGTCTCGCAATGGCGATTACGGCTGCTCCAACGAGGTAGAACGCCGCGAGCGAGGCGAGGGCGGCAGTCGACGAAAAAGCGTCCTTCACGAGTCCAAGTACGACGGGCGACGTCGAGCCGAAGACAAACGCACATGAAAGCATCAGGCCCGCGCCCGAGGCGTGGTAGCGCTGCGGTATTAGGTCGAAAAGCGACGCCATGAGGTTCGAGTCGTAGACTCCGCGGAACACGCCGAAGAGCGCCATCGCGATGCCGCACGCAAGAAGCGATGGTGCGTATGCCATCCAGACGATGAACGGCACGGCGAGGGCGAGGCCTGCGATGTTCGTCTCCATCCGCACCGATGGCCGCGTCTTTGCAAGCTTGTCGGAAATCCTGCCGCCAAGTGTCACGCCGACAAACGCGCCGATATAGTGCCAGAGGACGGCGTTCAGCGCGGCGGAGCCCTTGGCGACTCCGAACGACTCGGAGAGGTGGCTCGGCATCCAGGTCTTGAAGCCGACGTCGACGTAGATCATCATGCCGAGCCCTGCCGCAAGGAGAAGCGCAGAGGGATTGCCGACAAAGACCTTGAATGCCTCCTTGAGGGTAGGTTTCGAGTTGGAGTTGGAGTCTTGAGTTGGAGAGTGGAATTCTTTAAACTTCCGTTCCCCATTCCTCAACCCAAAAGCCATCACGACGGCCCAGAGTATGCCGATGCCGCCGAACACCTTGAACGGCACGCGCCAGCCCTCCGCGCCCGACTCCGCAAGCCATCCGGACGCCGCGCTGCACCCGATTATGCCGGCATATAGCCCCATCTGCAGTATGGACAGCGCCGTTGCGCGAGTCTCCTTGTGAAGCTCGCCGATGATCGACGTCGCGGAAGGGTAGTAGAACGACTGTCCGAAGCCGTTGAGGATTCCGTACGAGACGACCATTAGCCCAAGCGACGCAACGAAGCCGGAGGCGAAGATCCCTAGGCAGAAGGCGAACACGCCAGACACGACCATCCACTTGCGGTTGAAAAGATCGGCCGCTGCACCCGCGAACGGAACGGAGAGTCCGTAGGCGAACGTGAACACCGTCGCCACGGCGCCTATCGCCGCGGCGCTCGTTCCGAGCGACCCCTGTATTGAGGTTAGCGTCGCGCCGAAGATCTGCCGTGTGCCTTGCTGGAGGAAGAACGCCATCCAGAGAAGCGCCAATGCTCGCCATTTGTAGTTCATAGGAGTTAGGAGTTGGAGTTCAGAGTTGGAGTTGGAGAGCGGTGGGGGAGATTTTAGTTGGGGTTAGGGGTCAGTGATTGGTGGTTAGCCGGGGATTGAGAGTCCGCCGTCGATCATGATTGTCGCGCCTGTGATGTAGCGCCCTGCGTCGGATGCGAGGAGAAGGGCGGTTCCAGCCGCGTCCTCAGGCATCGCGTAGTCGTGCATCGGAATTGCCGCCGTCACCTTCGGGCCGTACACGGGATCTGCGAGGCAGTCCTTGTTGCGGTCAGTGTAGAAGACTCCCGGGCAGAGGTTGTTTACCGTGATTCCCTCGGCCGCGACCTGCCGCGCGATTCCCCTGACGAGGTTTTCCTGTGCCGACTTCGTCGCGGCGTAGACGCACATGTCGGGATGAGGACGGCGTTCGTTCACGGAACCTACGACAATAAGGCGTCCCCATTTCTGTGCCTTCATCTTCGGGTGGCAGAGCTGGAACATCCGCAATGTTGCGAGGAAGTTCACCTGCACCTCCCTGCGCGCCTCGTCCATCGGAAACTCGGTCCACGGAATCTTCTCCTGTACGGACGCGTTTGCTACGAGTATGTCTGGCATAGTTCCTTCCGCCTCGAGCTTCGCGAAGAACGCTTCGATTGCGGCGGTGTCGGAGAGGTCGCACACTTTCGTGTTGTGGCGGATTACCTTCGCGCCGTATTCCTCGAGCGCGTCGCCTATCGCCTTGCCGATTCCGCGCGTCGACCCGGTGACGAGGGCGATCTTTCCAGTTAGGTCAAACTTTTCCTTTAACATGTAGTTTCCTTTCCGTGTGTGCAGGATGTCTTCACTCGACTTCGACGAGCTTGCTGCGATCTTTGCCCTCGGCGTCCTTCCATGCGAGGCGATAGCGTCCCTTGAAGCCGCGGAACGAGATCTTTCCGCCAGCCGCTTTCGCGGTTGTCTTTGTCTTCCACTCGCGGTTGATGAGGTCGTCGAGCGCGTCGTATGCTGGCTTGTGCTTCAGGTCGGTCGTGAAAAGCCCGGAGACAAGCGGCTCGCCCTTGACGCCGCCGCCGTCAACCGTGTTCCACCAGGTGATGCCCATTGTCTTTGGATGAGAGAACCACGCGCGGTAGATGTTGCGCGTCAGGACCGCCTGTATCATGCGGCAGCGGTTGTCTGCGCCAGGCGATGTGATCGTCACCTCGGAGACATGAAGCGGACGGCCGGTCTTCGCCATCATGTCAAGACGGTTGCGGATGTCGGCCGGTGTCGATATCCAGCTGATACCAGTTTCTCCGAGCGCGAGACGCATGCAGTCGTTCGTGTTGAAGAGGTGCATCTGGCAGCCGACGATGTCGATCTTGGAGCCCTCGGCGTCGAGGTCCTTCACCTGCGCGAGGAAGTCGGGGCAGATGTTGTAGTCGTTGATGGCGAGCCGCGCAGCCGCAGGGAACGCCTCCTTCGCGTCGAGAAGTGCGTAGAGCGGATAGTCGCCGGGCATCAGACCGTAGACGCTTTTCCAGACGGGGAGGCCGGTGCGCGACTTGTGGTATCTCGTCCAGTCCTTCGACGACTCGTTCACGACATCCCAGCTGTCGACGACGTCGCCAAACGCCGCGGCCACGTCAAACACGCGCTTGCGGAAAAGGCGGCGCATCTCCTTGGTGAACGTCGGGGCCATCTCTGCGAATTCTTGCTCGCTGGCGCGGCCATACGCCTTGTTCCAGCAATCGCGCCAGAAGATGTTGTAGTTGCCTGACCAGTTGCCGGTCGCGGGAATATTCTTCGACGAATGGCGCGGAATCCCGAGCTCGTCGAACTTCCGCTTCTCGCCCTCGGGGCAGTACCAGTCGTAGATCCAGTCGGGCTTTGCGCTGCCCCAGATGAGGATGTGGCCGTGAATCGCGACATCGCTCGCCTTGAGGAAGTCGATCACGGGCCCCGCCGCGGGACGGCGCCAGAAAGGATGCTCCATCGCCTCTTCGCGCGAAATGGAATTCCAGAACCGTGCTGTGTCCTCGTAGTCTCCGCCGGCGCGGAGACGACCGGGAACTGGCTCGTACCGGTTCCAGTAGAACGCAACAGTCGCCTGGTTGAAGATTCCGCCCTCGCCGTAGCTCGCCTTGTAGGCGGCGTTCCACTCGTCCTTGCCGAGCTGGTCGAAGTTGAAGATATGCGCGCCGAAGCGGAAAGCATGGCCGATCTGCTCGACCTTCACCTCCGCGCCGTCAGGAGCCGTGACTTCAAATGTCGCGTCCGCCTTGCGGTTTGCCTCGATGTCGGCGTCGATCTTCGCCTGGACTTCGTCGTTCCAGATGTTCCAGTATTTCTCGCTCATCGCCGCGCGGTCGATCTTGAATTCTGCCTGGGCAGTCAGGGCGAGTGCAAGCGCAGCAGTTGTAACCAATGTCTTCATTTCGTGGCCTTTCATGTTTTGTCGTTCGCAGATTAGCTCCAGCGGCGGTCGTTGGACCATTCCTTGTCCCATTCCTTAGTGGGATTCCACGGCGGCGGGAAGTCGGCGCATGCCTGCTTCTTGATAAGTTTTTCGTTCAGTTCGTCGATGCCAAGACCTGGCTTCGTCGGGACCTTGATGAATCCGCCCTTGTACGAAAGGGCAGGCTTCACGAGATCGCCCCACCACGGCACGTCGACCGAGTGGAGCTCGAGCGCCATGAAGTTCCGCGTCGCGGCCGCGGTGTGCACCGCCGCGAGGCAGGCAATCGGAGACTCGGCCATGTGGATGTTCATCTGCACGCCGTAGTCCTCGGCCATGTCGCCGACTTTCTTTGTCTCCATGATGCCGCCGCAGGTGAGAAGGTCAGGATGGACGACCGCGAGCGCATGAGACTCGAGAAGCGGCTTGAAATCCTCCTTGAGGTAGATGTCCTCGCCAGTGCCGAGCGGAGTCGTGGTTGCTGCGTGAAGCTGCTTCCACTGTTCCACGTTGCGCCAAGGAAGAACATCTTCCGCCCACGAGAGGTGATACTTCTCCAAGCGGCGGAGAAGCTGCACGCAGTCCTCGTAGGGGATGTGGCCGAGGTGGTCGATTGCAATCGGCACTTCCCAGCCAATGACATCACGGACATCCGCCATATACTTCTCGAGGTAGTCAAGCCCGGTCTCTGTGATATGAATGCCGGTATGGCCGTGTGCCGTCGTGAAAAGCTCAAACGCCTCGCCGCGCATCGACCTCGGGTCGATCGAGCCGTGTGGCGTCTGCACGACGTGCTTCATCTTACGCATGTACTCGAGGTAGCCGAGCGGCGCGATAAGCGCATCCTTGACGTTCGTGAGAAGTTCGATGCCGAGGTCCATCTTGAGGAATGTGAAGCCCATCTTCATGCGCTCCTTCAAGGCCGCGCCCATGTCGCGCCCGCCGCCCTCGGAGTCGGTGTCGCAGTAGCAGCGAATCTCGTCGCGCCACTTGCCGCCGAGGAGCTGCCACACTGGGAGCCCCCACGCCTTGCCGCAGAGATCCCAGCACGCGAGCTCGACCGCACACACGCCGCCTGCCTGGCGCGAGTCGCCGCCGAACTGCTTGATGCGGCGGAAGATTTTCTCGACGTTGCAGGGGTTCTCGCCAAGGATGCGCGACTTCAGCATTGCCGCGTAGGTACGCGAACTTGCGTCGCGCACTTCGCCATAGCCGACGAGCCCCTGGTTCGTGTAGAGCTTCATCAGCGTGCAGCGCTTCGGCGCGCCGTCGATGTCGGCAAAGCGCATGTCGGTGATCTTGAGAGTGGACGGATTGATCTTGTTGATGTTCATGATGCAGCTATTGTATCAATTTGCCGTTTTCAGTGCTATATTTAAATCAGCAAAAAAACCACACATTTTCGGCAAAGAATATGGTATGATATTCGCCATGAAGAAAAAGGTGTTCATCGCGCTGAAAATGGCCGGCGTCGCGGGGCAGAACAAGCTCGCCGGAATTTTCCGCTACCTTAGCGAGCGATACCCTGACGATTCGCCTTGGGACGTCACGCTCGTTCGCACGCAGGCGGAGCTTACGCGCGAGCTCGTCGAGAAGGCCGTATCGGGCGGAACGGACGGCTTTATCGTCTCCATTCCCGAGACTGAGGAATCTGTAGTCCCGCTAGTGGATGTCTCTACGCCCACGATAGTGATGGACATCCGTTCCGCTCCTCTCGAACGGCGCGAGAGGAACCTCGTTACGATACGCAACTCCGGCGAGAAGATCGGCTGCGCGGCGGCGCAGTACTTCATGGGGCAGGGCGTCGCCAGGTCGTATGCGTTTCTCCATTCCGAAGGGATGCATGACTGGGACCTTGCAAGATTCAAGTCGTACAGGAAGGCGCTCAAGGACAACGGTATCTGGTGCGAGGAGCTTTTCGATCCGTCCGAGGCGCTGAAGCTAAAGCGGCCCGCCGCCGTCTTTGCGGCGTACGACGACCGTGCGAACGACTTACTTAAGCTGCTGTCTTCGAAGAGGGTCAGGGTTCCGCAAGACATCGCGGTGCTCGGCGTTGACAACGACACGCTTATCTGCGAAAACACGCACCCCCGGCTTTCGTCCGTGATGCCTGACTTTGAGGGTGAGGGCTACCTTGCGGCGGAGACGCTTGACTTGATGATGCATGGCGAGGGCCCGAATTCCTGCGTCCTTCTCGCGGATATAAAGGAAGTCGTACGTCGCGAGTCGACTTGCGAGCTTTCGAGCGCTGGCCGTCTCGTACAGAAGGCCGTCGTCTACATCGAACGCCATGCGCTCGAGGGAATTGGCGTCGAAGATGTCGTCCGGCATCTCAAGTGTTCGCGCCGTCTGGCCGACCTTAGGTTCCGCGAACTGCAGAAGCGAAGCATTTTGCAGGCGATAACCGAGCGCCGTCTCGACGAGGTGAAACGGCGCCTCAGGGAGACGCGCGAGAAGATAGATTCAATCGCCGCCGCATGCGGATACACCAACCCCAACTACCTCAAGAACCTCTTCAAGAAGCGCTTTGCGATGTCGATGAGCGCTTTCCGCCGCGCGACGTGGAAGGGCTAGGCGCCGCGCGAAGAACGATAGGTGGCGGGCGTCGTTCCCGTCTTCTTCCTGAAGTAGCGGACGAAATGAGCGTCTGACGAGAAACCGACCTTTAGCGCGATTTCGCGTACGGAGGCCTTTGTCCGCGAAAGGAGCGACATCGCCGCCTTGATGCGCATGTCGAGTATGACATCGCGCAGTGATTTCCCATGCACGGTGCGAAACCGCTCGCGCACGAGCGAGTGCGAGACTCCCAGATGTTTGACGACATCATCTACGCCTATGCCCTCTGTGAGATGTCGCCTGACGAAAGACAGCGCCTCCTGGATTATGTAGCCGGAAGGGGGCACGGCGCGCGTCGAGTTTCGTTCGGTCACGCCGACCGGCGGAACGAGAACTGGCTTCTTCGGCGGTTTCGCGCGTTTCGAGGACATGAGAGAATCAAGCACCTCTGCGGCGCGCCGTCCGAGTCCAGCGTCGTCGGTCCGGACGCTGGAAAGGGTCGGCTTTGTCGCTTCGCACATCATCTCGTCGTCGTCGACTCCAAGCACTGCGACGCGCGAGGGAATGTCAATCTTGAGCTTGCGGCAGGCGGTCAGCACGTTAATTGCCTCGAGATCCGTCGCGCCAAGGACCGCGGCGGGCTTTGGCAAGGACGCTAGGAAGTCCTCGAGTGCACCACGCTCTGGACGCCAGACGACCGGCGCCGCCCCTTTCTGCGCGAGCCCCTCTGCAAAGCCCGCAAGCCTCTCGTCGGACCAGTTCGTCGGCGAAGGCGTCGGTATGAAGGCATATGTCCTGAACTTCGACTTGGAGAGAAAGTGCTCCGCGGCAGTCTTCCCCACGGCGCGGTCGTCGTTCTTGAGAAGGGCATAGAGAGTTCCGTGGCGCGGTATCTTTCCGTCGGGGCAGTGAATCATCACGGCAGGCGTCGAGAGGTTCAGCAGCTTTTCGATCTGCGGCGTCATCACGCGTGGGCTCACGATTATCCCGTCGAGGCCTCCTGCCACGATGGCGTCCAGAGCGGCGCCGTTTATTTCGCCGGGATCCTGCACGAATCGGATGCTCCAGTCGTGTCCGTCGTTGACGTAGTTGAAGATGCCGGTGAGCTCGTTTCGGCCGGCGATTCCGTTTATCGTTGATATGACCAGAACTTTTCGCATGGGGGCATTATAAAACATGTGTATCGAAAATGTCAATAGAGTCTTGTCGAAAAATGCAATGCATTCTGTTGACTCCAAAACAATGCTAGTGGTAGAATGGCGGCACATAAGCGCAGTATTGCGACAACCCAAAACAAGGAGAATGAAACATGGATTTCATGAGCACGGTGAAGGGTTCCCTGCTGGAAGGTTTTTATCCGGCCGGTTGGGACATGAAGAAGATCGACAAGTGCTGCAGCAACAAGCCTGCGGACGTCGTAAAGCCGCAGAAGTTCTGGAACAAGGCGTTTAAGCCTGTCCAGTGCAGCGACCTCGTCGAGTTCGAGGTGAAGATGGGTCACGAGATCGCGTCGGAGATCCGCAAGGCGAAGGAGCGCGGCGAGAAGATCGCGTTCATCCTCCCAGTCGGTCCGATGGGCATGTACAAGTGGGCGGTCTACTTCCTCAAGGAGTGGAACGTCTCGTGCGAACACGTCTGGTGCTTCAACATGGACGAGTGGGCGGACGGCAAGGGCAATACCCTCGTCGGCGACGCGAGCTTCCAGTATGCGATGGAGCAGGCGTTCTACAATCCGCTCGGGAAGCTCACGGTCCCGAAGGACCACCGCAACTTCGCGACGAAGAAGAACCTCCCGACGTATCCCAAGAAGATCGCCGCGCTCAAGGCCGATGGCGCGAAGCTCGTCCTCGTCTACGGCATCGGGCGCATGTGCCACATCGCATTCTGGGAGCCGATGATCGGCGGCGAGTTCAAGACCGACAAGGAGTGGCTCGCGCAGCCCTACCGCATCGGCGTGCAGCTCCATCCGCTCACGATCGAGCAGAACGCGCAGACTTCCTTCAAGTCCAGGACTACGCTCGTCCCCTGCCGAGCGAACACGATGGGCCCCGGCCTCATGTTCCAGGCCGATTATGCGATTGGCGGCGCCGACGGCACCTTTGGCCGCGGCATGCAGTGGCAGGGCATGTCCCTCTGGATGACGCTCCGCTACGGACCGTCGCGCTGGGTCACCTCGAGCTGGATCCCGACAATTCCCGGCCGCCTCTTCTTCCTCAAGGAGCTCGCGGGTCCGCTGATCGCCGAGGCGAACTAATGCGAAAGGTCGTTGCAGCCGGCTCGATCCTCGTCGACAAGATCAACGAGATTGGCGCCTACCCGAAGGCGGGAGAGCTCACGCAGATACGTGCGCGCTCCCGCGTTCCGGGCGGGCTCGTGCCAAACACCGGCTGCGACATCCACATCCTCGACGAGAGGATTCCCGTGTCGGCGTTCGGAGCCGTCGGTGATGACGACGACGGACGTTTCGCCGTCGCGGAACTGAAGCGCCGCGGGCTCGACACGTCTGGCGTCGTGGTGAAGCCAACGGCGACTTCCTTTACGGACGTCATGAGCGTCCCAGGCGGCGAGCGCACGTTCTTCACCTACCCTGGCGCGAGCGCCGAATGGGGTTATGACGATTTCCCGTTTGAGAAAATCGAGGCGGGCGATCTTGTCCTTCTTGGCTATTTCCTGCTGCTTGCAAAAGTCGACGCTGGCGATGGGCTCAGGATCCTCAAGGAACTGAAACGCATCGGCGCGGAGACGGTTATCGACCTCGTCAGCGAGAACTCGGATCGCTATTCCCTTGTGCGTGAATGCCTGCCGTACGTCGACAATCTCATCGTCAACGAGATTGAGGCGGCACGGCTTGCGGGAATAGAAGGGGATCTAAAGCAGGTGGCGGCTCGTCTTTTCGAGCTCGGCGTGCAGAAGCGCGTAGTCGTACACATGCCCCAGAAGGGCGTCTCGCTTCTCAAGGACGGCACTTGGACGGAGGTGAATTCCGTTGCGCTTCCAGAGGGCTTCATCAAGGGCAAGACCGGCGCGGGCGATGCCTTTTGCGCTGGCTGTCTCGTCGGCATCTTCAATGGCCTTGCCGAGAAAGAGATACTTGAACTCGGCGGAATCGCCGCAGTCGGCGCGATGTCGGCCCCGGGCGCAGTCGAAGGCATGCGCCCCATCGCCGAACTCAAAAAACTCGTCTCCACGCTCCAACTCCAACTCTGAACTCCAACTCCTGACCCCTAACCCCTGACTCCTGACCCCTGACCCCTATCCCACCACTCTCCAACTCCAACTCTGAACTCCAACTCCTAACCCCTAACCCCTATCCCACCACTCTCCAACTCCAACTCTGAACTCCAACTCCTAACCCATGCTCATAAATCTAGACCAGGTACTTGAAAAGGCAAAGGCGGAAAAGTACGCCGTTGGGCTTTTCAACACGCACGACACCGATATGCTCGAAGCCGCGATTGCGGCGGCCGAAGAGGCGCGTAGCCCGATCATCATCGGCACAGCTGAGGTGCTTCTGCCCTACGGCGACCTTCCGCTCATCGCGCCCGCGCTTGTCGCCGCGGCGAAGCGCGCGACGGTTCCTGTTGTTGTCCACTATGACCACGGCCTCACTTTCGGGAAGACGATGGAGGCGCTGAAGCTTGGCTTCTCGTCCGTTATGTACGATGCCTCTGCGAAGCCCTACGACGAGAACGTCGCGGAAACGAAGGAAGTCGTCAAAATCGCCCATGCGTTTGGCGCGACGGTCGAAGGTGAGATCGGACATGTCGGTCTTGCAGCGGACGGAGACGACAAGAACGGGCAGTACACGACGGTAGAGGAAGCGGTGGATTTCCAGGCGAAGACTGGCGTTGACGCGCTTGCAGTCGCGGTCGGGACGGCTCACGGCGTCTACAAGACTAAACCGTGCCTCCAGTTCGACCGCATCGCTGAACTCAAGGCGGCAGTCGCCGCGCCGCTCGTGCTGCACGGCGGATCGGGGCTTGCGGACGACGATTTCCGCCAGGCGATCAAGTGCGGCATCGCGAAGCTCAACATCCACACCGACATGGTGATTGCCGGAATGAAGGCGATGCGCGAGCAGTGTGCGTGCCATGACGCCGCGAAACCGGCGACTTGGGACTACCTCGACACCCGCAAGGCGAAGGTCGAGGCGATAAAGCAGGTGGTCGCCCGCAAGCTCCAGCTCTTTGGCTCGGTAAATAAAGCTTAACCACCACTCTCCAACTCCCTCTGCGCCTCTGCGTCTCTGCGTTAAAAATTCTACTAAAAAAGATCTCAATTCCGCTCTCCAACTCCAACTCTAAACTCCAACTCCTAACCACTATGAACGTTCTTGCAATAGGCTGCCATCCTGACGACGTTGAAATCTGCTGCGCGGGAACTCTAGCGAAGTGCGTGAAGCGCGGCGACAAGGTGATCGTCGCCCATCTTTGCACCGGGTCGCTCGGGCATGTAGTGATCCCGCCCGAGGAGCTCGTCCCAATGCGCGCCGCTGAAGCGCGCGAGGCGGGGAAGCTCGCTGGCATCGAGGTCCTTGACGGAGTGTTCGGCGATCTCGACATCTACGCTGACAACGCGGAAAGCCGCAACAAGGTCGTCGAGATCATCCAGTACGCGCAGCCCGACTTCATCATCACGCAGAACCCCGACGACTACATGCCCGACCACGTCGCGTGCTCGAAGCTCGTCTTCGACGCGGCGTTCACAGCTACGCTCCCGAACTGGCCGTCCAAGACGCGCAAGGCGGCGAAGCTTGTTCCGATCTACTACATGGACACCCTCGCTGGCGTCAACTTCGTCCCCGACGAATTCGTCGACATCTCGGACGAGATCGACCTCAAGATCCAGATGCTCGAGTGCCATCACTCGCAGCTCGACTGGATGCGCGAGCACGACCATATCGACTTTGCGGACATGGTGCGCACCTGCTCGAAGTACCGCGGCTACCAGTGCGGTGCGGCCTACGCAGAGGGATTCAAGATGTGCAAGGCGTATCTCAAGGGCACGACGAAACGTCTCCTGCCCTGATGTTGCGCGTTTCATCGTCTCTTGCTGCTGCCTATGGTGTTTCGTGGCGCAATGCCGGGTGTAGGGGTCGCCGTCATGGCGGCGTCCGCCTTGTTTGCGTCGAATGTCCTGGCCGAGACCGATGGCTGGGGGCGGGAGTGGTATGCGGACGTGTCTGTGGCGTCGTACCTCTATTCCCTGGGAAGCGTCCGTGCGAACCATGCCGTGTGGATGATGGAGGGCGACGTCGTGCAGCGACTATCGTCTGCAGGTCATGTCCAGTTCGGATACTGGGCGCTGAGCGACCTCGGCAGGACGGGCGACAGGATACACCGGTCGTACGTCTACGAGTCGGACCCGAGCCTCATGTACGGCTACGACTGGGACATTGCAGAGGGATGGCGGCTGAGGAACAGAGTCGGAATGATATGGGTGTTCAACGAAGGGTACAACGTCGAGGAAGTCCACCTGTTCAGGGAGTGGACGTACATGGGCGAGCTGAAGTCGCCGTGGGCGACCTTGAGCGGGCAGGCTCGCGCCGTTGACGGGCTAGGCACCTATGTGCGTATCGGCCTGCACCATGCCTTCCCTGCGGCAGGGGGGATTTTTTCTCTCACGCCGCATGTCGCCATGCACGGCGGATCGGAACGTTGGAACAGAAAGCGATACGGAGACTTCGCCGAGGGGAGGCCCATAGCGGCCGGGCTCGGCACAGTAGACTACGGCGTGCGGTTGTCCGCTCCGCTCAAGTGGGGCACGGGGTTGTATGTTGACGTCTGCGGCTACGACGCGCTGGACCCAAGGACCCGTACGCAGATACATGAGCGCCGCCGACGGGGGTCGAAGATGAAGCTGGACGCCTGCTTTGTCGTTGCCGGCCTGTGCTGGGAGTTCTGACGCTACTCGGTGCACACGAGCCCGCTCGCCGAGCGCCGACGGCGAGCACTGAGCGCCGCTTCAGAGTCGCATCGTTCAATACAACAAGAGGGCGGCCTAAGGACTTGTCCAATGTTGCGGACATCTTTGGGCGCGGATTATGATATAATATTCGTTCAAAAGGCAACGGAAGACAAGATGGACAAGAACTACGATGCGAAGGCCGCGGAGGCCAAGTGGTACCCAATCTGGGAGAAGAACGGATATTTTCACCAGGAGCCCGACGGGCGCGAACCGTATTCAGTCGTAATCCCGCCGCCGAATGTCACCGGCATCCTGCACATGGGCCATGCGCTCAACCAGACGATCCAGGACATCCTGGTTCGCTGGCGTCGTATGCAGGGCAAGAACACGCTGTGGCTCCCCGGCACCGACCATGCAGGCATCGCGACGCAGAACGTAGTCGAGAAGGCGCTCAAGAAGGAAGGAAAGCGCCGTCAGGATCTCGGGCGCGAGGCGTTTCTCGAGCGCGTCTGGGAGTGGAAGAAGCAGTATGGCGGGACGATTGTCCACCAGCAGCGCATGCTCGGCAACTCGACCGACTGGCTCAGGGAGCGCTTCACTTTCGACGAGGGTTGCTCCAAGGCCGTTGCAAAGGTTTTCACGCAGCTCTACGACGAGGGTCTTGTCTACAAGGGCAACTACATCGTCAACTGGTGCCCGCGGTGCGGCACAGCTCTTGCGAACGACGAAGTTGAGCACGAGCCCAACCACGGCCACTTCTGGTATGTTCGCTATCCCGTCGTCGGCAGCGCGCAGGGCGTGAAGGGCGAGCCCTACAAGGACTATGTGATGGTCGCGACGACGCGTCCCGAGACTCTTCCCGGCGATACGGCGGTGGCGGTGAACCCGAAGGACGACCGCTACGTGCACCTCGTCGGCAAGACAGTCGTACTGCCGCTCACGGGTCGCGAGATTCCCGTCATCAGCGACGATTACGTCGACCGTGAATTCGGTACGGGCATCGTGAAGATCACGCCGGCGCACGACCCGAACGACTTCCTCGTCGGCAAGCGTCACGGTCTTGAAGAGATCAACATCATGACCGACGACGCCCACATGAACGAGCTCGCCGGCGCGAAGTACTGCGGCATGGATCGCTTCGAGTGCCGCAAGGCGATC
>OCTX012217437.1_pt1 | contig 15681 bp, 12 predicted proteins | sample 1539691 | NCBI WGS metagenome assembly OCTX01 (sample SAMN02144231, study PRJEB22623) | gut metagenome | biome: sheep rumen | host: Ovis aries | place: New Zealand | reverse complement strand
GCTGCCAGCACGATGCCGGCCGCGATCGCCCAGAAGAGGAAGGCGATGTCGAGCGGCTCCTTGATCGCGGTGCGGAAGCGCACGATCGAGAGTGCGCCGACCATGCCGAGCGAGAGGACGACGTTGGAGGTCACCGCGAGGATGACCAGCGTCGTGATCATCGTCAGCGCGATGAGGGTGACTCCGAAGGAGGACGAGTACATGACGCCCTGGTAGGTCTTTTTGTAGATCATGAAAATGAATACCCCGAGACCGAACGCGAGCACCATCGCGAGGACCATGTCGAGGAGGGAGACGGAGGTGACATTTTCGAGAAAGCTGGATGTGAAGATATCGCCGAAAGACATGTTTTTACTCCTTTATCATTTGTTCAGCCGTAGATGCGGCACTGTGCGTATTTTGAAAATGCAGTCACCCGCCTGCCCGGCGTCTGCACCGCGTCCCGGACGATGGAAGGCAGGAAATTGTCCCACTTCACTTCGAGGATGATGGTGCGGTCGGTGACCGGGACCGTCACGCAGGCCGGATTGAGAAAATCCGTCGCGGAGAGGCCGGAGCGGATGTCGTAGTCGAAGGTGACGCGGACATTTCCGGGAGCGTAGACGTAGGGCTCGCGCGTGTAGTCGACGATTGTCCTGGGGCGGAGGCCCTGGTATTTCATTTTGCAGCAGAGCTCCTCAAGAAGAGGCCGCCCGGAGGCGAGCATCCAGTCCGTGTCCCCGTCCGCGATCTTCTGCGCTTCCGCGGCCGAAAGGGGCGCGATGTATTTCGTGCCGAGCCCGTTTATCTTGCTCTTTTTTTCGAGATGGATGAGGGACGTGTCGAGGTTGTAGAAGCGGATCCGGAACTTTTCCCTCATATTGACGCCGTCGATCTTCTCGCGCAGGGCTTTGTCTTCAGGATTGTCGAAGTAGAGGCTGCGGATCAGGTAGCGGCCGTCCACTGCGTGCGGGTCTGCGGAGGCGAAAGCCCTGAGCCTGGCGCGGATCGAGATGAGGTCGGAGAAGCTGATCTCATGCTTCCATTCGTGCCGGTATTGTATTTCCATGCAGAAACCTCCCAGTGATCGTCAGAGTCCTGACGCAGCAGGCATGGATCCGCCTCCTGCGTTAAGCCAGTGTTATCTATATTAGCATCACCGGGAAATCCGCACAAGAAAAATCGAAACGATTGCCCGGTATTTTTGAGTATGGTATCATATAATAAACGGAAGTTTTCAGCCTTATGGGGAGGAAAATAGCATGGAAAAGAGAGAAGCACTTGAGAAACTGCTCGCGGGGAACGCGCGCTATCTGGAAGCGAAAAATGAGATCGGGGACATCTCCCCGGAGATCCGGCGGGAGACTGCGGAGAACGGGCAGCACCCCTTTGCAATCGTCATCACCTGTTCGGACGCGAGGGTGGTGCCGGAGGCGGTCTTCTCCTGCGGCATCGGCGATCTCTTCGTGATCCGGGTGGCGGGCAACGTCATCGACAACCACCAGCTCGGCAGCATCGAGTATGCGGCGGAGCACCTCGGGACGAAGCTCGTCATGGTGCTCGGGCACACGCACTGCGGCGCGGTCGACGCGGCGATCCACCATGATCCCTCGGGCTACATCCGCTTTCTGACGGACGAGATCCGGGAGGCGATCGGCGAGGAGACGGATCCGCTGAAGGCGTGCTGCCTCAATGTGCGGCGGAGCATTTTCCGGATCGAGTCGAGCCTCGCGATCCGGAAGGACGAGGAGGAAGGGCTGGCGGTCGTCGGGGCGGTCTACGATATCGAGACCGGAAAGGTCGACATCATCGACGGTGAGGGACTGTGAGGGACGGTTCCCGAAAATACAGGGACGGTTCCTGTGGGACGGTTCTTAAGAAAAAAACGAGCTGCGTTTGCAGCTCGCTTTTTTCTTAAGAACCGTCCCTGGGAACCGGCCCCCGGGATGCGTCAGTTGTAGCGCACCTCCATCAGCGTGAGCCCCTGCGGCGGGGCGGTCGGGCCGGCCTGGTTCCGGTCGCGGGCATTAAGGAGCGCCTCCATCGAGAAGGGGTCGCGCCTGCCCTCGCCGACCTCGATCAGGGTCCCGACGAGGATCCGGACCATGTACTGCAGGAAGCCCTCGCCGATGAACTCGATGTCGATTTCGTCCTCCGTCTCGCGGATGTGGATCGCAAAGAGGCGGCGAACCGTGGATTTCTTCATCCTGGGGTTGCCGCAGAAACTCTTGAAATCGTGCTCGCCCCGGAGCTTGATCGTCGCGATCTTCATCGCGGCGACGTCCAGGGTGCCCTTGTACTCGTAGACGTATTTGCGGTCGAAGACATGCTTCGACTTGTCCGTCGCGATACGGTAGAGGTAGGTCTTCTGGGTCGCGTTGAAGCGGCTGTGGAACCGCGGCGCGGCCTCCGCGACGTCGATGACGCCGATATCCTCCGGGAGATATTCGTTCAGGTAGGAGCGGATCTCCGCGGGGGATTTTTCCGTCTCAAGGCGGAACTGGGCGACCTGGCCTTTCGCGTGGACGCCGGCGTCCGTGCGGCCTGCGCCGTGGACGTCGACCGGGGTGCCGGTCATGCGGGTGAGGATATTTTCAATCTTTTCCTGAATGGTATTTTCGGTATCACCCTGTTTCTGCCAGCCGTTGTAGCGGGTGCCGTCGTACTGGATGATGCAGCGATAATTCTTCATGTCTCGTCACCGTTCTTTTTCTCGAAGAAGCCGCCGAGCTTCCGGCCGATCGCTCCGGCGAGGCTGGAGTCTTCCGGGGGCTCCTGGGAAGATGATGTAAAGTCTGCCGCCTCGCGCTCCATGCGCTCGAGCTCCTCGAGGGCAGTCTCGTGGGAGTCGTAGCCGGTATCGAAGGAGGCTTCGGGAATCTCACTGTCATACGCTGCCTGCGGAGCAGACTCGGGAGCGGCCGGCGCGGAGTGGGCTGCCGGGGCAGTATGGGCCGCGGGAGCGGCCGGCTTTTTCTTAGGCAGCGGAATATGGAAGGCAGGGGCCTCGCCCTCATCCTCCTCGTCTTCCTCATCCTCGTAGTCCTCGTCATCCTCGTACTCGTCGGGCTCGGCCGGTTTCGCCGGGCGGGCGCCCTGCTTCCGGAACATGTAGCGGATAAGGACGACCGTCATGACAGGCTGCAGGATGAAGACGACGGAGTAGAGCAGGTGCTGCAGGAATTTGAGCTCAGTGCTGAAAACGAGGTACATGCCGAGGATCGCGGCGATGACGGAGAGCCCGATGCCGACGATGGCGACGGCGATCCTTTCAAACAGGTATTTCATGGAAGAACCTCCTTTACGTATCGCTTTTCTCAATTATACCATAGCGGAGCGGAAAATTCATTGCCAATTCGCAATGATTCAGGTCCCGGATGCAGGGCTGCCTGCCGCATCGGCTTCTTCGCGGACGGCTGAGAAATCCATGGAAGCTGTCACGTCATACTTCTTACGGCTGTCATCGCTGTAGGGATCCTCAAAATCATAGGAATAGCCCCAGTCGATGACGAGGCCGTTACGGACGGTGAAGGAGATCCCGTGTTCCGGCTCGAAGGAAGCTTCGCCGCTTACGACAAATACGACATCCCCGGGGACCGCGGGATCCGCAAGATACAGCGAGTGAGGTGAAAATTCCCTGATCGAGGTGATCTCCGGCGTCTCCTCGACCCCGTACTGCCCGTCGAACCACCGTTCCAGCTTCTCAATCTGGGTTTTCGGCAGAGAGTCGAGACAGGCCAGGCATTCCGCAAGGTAACCGCTGATGTCCGCTTCGTTAAGTTCCGCCCGCCTGACCCCGGTCCTGTACACAGTAAGGTCGGCGTCAAAGAGGGCGGAGTGCACGCCGGAGGCGACGGGTGTACTGTCGTCGTAGAAGTCGGAAGAGTCGTATGCGGAGAAGCTCCGGTTCCAGCTTTGGTACCTCTCCTCGATGACCGGGAGCAGGCGGTCAAGCACATCCCAGGAGAAATCAACGCAGTAATAGCGGTCGTCCGGATTGCCGATCGCGTCGTAATAGTCACAGAGATAATTATCCTGTCCGGTGAAGCGGCCCTGCGTGTCGTAGTAGCTTCTGAAGAAGGGGATGATGCCCTCGAGCAGGTATTCGCTCCCGAAATAATAGTCCTCCGCGGCAAGGACTTCGACCGGGGTGAGCCGGCGGTCTTTCATTTTCCGGACGAGATCTTCATCCGGGAATTCCTCATAGAAATCCTGCTTCAGAAACCCGGAGACGGCAAGCCAGCAGAAGAAGTAGGAGAACGGTGTCGCCGTGTAATCGTAGATGAGGTCGTTCTGTTCGTCCGTGAGGTCCTTAATGTCCGGGATCCCGTTCAGGCGGAGGTATTCGGCGGCTGCGGCGTCCCATTCCCATTTTCCTTTATAGGTGAAGGAGTACGGGGCGGCGGCCTGCCCGGCTATGCGGCCGGAACGCGGTTTTTGCCTGATTACGAGGATGGCTGCCGCTCCGAAGAGCAGTCCCGCGAAGAGGAAGACCAGAAATGGGGCCGCAAAGTCGTCAAATGCGAGAAAAGTGAACGCCGCGCCCGTGAAGAAAATGCACAGCTTCATCAGCACGGAATTCCGGAAAAGAGGCCCTTCCTTGCCTTTCGCGGTCCGGACCAGGGCTGTCACGGTGACCGCTGTGATCAGCGCGAAAGTGACAAGCATGGCGGCCAGGATAATGATTTCCTTTCCGGCAGGGATGCCGAAGATACCCACACCGCCGAAAAAGACAAGGGCTGCGAGATCGGCGAGCAGCAGGAGTACGTAACAGATTTTTTGAAGTGCGCTCATGTTCGGTTCCTCACTTTTCGGTATGACTCTATTATGCCATCCGGCGGCGGTTTTGTCACCTTTCGCATAAACAATCCGGCGCAATTGTTCCTGCTTTTTTTATAAATCCTTTATTGATTCAGGCGGGCAAAGGGAGTATACTCTGTAATAGGTTAGCACTCAGGACAAACGAGTGCTAACAGCGAAAGGAGGACCCTATGAAAAAGGTTCAGAGCCCGAGAAAACCGATCATCGCGTACATTCTGACAGCGGTCATGATCACGATCCTGCTGAATTCGTTTATGCTCCCGCTGATGACGCGGCATTCGATCAAGGACGTCGATTACAGCACCTTCCTCAATATGGTGAAAAATGAAGAGATCGCCGTCGCCCAGATCGAGACAGACTATATCTACTTCGAGGACAAGGCCGAGCCGTCGAACTATTACAGGACGGCCGCCTTCAACGATCCGCAGCTTGTCGACCGCCTGGAGGCGTGCGGCTGCAAGTTCGGCAGGGTGGTCCAGATCCAGTCGCCGCTGCAGAATTTCCTCATCGGCATACTGCTGCCGGGCGTTATTTTCTATCTGTTAGGTTCCATACTGCTGCGGAGCATGATGAACCGCACCGGAGCCGGCGGAGCGGGCAACCCGTTCATGTCCTTCGGAAAATCAAACGCGAAAGTCTATGTGCCCTCGACCACCGGCATCACCTTCAAGGACGTCGCCGGCGAGGAGGAGGCGAAATCGCTGCTCGTCGAGCTGGTCGACTACCTGCACGACCCGAAGAAATACGTCGAGATCGGCGCAAAATGCCCCAAAGGCGCGCTTCTGGTCGGCCCTCCCGGCACCGGCAAGACGCTGCTCGCGAAGGCGGTCGCCGGCGAGGCCAATGTCCCGTTCTTCTCGATCGCCGGGTCTGAATTTGTCGAGATGTTCGTCGGCATGGGCGCCTCCAAGGTGCGCGACCTCTTTGAGCAGGCTGAGAAAAATGCCCCCTGCATTGTCTTCATCGACGAGATCGATACGATCGGCAAGAAGCGTGATTCGGGCGGCATGGTCTCGAATGACGAGCGCGAGCAGACCCTGAACCAGCTGCTGACCGAGATGGACGGCTTCGACGGGTCGAAGGGCGTTATTATCCTGGCGGCGACCAACCGGCCGGACAGCCTGGATCCCGCGCTGCTGCGCCCGGGCCGCTTTGACCGGAGGATCCCGGTCGAGCTGCCGGACCTTCAGGGCCGTATCGATATCCTGAAAGTCCACGCTTCGAAGGTGAAGCTGGCGGACAATGTCGATTTTGAGCCGATCGCGCGGACCGCGGCAGGCGCTTCCGGCGCGGAGCTTGCCAACATCGTCAACGAGGCGGCTCTCAGGGCTGTCCGGGAAAAACGGGAGTATGTCACCCAGGAGGACCTGCAGGAGAGCATCGAGGTCGTCATCGCGGGCTACCAGAAGAAGAGCCGCGTCCTCTCCGATGAGGAGAAGCGGATCGTCTCCTACCATGAGATCGGCCACGCGATGGTGGCGGCGTACCAGACGGATTCGGCTCCGGTCACCAAGATCACGATCATCCCGAGGACTTCGGGAGCGCTGGGCTACACGCTGCAGGTCGATACCGGGGACAAGTACCTGATGTCGAAGGAGGAGATCCTGAACAAGATCGCGACGCTGACCGGCGGCCGCTGCGCCGAGGAAGTGAAGTTCAACTCGATCACGACAGGCGCTTCAAATGATATCGAGCAGGCGACAAAGCTTGCCCGGGCGATGGTCACGCGCTACGGCATGGCGGACGAGTTCGACATGGTCGCGCTCGAGACCCAGTCCAATATGTATCTGGGCGGCGACACGTCCCTTGCCTGCTCGCCGGAGACGGCGAAGCGGATCGACGAGCTGGTCGTCCGGATCGTGAAGGAGCAGCATGACAAGGCGAAGAGCATTCTCCTTGAGCACAGGGACAAGCTGGATGAGCTGGCGGCCTTCCTCTATGAGCATGAGACGATTACGGGGGAGGAGTTTATGGAGATCCTGAAGAGGTGAATAAGATAATGGGGACGGTTCCCAGGGACGGTTCTTAGGAAAAAGCGGTTCTCGATGACGAGAACCGCTTTTTTCTAAGAACCGTCCCCCAGGAACCGTCCCTGAAGTTTGACAGGGACGGTTTTTTAATTGCGCAGGCCCGGCCGAAGAAGTATAATAAATATATGTGTTTGGTTCGGGAGGGAAAAGATATGGAACTGGAGGAAATGGGCAGCCTCGACCCCGTGGAAGTGAGGCTCAACCACCTGCTCGGGTTTATTTACAGCAGCCACAGGATCAGCATGTGGGCATTTTCAGCTAAGAGCGGACAGCTTTTTTTCTGCAGCGCCCTGCACGAGAAGGAGCTTCTGAAACTCTTTGAGATGAGCGGCTGCCGGGAGTACGCTTTCGGTGAGGCCAGGGATCTCACGATGCCCTTCATGATGAGCGGCCGGTTCGGGATGATCTGGCTCGGCGAATATGTGACGCTCGGGAACGGAGGACGCCTTCTGGTGCTTCTCGGGCCTGTCTTCTACGCGAGCGCGTCCCGCGAGTACCTCGAGGCCCTGCCGCGCACGATGGTTTCGGAGGGGGCGATCCTGCACTCGGAGATCGACACCTACCGCAAGACGCTCTCGGAAGTGCCGGTCGTGCCGGCGCAGTCGTTCATTGCCTGTGCGAGAGCGCTGCATTTTACGATCCACAAGAAGGCGCTCGCGACGGTCGATATTCATTTTCAGACGGAGCTTCTCAGGGAGGAGAACGGGCCGAAGGAGACGGCCAGCCGCAGCTGGATCGACTACGAGCTGCTCCACGGGCAGGAGGAGCTCCTGCTTCAGTGCGTCCGGGACGGAAACCTGAATTATAAAAAGGTTCTCGCCGGGCTCAACTTCTCGGTCCTGGACCTGCCGCTGGCAGGCAATCCGCTGCGCAGCGAGGCGAACAAGGTGGCGTCCGGCGGGGCTCTGTTCCGGAGGGCAGCCATAGAAGGCGGCCTCTCGCCGAAAGTCGCTCTGGATCTCGAAAATCAATACCTCTTCCGCGCAGATAAGCTCAGGACCGTGACGGAGCTTCGAAGCCTGACGATCGAGATGCTGGAGGATTTCATCCGGCATGTCCATGAAGCAAAGCAGCAGGGCGCCTGCTCCAGGCAGATCCGGGAGTGCTGCGAGTACATCGACAACCACCTGACCGAGGACCTCTCGGTGCAGCGGATCGCGAAGGAGATCGGCTACACCGAATACTATCTCACGCGGAAATTCCAGAAGGAGATGAAGATCCGCATGAGCGAGTACATCAAGGACGCCCGGCTCGAATACGCGAAAGTATGCCTGCTCTCGACCCAGATGAGCATCGAGGAGATCGGCGATCTTCTGCAGTTTAATTCGCGGAGCTATTTTACGAAGACGTTCCGCGAGAAGACAGGGAAGTCGCCTTCCGAGTACCGGGCCGGCAAGGAGGGCGGGGCGTAACGCTCCGCGCCCCCATTCACAGCCGCTCCGCGGCTGTTTCATGTGGCGTTCAGAGGCGCTCCGCGCCTTGCCCGCCCCTTGAAAACCGACGAAGTCACGGACAGAATGCGAGCATTCTGTCCGTGACTTCGTCGGTTTTCAGGGGGTGCTGAACATTGACAAAAAATCACCCCTCAAGTTCATTCGTTTTCTGTTCGGGCGGGCTCATTTTCGTTATGATAAGGCCAGAAAAGCTCTTAAAGAGCAAATGAGAACAGCCTTATTAAGAGGAGGGAAACAAAATGAGTCAGGAAAAAAGAGTCAAGAATCCGGACAACAAGCTCGGCATCGGCCGTCTGATGCTCTGGTCCACAAGTTCGGTCTCGGTCGCGATCTCCGTGCTGGTGCTCGGCTTCGTCAGCGTCTACTGCACCGATACGCTGGGCTTAAGCCCGGTCATCGTCGGAACGGTCTTACTGTTTTCCAAGCTGATCGACGGCGTCACCGACATGGTGGCCGGAATCATCATCGATAAGACGCAGACCCGCTGGGGCAAGGGCCGTCCCTATGAGATCTTCATGCTCTTCCTGTGGCTGAGCACCTGGGGCCTCTTCTCCGTGCCGACACATTTCAGCAATACGGCAAAATACATCTGGATCTTCTTCATGTACGTGTTCATGAACGCCGTCTGCACGACCTTCCTCAACGGCAACAACGTCGTCTACCTGGTCCGCGCGTTCAAGACCAAGGAACAGCAGACCAAGCTGACAGCCTACAGCGGCTTCTTTACGATGGGCGCCGGCTTCGCTTTCAACATCCTCTTCCCGATGGGCGTGGCCAGGATCGCCACTTCCGCAGCGGGCTGGAGCCGCCTCATCGGCATGATGGCCCTTCCGCTGACCGTCCTCGGCCTTGTCCGCATGCTTACCATCAAGGAGCAGTACAACATGGAGGCTGACGTCAAGTCCGAGCAGCTGAAGATCATGGACATCGTGAACCTCTTTAAGACCAACGCTCCGGCGGTCAAGATCGGTATCGTCCGCTTCCTCGCTGCAACGATCTCCAGCATGGGTGTCAGCGTCTACTACTTCACCCACGTTGTCGGAAATGTCGCCCTCATGAGCGTCACCGCAGCCTTCACGGTCATCGGCATTCCGCTTGCCTTCGTGATGCCGGTCATGCGCCGCAAGATGGGCCAGGACAAGATGGTCACCCTGGGCTTCATCCTCTGCCTCATCGGTTCCGCCATCATGCTCATCGCCGGCAAGAATTTCGTTCTCGTCCTGATAGCGGGTCTCTGCACCTCGATCGGCGCCGTGCCCTTCTCCATGATGTTCAACATGTACATCATCGACTGCGCGGACTACAATGAGATGCTGGGCAACCAGCGCATGGAAGGCACGATGGGCGCTGTCTTCGGCCTGATGGCCAAGATCGGCGGCGCGTTCGGCGGCTTCGTGCTCGGTGCCATCTTAAGCCTTGTCGGCTACGACGGCACGCTTGCGGTGCAGCCGGCCTCCTCCATCATGGCGATCCGCATCCTGGCCAGCGTGGTCCCGTTCATCTTCTACGTCGTGATCATCCTGATCCTCCGCCAGGTGAAGCTGGACGAGAAGGTCAGGGATTTCAGCCACGAGCAGGCGGCTGCCGCACAGAATGAAAATGCATAAGAATACCGGCAGCGTCCGGAGCCCCCGCGCAATTTTGGCGCGGGGGCTCACTTTTTTCTTGACATTTTCCTTCATAATAAATAAGGTAGTATGGTATGAAAACGAATCGAAACGGCAGGAAAGAGTATGAAGGAAATATATTTTGACAACTCCTCGACCACGGTGGTCTCCCCGGCAGCGGCAGGGATCGTGCTCAAGGTGATGACGGAGGACTACGGGAACCCCTCCTCGATGCACGAAAAGGGCGTCCGGGCGGAGATGTATGTGAAGGAGGCGCGCGCGAAGATCGCGAAGACCCTGCGCGCGAAGGAAAATGAGATCTACTTCACCTCCGGCGGCTCCGAGAGCAACAACTGGGCGCTTATCGGCGGCGCGCTGGCGAACCGCCGCGCGGGGAACACGATCCTGACAAGCGCATTTGAGCATCCCGCGGTCTCCGAACCCCTGAAATTCCTCGAGAAGGAGGGTTTTTCCATCGAGCGGATCCCGGTCGACGGGCAGGGACGTCTTGACCTTAAGGTCCTCAGAGAGAAGATGACGGAGGACGTGATCCTTCTTTCCTTCATGTATGTGAACAATGAGATTGGCGCGGTGAATCCGATCGCGGCGATTGGGAAAATGAAAACCGAACTCTGTCCCAAAGCGCTCTTCCATGTGGACGCGATCCAGGCCTACGGCAAGTACCGGATCTGCCCGAAGGAGCTGGGCATTGACCTTCTCTCGGTGAGCGGGCACAAGCTGCACGGGCCGAAGGGCACGGGTTTCCTCTACAAGGCGGAACAGGCAAAGCTGCTGCCGCTCATCTACGGCGGCGGCCAGCAGGGGGGCATGCGCTCCGGCACCGAAAATGTCCCGGGCATCGCCGGCTTAGGCGTCGCCTGCGAGGAGGCCTACACGGGTTTTGAGGAGAAGATCAGCCGCCTTAAAAAGCTCAGGGAGAGACTGGCAGCGGGGCTTTCGGAGATCCCGGACGTGGTCATCCACGGGATGCCCGGCGATGAGGGGGCTCCGCACATCCTGAATGCGGCCTTCCTGGGCGTCGGCTCGGAAGTCCTCCTCCACACGCTGGAGGACCGCGGCATTTACATCTCGGCCGGCTCAGCCTGCTCGACGCACAAGAGAGCCGGTTCGCCGACGCTGACCGCGATCGGGGCACCGAGGACGGAGATGGAGTCGTCGGTGAGGTTTTCATTTTCGGAACTGAACACGGAAGAAGAGATTGACGAGGCGCTCGCGGCCCTCCGGGAAGTGCTGCCGATGCTGCGCCGCTACAGAAGAAAGTGAGGAGACTATGTACAATTCTTTCCTGATCAAATACGGGGAGATCGGCATCAAGGGAGACAACCGGCACATCTTTGAGGACGCGCTCGCAAAGCGCATCAGGACGGTGCTCTCGCACATCGACGGCGAATTTTCCGTGCGGAAGACGCGCGGCAGGATTTATGTCAACTGCGGGGGAGACTGGAACTACGACGAGACGATCACCCAGCTCACGCACGTCTTCGGCGTGGTGGGGATCTGCCCGGTCGTGATCTATGAGACCGGGGACATGGAGAAGCTGAAAGCCGACATGGTCGACTATGTTGCGAAGGAGCACGCGGGCGAGAAGGCGACCTTCAAGGTCAAGGCCCGCCGCGTGGACAAGACATTCCCGCTCACATCCATGGAGGTCTCGGCGGCGCTCGGGGAGGCGATCCTTCAGAACTTCCCGGAGATGAAGGTCGACGTGCACGAGCCGGAGATCCTCTTTGACGTCGAGATCCGCGAGGAGGTTTACATTTACAGCAAAATTATCCCGGGCCCGGGCGGCATGCCGATCGGGACGGCGGGCAGGGCAATGCTGCTCCTGTCAGGCGGGATCGATTCGCCGGTCGCGGGATGGATGGTCGCGAAGCGCGGCGTGACGATCGACGCGGTCTATTTCCACGCGCCGCCCTACACGTCGGAGCGCGCGAAGCAGAAGGTCGTGGACCTCGCGGCGGAGCTCGCGAAATACACCGGACCGGTCCGCCTGCACGTGGTCAATTTCACGGATATCCAGCTCTACATCTACGACGAGTGCCCGCACGAGGAGCTGACGATCATCATGCGGAGATACATGATGCGGATCGCGGAGCATTTCGCGAGGGAGGAGGGCGACCTCGGTCTCGTCACCGGCGAGAGCATCGGCCAGGTCGCGAGCCAGACCATGCAGAGCCTAGTGGTCACGGACGCGGCGGCGAACCTGCCGGTCTACCGTCCGCTGATCGGTTTTGACAAAAATGACATCGTCGACATCTCCAAAAAGATCGGGACCTACGAGACCTCGATCCTGCCCTACGAGGACTGCTGCACGATCTTCGTGGCGAAGCACCCGGTGACGAAGCCGCTGCTCCACATCATCGAGCGGTCGGAGACGAAGCTGAAGGAGCGGATCGACGAGCTGGTCAAAGAGGCAATCGATACGGCTGAGCTGGTGATTGCGAAGTGATGGGGACGGTTCCCAGGGACGGTTCTCTGAAAACAGCGGTTCTCGCGATGAGAACCGCTGTTTTTTAAGAACCGTCCCTGAAGTTTTTCCTGTTGACAACAAGTGTACTAGCATATATAATACAGTTAACACATTAACCGGCACGAAAGGCAGGTGGTAACGTGCTCATATCAATCGATATCAGGGACCGGCGGCCGATCTACGAGCAGATCGTGGAAAAATACGAGATGCTGATCGCGGGCGGCGTGATGCAGCCCGGGGAGCAGCTCCCGAGCGTCCGCCAGATGGCGTCCGAGCTCTCCATCAACCCCAACACGATCCAGAAAGCCTACGCGATCCTGGAAATGAAAGGCTTCACCTACACGGTGAAAGGCCGAGGAAGCTTCGTCTCGGGGGACCAGGCGGTCAACGAGAAGAAGCGCAGGATCTGGGAGGAGAAATTCATTTCCCTCGTGAGGGAAGGCAGGGAGCTCGGCATGACGGAAGAGGCCGTCGTGACGGCTGTCCGCAAAGTTTACGGAGGCAGCGGCAATGATCGAGATTAACAGTGTAAAAAAGAATTTCGGCGGCATCGAGGCTGTGAAGGAGCTGAGCGCCGTCATCAGGGAAGGCCAGGTCTATGGGCTGGTCGGGACCAACGGAGCGGGCAAATCGACCATGCTCCGGATGCTCGCGGGCGTGCTCGCGCCGGACGGCGGGGATATTCTGATCGACGGGGAGAGCGTTTTCGAGAATCCGCACGCGAAGGAGAAGATCTGCTTCATCGCGGACACGGGCTATTTCTTCCCGAACGCGACCCCGGAGACGATGGGGGAGTATTTTTCCGTGGTCTACCCGGCGTTTGACAGGGCCCGCTACAGGAAGATGCTGGAAAATGCAGAACTCCCGGCCGGGCGCAAGATACGGACATTTTCGAAGGGAATGAAACGGCAGGTCTCGGTCCTTCTGGGCGTCTGCGCGAACACGAAGTACCTGCTCTGCGACGAGACCTTCGACGGGCTCGACCCGGTGATGCGGCAGGCGGTGAAGAGTGTATTTGCCTCGGAGATGATTGACCGGGAGTTCACGCCGATCATCGCCTCCCACAACATGCGCGAGCTTGAGGACATCTGCGACCACATCGGCCTCATGCACGGCGGGCGGATCCTCTTCTCCGAGAACCTCGAGGACATGAAGTTCCACATGCAGAAAGTGCAGTGCGTGATCGGGGACAAGGCCCGGGAGAAGGAGCTTATGAAGGAGCTCGATGTGATCCGGGCGACCAGGCAGGGCTCGCTCCTGACGCTGCTCGTCCGCGGCACGAATGTCGAGGTGCTGGAGGCGGTCGAGGAGAAGGGTCCGGTGTTTGCCGAGGCGCTCCCGCTCACGCTGGAGGAGATCTTCATCAGCGAGACATCGCTGGCCGGGTACGAGGTCGGTCGGCTGTTCGGGAAGGAGTAAGGGCTGCCGAAAAAACTCGGAATGTTTGCTAAAAAGTGTAACCATACAGGCAAAAAAGGGGTATTATATATGCGTACAGAAGAGAAGATAAAACGAACGCCCGCAAAGCCCGGGACGCGGAAAATCCCGTTCGGAAAACTCCTGCTCATGGACATGAAGGAGCGGAGCTGGCTGCTTGCCCTGATCGGCGCCGTCGCGCTGGTCACCTACCCGATCGGGACGCTCCTCGTGCTCGAGGGCGGCAGTATCCAGAACCGGCAGAACGCCGCGATGCAGTTTCTCGGCCTGACCGGCGGGTATTATTACATTTTCCTGCTCACGGCGGCGGTCCTCGCCGGCGTCTCGGGCTACATGTACCTCGAGCGGCAGGACCAGGCGGATTTCTTCATGAGCTTCGCGGTGCGGCGGGAGAAATATTTCTTTGCGCCGTACCTTTCCGGCTGGCTGATCCCGGTCATTCCCTACGTCGTCTCGATGCTGCTCGCGGTCTTCGCCGTCTGCGGGCTTCGCGGCGCGCTTAACGGAGCGCTGATCGCCGCGGCCTTCCGGGCGATGGGGCTCAACATCCTGGGATTCACGGCGATCTACAGCGTGATCGTACTTGCGATGGTGCTCACGGGAAGGATGCTGATCGGAGTCCTGCTCTCGGTGTTCTTCCTCTTCTACGGGACCTGCGCCACGCTGCTTACGAGCCTGCTCAAGGACTGCTTCTTTGACACCTGGTACGACGTCTCGCGCGGGATCGACGCCACAGCCTGGTCTCCGGTCACGGCCATGTACTGGTTTGAGGCGAGCCCCTTAAAGGGAATCCTCATCGAGCTTGCGTGGGCGGTACCGGCGCTTGCCGCGGCGGTTTTCATTTACATGAAGCGGCCGGCGGAGACGGCGGAGAATGCGTTCACATTTCCGAAGACGGCGCCCCTCCTCAAGACGATCATCTCGGTGCCGGTCGGACTTGCGGGTGGCCTTCTCGTCTGGGCGATCGCAGACAACGGCAACCGGGCAGCCTGGTTCATCGCGGGCAGCCTCATCGCTGCCTTCATCATCAACGGAGTGATCGAGTTCATCATCGCCCCGGACATCAAAAATATCGCCCGCCACTGGATCTCCGGCGCGATGGTCCTGGCGGGAACGCTCGGCATAGCGATGATCTTTGCCTACGACCTTACCGGCTACGACCGCTGGTACCCGGAGAAGAGCGAGGTCAGGGCTATGTCGGTGTCGGAGGAGTTTACGGCGAGCGCCTTCGGCGAGTTCGCGGGCCTGCACTATTTCGGGACCTACGGCTCAAAGCCGCTCGAGGAAGTCCTCCTTGAGCAGAGCCTCGCCGAAAATTTCGACGGGATCTACGAGATGGCCGGGAGCGCGGTTGCTGCGCAGGATGGCGCGGACGGCCGCTTCACAACGCTGGCCTTCCTCTATGAAATGAAAAACGGCCGGAAGGTCTACCGCTACTACGCGGTCCCCGACGGCGCCATCCGGAGCGCCATGCAGAAAATGGGCAGTGAACCCGAGTTCCGCAGACTCAGCTATCCTTTCGGGCTCATCGACCCGGACCGCTTCAACGCGGTCACGGTGGAGGGCTGGCGCGTCCCGGGCGATTACGGCCAGTCTGTCGATCTTACGAGGGAGGAGTGCCGCGAGCTTTTCGAGGCGCTTAAAGCCGACAGCCTTAAGATGAATCTTCTGGATGCGTGGGAGGCGGAGCCTCTTCTGTCCATCGCCCCGTACTTCAGCTACAACGACTACGAGGAGTACGCGGTGATGCACGAGGGATCCTCGCTCGGAGATATTGTCAATTGTATCTATGTTTATGAAAATTACGACAATACACTCGCCTTTCTCGAAAAGAAGGGGCTCCTCACCGGGGACGGCGGGCG
>OCTX012259993.1_pt1 | contig 15682 bp, 10 predicted proteins | sample 1539691 | NCBI WGS metagenome assembly OCTX01 (sample SAMN02144231, study PRJEB22623) | gut metagenome | biome: sheep rumen | host: Ovis aries | place: New Zealand | reverse complement strand
GATCTTACCGCCACGGGGAATACCGCTCATCTGACCCTCAACGTCGGTCTCCTGCTCGAACTCGTAGTTAACCATCATTACTTCGCGGTCTTTGTAACCGTCGATCTTCATTGAAACTGGTGTCTTTGCCATAATTCTTTTCCTTTCTTTAATTTTTAATTGTTAATACTATTTTATTTTTATATTCTCAAATCTCTTGTCAACCGTTTTTGTTCTGATTGACGATGCAAAGGTACGACGGTTTTTGGCTCATTCCAACTTTTTTTCTCTTTTTTGTCTTCGGTTGTAGCGACAGTAAAACGAAATTGCGACAAATTCCATGCATGGGCATGAAATCTGTCGCAAAATATACTTCCTTCCTATCTTTCAGGCTAGAAGTTTCCGCCGTAGATGAGACCGTAGTAACGGTCGCTCTTGTCGAAGTTGCTGTTGATGTTGGGATCGCGCTTGGGCTGCCAGGTGCGTACCTTGATGCAGGGGAGATCCGGGTCGTTAAGGTCTACCATCAGGAAGAGATAGCCCGTGTCGGCATACGACGAGGAGTAATAGTCCTGGTGGATCTGTATGCCGTAGGTGTCGGCTCCCACACCCATCTTCTTCACATCGTTATCCGTGAAGCGGATGTTGATGAACTCATTGCTCTTGAAGCTGCGCTCCACGTTGCGGATGTATTCCTGCTTGCTGAGACGCGTGTGCTTCACCATCTCGTTGTCGAGATACTTCTCGTTCTCTGCATTGCGCTGGGCCTTGCGGATGACGTGACCCACGATGATGATGGCATCGTCGTCGAAGATGCTCTTGATATAGTCGGCACGCTTCAGGGCAAAGGCAGTCTTGTAGTTCTCGAGGAAGGTGGCTATCACCATGCGGATGCTGTCGTTCCAGCCCCGGGCCTCACGGTTGAAGATGTCATCACGTGCTGCCTTGTCGAGTCCGAAAGCTATCGACTCAATCTTGCCACCCTCGTTGAAGGTGAAGGTGACATCTTCTACGAACGAGCGACGGTTGTTCTTAAAGGCGAACTTCATGGGCACGCTGCGGCAGATGATACGGTTGGCCAGGCGGTAGAAGTGGAGCTTGGGATTGCCGAGGATGGTGGCGGTGCCGTAGTTGATAAGGCGGGTGAACATGTCGTAACCCTCGTCGGTGAAGGCGGTCTTCACCTGATCATACTTACGGCTCTTGATGGCGTTGATGATCTGATTGACAGTCTTGGCATAGAAGTCGGGCTTCTCGGCAACGGTGGCGTGGGTGGCCTCGCTCATGGTGGTCACGGCCTCCTGGAACTGCATCATCGCTACCTTCATCTCCTTCTTCGAGCCACCGTTGACAACGACCGTTGCCTTGGGGAACGGCGTTGGATTGAACACGTCCATCACCATCTCCAGCTCACGATCCTGTCGCATCTGTCCCGTGAACTCGTATTCATATTTCAATTGTAGCTTGTCTGTCGGTGTGGCGGGGTTGAGCTCTATCTGGGAGATACCGTCCTTGGCAGAATTGACGAAGCTGTAGTTCTGGCCATCCATGAAACGGAAGTCGAGGCTGGTGACGGGCTTGCCCTTGTAGGTGATGAACAGGTCGACCACATTGCCGTCAATCTTGGCGATTTCGGTCTTGATGTTGCCCAGCAGCTGATTGATCTGCTCGGGGATCCACACCGTCAGCGTGTGCTTCACGCCATCCTGATCGAGCTTCACCTTGTTAGGATGCTGCAGGCTCTTCAGCAGACAGAAGCCCCAGTAGTAGTTGCGCAGGGCATCGTCGATACGGCCTTCGCGCTCGGCATTCTGGGCGGTATAGACATAGCTGAGGATACGGTCCTCGCGCTCCTCGAAGATCTTCTCGAGCTCGCCTTTTTCCATGTAGCGGAAGACGTAGGCATTGGGCTCGTGAGTGACGAAGATGCTCTTGGTGTTCGTCAGACTGCCCGTGGCATAGGTCTTGATGACGGCCTCCATCGCCGACTTGGAGTCAATGTTCTTACCGTCATTGATCTGCTGCATGTCGAGACTGGTCTCGCTCTGCACGGTGACGGAAATCTTACTGATCAGATCGTTGAGGGCCGACTGCGTGGCTTTCGCATCGGTATCGCCTCGACCTTCGCCCCATATATAGTCGTCATTGGCCTTGATGCGGGCGATTTCATCCAAAGGCTTCTGTGCCGCCGCCCATACGGACAGCAGCAACAGAGCCGTTATGCCTAAATAGCGTTTCATTACTTTATTACGATTTTCTTACCATTCTGGATATAGACACCCTTCTGGGTGGGCTTGCTGCTGAGCTTGCGACCATCGAGTGAGTACCAGTCGCCTGTGCCGTTGGCAGCGGGCTGGATGATCTCCATGATGGCGGTGGTATCATCGCCGCCGCCGATGCTGGTCAGCGGGATGAATTGGATATCATCCGTTCCACGGGCCTGATTCGAGTGGCGGACATAGCACTGGAAGGGGCGCACACTGCGGTAGTTGCTGATGAACACACTGCCCTCTGGATAACTGCCTTGGGCTTCACCCACGTTCAGCGTGAAGATGTCGGAGCCGGCAGCCTGATTCTGGAAAGCAGGCGTCAGTATCACGTTGGCACCAAACATCTCAAGAGGATGAGTCTCGGGAACAGTCACGTTCGATGAGGAGAAGGTGACGTTACCTACCTGGTTGTAGACCGATGGATAGACGCTGTTGTTCGGCATACAGATGAGGAAGGGCACGTTGGCCTCCAGCACGGTAGCACGGGCAAGACCATCACTTCCAAGTTGCCTCAGCCAGAAGGGATAGCCGTTGTTGATGCCGAACGGTTCGAGGACACCATGACTCTCATGCGTGATGCTCTGCACGGTGAAGGGCAGGGCGATCGTCTCCCAACCGCGGCTTACACCAATCTCCGTAGTCTGCGAGAAGTTACGGGTGTAGCTGATGCTCTGGGCCATGAACGGCTCCGGGCAGAAGAAATTGTTATTGCCCGAGGCATCTGATAGCGTAATGTTGGCAGCTGTTCCATTGACGATGACGTTACGAACACCAGCAGGAGCTTTCGAGGCGTCATTGACGTAGACGAGCAGGTTCGGATTAGTGATACCCTGCATCTGCTCTGCCGTCAGCGCACCTGTGCCTTCCCAAACAATGGCGGCAATGGTCTTTAGGGCCTCTTCACGTCCTACCTCCGCAAAGGCATCATCCAGCGTTGCATCGCCATAAACCCAAGCGGTCAAACCGTCGAAGTAAGCTTCGCTCTCACTAGGCTCAGCATTGATATAGGTGAGATAGCCAGGATTCGAAGCACCTCCATCGACGTGGGCATAGGTGTAATCAACGTGATTCTCATCGTATGTCGTACCTGCACCACCAACAAGGGCAATGCACTCTCTGAACATACTACCTTCAGCTTCATCAAAATCTTCAAGCGTAACCTTTTCCGTACTCCATCCCTCTCCAACATAAATTGTAGTCAATGACAAGTCTTCATGAAACATTCCTTCCATGTTTATAACATTTGCTGTATTGAAACTACTTAAATCAAGAGTTTTCAAAGAGGTACAATGCGCAAACATATAACCCATGTCTGATACATTTGCTGTATTGAAACTGCTTAAATCAAGAGACACCATACTAGAACACCTATTAAACATGTCGTCCATTTTTGTCACATTTTCCGTATTGAAATTACTCAAATCAAGATTTGTCAAACTAGAACAATATTCAAACATTTGTTCCATGTCTGTTGCCTTGGAGGTGTTGAATCCACTTAAATCCAGGCTTGTCAAACTCGAACATCCTTTAAACATATTTGCAAAAGACGTCACATTCGACGTGTTCAAGTTGTCCAAACCTATTATAGTTGTCAGATTTGAGAAGCCATGAAACCAACTTATTGTACTGGTTATAGTCGTACAGTTTGCAAATGACTCATCAAACACAACACGTTCTATTATTCTTCCTGCTTCTAGCCAAACTGGACCAGCCTCTCTAAGCGACTCGATACCCATACCTCCGCGTGCGGACTTTTGATCATTATAATAGAATGTCAGAACAGTATTGTTGTCACTAAGGACGACGTATGGCTCTGCCTCGCCGGAGGGCTCTGGCTGGCGATTCATCGCATCTTCGATTTCCATGCAGATCCAGCTGAGTTCCTCGATCATGTGGCGAACTTCCTCTTCTTCGGCCGTATGCTCATCATACATATTAGAGCCACGCTCGATCATCATTGCCAACTCTTCCTGCATCCATGGCTCCACATTGGGATGCCCCTGTGCTCTTGACTGTACATCTAAAGCATAGTCAAGCGTAGAGCGCAACTCCATCCAGTATTGGGCTTCTTCACCGCTACCTCCACCTTCACCAGTAAGATAACCAGGATTAGAAGAGCCCCCATCTATATGGGCATAGGAAGTACCTGTATGGCTGGAGTCGTAAGTTGTTCCTGCTCCGCCAACGAGATTTGTACAACCAAGAAATATTCCATTATCCTCACGGACGTTTGATATGTTCCATCCTTCTCCCACATTAATTGCAGTCAAGCTAGAGCAACTCTCGAACATCCCATCCATATTCGTTACATTCGAGGTGTTGAAATTGCTCAAATTGAGACTCGTTAAATTAGAACAACCCGCGAACATGGCAAACATAAGGGTGACTTTCGAGGTGTTGAAATTACTCACATCCAAACTCGTCAAACTATTACAACCTCCGAACATCGCCCACATATCAGTGACATTCGAGGTGTTGAAGTTACTCACATCCAGGCTAGTAAGTCTATTACAGCTATTAAACATGTATCTCATGTCGGTGACATTAGAAGTGTTCAGGTACTCGAGTCCTCCGATATATTCCAGATGCATAAACTCACTGAACCAGAAAGCGGTGCTGGTGATACTCGTGCAGTTAGCAAACGACTCGTCGAAGATAACCGAATAGATACCTTCTGCATAGGTGCTCCAAGGTCTGTCAGAGCCACTATCAAATGGTCCAATGTCCATACCGCCTCGTGCTGCCTTTTCGTTATCATAGCGGAACTCGATGGCGGTGTTGCCATCGATCATGACGGCATAGGGTTCCTGTGCCGATGCGAAGATCGGCAGCAGGGTGCATATTATTGATAATAGATATTTCTTCATAGCCTAATCGTTTTAGCGTGTAAGACTTGGATCAATGTTATGCGGCTCCTCGGGGATGATGACCTCCTCGGCGGGTTCCTGACTGAGGTTGACATCCACCTGCTGGATGGTCTTGGCACCAGAGGTGACGATGAAATAAGCCTGACGCTCATCGCGAACAGAGGGATTGTCACCGTAGGTAACGGTGAACTCACCGTCTCCAAGACCCATCATCGGATTTATATTGATCCACGTTGCCGAAGAGGGCACATGGACAAACCACGCAGCGTTACAGCTGACATTGAAAATCTGAGAGCCACTGGTGGCAGGGAACGTCTGAGGGGCTGTAGGATTGACCATCAGGGCTATCGAGGATACACCTGGCTGGTAGATGTTGAACGGCAGCTCATTGTCGCCAGAGACAACAGAAAGATTGGCACTGCGCTCAAGTTCATTGTAAGCCTGCTTCACATTGATGGACACCTCTGTGGTGCCGGAACCACCTGAAGTCGTTCCAATCTCTAACCAATCAATGCCATCAGAACCTTTGATTTCCCAGTTGCTATTGCTGGAAACGACGAGGTTAGCCGCACCACCGGTATCACCGAAGGTGAAATAATCGTTGTTGATACTCAAGGCCGCATCGCTCTTCGACTGGCGCACCTTTACCACCTGCTGCAGACCTCCCTTGGTAGCAAGGACGATGGTGGCCATGCGGTCTAGCGACGACTTGTTCTTCTCTGAAGTAAACACGATGGTACCATTACCCTCGCCAGAGCGAGGCGATACCGTGAGATCATCCCAAGTGGAATTATCGACAGCGGTAATCTCCCAATAGCAGTCGGCAATGACATTCACCGACGTTCCTGTCTCGGAAGCAGGGATGACGATCTCCTTGTCGGGTATCATCACCAATTCCAAAGCAGGCTTGGCATCTGTCGTCTCGTCGGACTTGCAGCCCGCCAGGCATGCGATAAGCGTCATGCCCAGTAATATGCTGTATAGATTCTTTGTCTTCATATCGTTCTCTGTTTAGTTAGGAGACTGCGTGATAACCACGTCACCTCGCTGAGGTCGCTGTGTGCCAGCCGAAACCGTCAATACTGTAAGACGTTCCTGAATAGAAGTGTTGGCATCGCAGGTGACGGTGATCTCGCCATTGCCGACGCCCGATGTCGGAGAGATATGTATCCACTCTGCGGATGCAGGAACAGCCGCAATCCAGGCACCGTCGCTAGTAACGGTGACGGTCTGTGTGCCGCCGGCAGCCGCCACTGGCATCGCGTAGGTGTTGAGTGCCAGTGAGATTTGCGGTTTACCGCTTTGGGTGACTATCACATCGAATATGTTGTCGCCTAGACTGCCTGCCGATACCGTGAGCAGAGCTACGCGCTCGGCATCGTCGAAGATTTCCTTTACCTTGATGGGAATCTCGAATTCACCTGCACCGCCTGAGGTCTGCCCTATTTCCAACCAATCAATGCCAGTCATACCGAGAATCTCCCAATTGGTGTTACATTTTACGGTGAGGGTCTGTGTGCCCTCCTTGTCGTCGTAGTTGAATTCCTGACTACTGATGATCAGACCGGCACCACTCTTCGTCTGATGAACGGTAACCTTCTGCTTCAGGCCTCCATTTGTCTGGATGATGAAGGTGGCGATGCGATCTTCTGACGTGTGGTTGGCTTCGGAGCTGATTACCAAAACGCTGTTTCCTTTGCCGTTTTTGGGCGATACCGAGAAGTCGTCCCATCCGCTCTTCTCCACGCTGGTTACTTCCCAGGCGCAGTCGGCGGTGAGCTTCACGCTCCAGCTGGTTTCTGTGGCAGCAAATGCCACCTCACGCTCCACGTTCAGCATCTCTTCTTCGGCCTTGCTTTCCTCATTGTCGGAAGTGCAGGCGTACAGGCATGCCAGTAGGGGGAGGGATGACAATACTGCTAGGATATGTTTTCTGTTCATACCGTTTGTCTCTTTATATTATAAATAAGGTGTCGATCAGAAGTTGAGGATAGCGCCAAGGCTCATCATGAAGCCACCGGCTGAGATATCACTGTTGTCCTCAATCTTCTTGAAGTTATCATCCTTGCTTGCGCCGATGGAGAAGGCGGGGTTGGCAAACAGGTAGAGTCGTTGTATCGGAGCCCACAGGAGCTTGGCACCGAGTGAGATACAGCTTGCAGAAGCACCGTCGCCATAGAGGTTCGTGCCGTCCTTAACCGAACCTGAGAGTCTCTCAGCCTCATAGCCTATCTGCGGGGTGATGCCCAGACGCTCGGTGAGTACAATCTGATAACCGAGTTTCACGGCAAAGGTAGAGCGCTTGTAGGCGATACTGCTCAGGTAGCTGTCGTTACCGTCGGTGCTGTACCATCTCACGTCGTCGCTCTCGGTAAGTCCGAACGTATAGCTTGCCTGCAGGTCGATGTTCTTAAAGGTAATACCTGCGAGGGCCGTGATACCGCCGAGTGAACGCAGAGTATAGCCGGCGCCGAAGTAGAAGGCATTGGGCTTGATGTATTTCACACGGGCCAGCGTCACAGTATCTGTCGTCGTCTGGTTGTGTGTAATGGTGAACTCACGATCGGTACCCACATAGCCCTTATGGCTGAAGGCCAACTGATAGGTACCTACGGGCAATGTCTGCAACTCTGCCACGTCGATGGGAGTCGTACCATTGAGGATAGCCTTTGCACTACGAGGACGGGTGTAGATGTTCAGACGTCCTGTGTGGGGTGCCGGCGGTGCTGCCGTAATGGTGTTCTGGCGCTGTGGCTGCACGGTGAAGGTAGTCCTCACGGGGTCACAGTCGTTCTTGCGAGTCTCAATGGTATAAGTACCTTCACGGAGCTGGGTGCTCCAGGTACTGGTACCTACCTGACGGTCGTTGAACCAGATGTCGGCATTGTTCTCTACATTCACGGTCACCTCACCGAAGTGGCGGCTCATATCCTGCATGGCGATGTTCACCATCTTGGTCTCCTTGCTGTCGTTGAAGGATACGACGATGGTGTCCTGACCCTCGTAGATGCCATTCTGGGTAACGACGGCATGACGGCCGTAGTTCATATAGCGGTTATAGATTGGCGACTGTCCTACATACTCACCGTCGATGGTGACGTCGGACTTTGCCTGCGAGGTGGTGATGGTCACATAACGACCGATACCGATGTCGAGCAACATCTCGTAGGTACGTCCGCCCTGCACTGATACAGGATAATAGTAGTCGCGCAGCACACCGAACACCTGGTGGGTAACGGTAAGCTTCTGGGCACGTGGCGGTACATAAAGCCAGATTTCGCCCGGTTTCTCCTCAGTACCAACGATACCAAGCGATCCACCGTTAAACTGGAATCCCTTCTCGGGGGTTACAATCTTAATCAGGGCAGCCTTGTCGCCATTCTGATCAAACTTCTGTGTTCCATGAGTGTTAGCCGTCAGATCGGTTTCCAACAGTTTGAAACTCATTACGCTAATGCCGTCTGCCACTGCCGGCAGTACAGTCATGACAAGGAATGTGAGAATGAGTAGCAGTAATTTTCTCATCTTCGTCTAGGTTTTGTGCCTCCTCTCTCCCAAATTCGGCGGATTAATAGTAATCGCATGATTCAACGCGAAAGACGTGGGAGTTATATGTTAACGTCTTTTTTTCAAAGTACCCTGACCCCCTTCGCCCCAGGAGAACGATAGGGTGTCGAGTGCAAAGATAAGTATAAAAAAGCAAATTTGCAAGATTTTTCCCTATTTTTATTACATTTTTCCGCTAATTTGCTTGTTTTTCCTATTTTATTCCGTATCTTTGCAAAAACAATAATCAAAGACTATGCTTTCACGCGAAGAAATCTACAAGCTCATTGAGCCCAGTCACAAAGATACTTTGGCATCACGTGCCTATAATGTCGTGATGCTTGTAGCCATTATCATCGGCATTGTGCCCCTGATGTTCAGGACGTATTATAAGCTGTTCTGGTGGTTTGACCTGATCTCGAGTCTGCTTTTCATCGTCGACTATATCCTGAGATGGTACACGGCAGACTACATCTCGGGCAGAAAGAAACCCATGGCCTTCATCATCCACCCCTTTACGCCGATGGCCATCATCGATCTGCTCTCCATCCTTCCCATATTCCATCTGCTTGTACCCTCGTTCAAACTTTTCCGTGTGCCGAGGTTACTGAAAATCCTGCGTGTCTTCAAGATCATCAGGTATTTCGAGCCGCTGGAGATTATCTTGTCTGTCATCCGCAAGCAGCGCCAAATTCTGCTGACGGTCCTGTCGCTGGCCATCTTCTATATCTTCGTCACGGCCCTAATCATGTTCCATGCCGAAGAGGATATCAATCCCGCAACAGGCAAATACCTGTTTGATACCTATTTTGATGCCTTCTATTGGGCCGCCTGTACGCTGACGACTGTGGGCTACGGCGACCTGTATCCTATCTCTACCTTAGGCCGGGCCATCAGCATCGTGTCGTCGATGGTGGGTATCGCCATCATAGCCCTGCCGTCAGGTATTGTGACAGCAGGCTATATGGACGAATTGAGAAGCAGGAAGGAGGCTAAGGAGAAACGACAGAATCCTGAACTTTCTGAGAACTGACCTCCGAAACCAGTTTTCACTTCACCAGTCTCACTTCATAGATCTCGCCAATCTGCTTCTTGGGCTTTGCCACGAACTTCACGCGCACCTGCTTCTTGCCCTTCAGAGCTTCGGCAGGCACAGGGTAGGTCTCATACTTAAACTCTGAGATGCGGTACTTGCCCGTATTGTTCACTTCCTTCACCAGCACATCGTCGACGAAGATGTCGAACTCATGGCTCTTCCACTCGCCTACACCCCAGTATTTCAGGCGCAGGCTCAGGTTTGTCTCTCCGCCCGTCTGCATCAGATAGCTGAAGTAATGTCCGTCGCTGGCATCACGATAGAACACGTCGTTGGAGTTGCCTACCGATGAATCGTCGGTCTCCATGAAGTGGTCACTCTCGGGCTGCTGCTCACCAGGCTGCACTTTGTCTACCGTGCGGTCTTCGAGTGCCTGGCGCTCCTGCTCCTGCTTGGCCAGATTGTCGAGATAGCCCTTGTAGTTATCCTCTGAAAGTGCCAGCCAGTACATCATATAGCGGGAATCGTGGAGTTCGAAGAAGGGTATCAGTTCGTTGCGGATCTCATTGACCATCTTGGTAGAGAGTGTAAAGTGGAGTGGCTTGCCAGCAATGGGTGACAATTGATTGGCGATGTCGGCAACCTGGTTATTAATCAGGATCGGTGCCTGATCGACGGGCAGTTTTTTACCCACTGCCAATTGTCCGAAGCGGCTGTCGTCGGCTATCAGCATTGCCAGATCCTCCGTTCCCGTCTTCATAGCCAGCATGATTGGACCATGCATCAGCGCAATATACTGCGGCAGATTGGGAATATACTTCACGCTGTTGTGCATAGGGAACGTCATCTCTACGACATCGCCCTTCTTCCACTGACGGTCGATGGCGACATACGATGAGGGACCCGTAACGATGCTCACAGGCGCACCATTCACCTTCACATCAAACTGCCCGGGCTTCACCCATCCAGGGTAGCGCACCATCAAGGCGAACCTGCCCTTACCCTCAGCAATGGTCAGCTTGCTCGTCTCACTATAGGGGAACTGTGTCTCCTGACGAAGCACCACGCCTTTTGCCTTCCAGTTCAGTTCCGAGGCCACGAAGAGGTTCACGAATAAGGCATCCCCTTTATGGGTATACACAAATTGTCCGTACTTGCCGTGGTTCTCCATACCTGTTCCCACACAGCACCACATGGCCTCATTGGGAGCCGAGTAGTTACGGTAATGACGTGGACGGGCAGAAGTGAAGTACACATAGCCACCATGCTGCGGATGCTGGCTGGAGAGGATATGGTTAAAGGTAGCCAACTCGTAGAAATCGGCATAGCGTGCCTCGGGATTCCTACGGTGCAGTTCCTCGGAGAGTTTCAGCATGTTGTTGGTATTACAGGTCTCAGGGCCGTCGATATCCTCCACGAAGTCCTTGCAGGCCTCCTTGCTGGGGAAGTGCTCACGTCGGCTGTTACCACCGAATGCCAGTGTACGCTCACCAGTCACGATATCCCAGAAATAGGCACTGGCATCATGATAGAGCTCATCGCCCGAGAGTTCTGAGATACGCTCGAAGCCCACCACCTTGGGCACCTGGGTATTGGCGTGCATATTGTCGAGACAATCCTGCCGCTGCGAGAGAGGCAACAGCAGTCTGCGATGAGAGAACCGCTTCGCCACGTCAAGGTATTTCTTGTCGTTGGTGATGGCGTATGCATCTGCCAGCACCTCGTTCATACCGCCGTGTTCCGTATGTAGGATGCGCTCCATCTGATCATCCGAAAGTCCTGCCGTCAGATCGATGGCCCAGTCACAGAAACCGAGGAAGAGCTGTTTGGCCTCTTCGTTACCGCAATAGACCCAAGCATCACGAAGACCGGCATACATCTTATGGATATTATAAAAAGGTACCCACGCGCTATAGTAAGCCCCGAAGTCGCCCTTTTTAAAGGTAGACCATATACGGTCGCTCCCTGGCACACCGCCTACATAACCCTTGCCCCACTCAGGATGGTTCTTCGCGTTGGCTTCGGCACAGGCCTTCAGTTCGCTGATGAAATAGTCCATCCGCTTTTGGCACTCTGCATCGCCTGTGGCAGCATTGATGGCCATCGCCGTCAGATAGTGACCACCAACATGACCGTCAAGACCATCCCAGTTAGGATAAGACTTCCCTTTTGGGGTAAGCCCTGCCTCCTTGAGGTAGGGTGCCAACAGTCGGTCGCAGTCATACTGCAGCAGTGTCTTGATATTCAGGTCGCGGGCCTTCTTCAGCGGACCGTCGAGCAGCGTCACGTCACCAAGTGGAAATTCGTCGGCATAGAGTCTGTCCTGTGCTGTTACTGTCCCCGCAGTGAGCGCCAGTGCCATAAGGGAAATTACACGTTTCATCATTTTCGGTTATTGTTTTAACGGTTTATTGTCGTTAAGCATATAAAAATGCACATTGGGGCCTAGCCCCAATGTAGCATTTTGGAATTAGATGTTGGGCTCGTCCCAGATTTTTGTCTGGGTGCAGGCCGTAGGCACGGTCTGATTGCCAATCTTCAGGATGAAATCGCCTTCTTCGAGTGTCCATTTGCCGTCAGCACCTACGAAGGCGAGTTTGCTGGCAGGCAACTGGAAGGTGACAGTCTTCACCTCACCAGGCTCCAAAGAGATCTTCGTGAAGTCGCGCAGACGACGGTTGTCAGGCACGACACTGGCAATGAGGTCTGACGAATAGAGCAGCACAGCTTCTTTACCGGCCTTGGCACCAGTGTTCTTCACGTCGACGGTGACGGTGAGTACATCGTCAGCCGTGAACTGCGACTTGTCTACCTTCAGGTTCGAATACTCGAAGGTGGTGTAGCTGAGTCCGAAACCGAAGGGCCACTGCAGACTCACCTTGGCATCGTAGTTATAAGCGCCTGCCATAGTGCCCACTTCCTCAGATACCTTATAGTCGTAGGTATTGAGCGAGTTGATCTCACGCGGATAGGTATAAGGCATCTTAGCCGAGAAGTTGGCATCGCCTGCAAGAAGGTTGGCGAGGGCATCGCCACCATAGTTACCGGGAATCAGGATATCGACGACGGCCTTTGCCAGCGGCTCAATGTCGGCAATCAGACGTGGACGACCTTCGTTGAGCACGAGGATAATGGGCTTGCCCGTCTTGGCGAGGGCCTTCACGAGGTTACGCTGGTTCTCGGAAAGCCAGAGGTCAGAGAGGTTACCTGGTGTCTCGGTATAAGAGTTCTCACCGATGGCGGCGATGATGACATCGGCCTTGGCTGCAGCGGCTACGGCCTTGTCTATCTCAGGCTCGTTCTCATCGTAATAGGCACCATTCTCGTTATAGGTCACGCCCTGCTCGAGGATGATATTCTCTTTACCATATTTATTACAGAGGGCCTCGTAGATGGTATTGTATTTCTCAGAGAGGTCTTCGGCCTTAGAGCCCTGCCAGGTGTAGCTCCAGCCACCGTGCAGACAGCGCATCTGGTTGGCATTAGGTCCCGTGAGGAGGATTTTCTTACATTGACCATTGACCATTGACGATTGACCATTAAGGGGGAGGATGTTGTCCTCGTTCTTCAGTAGCACCTCAGATTCCTCGGCAGCCTTGAGAGAAGCCTGAGCAAACTCTTCGCAACCGAACTTCTCGAAGCCCTTGCCACCTGTATTCGGCTCGTCGAAGAGTCCGAGGCGATACTTGGCACGGAGGATGCGGCGCACGGCATCATCGATGCGCTCCTGCTTCACCTTACCCTCAAGAACGAGCTCTTTGAGCAGGATACAGAAATCGACGCTATAAGGATCCATCGACATATCGATACCGGCATTGATGGCGATACGGATAGCGTCTTTCTTATCCTTGGCAACCTTCTCGCGCGAGAAAAGGTTGTTGATATCAGCCCAGTCTGTAACGAGGAAACCATCCCACTGGAGATCTTCCTTGAGCCACTTCGTGAGATACTCGTAGCTGGCATGTACGGGCACACCGTTTACAGAGGCAGAGTTGACCATCATGGTGAGGGTTCCTGCGAGGGCAGCGGCCTTGAAAGGCTCGAAGTATTTCTCGCGGATAATCTGCGGGTTGAGATAGGCAGGAGTACGATCCTTACCAGTCCAAGGGGCACCATATGCGAAATAGTGTTTGGTACTGGTACCTACATGGAAACGGTCAATGTGGTTATTGTCCTCGCCCTGATAGCCTTTGATCTCTGCCACCACCATCTTTGCATTGAGGATGGCATCCTCGCCAAAGCTCTCATAGACGCGGGGCCAACGGGGATCGCGACTCAGGTCTACGACGGGGTTATACACCCACGGACAGTTGGCTGCACGACTCTCGTATGCCGTAATCTCTGCGCCACGGAAGGCCAGATCGGTATTGAAGGAAGCACCAAGGTTGATGGGCTGCGGGAAGAGGGTGCCGCCCTGAGTGTAGGTGACACCGTGGTTGTGGTCGAGACCATAGATATCGGGGATGCCCAGATATTTCATCGATTTTTCCTGAATCAGACGTATCCACTTCTGCCATTCATCTACCTTTGGGGCACGGGTGCCAGGGGCATTCAGGATAGAACCTACCTTCCACTTTGAGATCAGCGTGTCGAGCATCACCTCGTTGAGTTTCCACACACGCTTCGTATCGCCCTGATAGATGTCCACGGGAAAACCGCCGAGCAAGTCGATGATCTCCTGATCGGTCTTTTTCAGCATGTTCTCCACCTCTTCGGCAGAACGACCGTACTGCTGCAGTACCGAGCGCACCTTCTCACGATCCACCTTTGCATTCTCAATGGTCATCTTTCCGATGATGTCGAGATTCAGTTCGAGCATCTGCCCGATCTTCTCGTCAAGCGTCATCTTGGCGAGAGTCTTTTCAACTTTTGCCTCCAGCGCGGCATCGCGAGGGATGGCAGGTTTCTGTGCCTGGGCAGCTGTCGCTACACACACAGACATGAGGAACAATAATTTCTGCTTCATTACATTGTTGTTTTTAGTCATATGCATTAACTGTCGGCAAAGTTACGAAATAAATCTGAAATTCAGCTACCTTACTGCTTGATTTTCAAAAATAAACAGTAAAGTTGTGCGGATTTTCATAAAAAAGAAGAATGATGAAGTCAGTTTGAGAATCAGCAACTTACGAATGAGGGATGAAAAAGCCGTTTTTGACGGATTTGCGGAAATTGGAAGAATGTAGAAGGCGAATGGTTGCCAAATCATAACCCAGAAACAAGGCTTATTTTTAACACATCCCGTTTTCATTTCAACAGAACTGCACGATTTACGATTATCAGATATGCTCTCTTTGCAATAATTTTGCAAACAAAAAAATTAGGTAAAATGAGAGCAACTTTCAAGACGCTGTTCTACGTGAACAGAAGCAAGGAGGCACGGGAAATCAACTTTGCACTGGATGACATCAAGGCACAGATCATCAAGCACTACCAGCGCCTTTCAGACCGTGAAGCGTATGTGACAGCAGAGATGGTGCGAAACGCATTCCAGGGTATCGGCAACGAGTATGAAACGCTCTTGGGAGCCTTCGACAAGGACAATCTTACCTTCTGCCGTGACGTGTTTGTCTTCGCCTCCATGACGGCACTGTCATTCGTTGACATCAAGGGACTGACCACCGACCAAGATTGGCGATGTTAACGGAGAAAAGTGACAACTCAAGACGGTTATCAAGGAATGCGGCATCGAGAAGCCGATCTCCTGGTACTGCGCAAGGCACGGATTCGCGGCAATGGCTTTGACGAACGGGATGCCGATAGAGAGCGTGAGCCGCATTCTCGGCCACATGAACATCACCACGACCCAGATTTACGCCAAGATTACGACGGAGAAACTGAATACCGACCTGACAGCCCTTGGCAATTCTTACACATTGTCGCTCGTAAAATCGCTCGTAATTTTCACTCTTTTACGAGCGACCATACAGATCTGTTACCTGCGGTTTCGTTAACAATCTTACCGTCTTCTCGTATCTTACGCA
>OCTX012265138.1_pt1 | contig 15687 bp, 12 predicted proteins | sample 1539691 | NCBI WGS metagenome assembly OCTX01 (sample SAMN02144231, study PRJEB22623) | gut metagenome | biome: sheep rumen | host: Ovis aries | place: New Zealand | reverse complement strand
ATAAGAGCTGCTATAGATGAGGCTCTTAAGTGTAAAGAGACAGGTGAAGAAAAGACTATTGTATTTGGTCTTACAGGAACAGGATACTTCGATATGGTTGCTTATGAGAAGTATAATGATGGAAATATGACAGATTATATACCTTCAGATGAAGATATTGCTGCATCAATTGCAAAGCTTCCAAAGGTTGAAGGATAGAGATAATTTAATGACACCTGAGGGGAAACCTTCAGGTGTTATTTATAAATCACTGAGGCATTAGATGAATATAAGAAGGGAGACTTAAAAATGAGATATCCTGAACCTCTTAAAAAGGGAGGAACTATAGGCTTCATAGCTCCATCATTTGGATGTGCTATAGAACCGTATAAAACCAGATTTGAAAATGCTATCAGACTATTTGAACAAATGGGATATAAGATCTGGTTGGGACCGAACTGCTATAGTGATTCGGGAATAGGCATAAGTAATAAGCCTTCTTTATGTGGAGCTGAACTGAATGCTGCAATGACTGATTCCGGAGCTGATTCAGATGTGATAATTACCTGTGGCGGCGGAGAACTGATGTGCGAGGTAGTACCTTTTATAGACTTTGATGCCATTAAGAAGAGCCGTCCTAAATGGTATATGGGATATTCTGATAATACGAATTATGTATTTCTTTCGGCTGTTCTTGCGGATACAGCAGCTATATATGGTCCGTGTGCTCCTGCATTTGGAAGAGAGCCATGGCATAAATCCGTGGAAGATGCATTTAAACTTCTTTCAGGAGAAATTGATACTGTTACAGGCTATGATATGTGGGAGAAGGAAGAGTATGATGAAGACTCCGATGACTTCAGTGAAAAGAGTCAGGCGGAAACAGATCCGCTTACACCGTATCAGGTAAATGAGAGAACAGTTAATCAGTACTATCTTCCTGAAAATAATAATGGCACAGTATCAGGAGATGATTTTAAGGAGAGAATCGAGATTAAAGGCAGACTTTTGGGAGGATGTCTGGATCTGCTTTCACTTCTGGTAGGAACAAAGTATGACAGAGTAAATGAATTTCTTGAGAAGTATAGAGATGATGGTATCATCTGGTTTATAGAATCCTGTGACCTGGATATGCTGTCTATGAGAAGAGCGCTCTGGCAGATGAGAGAAGCCGGGTGGTTCAGATATGTGAAGGGATTTATGTTCGGAAGACCTTTACATTTCGGAGAAGAAGCACTTGGAGTAAATCAGTATAGTGCCGTAACAGATATACTTAAAGAGCTTAATGTTCCGATTGTTATGGACCTTGATATAGGACATCTGCCTCCTATGATGCCGATTATATGTGGGACTCTTGCAGATGTCAGTTTCACTGGAAATATGACTCAGATCAGATATGATTTTGAGGATAAGAATAATTCATCAGAAGATAAAATAGACAACAAGTCAGATGATATCAAAGTGTTTGACAGGGAGAAGGATAGTGTTCTTGCAGATTTTCTTGAACATAACAGAAAATCCGAAGCTGTGTGCTATGTAGATGGAAGCTTTGATAAAGCATCAGGCAGATATGCATGTGGTGTAATACTTCTTCATAATGGACAACTGATAGAGATATCGAAGAGTTTTCAGGATGAAGAATTGAAAACGATGTGGAATGTTGCCGGAGAGATAGAAGGTTCCATGCATGCCATAAAGTACTGCGTGGATCATGGTATAAAAAGTCTTGATATGTACTATGACTATGAGGGAATAGAGAAATGGGCTGTAGGACTCTGGAAGACTAATAAAGAGGGAACAAAGGCTTATAAGAGATTCTACGATGAAGCTGCTAAAGAACTAACGGTACATTTTCATAAGGTAAAAGGACATTCGGGTAATATGGGAAATGATAAAGCGGATGAACTTGCCAGAGCAGCGCTTGGAATATAATAGATATGTAAAGTTTTTTCATGACAGGATGAAAGGATGAGATATGTATATACATGGATTGCAGAAAATGACATTACTTGATTTTCCGGGAAAAGTGGCGTGTACTGTTTTTCTTGGAGGATGTGATATGAGATGTCCCTTCTGTCATAACTGGGAGCTTGTAGATATGTCGGCTCAGGCAGTGATGGATGATACTGAACTGATATCTTTTCTTGAAGGAAGAGTAGGGCTTCTGGATGGAGTTGCCTTTACGGGCGGAGAGCCTCTTATGAGAAAAGATCTTGCTGAAGTGATGAAGAAAATCAGGGATATGGGATTTCTGATAAAGCTGGATACAAATGGAAATCATCCTGATGAGCTTAAGAAGATTCTGGAAGAAGGACTTGTGGATTATGTGGCAATGGATGTTAAGAATTCACCGGAGAGATATGGTGAAACCATAGGACTTCCGGGATTTGATATTTCCAGAATAAGAGAAAGTATAGAGTACCTGATTAGTAATGGTAAAAGTCAGGATGATGCTGCAGGGTTTGACTACGAATTCAGAACTACAGTTGTCAAGCAGTTTCATAATGAGGATTCATTTAAAGGTATAGCACAACTGATTAAGGGAGCGGGCAGATATTATCTTCAGGAATTCGTTGACCGTGAGACAGTTCCTTATGCCGGACTTGAAGGATGTACAAAGGAAGAAATGAACAGATTTCTGGATATAGTTGCCCCATATGTAAAAAATGCCGAAATCAGAGGCGTTTAATCAAGTAAAATGATAGAGGGTTTTATAAAAAATGTACAATATCTAGTATTTGCGAAAAAAATCGAATACTAGATATTGACATTTTTTTTATTTGTGATACTATCTTACTTACGAGCCTTTGTAATAAAGGATAATTAATTGAGTAAATTTATATAAATAAAAAGGGGAGGAACCATTAATGTATCGAGTATTAAAACGTGATGGGGTTAATGTTGATTTTGATGTATCAAAGATAAGTTCGGCTATTGAGAAGGCATTTATCGCATGTGAGAGGCAGTATCATCCAAGTGTAATAGATATGCTTGCCCTTCGCGTTACCAGTGACTTTGAAGAGAAAATAAAGAATGATGTAATTTCAGTTGAGGATATTCAGGATAGTGCAGAGAAAATCCTGTCAGAAGCAGGCTACACAGATGTAGCAAAGGCATACATCCTTTATCGTAAGCAGCGTGAGAAGGTGCGTAATGTCAAGAGCGCTATGCTCAACTATAAGGATATAGTTGATAATTATCTTCAGATAAATGATTGGCGTGTTAAGGAAAACTCAACAGTAACATATAGTGTTGGTGGTCTTATTCTGTCTAATTCCGGAGCTATAACAGCAAATTACTGGTTAAGTGAGATATACGATCAGGATATAGCAGACGCTCACAGAAGTGCAGCTATACATATTCATGACCTGAGTATGCTTACAGGTTATTGCGCAGGATGGTCACTTAAGCAGCTTATTCAGGAAGGGCTTGGTGGAGTTCCTGGAAAGATTACTTCAGCACCTGCAGGACATCTGTCAACTCTTTGCAATCAGATGGTTAATTTCCTTGGCATAATGCAGAATGAATGGGCTGGAGCTCAGGCATTTTCTTCATTTGATACATATCTTGCTCCTTTTGTAAAAGTAGATAAACTGACACAGAAAGAAGTTAAACAGTGCATTCAGTCATTTATCTTTGGTGTTAATACACCATCAAGATGGGGAACACAGTCACCTTTCACAAATATTACTCTGGACTGGGTAGTTCCTAATGATATGAAAGAAGAAAACTGCTGGGTAGGTGGAAAGCAGGTAGACTTTACTTATGGCGAGTGCCAGAAGGAAATGGATATGGTAAATAAGGCATTCATCGAGATAATGATCGAAGGTGATGCTAACGGTCGTGGATTCCAGTATCCGATTCCTACATATTCAATTACAAAAGACTTTAACTGGGATGATACAGAGAATAATAAGCTGCTCTTCGAGATGACAGCTAAGTATGGTACTCCTTATTTCTCAAACTATATTAATTCAGATATGGAACCAAGTGATGTTCGTAGTATGTGCTGCAGACTGAGACTTGACCTTAGAGAACTTCGTAAGAAGTCTGGTGGTTTCTTCGGTAGTGGAGAATCAACAGGTTCAGTAGGTGTTGTTACAATCAACCTTCCTCGTATAGCATATCTGGCTGAAAATGAAACTGACTTCTTCACTCGTCTGGACAGACTTATGGATATATCTGCAAGATCACTTAAGACTAAGAGAACAGTTATAACAAAGCTTCTTGAGTCAGGACTTTATCCATATACAAAGAGATACCTTGGTACATTTAATAACCATTTCTCTACTATCGGTCTTATCGGTATGAACGAAGTAGGTCTTAATGCTAAATGGCTTCATAAGGATCTTACAAATAAGGAAACACAGATTTTTGCTGAAAAGGTACTTAATCATATGAGAGAGCGTCTCAGTGATTATCAGGAGGAGTATGGAGATCTCTATAACCTTGAAGCAACACCGGCTGAGTCAACAACATATCGTTTTGCTAAGCATGATAAAGAGCGTTATCCTGATATCATTACTGCAAATGAGAATGGAACACCTTATTATACAAATTCATCACATCTTCCGGTTGGATATACAGAAGATATATTTACAGCTCTTGATGTTCAGGATCAGCTTCAGACGCTTTATACATCAGGTACAGTATTCCATGCATTCCTTGGAGAAAAGCTTCCTGATTGGAAATCGGCAGCTACCCTTGTCAGAAAGATAGCTGAGAACTACAGACTTCCTTACTATACACTGTCTCCGACATATTCAGTATGTAAGAATCATGGATATATAACAGGCGAGGTATATGTATGTCCTGATTGTGGAGAGAAGACAGAGGTTTACAGCCGTATAACAGGTTATTATCGTCCTATCCAGAACTGGAATGATGGTAAGACTCAGGAGTATATGGATCGTAGAGAGTATGATATTATGCACAGTACTCTTTCTCACGAAGGACCTTTACCAACTATTAAGTATACTGTTCCGGAAGAAATTCTCAATGCTGATAATGCGAAGGAAACAGATAAGGCAAATGCACAGGCACCTAAGTCAGAGACTGGAATTGCTGCATCCGGATCAGATGTTCCTGTTATGTATGTAAAGGATCATTGTCCAAAATGTAAGGGTGCTGAGCAGAGATTTAAGCTTGCAAAGGTTCAGTATACTGAAGTTAACTGTTCAGAAAATATGGACATTGCGAGAGAACTTGGAATCCAGCAGACACCAACTATAATTGATCCTGATGGAACAAGATATGTTGGGGATAATGCAGCGGCAGAGTGGATTAAAGCTCACAACGCATAAAGCGAGGATAATAAATGTACGATATTATAATAGTAGGCGGTGGCCCGGCAGGGCTCACCGCAGCAATATACGGACTTCGAAATGGTAAGTCCGTATTTGTTATAGAAAAATCTGTTTTTGGTGGACAGATAGTGAATTCACCTAAGGTTGAAAATATTCCCGGATTTGAATCCATAAGTGGAGATGTATTTGCAGATAAGCTTCTGGATCAGGCTATGGGGCAGGGTGCAGAAGTAACTCTTGAAAATGTAACTTCAGTTGAGAAAACAGACGATAGCTTCAAAGTCAGTACTGAAGAAGGCGGAAGCTATGAGGGAAGAACTGTAATACTTGCTACAGGTACAACCCACAGAACACTGGGGCTTGAGGGTGAAGAAGAGCTTATAGGAAATGGTATAAGCTTCTGTGCGGTATGCGATGGAGATTTTTATCGTAATAAAGATGTTGTTATGATAGGCGGAGGAAACTCTGCATTGGTAGAGTCAGGTCTTCTGACCGACATAGTATCTAAACTGACTATTCTGCAGGATATGCCTTTCTTTACGGCAGATCAGAAGCTTCAGAATCAGGTTCTTACAAAGGAAAATGTTGAAGCTCATGTAAGTACAAGAATTCTTGGATATGAAACAGAAGGTGGAGTGCTTACCGGAGTTAAATATGAGGAAAGTGGAGTTCAGAAAGTGGCAAAGTGTGACGGTGTATTCTTAGCTGTCGGACTTGTTCCGGATAATGGCGCATTTGCTTCTCTAACAGAACTGGATGAAAGAGGATACTTTGTTCCTCAAAATATATGTAATACACACACACCGGGACTTTTTGTGGCGGGAGATTGCTGCAGAAAGACTCTTCGTCAGGTTGCTACAGCCTGCTCGGATGGTGCATATGCAGCAATAGGAGCATGTGATTATCTACGAGATATGAATTAAATACGAACCCATGTCATGCAGGTGACAGATATACTATTACACCTGTATCATAATACATAAAGATTAGTGACAGATTGTACATGAAAGTAAAAAACTATAGTACTGTTAATAATGAAATAAGGCTTGTAAGGTATCGTAAAAAAGGAATATTAAGGATTATATTCAGCAGACTTGGAGCAATACTACTTTTGCTTTTATTTCAGCTCGCCATTTTTTATGCGATGCTGGCAAAACTGGAGAAGCTTAATCCGTACTATACCATATTTATGGCTTTTTTCACTATCGTAATGGTATTATATCTTTTTAATTGTTCCATGGATTATTCTGCGAAGCTTACATGGCTCATAATTATCGCTCTTGCACCCGTACCGGGCTCTATTTTTCTTGCATTTACCAGAATCGAGATAGGGCATAGAGCTCTTAAGAAAATGGTCGCAGATGTTATATCGAAAACCACGGATTGCCTGTCTACAGATAAAAAACTGATAAAGGAAATAGAAAATAAGGATATATATTTCCTATCTAAATATCTGAACAAAACCGGTTGCTTTCCGGTATATGATAATACGGAAGTACAGTATTATCCATCAGGGGAAGCGTGTTTCTCCGATTTTATTGAGGAGCTTAAAAAAGCAGAAAAGTACATTTTTCTTGAGTTCTTCATAATAGAAGAGGGACACATGTGGGGGCAGATTCTAAAGGTCCTGACCGATAAGGTTAAAGAAGGTGTTGAAGTCCGTGTACTGTATGATGGTATGTGCGAGATGCAGCTTCTGCCGTATAATTATACAGACAGATTAAAAAGCTTTGGAATAAAGGCGAAGACATTTGCACCTATCCATCCATTTGTATCAACATATTATAATTATCGTGATCATAGAAAGATAGCCGTTATAGACGGTAAAGTGGCTATGAATGGCGGAATTAATCTGGCGGACGAATATATAAATAAATATAAGAGATATGGTTACTGGAAGGATGCGGCTGTTATAGTTCGCGGTGCTGCGGTAAAGTCTTATACACTGATGTTTTTGCAGATGTGGTCTGCGGATGAAAGAACACTGGAAATAGAGGATTATCTGTCAGACGGGATAAATGATGCTTCCAAAGTTAAATCATCCGGATATGTACTTCCATTTGGAGATATTCCTCTGGATAATGAGAAAGTCGGCGAGAATGTATATATGGACATTCTGAATAAGGCAGAGAAATATGTGCATATAATGACTCCATATATGATTCTTGATGATGAACTGAAGAATGCAATAAGATTTGCGGCAGGCAGAGGTGTGGATGTGAGCATTATTCTTCCGGGAATTCCTGATAAAAAGGTTGCTTATGCTCTGGCTAAGTCACACTATAAGGATCTGCTTGACGCAGGTATTAGTATATATGAGTATACACCTGGATTCGTTCATTCTAAAGTATTTGTATCCGATGATGAAAAAGCTGTTGTTGGAACTATTAACCTTGATTATAGAAGTCTTTATCATCATTTTGAATGTGCGACTTATATCGAGGAAGCAGATTGCATAAGCGATATAGAGGCGGATTTTCAGAAGACAATTCCAGAATGTCGAACAGTTTCATATGAATCTGTAAAACATGAAAAGCTTTTATATAAACTGGTAGGTGGTGTGGTGAAGACAATGGCTCCGCTTATATAAAAATAAACATGATTTCAAATAAATAACGTGATTTCAAAAAAAGTATTTGACACACCATAGGTTTAGGAGTATTATTAACTTCTGTGCGACCTATGGTGTTTTTTATCATAGATACACAGCAGTAAAACTATGGAGTCGAAATAGGTGAGATTCACCAGAGTAGACTACTCTGCCGAAGTATTTGGCAGACGAAAGGAACAGTCGTGAGGCTGTCCAGAAAAAGGAGGAACAGAAGATGAAGAGCTATATGGCTACAGCATCAACCATTGAAAGAAAATGGTACGTAGTTGATGCAGAGGGACAGACACTTGGACGTCTTGCATCAGAAATCGCTAAAGTGTTAAGAGGAAAGAATAAGCCTACTTACACACCACACATTGATACAGGTGATTATGTAATAGTAATCAACGCTGAGAAAATCAGAGTATCAGGTAACAAACTTAATGATAAGGTATATTATCATCATTCAGGATATGTTGGTGGACTTAAGTCATCAACTATGAGAGAGAAGCTTGAAAAAGACCCTACATTTGTTGTAGAACATGCTGTAAAGGGCATGCTTCCTAAGGGACCTCTTGGAAGACAGATGTACAAGAAACTTTTTGTATATGCAGGACCAGATCATAAGCATCAGGCACAGCAGCCTGAGACCTTAGAGATCAAGTACTAAGAAGGAGGAAACCTAGAATGGCAAAGTCTACAAGATATTATGGAACAGGTAGAAGAAAGAGCTCTGTTGCCCGTGTATATGTTACACCAGGAACAGGAAAGATAACAGTTAATAAGAAAGATATAGAAGAGTACTTTGGTCTTGAAACACTTAAGGTTATCGTAAGACAGCCTTTTGCAGTAACAGGTACAGAAGGAAAGTTCGATGTAACGGTTAATGTATACGGTGGTGGATTCACAGGTCAGGCTGGTGCTATAAGACACGGTATCTCAAGAGCACTTACAGAGGCAAGTGAAGACTACAGACCAATCCTTAAGAAGGCAGGATATCTTACAAGAGATCCTCGTATGAAGGAAAGAAAGAAGTACGGACTCAAGGGAGCACGTCGTGCACCTCAGTTCTCAAAGAGATAATGAGTATATCAAAAGAAGACCAGCTGATGCTGGTCTTCTTTTTGATATAACGCAAGCTCGTAGAGCTTGCGTAGTACGAAGCGTAGCTTCGTACTATATTCGCAGCGATAACAAGCCACCGGCTTGTTATCCGGGGAGCTGCTCAAACAGTTCTCAAAGAGATAAAGTATTATTGCGAATACAGAAAAACAGAAACGGCGTATGCAAGCTTGCTTGCAATACGCCGTTTCTGTTTTTCTGTATTCATAAGAATCTAAGAGAATGGTCACGCATTTTGAGCATGCGAAGCATGCTTTTCTGCGTAGCAGAAGAAATGCGTGAACGTTATCTTAGATTCGCAATAATGAAAAAAAACTTGAATATTGGATGTGTGTGTGGTAATAATAGGTGGTATTATTTTTAAAAATATTGATACATGAGGAGTGACGTATTAATGAAGACTAAAGTATTTATCGATGGAAGTGAAGGAACTACCGGATTACGTATTCATGAGAGATTCTCAAAGAGAGATGATATAGAGATTCTTACTATCAGCCCTGAACTGAGAAAAGATCCTGATGAGCGTAAGCGACTGATAAATGCTTCTGATATTACATTTCTCTGCCTTCCTGATGCAGCAGCTATAGAAGCAGTAAATATGTGTGAGAATCCTGATACGGTTATTCTTGATACATCAACTGCACATCGTACATCAGAGGGATGGGCATATGGTTTTCCTGAACTTTCTAAAGAACATAGAGATGCAGTAAAAAATGGCAAACGTATAGCTGTGCCCGGTTGTTATGCAAGCGGATTTATCGGACTGGTATACCCATTAGTAAAGGGAGGTATCCTGCCAAAGAATTATCCGATTTCTGTTTTTGCTGTATCTGGCTATAGTGGTGGTGGAAAGAAGCTTATCGCAAGATATGAGGAAGAAGGACGCAATAAGAATCTTGATTCAGCCCGTATGTATGCCTGGGGACAGACACATAAACATTTAAAGGAAATGAAGATAATAACAGGTATAGATAAGGAACCGTTATTCTGTCCTATGACTACAAATTATCATAGTGGAATGATTGTTCAGCTTCCTTTATACACTGATATGATTCAGAAAGTAAAAACACCAGAAGAGATAAGAAATTATCTGGCAGAGTATTATAAAAATGAAAAGTTTATAAAGGTATTACCTTTTGGAGCTGATGTTGAAGCAGGTGGAGAACTGTTTTCTGATGCCTGCGCTGGCTGGGATGGAATGGAAATTATTGTAACAGGTAATGAAGACCGCGTAATAGTAAGCAGCCGTTTTGATAATCTGGGCAAAGGTGCATCAGGTGCCGCAATGCAGTGTATGAATATAGTTCTTGGCTGTGATGAAGCAAAAGGTTTGAATCTTTAATTTAAACTTCTTTACTTTAACGCGCTAAAGTGATATACTTTATAAGCCTCCTGATTAGGGAGGCTTATATTAGATGTGAGGTACATAACATGGAAATGCAAATGCAATTTATTCGTAAACTTCCAACACCACAGGAGATAAAGGAAGAGTATCCTTTATCAGATGAGATAAAGAAGGTAAAAGAACAAAGAGATCAGGAGATAATGGACATTTTCTCTGGTAAGAGTAATAAATTTCTTATGATCATAGGTCCTTGTTCAGCAGATAACGAAGAGGCTGTAGTCGACTATATGCATAGACTTCGTGAAGTTCAGGATCAGATATCGGATAAGATATTTATTATTCCACGAGTATATACAAATAAACCTCGTACAACAGGTACAGGCTACAAGGGAATGCTTCATCAGCCAAATCCTGAAGGTCATGAGGATATGCTGAAAGGTATAGTGGCTATCAGAAAAATGCACACCAGAGTAGTAGAAGAAACAGGCTTTACATGTGCTGAGGAAATGTTGTATCCTGGTAATCACAGGTATCTCTCAGACCTCCTTTCTTATATAGCGGTTGGAGCAAGATCTGTAGAAGATCAGGAACATAGAATAGTATCATCAGGAGTAGGTATTCCGGTGGGAATGAAGAATCCTCCAAGTGGAGATCTGTCAGTAATGATGAATGCTATTACAGCTGCTCAGTCGCCTCAGGATTTTATATACAGAGGATGGGAAGTAAGAACTGAGGGAAATCCATATGCACACTGCATAATGAGAGGATATATAGATAATCTTGGACACAGTAAGCCTAATTATCATTATGAAGATCTTAGAGCTGTGTATGAAGAGTATCAGAAGAGAGATCTTATACATCCTGCTATAATAGTTGATACAAATCACGCAAACTCTAATAAACAGTATATGGAACAGATAAGGATAGCTAAGGATGTAATTCATAGCCGTCATGTATCTGGAGATATAAGAGGAATAGTAAAAGGTCTTATGACAGAAAGCTATATAGAAGATGGTGCTCAGAAGATAGGAGAAGGAATATACGGTAAGTCTATAACAGATCCTTGTCTTGGATGGGAGAAAACAAAAGAACTTCTTCTGGAGCTTGCTGAAATAGTTTAGAAGGTAATAAATGATTAAGTATACTGGTCTAAAGAATAACTACATAGATGTAGATGGTTCATTTGGTGGTAACCAGGAATGGCTTAAGGACACAGGACGTCCATGGAAAGGAAAGGCTATAAGTGGCTATGGATGCGGACTAATAGGCGCTTCAGATCTTCTTATTCATGTTCTTGGAGCAGACATTATAGCTGACAGATATATAATGGACGATGCAGATAGTGTCAGTCCTGATGAAATCATGACCAGTAAAGGAAATATTGACAGAGACAGATATATAGGTTTTATCAGATATATGGAAAGAAGATATTTTCATATATTTCCAAAGCTGGGATTATCCGGAATACTTCTTATGTTCGGACTTAATCTGTTCTTCTTCTTTAATAGAAAAAGTATTAAAGGCTCATCAGGCTGTAAATTATCAGCCAGATGGGCAGTAAGACCATCAAGAATACTTACTTGTATTAAAGAAATGCTTGAAAATGATATTCCTGTTATTCTGTCAATAGGACCGGGCTTTTTGCATAAGGAGAAGCTTAAGTTCTATAGAAAGAATATAACGGCAACAGGCGAAAGCAGCTATAAGCCTGTAACTGAAACAAAGGATCATTATGTGACTGTTACAGGTGTGCTGGAAGCAAAAGCGAAAGACGATAAAGACATAGTATTATTGGAAATATCTTCGTGGGGCAGAAAGTATTATGTAAACTTCGAAGAATACCAGAAATATGTACGAAAAAATGATAATTATTACTTCAGTAATATACTCTATATAAAGAAAAAACAGTAATATAGATAAATTGTTTAAAAATCCTATTAATTTAGGATTTTTTTTGTTTAATTTTTTACACACTCATGGTAAAATAAACATAGTGGGGTTAAGGTACATCTTAAGTGCTTGGGAGGATTAAGAGATGTTTACCTGGAATTTTCAATTAATATCAAAAGCAAGACTATCAGATACATTAAATCAGCTGAAGCTGAATGTATCAAATGGGGATATACTTATAAGGATTCATACTGCGTCTCATCGTCCTGATGAGGCTGTTGAGCTTGCTCAATTTCTTACGAAGCTGGTTCCGGGAGTGAAGGTTTTTGGAACGAGTACGTCAGCTATTATAATTAATGGAAGACTGATGCCTAATCAGTGTCTTATTTCTATTACCCAGATGAACAGAGGTCATATCAGAACTGCACTATTACCAGTATCAGAAGCTGGTAACGTAATTGAACCTAAGAAATTATGCAAAAATGTTAAGCAGGCTGTAGTAGGTGAAGATACGAAATTACTGTTATCATTTTTAACAATTAATTATCATCAGGTGTATGATTTTGTTGACTTTTGTAATGAAGAATTTCCTGGCATTAAAATGATGGGTGGAATAGCAGATGGTGCAGATAGTACTCTTGAAAAGCTGCCGGATAATACATTTATCTTTGATGAAAATGGCTGGACAGACAATGGTATAATTGTGGCTTCTATAGGGGGCGATGATGTTAGTACCTGCTGTTCATTTGCTACCGGTGTTGAGGCATTAGGTGGCGATATGGAAGTGACAGATAGTTATCAGACGTCTATTATTACAATGGATGGTATGAGTGCTGCCCAGAAGTATCGTATGGGAATAGGTGAGAAGTTATCCCAGAGACCGGAACTCGCCAGTCTTTTTCCGTGCGTTTTTTCTGATGCACCTGAGTTCCCTATATTCTTCCATTATATAAAGGATTTTAAATTATCGGACAGATATCCTGTAGATGATCCTAAGAATAAGGAGTTCTATGATTCGCATCCGGAAATAGATGCTAATGAGACTATAGAAATGATTAATTCTAACTTTCATATAACTTCAGGAAGAAAGATGAAGAGGGCATTTATCTATGATAAAAAAATAATTCAGGATAATCGTTCACTCTTTAGACGGATGGAATCTTTTGAAAAATCTGAGACATTATTTGCATATTCCTGTATAGTCAGATCCATTATATATTCGAACTGTGTTAAATGGGAACTATCTGCATATGAAAATACAAATGTTGGCGGATGTATAACATATGGTGAGATAGTGAATGATGATGGATATAACAGATTCGTAAATGGAACATTTGCTGTTACAGCTATAGGAGAAAGCACTGCGAATCAGGATTTTAATCCTTATACGTTTTTATATACAGAAACGCTTGCAGATGATAATGGCGAATTGCTTAATTATCTGACTAGCGTAGAGAAGAGTCTGGAAATAAATAAAGAAAGTATATCTGCTGAGTCTATGAAGACTTTTGTACGAGATTGTGAGTATAAGCTTTTATATGCTGATAAATACGGTATTCCGAATATTGCAGCTATGAATCTTGATATGAAGCTAAAGGGTGTAGACAGGATATGTGTTATAGATGTATCAGATATATCCAGTATGAAGTCTGTTTTCTCAGAACAGCTCGTACAGCTTACATATAAGAATTATATATCCAAGTGCGAGAAATATGTCCAGACAAAAAACTATCATATGTATATTTTGAGAGACTGGAGAATTGCCGTAGGTGCTGAATCATATATGGTATCACTTTCAAAATTCGCTAAAGACATGGAAGAATTGCAGCGTGTTTTGTTTGATAATGAAGAGGATTACATAGCTATAGTACCTACATTTTCAGTTATGGATAACTGTAATAATGAGAATTTTTCAAATGCATTTAACTCTTCCAGAGTAAGGATGTGGCAGAAAAATATGCAGTTCTATGTTAGTGATGCAATGGATAACCAGCTGGATGAAGAGGCAATTCGTGACAGATATCATATGGTAAATGTAATCAATTATGCTATTGCTAATAATAAGGTTATTCCTCAGTATCAGGGCATATATGATAACAATTCGGGAGTGATACATCATTATGAGGCACTTATGAGGCTTGAAGATGAGAATGGTATCTTGTATTATCCGAATACATTTCTTGATGTAGCCAGAACATATGGACTACTCTATGATGGAATATCCATGCAGATGATAAAGAAGGTATTTGATAAATTCAAGGATTCTGAGACGATTAGTGTCAGCGTCAATTTGGGAATAAGGGATATTCGAAATAAGGAAATGACGGATTATCTGTATGATTTTCTGTCGGTAGCTAAATATCCTGAGAATTTTATCTTTGAGCTACTCGAAAATGAGGATATAGATGATTACAATCTTATGGTTGAATTCGTTGATAAGATTCATGAGCTGGGAGCTAAGATAGCAATCGATGATTTTGGAAGTGGATTTTCAAATCTTCAGCATATAATTAATCTCCAGTCTGATATAGTTAAGATAGACGGTTCAATTATAAAAAACTGCTGTATTAATTCCAGTGCAGAAAATCTTATAGCACTGATTTCAGCATGGAAAAGTTTATCAAATAGCGATATTGATATAATAGCTGAATATGTAGAGAATGAAGAGATACAGAAAAAGCTTATGAGCTATAGTATAGATTTTTCACAGGGATATTACTTTGCAAAACCTGTGACAGAAATAGATATATAAAGCGCCTTCAATAAGGATAAATAGAATGAGAGATAATTCAGATAACGAAATCTTAATAGGACTTATAGTTGGAGGAATATCGAATGAGTTTTCAAAGTCTGTAGTAAAGGGTATTACCAGCTCCATTCCCAAGAATAGTAATATCAGACTTGCTATACTTCCGGGAGAACTTATGCAGGAAAATTTCCAGGGTGAAACTGTGTCACAGCATAATTTCATGTTTAACAGTGTGTATAACCTTGGAAAGATATGTAAAATGGATGGCATCATCATAGCTATGGGAAGTATAGGCTGGGCTCTTAATGATGAACAGATAAAAGAATTTCTGAACAGATATGCTGATATTCCAAGTGTTCTTATTGCGTCTGATTATGAAGAATATACCACTGTTAATTATGATAATAAAATGGGTATAAATGAATCGATAGAGGCTCTGGTTGGAGTATATGGAATAACTTCTATTGGCATGATAGGTGGATATAAGGAAAATGTGGACTCCAACAGGCGTAAGGATATATTCATAGAATGTCTTGAGCGAAATGGTATAGAGTATAATGAGAAACTATATGTTCCGTCTGATATGTCAGAGAATACCGATGAAGCGGCAGCGCTTCTCCTAAATCAGAATCCGGATCTTAAAGCTGTGTTCTGTGTTAACGACGCATCTGCTGTAGGACTATATAGAGAAATGAAGAGACGCAGA
>OCTX012280408.1_pt1 | contig 15693 bp, 11 predicted proteins | sample 1539691 | NCBI WGS metagenome assembly OCTX01 (sample SAMN02144231, study PRJEB22623) | gut metagenome | biome: sheep rumen | host: Ovis aries | place: New Zealand | reverse complement strand
CGGGATCCTCCGGTTTTTATTGTGTGGTAACTTTATTATACCAGAGGATCCCGCTTTTGTATGCTTTTTTAGACTTTTTCAGTGGTCTCGGACGGTTCCCAGGGACGGTTCCCCGGGGATCGGCTCTTTCAGAGCCGATCGCCAAGGAACCGTCCCCCAGGAACCGTCCCTGCAGCAACCCTGCAGCAGAAGACCGGAAACAATATGAGAAGGAAGAAGATCATCATGAAAATTGCAGGCATCATCATCATCGTGCTGCTCGCCGGAGCGCTTGCGGCGGGGTATGTGCTCTCGGGGGTCATTTTACAGGCAAACCGGCAGACCCTCGAGGAGGCCATCGCCTGGCAGAAGGACCACTACGACATCTCCTGGTTTGACGGGATCGATACCGATGAGTACACGGTCGCGGGGTATGAGGGCTATACGCTGCACGTCATGCTCTGCCGGAACCCGGTGATGTCCGACAAGTACATCATCATCTCCCACGGGCACACGGACAACCGCTACGGGGACCTCAAGTACATGAAGATGTATCTGGACCACGGCTTCAACTGCGTCGTCTACGACCTCCGCGGGCATGGGGAAAATGAAAAAACCCCCTGCACCTACGGGGTGAAGGAGGGGCGCGATCTCGCCTGTCTCATCGAGGACACGCGGAAACGGTACGGCGGGGACATCCTGCTCGGCCTGCACGGGGAGTCTCTCGGCAGTGCGACGTCGGTGAGCGCGCTCGGGGTCACGCAGGACGTCGCATTTCTGGTGGCGGACTGCGGGTTTGCGGATATTTCCGGGGTGCTGGCGGCCGGGCTGCCGGGCCCGGTCTTAAAGCTCGCATCGCTCGGCGCGAAGATGCGGTGCGGGATCTTTCTCGGGGACATGCGGCCAATCGACGCGCTCGCTGAAAATGAGGTGCCGATCCTCTTTATCCACGGAGCGGAGGACCGGTTTATTCCGCCGTCGAATTCCGAGCGGATGAGCGCGGCGACGAAGGGGTATTCGGAGGTGCGGATGATTCCGGGGGCGGGGCACGCGGAGTCGGTGCTCAAGGACCCCGAGCTCTACCGGGAGTATGTGGAGGCGTTTTTGAGCAGGATTGAACTTTAATGCCGGATGTTTGAGGGGACGGTTCTTGGACGCAGAGGGGACGGGTTCCCAGGGACGGTTCCCCGGGGATCTGCTCTTTCAGAGCCGATCGCCCAGAAACCGTCCCCCAGGAACCGTCCCTGCAACAGAAAACGTCTCCGACCGGGTGGTCAGACCCGGATAAACGCGAAGGAGCGGAGGTCCAGCCGGCCGGTGCCCTCGAAGATGAGGTAGACCGGGCGGACGCCGCTCATCCCCTCGACCGGGATCAGCTCGCAGGTCCAGTGGTCCTTTTTGAGCTGGAAGAGGGCTTCGCCGTTCGCGCGGCGGCCGCGCGGGGTGTGGGAGACCCGCACCGACCCGTCGAACTCACCGCGGATCTCGAGGAGGATCATGGAGACATTTTCGCAGGAGAAGTACTTGTAGCCGAGGACCGTGCCGCCGGTGATGTCCGTAATGTAAGAGACGTTGTCCGACTCGGTCACGCGGGTCTGGGTCTTCACCCTCGGATCATTGAAATCGATGTGGTCCATCGTGTCGGGGCTCGTGATGTGGCAGGCGACCCCGGCCGGGTAGCAGCCCTCAGCCGGGAGCGGGCCGCCGTTCAGGCCGCAGCTGGTCATCTCGACCTGTTTGATGGAGCCGTCCTTCTCGATCGTGACGGGCTCCGCGCAGCCCTGGCGGGAGAACTCGGTCCCCTGGGTCGGGCGATGATAGAAAATGTAATACTGTCCGTTTACCTCCACGAGACCGCCGTGGTTGTTGCCGATCGTCGCGGTCGGCTCGGTTCTGCCCTTGATGCCGATGTCGCCGTTCGAGACGATGGTCCCGCCGAAGACAAAATCGCCGTCCGGGCGGCTGCTCGTCGCGTAGCAGAGCTCGTGGCTCTTGTGGGAAGAGTAGACGAAATAGTAGGTATCCCCGAAGCGGCGGATCGAGGAGGCCTCGAAGAAGCCGTGGCCGGCGAAGGAGGTGCCGGCGGTTTTATTTTCCCCGGGGACGATCTCGTGCGGGATCTCCTTTAAGGTGATCATGTCGGGCTCAAGCTCAGCACACATGGCGCCTTCTCCGAACTTGATCCCGGAGAGTTTCTCCAGTCGCTCCCTCTGCTCATCCGTCATCGCCGCCTTCTCCTCCTCGGTCAGCTCCGGCTTCTGCATGGGTTTCTCGCCGCCCGGCGCGAAGCCGTAGTAGAGGTAGACGCGCCCGTCCTCATCGGTCAGGACCGCCGGGTCGAAGGGCATGAATTCGCGGAGGGTCTGCCCGCCGTTGATATTTTCCGGATACTTAACATGTCCGTAGAACTCGAACGGGCCGGCCGGGGAATCGCTCACCGCGACGCCGATCTCCGGGAGAAATGAGAAGCAGTAGTAGAGGTAGTAACGCCCGTCCGGGCCTTTTGTGACGTCGGGGGCCCAGAGCTGCATGTTCCCGTCGGCGTTGGACGGGTCCTGGTTCTTCCGGTAAATGACGCCCTCGTACCGCCAGTCGGACAGATCGTCGACCGGGGCGGACCAGGTGACGTAGTCCTGCTCGCAGTAGGCGGTCCCGCCTGATCTGTCGTGGGATCCGTAGATGTAGAGGCGGCCGTCGAAGACGTGGGGCTCGCCGTCCGGGACATATTCCGTGAGGGGAAGATAGGGGTTGAATACGTGTTCCATGGAGTGCTCCTTTCGGTGCGGCAGTTTTTTAAGCCTGCGTGTGATAGAAAGATTATACCACAGATGCCGCGTGATGGCGACAGGTCATTTCTTTCTTGACTTAATCGGTCTTTCATCTTATGATTGAAGGACTATATAAGAAGAGAGGCAGCTATGAATTACCGGATCGCAAACGGGAATGTTCTCATTTCTGAAAATGAAACCCTGAAAATCGCCCAAAAGGACGTCTATGTCGCGGACGGCCGGATCGTGCCGGAGCCTTCCGCGGAGGAAATGAAAACCTTCGAGACCGTCGACGCGCGCGGCAGGCTCGTCATGTCGGGTCTTGTCAACATGCACACGCACGCCTACATGACGGTGATGCGGAACTACGCGGACGACGTGGATTTCGAGGAGTGGCTCTTTAAGCGCTGCATGCCCGTCGAGGACTCTCTGCCCGCCGAAGGCGCCTACTGGTCGACCCTCCTCGGGATTGAGGAGATGATCCGGACCGGCACGACCTGCTTTAACGACATGCATATGTTTAAAGGCCGGTCGGCAAAAGCCGCCCGGGACGCCGGGATGCGCGCGGTCATCGGCCGCGGCCTGGTCGGGAGTGACCTTGAGGGTGACGGCATGAGCCGCTTTCAGGAGATGCTCGATGAGCAGGCGGAAAATGACAGTGATCTTATCACCTTCGCAATCGCCCCGCACGCGATCTACAGCTGCTCGGTGAAGCTCCTTTCCCAGCTCTCCGAGGAAGCGGCAAAGCGCGGGATGCTGAAGCACATCCATCTCTCCGAGAGCGTCTCCGAGGTTGAGAACTGCCTTAAGGAACACGGGAAGACCCCGGTGGAGCTCCTTTCGGACATCGGTTTCCTCGATGAGCGGACGCTCCTTGCCCACTGCGTGCAGATGCGGGGCAATGATATTGAGCTCATCAAAAAGTCCGGAGCGGCGGTCGTGACGAACCCCGCCTCGAACGCGAAGCTCGGCAACGGGTTCGCCCCGGTCGCGGAGTTCCTTCGCGCGGGCATTCCGGTCTGCCTCGGGACCGACGGGGCCGCGTCGAACAACTCCCTCAACATGTTCCGGGAGATGGGCCTTATCTCCCTCATGCAGAAAGGCGCCCTGAGGAGCTCCGTTGCGGCGCCGGCGCAGGCGGTCGTTAAGATGGCGACGGCGAATGCGGGCGCATTTTTGGGTCAGGACATCGGGGTGATCCGCGAGGGGGCGAAGGCGGATCTTATTTTCCTCGATCTCTCCGCACCGTCGATGTTCCCGAACAACAACATCCTCTCCTCGCTCTGCTATTCGGCGAACGGGTCGGAGGTCGAGTCCGTCATGATCGACGGAAGATTTGTCATGAGGAAAAATGAACTTCTCACCATCGACAGCGAGAGAGTGCGCTTCGAAGTGCGGAAGATCGCGGATCAGTACTTATAAAGAGAGGAAGAAAGCATGAGCAATATCAGGGACGCGGCGCTTGCGCCGTCCGGAAGAAAGAAGATCGAGTGGGTGCGCTCTTTCATGCCCGCGCTCACGGAGATTGAGAGAAGATTTGAGACAGAGCAGCCCTTTAAGGGCATGCGGATCGCGGTGTCCGTCCACCTTGAGGCCAAGACCGCGAACTTAGGGCTCGTCCTTAAGAAGGGCGGCGCGGAAGTCTATCTCACCGGCTGCAACCCGCTCTCGACGCAGGATGACGTCGCGGCGGCGGTCGCGGAGATGGGCGTTGAGACGTTCGGAAAATACGGCGTCACCCCGGAAGAGTACGAGGAGCTCCTTGCGGAGACCCTCGCCTGCCATCCGCACCTCATCGTCGACGACGGCGGCGACCTTGTGAGCCTCCTCGGCGGAAAATGCAGAGAATACGCGGACTGCCTCATCGGCGGCTGCGAGGAGACCACGACCGGCATTCACCGCCTGAAGGCGCGCGAGCGCGAGGGGATCCTTCCCTGCCCGATGATGGCGGTCAACGACGCGAAAGCGAAGCACTACTACGACAACAAGTACGGGACCGGCCAGTCGGTCTGGACCGCGATCATGGACACGACGAACCTGATCGTCGCGGGCAAGACTGTAGTCGTCGCCGGCTACGGCTGGTGCGGCAAGGGCACCGCGATGCGGGCCAAGGGCATGGGCGCGAACGTCATCGTCACCGAGGTCGACCCCTTCAAGGCGCTGGACGCGACCATGGACGGCTTTACGATCATGCCGATGGACGAGGCGGCGAAGAGAGGCGACATCTTCGTCACGGTGACCGGCTGCAAGGACGTCATCACGGAGAGGCATTTCAGGGTCATGAAGGACCAGGCGATCCTCACGAACGCCGGCCATTTCGACTGCGAGGTCGACGTCGCCTGGCTCCGGGAAAATGCCGTGAAGGCAGAAGAGCGCAGAAAGAACATCGTCGGCTACACGCTTCCGGACGGGCGCACGCTGAATGTGCTCGGCGAGGGCAGGCTCGTGAACCTCGCCTGCGGCATGGGCCATCCGGCGGAGATCATGGACATGTCCTTCTCGGTGCAGGCGCTCTCCCTCAAATGGCTGGCGGAGCATAAGGACTCCCTTGAGATGAAGGTCTACAACGTCCCGGATTCGATCGACGACGAGATCGGCCGGTGCAAGCTCGCGGCGATGGGTCTTAAGATCGACGAGCTCACCGAAGAGCAGAAAGCCTATCTTTCGGGCTGGACAGCGTAAGATACAGCTTCGCCCGGGGTGCGGACGGAGCATTTTCGGGATCCGGAAGGAACGGCATTTTATGGCGGAAAAGATGAAAAAACTGGCAGTCCGGGGCTTTAAGGTCTACCGGAAGAGCATCGAGGACCAGGTCGCCGCGTACGCGGCGCAGTCGGCCTTCTTTATTCTGATGTCCGTATTTCCGTTCCTGATCCTGGTGCTCGGCATGATGAAGTTCCTGCCGGTGAGCCAGGAGACCCTGCTCTACACGGTGGACTCCCTGATGCCGGAGTATCTGCTGCCGATCCTGCACGAGATCCTGCAGGAGATCTACTCGACCTCCGTGGGGTTCATGCCGATCCCGGCCATGGCAGCCCTCTGGGCGGCCTCCAAGGCGATGCACTCGCTCGAGACCGGGCTCGACCGGATCTGCCGCGGCGAAAAGTACCGCAGCTGGCTCGTGATCCGGCTGTGGGCGGTCCTCTACACGTTCGTGTTCGCCTTCATGCTGATCCTGGCGGCAGCCTTTACCGCGGCCTGGCAGCCGCTCCGTCGGCTCCTTCTGCATTTAAGGCCGAAGGGCGTTTCCCTGTTTGTCTTCGCGGCGGGCTTTCGGACGGTCTACACGATCGTGCTTCTCACGCTGGGGATCGCCGTGATGTACAAAGTCTTTCCGCACAGGAAGCTGAAGTTTGTGAAACAGCTGCCGGGGGCATTTTTCTCCGCCTCGGCCTGGTATATATTTTCCATGTTCGTGGGGATCTATGTGAACGGTTTCAACGGGTTTTCCGCCTACGGGAGCCTCACGACGCTTATGCTGGTCATGTTCTGGCTGTATTTCTGCTGTTATTTCGTGATGATCGGCGCTGAGATCAATGAGATGCTGCAAAGAGAGGCGGCTGACAGTTAAAGGGAGAACAGGTTGATTACAAAAAACCTTTTTGACGAAAATGACATGAGAAGTCGAAGAGAGCGGCTTTTTTACATCGTATACGTGCTGGCGCTGTTTTCCGGGGCGGTGGAAAAGACATATCTTCAGGAATTCATTCCGGTGATCATCACGGAGGGGATCAATCAGCTCTTCAAAATCCTGCTGATCCTTCTGGTGGCACTGGCGTTGCTCAGCCGCCGGTGGCGGAAATCGGAGCTGGTCTTGCTCGGGACCCTTTCCGCGCTGCTCTTTGCGGTGAGCTTCGGCAAGAACACAAGAATGCTGAAGTGTTTTCTCCTGCTCATTGCCTGTAATCAGCTTGATTTTAAGAAGATCCTGAAGATTTACATCACAGTGATCAGCTTCATCATCGGGCTGGCAGCCCTGCTCTCCGGCACCGGAGCGATCACGATGCAGACGTTCGAGAGAGGAGGCGGCATAAGATACGCACTGGGCTTTGTTCACCCGAACAATGTCGGCGCGGCCTCGTTCGCGCTTGTCTGTTCGATCCTCTGTCTCGGAAAAATAAAAGAGATGCGCGGCAGATATCTCATCAGCATCGCGATCACGGCGGCGGCTTACCTCATCTCGGACAGCAATACGGCGGTCGCGATGACCGCTCTGGTCATTGCCGCGATATTTGCCTGGGAACGCCTTCTGGCTCGCGCCGCGGAAGGGAAATCGCTGTGGCGGACTGCGGCTGCCGCCCTGGTGATCCTGTTCGTCCTGGTTGCAGGCCTGTTCTTCCTGATCTGGAGAGATCCGAATCTGCTCATACGGATCTCCCCGGGCCTTGGAACGCTCCGTTCAAGGTTTGTGACCGCTCAATATTATATTGAAATGATCGGGAGCTCCTTCTTCGGGAGAAGATTTGACGATTATGTGAATGAGCGTATGATCCTGGACAACGGGTACGTCTGGATCTATCTCCAGCACGGGATCATCTTTACAGTCGTCTTCTTCGCCGCCCAGATCCTCTACATACGGGAACTGCTCCGGAAAGGTGAAATGGAACTGCTCATCATCTGCACGGCCTACCTTATATACGCTTTGCTGGAAAATCCGATGCACCAGCTCTTCTTCAATCCGTTCCTGATCCATATGGGGATCGTCTTCTATGAAGCAGCCGACCGGCACCTCGCCGCGAAACGGAGTCAGTCCCCCGGCACGTAAACCTCGGAAGGCAGATAAATCCTGTTTGAAAAACCATGCTCCTCATCGCGCGGGTATTCGTCAAGCCCGGTGAGGAGCTCTTTTTTATGGCGCGCATTTTCGACGATCCGGGCGATCACGGCGGCCATGCCATCCGCGTCCTGGACGATCGTGCCGGTCATCCTGCCCTCGCGGATCAGCTGCCGGCCGGTGAAGGTCGCGTCCACCCCGAAGACCGGGATCGTCAGGCAGTCCTCCGTGCCGAGGTTCATGCCGTACTCATTGAGAGCGCGGATCGCGCCGTCCGCCATATCGTCATTGTTCGCGATGATGAGCTCGATCATATTGCCGTTGTCGGGGTTGAAGGCGGAGAGATTGGTCTGCATGTAGCTTTTGGCAGCGGCTGCCGACCATCGGCCGGTCAGGTCGAGCTGGAAATGGTCCACGCTCGACGGATCGAAGTAGGCAAGCTCCGGGAAGCCGGCGTCAAGAAGCAGACGGTTTGCGTCCGTTACCGCGTACTCGGTCCGGAGGACAGCCTCCGTGTTCCCCGCCTCGCCCTTGAAGAGCGCGTAGGAGATCACGCCGTCCCCGTTGAGGTCAGTCTCGCGGTAGTGTTCGATGAGGTATTCGCCGATCATTTCGCCCTGCAGGTGCCCGGGTTTTTCCGGGTCCGTTCCGACGAAGACGATGTTGTCGTAATGGTCAAGCAGGACTCCCTCGTCGCCCTCGGCCTCGATGCTGCGGTTGAAGAAGACGACCGGCACGCCCGCGTGCTCGGCGAGGAGGCAGATCTCGTCCGCGGTGCTGGTGGCCCCTGAATTCACGAGATTGACGAGAAGGATGTCGGCTCCGCCAAGGAGCGCCTCCCTGATCTGGGCGCTCTGGGCGGACTGGCTGTATTCGGCGTCGTGCTCCTTAAAGGAAATGCCCGCATCGTAAAAATCTACGGCAAGACTTGCGCGCACCGAGGCGATGAAGGGATCGCTGTAATCGTACCAGAAGACAGCTGCCGTAAAGTCCTCGACGTCCGCGGCAGGGGCAGCTTCTCCGGATCCGGCGAGGCTGCAGCCCGTAAGGGCCAGGGAGGCGAGAAGGGCAGGCAGGGTTTTCATTTTTCGTGACAACATGGCGGACACTCCTTGGTTCAGGTGAGAACAGTATATCATAATAAGGCGCAGGGAACCAGATGCAAACAACCTTTGCAAAAATCATTAAGATTTGTTAGAATAATGAGCTGGCAGTACAGAGGCAGTTCTGACAGAAGAAAGGGATGTATATGAAGGCTCTCTGTGTGGATGATGAATCACTATTTTTGACTATGCTTGTGCAGGCGGTCAGACAGTCAGAAGACATAGAGGAGGTTTTTGCCTTTGAAGATGCGGAGAAAGCGCTCAAGTGGGCGAAGGCCTATAGGGCGGATGTCGCATTTTTAGATATTGAAATGCCGGCACTTAATGGGGTGGAACTTGCAAAAGCCCTGCGCCGGCTTGATCCGGAGATCAGTATTGTCTTCTGCACCGGACACAGAAGCTATGCACTGGAGGCATTTGAGATACATGCAGATGGCTATCTCGTGAAGCCGGTCAGCCCGGAGATGATACAGAAAGAACTTGACTATATCAAAGAGCGGACCGGCGGGCACAGCAGACCGCTGCTGACGGCCAGGCTTTATGGCAACTTCTGCGTGTTTGACCGTAAAGGAGAGATCGTCAGTTTTAAGAGGAAAAAAACAGAGGAACTGCTGGCGATCCTCATTCACATGCAGGGGCAGGTGATGCGGGTTGTCGATCTATGCAATATTCTCTGGAATGACAATGATATCATGTTTGAGAACAATAAAAAGTATCTCTGGAACCTTCTGAGCGATCTCAGGGGATCACTGGACAGAGCCGGCGCAGCCATTGTACTTGGACGGGGGCTGAACGGGCATTTTGTGAAGATGGATTATATCAGGCTGGACGATTCCGGACGCGGGAGTCTTCCGTACTTGAGCGGGTATGAATGGGCGGCCGGCGGGCCGCTGGGGGAAACGGGCGAGTCGATGTGACCCGCCCTTTTTTGTGCAAGATTTGACCACTGTTTCTTTCTTATTTGCGTGACATCTGACAAGAAGATACTATAATAGGGTTCCGTAAAATGAAAACACGCAGCCGGACCGCGCCCTCATTGCACGGAGCCCGGCAGGAAAGGAACACTTTGAAAAACATGACGAAAGGCAGGCCCTTAAGCCTGATCCTTACATTTGCATTTCCGCTGCTCCTGGGCAACCTCCTGCAGCAGGCCTACTCGCTGACGGACACCGCCATCGTCGGCCGGTTTCTGGGCTCTTCTGCGCTGGCGGCCGTCGGCGCGACGACTTCGGTCCAGTTTCTGGTACTGGGTTTCGCCATCGGCACATGCACGGGGCTCGGTATCCCGATGGCCCGCGACTTCGGGGCGGATGACCTGCCGCGTCTTCGCCTCACCATCTACAACGCGATACTTCTCATCGGAGCGACCGCACTCATTCTCACGGCGGGCTCCCTGCTCCTTACGGACCGGATCCTGATGATCCTGAACACGCCGGCAGAGATCTGCGCGGACGCGAAGGCATACATCAGCCTCATTTTCCTCGGAATTCCGGCGACGCTGCTCTACAATTTTACCGCCACGGTGCTGCGGTCGGTCGGGGACAGCAGGGCGCCGTTCATTTTCCTCGCGGTCTCCGCGGTCCTGAACATCTTTCTCGACATCTTCTGCATCGTTGTCCTCGGAACCGGCTGCGCGGGGACGGCGGCAGCGACGGTCATTTCCCAGGCGGTCTCGGGGAGCGCGGGCATTGTCTATATCGCAAGGCGGTATCCGGTTCTTCATTTTTCGAAAAATGAAAGACACGCCGCCCCCCTCATCTTAAGGGAACTCGCGCTCATGGCGTTCCCGATGGGCCTGCAGTTCTCGATCACCGCGATCGGCAGCATGGTCATGCAGGCGGCCAACAATTCGCTCGGGAGCATCTATGTCTCGGCGCTCACGGCTGCTGCCCGCATAAAGCAGTTCGCGATGAGCCCGTTTGACGCGATCGGGAGCGCGGTCTCGACGTTCGTCTCACAGAACGACGGGGCGAACAAGGGCAGAAGGGCCCGCGCAGGCCTGATCATCGGCGCACGCATCAATATCGCCTGGGGCGTCCTGATCGGCCTCGTACTGGTTTTCTTCGGCCGGAGCCTTTCGCTCATCTTTGTCAGCGCGGAGGAGACGGAAATACTCGCGGCGTCGGCGAAGCTGCTGGCCGCGAACGGCGTGCTCTACTGGGTGCTTGGAATTCTCAATGTCTGCCGGCCGACCGTGCAGAGCCTCGGCTTCAGCGGCCGGGCCATGCTGGCGGGCGTGATCGAGATGGTGGCCAGAACCGTGATCTGCACGGTGTTCGTCCCGGCCCGCGGTTTCGACGTCATCTGCATCGCGGATCCGGCCGCATGGATCGGGGCGGCGGCTTTCGTCGCATTTACTGCGAAGCAGGCCCTCGACGCGGCGGTGGCGAGGTCGGACGAAAAGCTCCTGCCTTACTATAAGAAGCTCGGGATCGCGATGCCGAGGTGAGGGTTCGCAGAGGGGGACGGTTCTTCGCGGAGGGGGACGGTTCTTCGCGGAGGGGGACGGTTCTTCGCGGAGAAGAACCGTCCCCCTCTGCGAAGAACCGTCCCCATCCCAGTACAAAAGAATCAAAGTGAGAACAGTATGGCACGGGAGCGGCGGGAAGACCAGCGGAATCAGTGAGTCAGAACCGCAGGATAAATGTTCGTCAAATCGCGGAATCCGGTTTAAAACCGGCGGCACGGCATGGTATAATGAAGCGGACGGACACTCAAAAAGACATTTTTACTGATCCAAAGGCGGACTTCAACATGGAATGGCTCTGGTACATCATCGCTTCCTGCGGCGCCGGCATCGGAACCGGGCTCGCCGGGCTCTCGGCGGCCACCGTCATGGTGCCGATCCTGATCGTGCTGTGCCCCTCGTTTCAGGGGGAGACGGGCGCCTATCAGGCGACGGCAATCGCGCTCGCATCGGACATCTTAGGCTCGGCGGTCACGACCTGGACCTACGCGAAACACAAAAATATTGACCTTAAGCGCGGCTGGATCATGCTGGTCTGCATTCTGACCATGTGCACGGTCGGGAGCTATGCGGCCTTTCTCGCGGGAAATGTCGTGCTGGGGAGCTTTACGCTGTTTCTGACATTTTTTATCGGGATCCGCTTCCTCGTGAAGCCGGACACGAGCCGGAAGGAGCAGGCGGCGAAGGGGCAGAAGCTGGACCTTAAGGGCGTCGCGATCTCGCTTTTCTTCGGGCTCACGATCGGCTTCGGGACCGGCTTTGTCGGGACGGGCGGCGGCATGATGATGCTGGTGGTGTTCACGGCCTTTCTCGGGATGGAAATCAAGACCGCGGTGGGCACGAGCACCTTCATCATGACCTTCACGGCCCTGATCGCCTCGGTGAGCCACATCCTGATCCACCCGGCCATCCTGCTCGAGAAATGGGACGTGATGCTCCTGTGCATCGGAGTGGCCACGGCCGCGTCGCTCATGTCGGCCCGGTTCGCGAACCGGGTGAGCAGCCGGACCGTGGGGCTTGTCACCGGCGCGGTGCTGACCGTGCTCGGCGGTGCCATGCTCCTTCTGAATTTCCGGGATGAGATCGCGGCCGTGCCGCTGGCCGCCGAGACGCTCCTGTGTCTCGGGAGAATGATCGCCTACATCGTGCCGTGTGTTCTCATTTTACTGCCGATACGGTTTCTGACAAACATACCCTCCTTCGTGTTCCGCAAGCTCCTGCACATCTTCGCCTTCACCTGTTTTACGGTGATGATGCTGGCCGCGGGGTGCTGGCAGGCGGCTGCGCTGACGTCCGTGGTCATCGCCGTGGCAATCTATCCGCTGCTCGCCGTCTTTGAAAATGAAGCCTGGTACGGCAGGCTCTTCGTCGAAAAGTCCCACGGGGAGATCAGGCGGAGCCTTCTTATGCTGTTTTTCATGTTCGCGGCGGTGATCGCGGTGTCGTGGGGGATGTTCGGAAACCCTCACGCCGGGGCCGCCTCGATCCTCATGTGGGGCGTGGGCGACGCCGCGGCCGCGCTCGTCGGGATCCCGTTCGGGAAGCACAAGATCAAAATGAAGTTCCTGGACGGAAAGAAGTCCTTTGAGGGGTCCGGGGCGATGCTGGCGGCCTCGACGCTGACGGGACTCGGGTTCCTCGGGATCTACTGCGGCTATCCGGCAGGGGTGACTCTGGCCGCGGCGCTTCTCATGGCCCTTATGGGAACGGCCGCGGAGCTGGTTTCCCCCAGCGAGTGGGACACGGTCACGGTGCCGGCCGTGATGCTTGTGTGCGTGCTTATCATACTGTAAAAGGGGCGGAAAATGAAAATACTCCTTGTCGCCGTCAACGCAAAATACATTCACTCAAACCCCGCAGTGTACTCGCTGCGGGCTTCTTCCATGCATCCGGAGATCGTGGAGATCGCGGAATTCACGATCAACGACCGCTACGAGGACATCCTTGCGGGAATCCTCGAAAAAGAGGCGGACATCATCGGCTTCTCGACCTACATCTGGAACACGGACATCATAGAGGACCTCATGGCGGATGTTCGGCGTGTGAGGGGAAGCGCCGTGGTTTTATTTTCCGGAGGACCGGAGGCCTCGAACGCGCCCGAAAGGTTCCTTGCAAACGGCGACTTTGTGATCTGCTGGGAGGGCGAGCGGCCGTTTGCGGCAGTCACGGCGCTGGCGCTTGAGGTAAGCGGCGAGGCACTCCTTGCCAGGGTGAAAAATGAAGTCCCCGGGGCGGCGTATCTTGAGGACGGGAAGCTTACGATCAATCCCGCAGCATTCGGGGCGGGCGATGATATCGACCGGGTGCGTTTTATGTACGATGACCTTGCGCCGTTTGACAACCGGATCATCTACTACGAGTCGAGCCGGGGCTGCCCGTTTTCCTGCAGCTACTGCTTGAGCTCGATCGACCGGAAAGTGCGGTTCCGGAGCCTTGACAAGGTGCTCCCGGAGCTGCAGTTCTTCATCGACCGGAGGGTGCCGCAGGTGAAATTCATCGACCGGACCTTCAATGCGAGTCATGAGCGGACGATGGCGATCTGGACGTACCTCAGGGATCACGATAACGGGGTGACGAATTTTCATTTTGAGATCGGGGCGGATCTTCTCACGGAGGAGGAGCTTGCGCTTCTCGAAGGACTTCGGCCGGGGCTCGTGCAGCTGGAGATCGGGATCCAGTCGACGAATGCGGAGACGCTCGCGGCGATAAGGCGGGTGACGGACCTGCCGCGCTTGTTCGGAAATATTGAGCGGCTTCGCCGCGCGGAAAATATCAACCTCCACGTGGACCTCATCGCGGGGCTCCCCTTCGAGAGCTATGAGCGGTTCGGGCAGTCGTTTGACGATGTATATGCGCTGCACGCGGACCAGCTGCAGCTTGGGTTTTTGAAGGTCCTCGCGGGGACGGAAATGCACAGGCGGGCAAGAGAGTGGGACATCCGCTATTCCGTGCGGCCGCCCTACGAGGTGCTCTCGACGAAGTGGCTCACGTGGGCGGAGCTGGGTAAGCTCCGCCGGATCACGGACGTCCTCGAGTACTATTACAATTCGGGACAGTTTGTCAACACGCTGGGGTATCTTGAAAATTTCTGGGGGAGCGCGTTCAAATTCTTTGAGGAGCTGGCGGAGTTCTTCCGGAAGCGCGGGTATGACAGGGCGAGGCCGTCCGCGGCGGCGCGGTATGAGGTGCTCGCGGAGTTTGCCGGGGAGAAAAGGCTGGGAGATTTAAGTATTGTGAAGGAGTACCTGCGGCTCGACCAGATGCTCCATATCCGCAGGAATCGGCGGGGGAGCGTGAGCGATGTCTTTGACTTTGGGCAGGGGAGGGTCCGGGTGACGGTCGAGTACGGGAAAAAGGGGTATAAGGCGGAGAGAGTGTGAAGAAGGGCCGGTTCTCCATGGCGGAGAACCGGCCCCGTCTGCAAAGAAGCAGGAACAGTCAGTCGAGCAGCTCCCTGATATCGGTGTAGGGAAGCCCCGGCAGCGCGTCCGCGGCGTTCTTACAGACCAGCTGCCCCGCGTAGGTGTTGATCGCAGAGTAGAGGACCGGGTAGGCCACGGCGGCCTTCTCGAGGCCCCTGTCGGCGATCATGAGGCCGTAGCGGAGGGTCGCATTGGTCAGAGCGATCGTGGAGGTGCGGGGGACCGCGCCGGGCATATTTCCGACGCAGTAGTGAATGACCCCGTCGAGCGTGAAGACCGGATCGTCGTGGGTCGTCATGTGGGAGGTCTCGCCGCAGCCGCCCTGGTCGATCGCGACGTCGACGAAGACGGAACCGGTTTTCATTTCCTTGAGATACTTCTTCTTAAAGAGCTTCGGTGTGGCGGCGCCCGGGATCAGGACCGAGCCGATGACGAGGTCCGCATCTTTGACCGCGCGCTCGATATTCGCGTCGGTGGAGACCAGGGTCTGGATCCGTGCCCCGAAAATGTCATCGAGGTACTCAAGTCTCTTTAAGTTGATGTCGATGATCGTGACGTTGGCGCCGAGGCCGACGGCTATCTTGCAGGCATTTGCGCCGACGGTGCCGCCGCCTAAGATTACGACGTTGGCCTTGTGGGTGCCGGGGACGCCGGCTAAAAGGATGCCTTCGCCGCCGTTGGTCTTCTCGAGGAATTTCGCGCCCTGCTGGATCGAGAGGCGGCCGGCAATCTGGCTCATCGGGGCCAGAAGGGGGAGAGAGCCGTCCTTCTCGATGAGGGTCTCGTAGGCGACGCCTTTGACCTTGCCGCGGAGCAGGGCCTCGGCCTGCTCACGGTCGGCCGCGAGGTGCAGGTAGGTGAAGAGAATGAGGCCCTCGTGGAACTGGCTGTACTCCTCGGGGAGGGGCTCCTTGACCTTGACCATCATGTCGCACTGGTCCCAGACGGCGGGAGCCGCCTCGACCATCTTTGCGCCGGCCGCCTCGTACTCGGCGTCCGTGAAGCCGGAGCCTAAGCCCGCGCCTTTCTCGATGAGGACTTCGTGGCCGTGGGCGATGTAAGCTTTTACGTTGTCGGGGGTGAGACCGACTCTGAATTCATTGTTTTTGATTTCTTTGACACATCCGATTTTCATAATGAAACCTCCTTTTCATGCGTGCTGTCTATATTATAACAAATG
>OCTX012205286.1_pt1 | contig 15693 bp, 12 predicted proteins | sample 1539691 | NCBI WGS metagenome assembly OCTX01 (sample SAMN02144231, study PRJEB22623) | gut metagenome | biome: sheep rumen | host: Ovis aries | place: New Zealand | reverse complement strand
TTCACCGTCCGCCGTATTTCCTACGGTATTGGCGTTGAAAGAACGTTCCCGGTACACAGCCCGCGTCTGGAAAAGATCGTCGTAGCACGCAAAGGTATTGTTCGCAGAGCAAAACTGTATTACCTGCGTAACCTTACCGGTAAAGCTGCTCGTATCCGTGAACGCCGCTAACGTAGTGCACAAAGGGGGCTGCAAAGGCAGTCCTCTTTTTTGTTATTCGCGGAATGTGGGGTACAGTTTTTTACTGTTGCACAACTCCCGCAAAGCCGCTGAATAGTCTGGCTATATGTTGAGAGGGGTTAACCAAATGAGCGATAAATCCGGAGGATCTTTTCAGGATTCGTTAAACGACTGGCTCGTATCTATAATCGTTGCGGTAGCGCTGGCTTTTTGTATCCGTACGTTTATATTTGAACCGTATAAAGTAGAAGGAACTTCCATGTACCCGACGCTGTTCAATCAGGAACGGCTGATCGTCAATAAATTCGGTTATTTTGTCGGAGATCCGAAGCGGAACGAAATTGTGGTGTTCCGTTATCCGAAAGATGAAAGCCGTGATTTTATCAAACGCGTTATTGCGGTTGGCGGCGATACGGTGGAAATGCGCGATGGCGCCGTATTGGTCAACGGAAAGAAAATTGAAGAGCCCTATACATGGAAAGAAGACCCGAAGGGACTGAACCATTCCAATTACCGGAAGAGCCTGGTGCCTAAGGACCACATCTTTGTGCTGGGGGATAACCGCAATAATTCCGAAGACAGCCGGTTCGCCGATGTGGATTTCGTACCGCTTCGCCTGGTAAAAGGCAAGGCCGCTGTCGTATTCTGGCCGTTTGAACGGTTCCGCACGTTACCGTGAGGCTATCATGGACGTAAAGGATTTTAAGATACAGTGGTTCCCGGGGCACATGACCAAGGCCCGGCGGATGATGGAAGGACAGCTGCGCCTGGTGGACGTGGTTGTGGAACTGCTGGATGCCCGTATTCCCGATTCCAGCATCAACCCCATGCTACGGCAGATGGCCGGGAACAAACCCCGTGTCATTGCCCTGAATAAAATGGACATGGCGGACCCGGTCAAAACGGAAGCCTGGCTGCAGAAACTGAAGCAGGAAGGTGTGCCTGTCTGTTCCATCGACTGCCATACCGGAAAAGGCGTCAAGCAGATGATCAGTCTGGTGAAGGAAGCAGCGAGGCCCATTACCGAGAAGTGGCTGAAAAAAGGCGTCAGGAACCGGGATGTCCGTCTTATGATCGTGGGCGTGCCTAATGTGGGGAAATCCACGCTGATCAACCGGCTGGCCGGACAGGTGAAAGCCATTGCTTCCGACCGCCCCGGCGTGACAAAACAGAAGCAGTGGGTAACCATTGCCAAAGGATTACAGCTGTTAGATACACCCGGCGTACTGTGGCCGAAATTCGAAGATCCGGAGACCGGCCTGCATCTGGCCCTGACCGGTGCAATCAAGGACGATATCTACGATCGCAGGGATGCGTTGATCCTTCTGCTTCAGGAAATGCTGGAAAAATATCCGCAGCAGCTGGCTATGTTTTACCATATCACACTGGACCCGGAAGATACGGCGGAAACGGTTATGGAAAAAATCGGTGCCGCGAGGGGCTGTGTGAAAGCCGGCGGCGTTCTTGACCTGAATAAGGTAGAGCAGATGGTCCTGTATGAATTTAAAACTGCAAAGATGGGGCGCTTTACGTTGGATGATCCAATATAAACGATTCTTCTGAACAGACAGTTATCTGCATAAAGCAAAGGATAATTATCTGAACAAACAAAATGAAACTGCCGGCTTAACGCCGGCTTTTTTATTGCGGGAATCGGGGCTATGATGGAAGCATGGACAAACTATTGGCAATGAAATGCATCGAAACGAGGGCGGACGAATGAAACAATGGTTCTTTAACGTCATGAGGCGTATTTTTCGTCGGCGTATTCTTGCAAAAACAGTATTATTCGGGGTAAAATTTAGTGAAGCTATAAAAGACAGGAGAGGATAAGATGAAATTAGCGGAAATTAAAGCCATATTAGCCGGAAATCCGACTGAAGAACAGATGCATGAAATGCGGCAGGACGAACGGGCCGGTGTGCAGAAACTGCTGGCGGCTTACGATAAAAAACGGGAAAAGGAACGACAGGAACGCCTGCGTTTTGCCAACATGCTGAGTTATGAAAAAGAATACATGGCATTGCCCGGTATCCGATATATTGTGGGCGTTGACGAAGCGGGCCGTGGTCCGCTGGCAGGTCCGCTGGTTATTGCAGGCGTTATTTTGCCGGAAAACGTATTCATTGCCGGCTTAAACGACAGCAAAAAGCTGAGCGAAGCAAAGCGGGAGGCGCTGTACCCGGAAATTTTGGAGAAAGCGGTTGCCGTGCTGGTCAATGTTGTCAGCATTTCCAATATTGATAAGGAAAATATTTATCATGCGACACAGGAAGGGATGGAGCAGATTTTGCGCCAGATACGTGTGCGTCCCCAGGTAGCGCTGGTGGATGCCATGCATCCCCATGTGGAAGGCATTGAAACCGTGCCCATCATCCATGGTGATGCGCTGAGCGCGTCTATTGCAGCTGCGTCTGTGGTAGCAAAAGTTACTCGTGACCGCCTCATGGAGGAACTGGCCCGGGTTTATCCCCAATTTGGCCTGGCAAAAAACAAAGGGTACGGCAGCCAGCTGCACATGGATGCAATCCGTCAGTTCGGTGCCACGAAGATCCACCGCCGCAGCTACGAACCGATCCGCAGCATGAATCTTTCACCGGTGGAAGAACGGGACAATTACCTGTTTGAACCGGAAAACGGAAAAGAAGACGCAGGACTGAAGGCATTGCTGGAAGATTTGGAGGCGTAGATTATTTTAACCAAAAAGGAAATCGGCAGACGGGGTGAAGAAATCGCCGCAGAATTTCTGGAGCGGAAAGGTCTGCACGTTGTGGAGCGGAATTATTACAGCCGCTGGGGGGAACTGGACCTGGTTGCAGTAAAACCGGACCCGGATGATGTTGAGAATGAAACGTGGTTTAATGATGATTTCTTTCAGAAAATGAACGGCGATGTGCAGGAGCAACGGGGAATTTGTGTACATTTTGTAGAAGTGAAGACCCGGACCGGAACGGACTATGGGACTCCCGGCGCAGCAGTCACCTATACAAAACAGCAGAAGTTACGGAAAACCGCATTAATCTGGCTGCAGGAGCAGGAACAGTATTATTCCGATTTGTGTTTTGATGTGATTGAAGTGTGGGTCGCAGGTAAAACGGCGAAAATCCGCTGGCTGAAAAACTGCTTTTAAGTTCTGCTTTGCAATAGCGCATCCGTCTGGTCTAGCGGTAATCGCTGAAGAAATCTAAATCATTACAGGGAGTTTGAAAGAAAAATAGTACGTAATCAAGGAAGGTGATGATATTTGTACGCAAGAGTGTCAGGCGAAACGCCCATAGGGTTAAATGGCGCAGGAGTGATAGTGGAGGTAGATATTGAACGGGGGTTGCCGGCCTTCGAAATTGTGGGACTGCCGGACATGGCGATTCGGGAATCCAGGGAACGGGTGCGGACGGCATTGAAGAATTCCGGCTTTCCTTTTCCGCAGAACCGGATTACGGTGAATCTGGCGCCGGCCAATTTGCGGAAGGATGGAAGCGGGCTGGACCTGCCCATTGCTATCGGGATTCTGGTTTCTCTCGGAGTGCTGCCTCAGGATAAAGTTCAGGATAAGGTTTTTATTGGGGAACTTTCCCTTGAGGGAGCAATCAGGGAAGTAAACGGGGTCCTGCCCATGGTGCTGGAAGCCCGGCGGCAGTGTATGTCGGAAATTTTTATCCCGCAGGGAAACGGGGAAGAAGGCCGACTGGTTGATGATATTACGATTTATACGCCGGTCCATTTGAAGCAGTTGGTGACCCATCTGCTCCGGCCCTGTCTGGAACCGTTGCAGCATAGGGAACTGGAACTTTCGGAACCGGATAATGATGAAATTGATTTTTCTGATGTCCATGGACAGAAGGTGGTGAAACGGGCGCTGGAAATTGCGGCGGCAGGCGGGCATAATATTCTGCTGACAGGTTCCCCCGGCAGTGGGAAGACCATGCTGGCCCGTCGTCTGCCCACAATTTTGCCGCCTATGACAAAGGAAGAGGCGTTGGAAGTAACTAAAATCTACAGCATCGCCGGACTGCTTAACAACCGGGCCGGACTTATCAACAAGCGCCCTTTCCGCAGCCCACATCATACCATTACGTTAAGTGCTCTTATTGGAGGAGGGAAAGAGCCTGTGCCCGGCGAAGTCACCCTGAGTCACAACGGCGTACTGTTTTTGGACGAGTTCCCGGAATTTTCCAAAGCTGCGCTGGAAGTGTTACGTCAGCCGCTGGAGGATCACGCCGTAACAATCAGCCGGGTTCAGGGATCGTATGTTTTCCCTGCATCATTCCTTTTATGCTGTGCCCAGAATCCTTGTCCATGCGGTTTTTTTGGTGACGAGACGAAAGAATGTACCTGCCGTCCCTTTGAGATTGAACGGTACCAAAGAAAAATATCCGGTCCTTTGTCAGACCGGATCGATTTGCAGATCCATGTGCCCCGGGTGAAATATGGGGATCTTCAGGCTACAGAAGCAGAAGAGACATCGGCACAGATCCGGACACGCGTCTGTGCGGCCCGCAACATCCAACTGAAACGGTTGAAACGTTACGGCATTTACTGTAACGCCGCCATGAACCACAGGAATGTAGAACGCTTTTGTAAATTGGATGATTCCGGTAACAAACTGATGGAAAACGCCTTCCGCAAGCTTGGTCTCAGCGCCCGCAGTTACGACCGGATCCTGAAAGTGGCCCGCACCATTGCGGACCTGGCAGGAAGTGACGAAATCCAACCTGCCCATATAGCGGAGGCGATTCAGTTGAGGACGCAGATGCAGTAAGTTTATAGAATAATTTAACTTTTATTATTAGTTTTTGCCTCGTTCAGCTTGAACCGGTCTCTTTAAAAATGCCGGAAGCCCAATTCCAGTCAATGACAGTATCCTTTTGATGCGAACCGTTCAGTACGGAACTGTATTTATCAATTAATTGATTATAAACATTCGCTACATGCTGGTCGAAAGAAACCGTAGCAGTCTGACTGCTGTTTTTATCCTCATACATAAGGCCCATTTCCCGTGTTTCCCGGTTAAACAGGAAGCTTGCTCCTTTTACGCGGAACCCGTATTCAGCCAGCTGCCTTTCAGCCTGAGCGCCTAACATGACTTTTGTGAGTTCGACCAGTCTGTCATCCAGCCCGGCATCCAATATAGCCAGCTTTTCCAGGAAATCCTTATGGGTCCGCACGATCCGGCATCTGTAATTAGTTAATGCATTAAGCAGTGCTGCATCTCCGGCTTGTTCTGCACCGGAATCGGGACTTTTATCTTGCTGTTTGCCGTTCAATATGGTTCCCAGTATTTGCTCAACGGGTTCTATATCTTCATCTTCCGGAACGTAATAGATAAACAGGGAACGGTCCATCTGATGATAAAGAAATGAGTAATTGATTGTTGATGTCTGCCCGCAGTAAGGGCAGCAGAATCGGAACAGGGAAAGATTACGGACCTGTTCGAATGTATCCGGATCGGTATTTGTGTTAATGCTGTTCCAGATATTAAAATAAGCTGTACGGTGGCAATGTGGGCAAAGTATCATTTTCTTTGTAACATCAGACATTTGAATCTCTCCTTGCTGTAGTAATTGCTGTAAAAGTACTGAGAGGAATCAGGCCTGTTTTGCAATGCGAGTCTTCCGAAAACTCTTTTTCATTATACCATGATATTTTCAAAAAAAGGAAGATGCGGGGTTACTTGTTTCTGTTCTGCAGTTTTTCTTTTGACTGCAGGGTATGATATAATCAATCGGAAACAATCAACAGGTTTTATATAATCTGAAAAAGATTTAAAAAGAGTAATGCAACCGGGACAAGCATTTACAGATGACGCTGAATGAAGTTTGTCCAGGAAACAGTACTGAAAAATAATAAATTAAGAAAGGCAATTTAATGATATGCAAACACTTTATATTGCAGAAAAACCGGACATCGCCAATGCCATCGCAGGCTACCTGTGGCCGTCCGGCGGTTATAAAAAAGGCACAGGTTTTTACCGCAAGGACGACACAATCGTTTCCTGGGCGGTAGGGCACCTGCTGGAGCTGGCGACGCCGGAAGCCTATGATAAACGGTACGCAAAGTGGAGCAATTACCGTATTTTTCCGGAGACGTGGAAACATGAGGTGATTTCCCGTTCCAGTGCCCAGTTTAACGTGCTGGAAGACCTTTTAAAAACAGCCGGTCTGGTCATTCATGCGGGCGATCCGGACCGGGAAGGACAGTTATTAATTGAAGAAATTTTGCATTACTGCAACTACAAAGGAAAGGTGCAACGGCTTCTCATCAACGCCAAGGACAATGTCAGCATGAAGCGGGCGTTTGAGAGTATTGAAGACAATGCAAAATATGAAAACCTGTACGCAGCGGGTCTGGCACGGGAGCAGGCCGACTGGCTGGTGGGGATCAACCTGACCCGCTGTTATACTACCAATGCGTCAAAGTTTTCGCCGGGAGCCGTCTGGAATATCGGGCGTGTGAAGGTGCCGACACTGGCATTAGTAGTCAACCGGGAAAAAGAGATCAGGAATTTTAAAGTACGCAAATATTATGAACTGAAAGCGGCTTTTACGAAAGACAGAATAAAGTTTACTGCATTATGGCAGCCGGATGAGAAAAAGATTGCGTTAGACGAAGAAGGAAGACTGTTAGATAAACAGACAGCGGAAGCCGTTCGGGAAAAGGTACTTCCTGCGGACGGAATCGTACAGAAGGTGACGCGGAAAAAGGGAACGGAGGCGCCGCCTTTGCCGTATTCTTTGGATACGCTGCAGGTCGAGGCCAACGCCCGTTTCGGGATTTCACCCAAACAGGCGCTGTCCACGGTGCAGTCATTATACGAGAAAAAGTTTGTGTCTTACCCCCGGTCCGACTGCAACTATATTCCCCGGGCCCAGCATAAGGATGCACTCCGCATTCTGAGAAGTCTGGCCTCCCGTAATGTGCGGGGCGCTGCAACGGCAGATGTTTCCCTGTACTCCAGGGCGTGGAATGATAAAAAAGTAACGGCTCATCACGCCATCATTCCCACGGGGGAGATACCGCAGCAACTAAGTGCCACGGAAGAGAAAATCTATACCATGATTGCGGAGCGGTATGTGATGCAGTTTTATCCGCCCTGTGAGTTTGAAACCATTACCTTTGAAATCCTGCTTAAGGACGAACTTTTCAAAGGAAGCGGCAAAGCCATTTTGAAACCGGGCTTCAAAGCGATGTTTACGAGCCAGAGTAAAAAGAAAGATACTGCTGACACTGACACGGATGAGGAAAACCTGTCCCTGCCCGACCTGGTAAAAGACGAAAACCTGGGCAAGCCGGACGCGGTAGATCTGCTGGAAAAAGAAACGAAACCGCCCAAACGCTTTACGGAAGGTACATTGTTGGCAGCTATGGCTAACATCTACCGCTTCATGGATCCGAAGAATCCCAACCGGGAGAAACTGAAGGAAGTGAAAGGCATCGGCACGCCTGCCACCCGCGATACCATCATTTCCGAACTGCAGGGCGTCCGTGCCGGCAAACAGAGCCAGATGCCCTTCATGGAAAAAGTGAAGAAAGAACTGGTACCCACGGAACTGGGGTTCCGGCTCATCGACAACGTGGACGTAACCCTCACGAAGCCGGACACGACAGCGGAAATGGAATTTGCCCTGGCGGAGATTGCGGCAGGGGAAGGTTCCGTGGAAAAATTCAAAAAAGATATTTACGACACTATCGACCGGAATATCGAGTACGCGGAAGCGCATCAGTTCCCGGGAGATAACCTGATAAAATGCCCAATTTGCCAAACAGGAAATCTGGTGAAGCATTATTCCCGGAAAACAAAGAAAACATTTTTTGTCTGTGATAATGCGGCGTGCGTGTCGCCGGTGACGGGCAAGCCTGTCTATTATGATGTGGATAAAAAGGGACAGCCGGTACTGAAGAAGAAGCAGGAAGAAACGCCGGCGAAGACATTTACCTGTCCGGTCTGCGGCAAAGAAACGCTGCGATGCCATTACTCCCCCAAAACGAAACAGTATTTTTATGTCTGTGACGATAAAACCTGTGTATCGCCGGTGACAAAGAAGACCGCGTACTATGCCACGGACAAAGCAGGGGACCCGGTGATTGAACACTGCCCGAAAGACAACGCAATCTTGGAAAAAAAGAAAAGCCGGTACGGTTATTTCTGGGCCTGCCCGCAGTGCAGGACGATTTATAAAGACAGTAAAGGAAAGCCGAAGATTTGAAAAGGTTGTGCTGTGTTACGTCGCGAACCCGGCGTACTGCGTCATATACAAATCATAGTATTTCTGCCGGCGTGCCAGCAGTTCGTCGTGACTGCCCTGTTCCACGATGCGTCCCTGGTCCAGCACTACGATCAGGTCCGCATCCCGGATGGTGGAGAGGCGGTGGGCGATGACGATGCTGGTGCGACCTTTCATGACTTCCAGCATAGCGTCCTGGATAGCCTTTTCCGTACGGGTATCCACGTTGGAAGTGGCTTCGTCCAGAATAAGGATGCGCGGGTTGGCCACAAAGGCCCGGGCGATGGCCAACAGCTGTCGCTGGCCCTGGCTGATGTTTTCCCCGGCACCGGTCAGCAGGGTTTCATAGCCCTGGGGCAGCAGTTCGATCATTTCATGGCAGCGGCTCATCTCCGCTGCTTTTTTGATTTCCGCTTCCGTTGCGTTTTCGTTGGCGTACTGCAGGTTACGGTGGATGGTATCGGAGAACAGGACCGTGTCCTGCAGCACGATGGCAACATGCTTGCGCAGACTGTCCCGGGTGATTTCTTCTACGTTTTGATCATTGATCCAGATGGCACCTTTGTCCGCATCGTAGTAGCGCATCAGCAGGTTGACCACGGTAGATTTGCCGCTGCCGGTAGAGCCTACCAGCGCCACCTTTTTGCCGGCGGGGATGGTGAGGTTGAAATCCTTCAACACCGGTTTGCCCTGTACGTAACCGAAATCCACATCTTCGAAGCGGACGGAAACATGTTCCTGGTCTTCCCATACCAGTCCGTAGAGATCCTCGCTGGTCTCGTCCAGTACCTGGAAGACCCGTTCGGCGCCGGCGATGGCGGATTGCAGCTGGCCGTAGATCTGGGCGATTTCGTTGATGGGACGGCTGAACTGTTTGGCGTACACGATGAAGGCGGAAATGACGCCCACGGAGATCATGCCGTGGATGGCAAAGTAGCCGCCGAAAGCTGCGATGACGACAAAACCGATGTTGCCGATGCAGTTCATGACCGGGGCCATGATGCCGCTGCAGACCTCGGTGCGGATACCTGATTTTGTGAGTCTGTCGGAAATGTCACAGAATTTTTCCGCGGACCGGTCCTGCCGGTTATAGGCTACAACAGTACGGTAGCCGTTGACGATTTCTTCTACGGTTCCATTCATACTGCCCAGCAGAGTCTGCCGTTCTTTGGAGTATTTGCGCACAAAGGAAGACAGCAGACGGGTAACGATGACAGTTAGGAAGATGGTACCGCAGCTTAACAGTGCCAGCTGCCAGCAGTACCACAGCATGATGGCCGCTGTGCCGATGATGGTCAGCACGCCGCTGAACAAAGAGGGCAGGGCCTGGGAAACAGTGGTGGAGATGTTTTCCACGTCGTTGGTCATGCGGCTCATCACGTCGCCGTGGGAATGTGTATCCGTGTACTTGACAGGCAGGTCGATGACCTTGCCGAACAGTTCCTCCCGGAACCGTTTTACAATGCGAAGGCTCAGTTTCGCACTGAAGACACCCTGGGCCAGTCGCATGAGGCTCACTGCCAGATAGGTCGCCAGCATGAAGACCAGTGTCGTTTTCAGATCACCGTTACGTTGTCCGGCGATGATATCCACCGCGTTACTCTGGAGCATGGGCGCGTAGATACCCGCAAGGGTACCGCCCAGCACTGCTGCCAGCATACCGAAAACCAGCTTTTTTTCTTTTATGAAGTAGGAAGCGATGCGTTTTAAGGTCCAGCCTATGTCTTTGGCGTATTCCGTTTCCGCGAACCGGTTGCCGCGGCGGGGTCCGATGCCGGGCTGCGGGGCCTGGCTGTTAATTTCTTTAGCCATGTGCGCTCACCTCCTCTCCAGTCCGGGAAGAGTGCGTTACAGTATTCTCTTTTTCCTGCGCCGCATTTTGCGATTGTATCTGTGAAACAAAATTCTCTTTTACTTCCGTTGGAGTGATATTTTGTGTTTGTACTGCATTTTTGTGTTGTGACTGTAGCACCCTTTCATTTTGGCTTATGATTTCCTCTTGTTTTATATCGCCTACCTGGGACTGATAAATATCCTGGTAAATAGCACAGTTCTTTAACAGGTCCTTATGGGTTCCTTCTGCAACGACTGCTCCGTTTTCCAGTATTAAAATGCGGTTAGCGCGCCGTACGGAAGCGATGCGCTGCGCTACGATGATCTTTGTACTGTCAGGACTTGTTTTTGCCAGTTCGTTATAAAAGTTGGCTTCCGTTTTCAGATCCAGCGCGCTGGTAGCATCGTCAAAGATCATAATGGGAGATTCTTTCAACACGGCCCGGGCCAGCGCAACACGCTGCTTCTGCCCACCGGAGAGGCTCATGCCCCGTTCGGCTACAACAGTATCATACCCCTGTTCCAGCGGCGCGATAAATTCATGGGCCTGGGCGATATGGGCTGCATGTTCGATTCTGTCGTTTTCGGCGTCCGGATTTCCCCAGGCGATATTTTCTTTCACTGACGTACTGAACAGTTCACTTTTCTGCAGCGCGACAGCGACCCTGCTGCGGAGATCGCTGACTTTGTAGTCCCTCACGTCTACGCCGTCGATGCGGACGCTGCCTTCCGTTACGTCGTAAAAACGGGGGATGAGATTGATCAGCGTGGTCTTGCCGCTGCCGGTGGAACCCATGATGGCGACGGTCTCACCGGGTTCAATGGTGAGATTAATGTGTTCCAGTACATTTTTGTTGCTGCCGGGATAGGCAAAGGAAACGTCACGGAATTCGATAAGGCCTTTTTTCTTTACGGTTGTGTTTTCAGGAAGCCGTTCTGTTGCCGCTTTTTTTTCAAAATTTATTGCAGAAATATTGCCGTCGGCATTTTCATAATAGGTTCCGTCTTTAATTTCCGGTTCCAGATGCAATACTGCCGCCAGCCGTTTCCAGGAAATAAAACCCCGGGAAATGTTCTGGAACAGCATCATCAGCATCATGATGCCCATTAACAGCTGTGTCGTGTAGGTGATAGCTGCCATGATGCTGCCGGGGGAAGCGGTTCCTTCCAGCACATCTCTGGCACCGTACCAGAGAATGGCCGCGATGGTCAGGTTCATCAGCATGTTGACCACGGGGCCCATAAACGCGAGTGTCAGCAGGACTTTCAGCTGGGTTTTGATCAGATCGCCATTGGCCTTGCCGAAACGGAGTTTTTCATAGGTTTCCCGCACGCAGGCCTTGATGATACGGATAGCGGAAATATCTTCCTGCAGCACATCGTTCACAATGTCCAGTTTTTCCTGCTGCAGGGCAAATAGCGGGTTTACCTTGCGCAGACAGAAGGCCATAGTGCCGATGATGAAGGGCAGGGCGCACAGTACGATAAAGGCAAAATCCGGACTGAGGGTATACATAAAGTACAGGCTGCCGATGGTCATCAGCACTGTACGTACCATTCCCCGTACAAACTGGGCGATGAGCCGTTCCACCTGGGTCACGTCGTTAGTGATACGGGTGATGAGGGAACCGGCGCCGAAGCTTTCAATCTGGGGAAAGGAGAACGTCATGATTTTTCGGAATGTATCTTTGCGAAGGTCGTTGCCCATGTTCTGGCTGGCCATGTTGACGAACACATTGTTCAGGGAACCGAAGCAGCAGCCGATAAGGACCATGCCGATCATCTGGGTACCTAGGCGCCAGACCAGTTCCAGGTTGCCCACACCGTTGTTGTTCAGTCCCAGCACCCCGTCATCCACGATGCGGCGCATCAGGCCCGGCTGTATTAAATCCATCAGCACCTCGCCGCCCATGAACAGCGCGGCGATGATTGCAAAATGTGCATAACGTTTTATGTATTGCCACATAATAAATCCTTTATTTCCAAATCCGTTTGCCTCAATTTACAAAATACCCGGCCGCACAGGAGTACAGACCGGGTGTTAATAAAGAAATTGGAATCAGAATCGGAAGTCCCGTTCCCCGCCTTCGATGCGTTCCAGATATTTCACCAGAGCGGAACGGACTTTTTCATTGGGGATGGTGGGAATCTCCCTGGCAATCATAGCGTTGCCTTTTTTGCGTGTTTCTTCCGAGGCGTAGTCCACCAGAAACTCTTTCAGCGTCATCAGCGCGTTGGGGTGGCAGCAGTTTTGGATCTGCCCCGTCTTGCACAGGCTCATGAAACGGTCGCCGGTGCGGCCCGCCCGGTAACAGGCAGTACAGAAGGACGGGATAAAGCCCATATCCATGAGCCAGGCGATGACTTCATCCAGCGTGCGCTGGTCAGATACATCGAACTGCTCCGTGTCGTGGGGACGTTCCGGTTCGTCGTAACCGCCGACGGAAGTACGGGATGCGCCGGAAATCTGGGAGATACCCAGATGCAACGCCCGGGCACGCACTTCCTGGCTTTCCCGGGTGGAGATGATCATGCCGGTGTAGGGAACGCTGATGCGGATCAGGGCGATCAGCTTGGCAAAAATATCATCGGAGATTCCGTTGTCAAAGACGGAAGGATCGATATCGTCCGCCTTTTTGATGCGGGGCACGCTGATGGTGTGGGGGCCTACGCCGTGGACCGCTTCCAGATGTTCCGCATGCATTAAGAGACCGGCGAATTCATAACGGTACAGTTCCAGCCCGAACAATACGCCCAGGCCCACATCGTCGATGCCGCCCTCCATGGCCCGGTCCATGGCTTCCGTATGGTAGTTGTAATCATGCTTGGGGCCGAAGGGATGCAATTTCAGATAGCTTTCCTTATGGTAGGTTTCCTGGAACAGGATGTACGTGCCGATGCCCGCTTCTTTCAGTTTGCGGTAATTCTCCACCGTAGTGGCCGCAATGTTCACATTGACACGGCGGATGGCGCCGTTTTTGTGCTTGATGGAATATATCGTTTTAATGCATTCCAGAATGTATTCGATGGGATTATGGAACGGATCTTCGCCGGCTTCCAGCGCAAGGCGCTTGTGCCCCATATCCTGCAGCGCGATTACCTGACGCTTTACTTCTTCCTGCGTCAGCTTTTTCCGGGGGATGTTTTTATTGATGCTGTGGTACGGGCAGTACACACAGCCGTTGATACAGTAATTGGAAAGGTACAGCGGGGCGAAAAGGACGATGCGGTTGCCGTAAAACGCTTTCTTGATTTCTTCCGCCAGTTTAAACATCTTTTCGTTTAATGCAGGATCTTCGCAGGCCAGAAGGACAGAAGCTTCACGGTGGGTGAGGCCGGTGCAGTTCAGCTGCCCGTTGGTCCAGCGGGGCCGGGCTTTTTCCAAAAGGCCTTCGATCAATTCTTTGTTATCTTTGTTGGCGTCAGCATAGGCCAGCGTGTCCAGAATTTCCTGATGGTCGATAAACTCATCGGCCAGTAATGACTTGGGGTTATACATAATGGAATCCTTCTTTCTTTAGAACAGTCTAATAAAAAAATCTTTGCGTTATTTCATTTGTACGTTAAATTCGCGTGCAAATGCTTTACATTCTATTACAATATTTTACTCTTAAAATGCATGGATGTAAAGAAAGGACAGATGATTTCGTGTTTATACGAAAAATCGAAAAAAATTTGCGAAAAACCGTAAACTGTGCTACAATACTTTTCGTACAATTTAAGAATGCGCCTGTAGCTCAGTGGATAGAGCACCGGTCTCCGGAACCGGGTGCGGAGGTTCGATTCCTCTCAGGCGCACCAGAGAGGATAACCCTGCAATTTGAATTGCAGGGCTTTTTTTAATTTAAAAACTGTGATACACTTGTTTTGCATCATCCGCTTACAGCGGCATGATGCAGATAATTCTGACTGGTGAGTGTAAAGGTCATAATTATTAATTAATTGTTGTACGGGAGTTATCCGCTTTGAAACTGTTTAAACAATTTACCATCATCATATTTCTGTCCTTTGCCGGGGAACTACTGCATGCGCTGATTCCGTTTCCGATACCTGCCAGTATTTACGGAATCGTGCTCCTGTTCTTGTTGCTGGAACGGAAGGTGTTGCAGGTGGATGATATCAAAGAAGTGTCGGATTTTCTGATTTTCATTATGCCGGTGCTGTTTGTGCCTGCTGCCGTGGGGCTGATCGACGCCTGGGGTGAATTGCAGGCGTCGTTAACTGCGTACGTCACCATTATTATCGTAGTCACGCTGATTGTCATGATTGTAACGGGACGGATTACACAATGGTTCTTACATAATCAAAATGAAAAGGAAACCTGATTTATGAACACATTTTGGGAAACATCAACATTTTTTGGCATATTCATCACGCTGTTCTTTTACGGCATCGGCATGGCCATGAAGCAGAAGGTGAAACATCCGCTGGTCAATCCGCTGCTGCTGGCCATTGTCTTTACGATTTTATTCCTGCGTCTGTTCGGTATCGAATACCAGACGTATAATGAGAGCGCGAAATACATCAGCTATCTGATGACGCCGGCTACTATCTGTCTGGCGGTTCCGCTGTACCGGCAGCTGGATACATTGAAGAAAAATTTTAAGGCTGTCATGTTCGGTATTTCATCCAGCGTTATCGTTACCATGTTTTCAGTGCTGGCTTTTTCACGGCTCTTTGGACTGAACCGTGCTTCCTATGTGACCATGCTGCCCAAATCCATCACAACAGCGATAGGCATCGGGGTGGTTGAAGAATTGGGGGGCTATGTTTCTATTGCGGCGGCTTCCATCATTATCTCCGGCATCCTCGGCAACATGTTTGCGGAATCTGTCTGCAAGATTTTCCGGATTCAGGAACCCATCGCCAAAGGCATCGCCATCGGATGTTCCAGCCATGCCATGGGCACGGTAAAGGCGCTGGAGATGGGCGAAGTGGAAGGGGCCATGAGTTCGCTTTCCATTGCGCTGGCAGGAATTATGACCGTGGTCGCGGCTTCGGTGTTTGCAACACTGCTGTAAGGATACCGTGAATCATTGAAGTATGAAATAAAGACAAAGGGGAATACTATATGAAAGGGATTTTATCTTTTAAAACGTTGTTCGCTGCGGCTTCTTTTATCGTAATGCAGGCGGCCCTGCTTCCGGGTGCGTATGCCGCGAATCCGTTTGCCGACGTCCCGGCCGGACATTGGGCCTATGAAAGTATAAACAAGCTGGCTGCAGCCGGGGTGATTGAAGGCTATGGCGATGATACATTCCGGGGCGACCGACTTATGACCCGGTATGAGATGGCGCAGATTGTAGCCAAAGCCATGGCTAAAGGAGCCAACGTTGACAGGCTGACCGCTGAATTTGCGGACGAACTGGAAGCGCTGGGGGTACGTGTGGCATCTTTGGAGAAAAAATCCGATAATGTCAAGGTTACCAGTGAAGCGTATTATTATTATGCAAGAGCC
>OCTX012109113.1_pt1 | contig 15698 bp, 21 predicted proteins | sample 1539691 | NCBI WGS metagenome assembly OCTX01 (sample SAMN02144231, study PRJEB22623) | gut metagenome | biome: sheep rumen | host: Ovis aries | place: New Zealand | reverse complement strand
TACCGGTCTTTGCTATCTTGTGAAGCTTAACGCTTCCACTCAGTGCTTCCGAGGCAGAGGTACTTTGTGCAGTACTTAGATTGGTTTGTAGGGTACCCGGAGCAGCCGGAATTGTAGCAGTAATAGCAGCGACTCCCCCAGTAACCGTGGCAGATACCCCATTAAAGGTTACACCAGACAGTTTGGCATTCCAAGCAGAAATATCTGTAGATTGAATGGATGCTGCGGGTGCTGCTGAAAATACTGGGTCTGTTTCAGTAAAGGAAGTTAGTGGAGTAATAGTATTATTACCTAAAGTAATAGTACCATTTGCTATTTTAGCATCAGTAATACCATATCCACTTATTGTTGTCGGTTTGGTTCCTATTTCTGAGAAAGTATAGGAAGGCTTAGAAGACGCCTTAGCCCAAGAAGGAACAGTGGGGTCAGTTTCAGTATAGGACTGTAAAGCAGTGGCTCCCAATGCAGCGCCCGAACGAATGTCAGCCAAATCATTAATAGCATCTTGTTTTCCATTCCAAGCACTAATGTCCGATGAGGAAATATCGGCAGCAGCAGATGCAATGAAAACTGGGTCAGTTTCTGTATAGTTCTGTAACGCAGTATCTGCTTTACCTAAAGATGTTTGAACTGCAGAAGCAAGGTCAGTTTTAGGGATTCCACCAGAGGGTTTAGAATAAGTACCTACACTTATATTTCCACTTCCCAACAGAGAGGTGCTATTAACTGTTTTAATGTTAGTACCTGATACTAATGCAGCTTGGTAGTCAGAATGTTTATGCCCACTGTTAGTTAAATTACCACTAGCATCTAATCCAGCAAAATTACCATTTGTAGAATTTGATACCTTGTCTGCTTTACCGCTAATGTCTTGATGTTGAGTAATAACAGTGCCTAAATCTGCTACACCCCCAGTGACAGTAACAGCATCCCCATTCATTACAATGCTATCAATACTGCCACCACCCCCGCCACCTTCAATTACAATATTACCAGAACCAAGAAGAGACTGGCTATTAATTGTTTTTATATTTGTTCCAGATACAAGGGTGGCCTGTTTTCCTGCAAGCAGAGTAGATACTGCATCACCATTCTCATCTATTACAGCATCAACATGTGTAATGGGGAAAAACTGAGTACCTTCTTTATCTTGAACTTTTCTTATTTGTGCTGTATCTTGTGCCATATCATTTACATTTTACTTCCAAGTTCCATTGTCTTTAACCTTCACAGCAGATGCTGTTGTCCAAATTCCATTCTGTTTAACATATACTGCAGTTGCTTGTTTCCATACACCGTTCACCTTTGCATAGAGGGTATAGGACAATCCGCCGCTTGACACGACAAGGATGGTGTGGTCGGCAGTGATGTTTGAAATGGTATATTCATAATATGTCCCTGGCGTAAATGGTTCATCAAGCGTGATGGCTACCTTGAATTGTAGCGTATCATTATTCGCGTCAGAGGCATCATCCTTTGAGTATTTGACGTAGATGAAGTGGTCCCCAGCCGTAAGAGAATAACTCAATGTCTGCGTGGTGGACTTGTTATGTGTGCTTGTATTACATGCGAGCCGATAATTGTTGTCCGTAATTGTTGCACCACTGCTACCAGCCGCATAGTAATTATTGCTCAATGTCTCGTCAATATCACCAAAGACACCAAAGTCATAACCCTCCTCTGCATAGTTGATGAATGTAAATGTAAGTGTTGCAGCGACAGGGACATGTATATTTACCTTACATAATGCAGCTGTCTTGCTAATGCCTCTGTTTTCACTCTGATAGTAGTTATTTGAGTTCAGCTCAAATCCATAAGAAGCACCACTAACTGATTCAACGGAATATGTCGCGCCAGACTCTTGGACCGGCACGAATTGACTTGTAACGTCAGTCCCATTATCCTTAACTGTAATCCCGGAAATGGTATCTGACCTGATAATGACATCACTACCTTCCAAAGGGTTCGTATCACTTGCTGACACATTCGCAGAAGTGCTATTCTGAATAGTGACATTGTGATGAACCGGAATTGTATAGTCAACCTCAATTTCCGCACCATAGCAGTAAAAGTATCCAGTGGTGTTCCTGGAACTTCTGCGGACGTAAACCATAATAGTGAAGTTACTATCATAGTTAACGATTTGCTCCCATGTAAGCGAGCCTGTTGGGACTGTAATGGTCTTGACGCTCGTGCTAAAGTTGGTGGTGGCTGTGGTATTTGAAATGGCAGATGAACCATTTGCCAGACGAGGGGCATATGAAGTACTTGTAGCTAAGCCACTTTCATATCCTTTTATCTTTACAGTAAAGGAGTTTATTATTGCACCATTTGGAATATCCGAGAAGTTGAATCCACGCAGATACAGGTAACGTGAAGTTGTAGATGAATATGTGTTGGTGATGGTAGCATGGGTCGTATTGTCCGTGTTGTGATACATGTTACTTGCATTTGACACGGAAAGATACGAGGTGCTGGATACAGCATATGTACTAGGTACTAACCTTATTGTTGCCATATTAAATCACTATCCAAATATCACCATTACTTCCTTGTGAAGACGTAGGAGCACTTGAGGAGACTGTTATTGCTTTTTGCTTTGCATTCCAGTTACTAATATCTGTTGATGAAATGCCATGTGCCGCAGATGCAGTAAATACTGGGTCTGATTCTGAGGTAACAACTGTTCCCAGATTAACAACACCAGAAGTTCCCTTGCTGGAACCATTCATTGTTATCCCAGTAATTGTTCCTGCATTCTTTGTAAATCCCCACCCACTGACAGTAGATTCTGTAGGGACTACTGTGGTATCTGGCAAAGCCCCAACTTCACTGGCAGTATAAGTAGGCTTTGAACTTGCTTTAGCCCAAGAAGGAACTGTCGGATCTGTTTCTGTATAGGATTGCAGCGCGGTGTCCGCTTTACCAAGGCTTGTTTGCACTGCACTCGCAAGATCGGTAGCAGGGATTCCACCTGACGGCTTGGAATATGTGCCCTTCGCATCCCACTGGCTCTGCTTCGTGGTCGTCGGGATGGAATACCCGCTTGCCAAAGAGACGGCCAGCGTGCCCTCAGTTGTAATCGGAGAACCTGAGACAGACAAACCTGTTGGGACGGTCATCGCAACGGAAGTAACAGTACCACTTCCACCACTACCACCTTGGATAGTGATATTGCCAGAACCAAGCAGGGACTGATTGTTAATCGTTTTAATGTTGGTCCCGGACACCAATGCCACCTGATAGTCTGAGTGTTTGTGGCCAGAATCTGTCAGGTTTCCACTACTATCCAATCCCGCAAAGTTACCGCTTGTCGCTCCTGTCGCCTTGTCCGCTTTTGTGGTAACATCTATGATAGTCCCACCATCCACATAGGTAGCGGAACCCTGCTGCGCTCCGATATACGTTATGGCATCTGACACCACACGGGCATCATGAATATCCAGCGTGGTATTATTTGGAAGTTTAACCTTCTTTATTGCCATATTACATCAATTTTAGGAGACACTCACAGAGAGGTCATCATATTTAGCAACTTTAACCTTATCGTTAGTTCCTACTGTAATAGTTTGTGCGGCGGCAGTTCCAGTTCCAATACCTGTTACTGCAGTAACCTCGTCCTTTGTATCTGTAGTAGTTGAGGCTGACGTAATGCCAGTAGCAACTGAGATAACCCCAGTACCAGCGGTTGCTCCTGTTGCAAGAGAAACTGTAGGTTGAGCAGTGACCTTAACACCAGTTAACGCAGAACCAGTACTTGCGGTGCCAAGGCCAGTCATAACAGTACCACCACTTCCAGAAGAGGAAAGTGAGCCAGTAGCAACCGTCTTTGCTGTTCCAAGCGTAGGAGCAGAGCCGTTGGCACCAGATATAATTAGTGTCTCAGAATCAGTACCTGTTCCCATTGCAAATGACCAAGTTGAGGCAGAGCCAGCACTTGTAACATTTGGAACTGTAGTAGTTGCCAATTTGCTAGTTGCACCTGGGTATGATTTAATAAAGGTCTCAGTGCCATCGGCGCCCACAGCAGTTCCACTTGCAGTGGCTTTTATATTAGTGGTAGTAGGAGTTACTGTGGTGGTAAAGGTAGCGTCTGAACCAAGACATTTATCTGTAGTTCCGCCGCTAAAAGTAACTGCAGAAGCTGCATTTGTAAATGTGGTAGCTTCACCTAAAGCATTATCTCCACTTCCTTTAGAGAGAGAAACGGAGTCCTTCCAAGCTAAATCACCCAGGCTAGATAAGTCTATGGTAGTGTCACCAAGCTTCTCCCAAGTCTTACTTCCTGTTGTACCAACAGCCACATACTCAGAGTAAACATCTCTGGCAGTATCAGAAGATTTGACAAGGTAAAAGGCCCCAGGCTGAGAAGAGTTTGCAGACATAGTACCAGTGTAAGTTGTACCATTATAAGTAACTGTTACACCAGCAGGAATATCAGCAACTACGGGAGTAGATGTACCATTCCAAGAAATAATAAAAGATACACCACCAGCAATAGCTTCTCTTGCTACAGCATCCTTAATGTCATAAGTATTGCCAGAAGGCAATGTAATTTTGCTAATTTCAGCCATATTTATTTTTACTTAATTTCTGTTAAATATTAATGCTTCTCCAACAACCTCTTGAGCATCTGTAACATTCAGCTTGCTATTCCAAAAGGCCTTTTCTTCGGGAGTAACATGAACACTTCTATTATTTATATGTTGTAGTAAATCTCTTGCAATGTCTTCTCCAACAAAAGCTAAATCCTGAATATAAGCATTTCCAGAACCAACTTTTATACCCGGAACTTTAATTTCTTTGCCGTCTTTCCAGATAGTTTTATAATCGGAGTAGACTATTATCTGCCCCCTATTTGGAATATAGCCTCTACAGGAGTTCCAGAAATCTGTAGTAGCATATTGAACTTCCTGTAAAGTATCTATTTTTAATTTATCAGCAGCAGACATCAACCCATGCTCTTGTTGGGTTGCATCATTATAAATAGATTTATCCTCTACTTGCTGTAATAAATCTGCAACATTATCTCCGGTTCTATTTAAATTATACGCCATTTCTTAAAACTCTAATATATTGTCCATCTATGGTAATAATGTTGCCCTCAGTAACACTTAGAAGTTCATATTCTCCTGTTGAAGTAGAGCACACTAAACTTACTTGAACATCTAAGGTTTGAGCAATATAAAGGGTTGAAGTAGTGGGGGTTAGGTTAAAGTTATCTAATTGAACCTTAATTAAATCATCTATAAATAAACTAACCTCTGGTATATTTGAACAGTTATAAGTATCTACCTCTACCTTAACATTTTCATTTTCTATACTGCTGTCAATATCATATAGGAACGCAGTATAAATTGCAGCAGTAAGACATCCCATTAATTTATACTTTTAATAGTTCCTATATTAACAACTTCTATTTCTCTTCTAACTCCTGACTCAAAAGTATCATCTGGAACCATTGCAGTAATTACCAATTTCATAGTTCCTGGCCTCAGAAGAGAGGTGTCAACAAGAAGATAATAATTACCATCTTGTTGTACTATATCTGCACTTGTGTATGCAATCTTTTTATTACCACAATATAAATCTACAGTATAATCATCGGTGGCTTGGTCAAAGCCGGATGCTGTAATTTCGATTTTAAATTTTAGGTCACTGCCTAGATAATATCTATCCTCTGCCATATTGTTTAACTTAATATATATCAGCAGCTTTATTAGCAAAGTAGTTAATTACAAAGTCTCTAACTGAAGACCCATTATCTCTACTTGCTATATAAGCCAGCAACTGCTTTAACATTGCATTATTCTCTCTGGTGAGTTTGAGTAGCTCTTCCATTTTTAATATATTTATTCAGGTCCTTCTTGTACCACACCAACTCTTTAAAGCCTGCTATTTTCTTACCTCTGGGCAAACTTCCATCCCTAACTAAGTTATCAAAGGTGGCTCTGCTTATATTTAAATAAGTATATGCTTGATACTTACTTAAGGGCATATCTTTTCTAGTATACTTTCTAAGTACCCCAGCGAGTTCAAGCGCTTCCTCCTCTGAAATATTACTATTCCCACAATCTATATCATCTACTATTTTAAGCAGCTGATTCTTTATAACATCCAACATGTTTTTGATGAAGGTATAAAATGATGAATAATGATATCCCAGCCACAATTAAATTAATTAAAAATAAAGCAACTGAAGAAATTGGTATGCCCACATAATAATCTAGCAGATTCAGTATATCACAAAATACAATATAATGAAGGAACATCCTGTGGTAACTACAGAAGTTGAAACAGTAGCTGGCTATATAAAGAAAAGAAATTGTTAAGGCTGAGCCGCCGCCTATGAAACCAAGAACTTCCCAATCTATATAAAAGAAGGAAAGTACTTGGTTTAAAAGAGTAACGGCGGCCATTAACATTGGTATAATCTTTAAGACTCCAATTGTTAATTTATACAGTCTTTTTCTTGAGGCATCCCCCACAGCCATACCTTCTTCTGTTTCTGTTCATTCCCGGAGAATGTCCTAGAGGTTTGGCTCTTCCCCCTGTCTTTACTTTTTTACTAGAGGCCATATTATGCTGTGATAGTAATGGTGACCTTAGACATGGCGTCCTTGCCAGAAGTAGGAGTAACAGTAATCTTATCACCGGCCTTCAGAGCAGCAAGAGACTTGGTAAGCGTCTTATTATCCTCAAGAACAAGGGGAGTGTCAACAACTTCCTTTAAAGAAAGGTCGTCCTGCCGTTGCTTAATAGAGACTAATTTGTTATTAGCATCAAGTTCAGCAAAGTATTCACCTGGCTTAACATAGTTGGCATCACCAACCTCAATTTTCAATTCAATTTGCTTTCTCATTTTATTAATTATTTAATAATTTCTTTTAATGCATCTAGGTTATTTACATCAGGCTTTTGCCCCTGCATGGCGCTGGCCAGAACAAAGTTAGTGAGAGTTATAATTTGTTTACGAGTCTCCGAGAGTTCCTCCTTTAAACCATTGTTCTCAGTTTTAAGGTCTTCAACCTGCTCTTTTAAGTCACCAATCATATCCTCATACATCTTTTTATAGGCATCAAGAGCAGCATCGAAGTTTTGTACTTTAGTTGCATTTACCTCCTCATTATACTTCTTTCTGCTAAAGAGCCACCCAAAGAAAGTTCCAGCAAAGGCAGTTGCAAGATAGCCAATTATTTCCCAAAAGTGTTCCATTATTTATTAATTGTCTTTTTGTTAATTTGTTTTTCTTTTAGTCTGGCATCTGTGGCAGCCTTCTTTTTGTCAAACTCAAGTCTATCTCTATCTAGTCTGAGTCTAGCATCAAACTGTCGCATTGATTCCATTAATTTATCTTTAGCCTCCTGAGAGTACTCTGGTTCTTGAATACCATCATCTTCATTATTCTTTGCAGCAATGGTAGCGACAAGAATCTTAGTCTCATTGTCTCTCATGTTAAGCTGATCTTTCATTTGTATCTCTTCCTGCTTTGCCTGCATCTCCATTTGTGCCTGCTGTTGCTGGGCCTGTAATTGCTCCTGCTGTGCTTGTTGAGCTCTTTCTCTCATTTCATTCTCATCTCTTTCAACCATTCTTTGTTTCTCAGCAAGTGATGCTGAACTGTAAAGTCTCATAATGGTAGAGAATGAAAGGGTTTGATTCTGAAGAGCTGCCTGAGCAAGCATATCAATCTTATTACTTAAATCTTGAGTAGGAGCGCTATTATCAACCACCAAACCGTAGTCACATTCAGCAAACTCATCACCATCTATATCTATAATAGTTTGAGTAAAGTCTGGCAAGATATATTGGAATTTCTTACTCCTGCCTCTGAAAGCAATCTTAGCAGTTTCAAGTAAGCACTCAAGAACTCTCCTCTTCAAGTCTTCGTGGATGGTAAATACCCACTCAGTAATATGAGAAGACTGTAAAGTGGCCCTTTCAACACCACCAACAGTTTCTCTATTAGCAATCTGGCCCTCCCTCTGCTTGGTAATACCAACAACTTCTGACATTTCCATCTTGATAAACTCAAGCAGATTGATATTCTGTTGAATAGAATTGCCCAACTCAGCATCAATTACTCCAGTAGAATTATTGTTAAGAGCACCAGCAATTTTACCCGTTGCAGCACCAATATTGCCTTCCTTGAAGGAGTCCTCAACTGCAAGACCCATAGTCTCACCATAGTACATCCACTTTTCAACTGTCCAACCTTTAGGAACTCTAGCAAGGTCTAGCCTTACTATCTTACCCCAGTTTCTAGCCATTAACTTATTAAGTCTGTCATGAATGGCATCATACAAATAATTGTATTGCTTCATCATGTCAACCATAGAGAAGGGCCTGTCATCATTGAGATTATAGATAGATCCTATAATACCAAAATGACACTTTGAAGGATTGGAAAGCCTGTTGTATTGGACTGGTCTAGGCCTCATATTGACATAGATCTCCTCACCAATCTTTGTACCCTCCCAAGCCTCGTTTATCCAAAACACCTTCTCTTCCTCTCCTAATTCCTCTTTAGGAATGTAGGTTTCAGGGTAGAAATTGAAGACCTCTTCACCTGTTTGAAAATCATAAGATTTAATTTCTTTAATCTTTCTCCTTGATTTCCAAAACACTCTGCAGACTCTGATATTACCCGCAAGGTCATATGGGAGTAAATCGTCGGCCTCATCACTGGCAGCAAACAGATAATTTGGATCAAAGGGCTGGCTTTCAAACACATCACCAATCATGTGCATATTTATGAAGCCCCTTCTTTCATCAATATTATCCATAGAGTCTGTATCAGATGCATCATTGGCAAAAGGAATATTCTCTATGTACTTAACATCCTTGGTAGTTAGAACATCATAATAGGTATCAATAATCCTTCCCGGAGACCAATAGTCTTCGAGAATAATCATATCAGCATCTTCTATTCTATTGGAGTATCCAGATTTGAATACTCTTACCTTTAAAGGATTTAACCTCTCTACCACAGGTTCTCCACCAACGATATCACACTGATAGAGCTCCTCTCCAACAGCCATAGCATCCATAAAACCCTGATTGAACATAAAGGGAATATTGTATTCCTTCATGTAATGCTGTAAAACAGCATTGCCTCTAATTTCACGGATGTCCTGATATTCATATGTATAATACTGCCCTAATTTCTGAATCTTCTGTTCAAGCTCTTCCTGAGACTGAGCGCTCTCCATAATAGTTTGCTGAAGTCTAGCAAAGACTTCCTGCTTCTTCTGCTCTTCAATTTCAGAAATAGCATTAGGGTTGGTAACTATAACTTTGAAATCAAATACTCTTTTAGATTCCTCACCTCTAAGAATATTTAATTTGGCATTCATAATAGGATAATGCTGGATTCTATCAGGAATAAACCCAGCCTCAATACGGTTAGGATTTATCACTGCCTCCAGGTCCTGCATATGAAGAATGCCATTTAACAAATCATAGTTAATCTTCTTATGAATTAATGACTTTCTTACTGGACTATATGTGATAGTAGCTTGGTCAGTTCCCCAATCAACACATGCTTTTCTCCATTTCTTGCCCTTACTTGTGAGGGGAAGTTGTTGTTGGGGGAATCCTATATAATTATCCTTCATATAATACCATTTAAATTTGGTGCAAATGTATAAAATCTTTTATGGTATTCCAAGAGAATAAATAAAAAATTAAGAGTAATCTTAGCTTTTGTTAAATCTCTTATCAAAGTTCTTCTTGAAAAAGTCATCATTGCCCAAGTAATTAGCATCTGCTTCATCCTCCCGATCTGCACTAGGATTTCCCTGATATAGAATAATCTTCTCTTGTCTATATAACATCACCATACCCATAGCTCTAATACGGTCCACATTGAGCTCTGGAGTATAAGTAATCAACTCTTCAAGCAATGCTCTGTTTCTAATAGAGTACAGCATTGGTACGCTCTCTTCAATTATCTCTCCGTCAGGCTGCTTTCTGTAGACAGTTTCTGGTTTAAGCAGCCAGTCCCTCAGCAAACTATTGGCATAATCATTAATTACAGCATTTGCATTCACACCATACTTGTTACTTCCAAAAGCACTGTACTTAACCATCTGTTTCTCCCTAAGATATTCTGGAGTTTCTGCCAGAAGGTGCGTGCAATTCATCTTACTAAAGTATGCAAATATACCCTTCTTATTGGATTCAAACAAACATCTTGCATTATAGAACAGACATAACTTCCTGACTATCTCATAGTTATCATCAGCAAAGGGCTGTCTTCCAGTATACTCTGCAACTATCTTATCTGTGAATAGGTCAAATACAAAGGTAGAACTTAAGGAAGAAGAGTTTGCTTGGTCATTATCAACGGGGTCATGGCCTATGATATACCTATTATTATACACCTTCCCCTCTCTATTCCTTTCTGGCATCTCAAATATTTCAATAGCGCCTCTTGTGGAGTTCTCTACTCCATACTTGTGAATAGGAGTGTCTCCAGTAGGAGTAAACACAACTTCTCCATCCCTAAGTACTAAATCACCCACATACACATCATTATATGCCTTTGGGTCTTCATCTAATTGAGCAAGTCGCTCTGTTAGAGAGGAGGTTGGGAAGTAGGAAGCTCTAACCTTTATAATAGCTTCTGCAGGGGTAATGGGGTCTTCAGCAATAACTCTTAAAACAGATTGAGGATCAGCAGAATATTTAGCTTTATACCTTGCTAAGAGAATCTCCAGAAGAGCTTTAATAACATCAGAGACTCCATCTTTATTATAACATCCTGCTCTGTTTATGTAGGCAGGAAAAAAGAACCCAAACTCAGCTTTACCCTGACCCTTCTTATCAAATACATTTCTTATAGAGTAGATATTATAGCCTTCAGGATTATACAGGAGAGTTTTAGCAGAGGTAAAGTCTGATTCATCTTCAGCAGCCGTACCTACCAGGTACATAGTAGCAAAGGCATAGTTACCATCCTCAACACCCTTTCTTGTAGAATCATAGAGAGCTAAAAGTCCTTTAAAAGAACCCATCTCTTCAAATAGTACCCAACCACGTTTACCTCTCAACTTATCTGGATTGTCTTTTGCAGACACTCCAAGTACTTGATTTAAAGAGCCTTCCTCAACTCCCAGTTCATTCTTATAACCCATTTGCCAAGACATCTCGTTAGGAGAGTTTTTGAGCATTAAGTGGGGGAAGGGGGTGTGGGTAAATATAAATCCCAGTGCAGGCTTAAACTTTGAGAAGGTACCATCCTTATCATCCTTTAGATACTCCTTTTCATAAGCAGTAAGCACTGTAGTTCTTCTTCTATGCGTTCTGGGGTCTGGGTCATCCTCTCCTAAAATCAAGTTATGAGTCATGACACTGGACAGACTATAAGACTTTGCACAACCACGCTTTGCTAGTTCTATAGCATGCTTGCCTTCAAGTTTAGCCTGCTTAAGATAGTGGAATCTCCAATAAATGCCCTCAAAAAAGAAAGGAAATGATTCAACACGTTCTGCTCTTCTAGTGCCGGGAACAATCATATTAACCAACATAGGGTTGTAATTAAGGAACCAGTAGCATAAGCCGGTAACCCACTCACCATCACTTTCTCTTACATATCCCTCATAACAACGCCTTTTCTCCTCAGTCCAGAACTTTCTATATTCTGAATGAGGATTACTGTTGGGTCTTAAAAATGTATAGCACCCGTGTTTCATATAATGAAGGGCAGCTGGTCTAAAATAATCAGCATCCTCAATTATATGTGGGTGTGCCAAGTCTACAATTACTCTTCCTTGTTCATCATGTGGACAATCCTTTGCATAAGGTCTATCAGGAGAAATCAGCCATTTGATAAAATCAACACTGTTGATAAAATCAAATAGCTGTTCCTTAACCTCATCAGGATATTGTGAAAGCAATTCATCTGTAATTGGAGTTTGGTACTTATTAGTTTTTATCTCCATGCTTTCATTAGTTTTTACAGGTCATCTTCAAACATTGCCTTCTCTACAGAGCCTCTAACCTTATCAGATGTAACTGCCTCTTTATGAATACTCTTTTCTGCTTCATCCAAAGATGTAATTAACTCTGGAATCTGCTTAATAGTAGCAGTATAAGTATTCAAAGTATAGATTGGTTTACCCTTATCATCAACTGCACTAAGGTCAATTGTTTTAATGAATTCCCTCAATTTAGTGATAGCAACTCTAATATCCTCCAGAAGTAATGCAGCCTCAGATTTAAATCCAGCGTAAAACTCTTGGGCATCGGTTACCAGCTTGTCTGGTTTCCAAGATTCTGGGATTCCTTCCCCCAATTTAACCTGCCTACTTCTCTCCTCCTTATCTACATATATCTGATAATCAGACCTACTGTCTTCCATAAAGTAGATATATGCCAGCTCTTGAAGGGCCTTATCCTTGCCTTTAGTCTTATCTCTTTTCCAAATATCCCTAAAGGGCTTTAACATCATTGCTTCTTCAGAGATTGTCAGATTGTATCCCTCGTAGCGGAAAAGCTTCATATTTTTCTAGTTCTGGTAAATTCTTGAATAAATTAGTAAGTAAAGAAGTTACAAAGTTGGCTTTAAGCTCTTCTTCACACCCCTCTGGGCATCTGTCAACAACCTGTTGGGTGAAGGCCAGGTAATTTTTACCTGGAGTGTGATAATAAATTTCCACTTTATACTGCTTATATAGATTCAATCTGGTTGGTTCAATAGATTCTTTGCCTATAAACCAGCCATTGGCATTAGGATACTTCTCAAGGAAGTAATGATTAAGTGCGTCTACAATGTACTTAAGTTTCATAATACAAAAATAAAGGCTCAGTGTTTAGCTGAGCCTTTTGCTTAATCATCCCAATCTTCAACAACAAATTCAACATCAGCTTCATCAAGTAGTAAGCAATCTTTATCCTCAAGCTTTACTACATTGAAGTTATATCTTGTAACAGTGTTCTCCAGTAAATCATTTTTAACAGAATCATTGCTGAATTTTCTAATAGCATATCTGTCAGGATTAATGCAGACTAGGTCACCTTCCTTGACATTTCTAACGCTGGTACCAACTGCAATTACCTTCTGATATTCCTTGATGCCCTGTTTTAGTTTAGTAACATCTATAATGCCCCCAGGAGTTGTTGTATCCTCAACATACATATCCATTGTAGTCACAATCCTAGTGAACATCGGTTTTATTTTCTTTATTACCATATTTATACTGTTTCTTCTTATTTAAATACCTCTCATAGGTACAATGTAACTTACCTAGGGCAGGTATATTAAAGTTTGTTTTTAACTCTTTAAATTGTTCTTCTGTTAAATCCTCTTTAAGAGGAAGGGCAGATATGGTCTCTCTTATAAACCCAAAGAAAGATTTATATGCTGTATCCACCACTTCCTCATCAAGATTCATCTCTGACGATAGTTTCTTTAGAATATCCTTATACTTCATCTTTTATTTGAAAGTACAGTAGTAACTGAAATGTACCCCCATCACTTTTTAAATTAGGTATAAACCTAGGATTGATGTTACCATTAACTATGATTTTACTCTTCCTTAGCTTACCCATAATTACTTGAAAATGAGCAGGAGAAATGTGACACTCATCTCTTATTTCTGCCTTAGTCTCCTCATTCATGAGGTACTTATCAAGCTTTATTGGGTCAAGAATGTCTTTACTTAATTCGTGTCTCTTCTTAAGGAAGGCAGTAATAACATCAATTTCTCTTTCAGTTAATCCATGTAGAGGCTCTAAAAACTCTACCCAATATCTAAAGAACTTATCCAGTGAAGTGGGGATACCAATTATATTATTAGGTCTATTCTCCCCAGTAGCCATTTACTTCTCCTCCTCGGTTTTTGTCTCTGGAATGGTAATCATGTTGACTATCTCAGAGGCACAGTTCTTAACAAAGGAACCCTCAAAGAACTCATGCTTGTCAAGCACAGCAAAAAGATAGTCAAGTCTACGGAAGGCATTTGTTAGGTTGGCCTCCTGAAGCTGCTGGTATAGAGTTCTGGACTGCTCACTCAGCTGATGACAAACATTGTTAAGCTCTTCATAAGTGAGCTTCTCTTTTGTAACTTCTTTCTTTTCCATTATAATATAATTTAAAATTCCTTACCAAATCTTTTCTTATACATACTTCTCCAAGTAAATATGTCTGTAGTTTCTACATCTGTACAGCCACAATCATCACAGTAATCTACAAACTGGTCTAAGACCTTTATTTTAAGTGAGAGACAGTGCGGGCAGTAGTATACAGGTTCATCGTTAAATTCACTCTCCCAGAGAATGTTTGTTGTGTCTTTTGTATTCTGCATAAAGCCTCTTCTTAAATTCATTATTTGCCCTACTATGTCTGCCCTTTCTCTTACAGGTGTTCTTTCTGTTATGGAAAGCCCTGTTAGGCACAACATATCCATAATTAGTAACCCTACCCCTTCTGAATGCCCTCAATATGGACTTAAATCGTCTGACAGCCTCAAAGGTGACTAGGTTCAAAGTGTTGTGAAGATGAGACTCAAACTCTTCCTCAGTCATCACATGTGGATTCTTCTCCTGCTCTTCCATTAGTCAATATAAATTAAATATACAAAATCATCTTTTAAAAGAGTGCTTATTATATCCTCTTTAGTTAACTTTTTTGCATTTATAAACTTGACTAATTCGGATATCTTCATAAAAGACTCTACTTTAAACTTCTTATCTTCCATATTATAGTATCTTTTGTTCTTTCAAAGAGACTAGGCATTTGGCTACCCACTCCACAAGAGGCTCATTGACAGATTCCTCAAGAAACTGTCCCTCATCTAGGATGGCATGGACTAGCTCGTGCATCTTTGTAACTTCTTGGCTTCTGGCCTTAATGGGCTTACCTTTAATAGTTTGAGTAGAGATTCTAATAAGGTGCTCGCCGGTATCAGTCTCACCAAATCTCCACATTTCGGGATTCTCGGGATTCTTAATACAGTCAGTCCACTTGATATCCCATGATTCTCCAAAAATTTTAAACTTCTTCTGTTCCATATTAGTACTCTCAAGAGGATTTGAACCCCTACTATATCTTTAGAAGAGACATGTGCTTCCATTACACCATGAGAGCAAAACGGCACTTTCTTTAGCCAGTGTAGTGCGAAAACTGGGATTAACAATTATGGTAATCTAGCCTTTCCTAGATAGTCGAGATAGCCAGACTCGAACTGACGACTTCATGCTCCCAAAGCATGCATTCTACCAACTGAACTATATCTCGTTAATATGTCACATTATGCATAGAAGGTAATACACAAGAACAAACCCCTGAAGCAGATGGATTGTTCTTAGGATTATTACTACAAAACTCACAAGGATTATTACTTATTGGAGTTATTAAATTGTATGGCGCCTGCCAATCTTCATCAAATTCTATTGTTATTTTCTTAATTCCCATAGCGGAAGGAAAGGGATTTGAACCCCTGGACCCTTTCAGATCTTCAGTTTTCAAGACTGACGCAATAGACCACTCTGCCATCCTTCCAAGAGCCCCTTGTCAGAATCGAACTAACATTTAGAGATTACAAATCACTTGTAATAGCCTTTATACTAAAGGGGCTTAGTTGAAGGATGCTGACTCGAACAGCAATTGCAAGTGCCAAAAACTTGAGTCCTAACCATTGGACGATCCTTCAATATAAGGAGTGATTACTCCTTATTTTTCTTTGTTGCCTTAG
>OCTX012234236.1_pt1 | contig 15699 bp, 29 predicted proteins | sample 1539691 | NCBI WGS metagenome assembly OCTX01 (sample SAMN02144231, study PRJEB22623) | gut metagenome | biome: sheep rumen | host: Ovis aries | place: New Zealand | reverse complement strand
GATTTTTTTATCAAATAAACTTTAATAACAAAAATTTTATTAAAATTAACTTGAAAAATATCAAATATACTTGAATCAATTATATTTTATAACAAATAAAATAAACTTGAATAAAAAATTTTTTTATCAAACAAACTTTAAAAAAACTAAAATAAACTTGAATCAAATATACTTGAATAAAAATCAAATAAAATTGAATTATTTTCGATATGAAAAAAGATTCACATCGAGACCGATATGAAAACATTTGCACATCGACCACTACCAAAAAAATCGTTCGTATATGGGCGAACAAAAACACACCTTTAAGCCCCTATATAAGTTTCATTTTTTACCATTATTTCCAAAAATCCAATCCCAAAAAATCCACATTTTCCTATAATCTTAAAATCATCGTTATTACTTTTTCACTATTTCAGTATTAACATTCAACATTATGCTTAACCTATTATTATGTTGATTATGCCACTACTGTTTTTTATCATTTTTTATATTTTTTCTGTTCAGTTTTCGGTCATGAAAATTAAACATTGTTCATTTTGACTTGTTCGGCACATCATTTGTTCAATGTTTCATGATGCCAAGAGAGCATCATTTTCCTTGTGTTCATTTTTTCATCTCCTTTCATAACTGAAACTGAACAGAATCGTTTTTTATTGGCATATCGTTGAACAAAGCCTCTTCGGCACAGCAATTGAACATTTTTCAATAAACAGACACCACCAGCACCTTAATCGAAACCTTTATATAGTATGAAGAACATATTATATATTGTAGTTTATTACTAATGATTTATAGGAGTTGATATTTATGAATAAGAAACGATTCAGTATAAAATATAATACCACTTCAACTAATTATCCAAGTGGTAGGGTATTTGATAATGAAAAACAGCATACTCTTTATATTGATGAAGTTGTTAATTTGTTGAATTGGTTAATTAATGAAAATAAGGAACTTAAAGAAGAAAATGCAAGTTTAAAGCAAAGGATAAGAGATATAAAATATAATAATTGTAATGAATCATTTAAACTTGATGCTAAAATAAGCAAGGAAAAAGATGATAAAATCAAAGAATTAGAAGTTAAAGTCTTGAATTTAGAATTAGAGAAAGAGGAGTTGATAAAATGAATGAAGAAAGATTTGTTATAGTTCCGATTAATGAATATGGAAATAGAGTTTATGATAAACTTGATGATAAGTTTTTAAGCCTTGAACAGACAGTCGATTTATTAAATGATTATGAAAAGAATATAGTAATTCTTACAATGTAGGTGATGTTTATGAATAATGAAAGATTTGTTATAATTTCCACTAATGAATTTGAAGGAAGAATTTGCGATAGAGCAAATAATAATGAATTTTTGAACCTTGAACAAATACTTGATTTGTTGAATGATTATGAAAAGAATATATTGATTCTTACAATGATGGATTTGCCAGAAATGGAAAATATGCTGATTAAGCAGTCATCAATCATTCGCAAAGATGAAATATCAATTAAAACCATGATGTCCAATATGGAAAAACTTGAAAAAGAGAATAAAGAATTACAAAAAGAATTGGATAGTTTTAGACCAGTAATATTTCATACTATGCAAAGAGGAACTATTACATTATATACCAAAGGTGGTATTGATGAGTGAGAAACGATTCGTAATTATAAAATCAATTTATGATTATTATGCTCTTGTCGATAAAGAAAGAAAAGATACAAAGCAAATCCTTTTATTATCTTTACATGAAGAGCAATTGAATAATGTTGCTGATTTGTTGAATGAGTTATATGAAGAAAATAATCAATTACGAAAGGATAAGGCTCAATTAAAAGAAAGATTAAGAGAATCCAATATGCGATTGGACAGATTCAATTGTAGGTAATTGATAATGAGTTGATGAAATGAAAATAGGATTGTATAATCTTGAACGAAAAATCAATAATAGTGCTATGATGCAAGTCAGTTATTATCATAAGAGTCTTGGTGATGATGTTGAAATTTATAAACAGTCAAAGCATGATGATTATGATAAGATTTACACTTTCAGTATATTCGATTTTACTGATAAGAGTACAGTAACTGATGACATGATTTGTGGTGGTACTGGATTTGATATTAAATCAAGACTTCCAAAAGAGATTGAAGATTGTGATTTGGATTATAGCATATTTCCCATGTGCAGATACTCGATTATATGGTTCAGCAGAGGCTGTTTTAGAAATTGTCCATTCTGTATAGTGAATCAGAAGGAAGGATATATTCATTCAGTAGAACCTAAAAATCTTAATCCAAAAGGAAGATTCATAAAGGTTATGGATAATAACTTTTTTGCTAATCCTAATTGGAAAAAATCTGTTGATACCTTATTGGATTGGGGTCAGCCTATTGATTTGCAAGGCTTTGATATTAGAATATTCAATGATGAGCAAGGCGAAGCCCTTAATCAATTAAAACATTATAAGCAGTTTAAGTTTGCTTGGGATAATCCGAAAGATAATCTTGATGATAAGATTGATTTGCTTCTGAATTATATCAGACCATACAAACTTATGTGCTATATTTTGATCGGATATTGGAGTACACCAGAAGAAGATATGTATAGGGTGATGCACTTGGTGGACAAGTATAAGATTAGCCCTTTTGTCATGCCTTATAACAAGTTCGACCCTTATCAGAAGAAGTTTGCAAGATGGGTTAATAATAAGGCTGTTTTTAATAAAGTGGCTTGGGAAGATTTTGAAATTTAAAGGAGTTGAATTATGAATAAAAGAAGAATGAAAAAAGATAATGACTTTGGTCATTATAGAATACAAGTAACAGATAAATCTGAAAGAAAAAAGCATTATGGTGTTAATGGACTTGAACCTATTGAAGCCATGAAAATGGGATTATTTACTTACTTGGAATACATAGGTTTTTTAAAAGGCAACATAATCAAGTATGTATGTCGCTGTGATTATAAGAATGGAATTGAAGATTTATATAAGGCAAGAGATTATATTGATTATCTTATAGATGCTTATAAAAAGAAAGGTGATTTAAATGACTAAATGTTATGATTGTGAATTTTTCAGATATTTTAATAAGAGTGATGTTGAGACAATAGTTCATTGTGATTTGATGTTTGAATATTATCAAGTCAGCATTGAAAAGTTTGAAGATGTTTTTGCTAATGATGCACCATGTGAACATTTTGAAAAATTGTCAGAAGATACAAGTCAAGAATTAGTATAGGAGTTGATATATATGAGTTGTATGGAATGTCCATATGCAAAGGTTGTCATGCACTATGAGCCTTTTACAGATGATTTTGATTTATATTGTGAACTTTTGGAGAAGTATCCAAAGAACAATGAATGCTATGGAAAAGATAAGGGTAAAAAAGAATGAAAAAGATACTTTGTTATAGTGGTGGAAAAGATTCAACTGCAATGCTTATCTACCTTTTAAAAACCAATGCTCAAATCGATGATATAATTTATGTTGATGTCGGCAGTTGGAATTGGAATAATGCAAAAGACCATATCAAACAAGTTGAAGAAACATTAGGAGTTAAGGTAACAGTTTTAGATGCTACTGATGAACTCTCAAAAGGATTTCAAAGGTGGGGTTTCCCATCAATCATTAATCGTTGGTGTACTGGAATTAAAAAAGCATTAATGAGAGATTACATCAAAAATAAATATGGAAAAAAAGAAAGTATTGTGCAATATATAGGTTATTGTTCTGATGAAAAGAAACGAACTAATAAACCATTATATTCTGCATATGATGCTGAATATCCACTTGTTGATGCTAATATCACTAATGAAGATGCTCTGAAACTTTGTCAAGAATATGGTTTCGATTTCGGTGGAAATTATGAGCATCATAAACATTATAATTGCTGGCTTTGTCCTTTACAAAAAATAGATGAATTATATTGGATTTGGAAAAATGAACCAGAATTATGGAATCAGTTAAGAGAAATGCAATTGCAGACTAATGGAGAATATAAGTATCAAAAAACCATTTTTTATTTTGACCAAAAATTTTGGGAAAAGAATCGAAAAGAATTAGAAGTAAAAAGATTAGAAGCAAGAAAGAAATATAATAGGAAAAGAGGCAGACCAAGGAAGGCGAAAAGACATGAAAAATTATAAATGTGATGAATGCAGATATGGTTCTTATTATAACCATTTTGCAAATTTATGGGCTTGCGATTTGATTAAGGATAAGATTTGCACTATTGAATACCTTCAAGCACATTGTCCATTAAAGGACAATCCAACATTAGATGATGAATATGAAAAACTGAACGATGAATATGAAAAAGGAGTTGATAAAATGAATAATGATGATATGATTAAGACCATTGATGATATGATTAGACAATGGGGAATCAAGATAAAAGATGATATGGAAAGAATGTTATCTGAAAAGCCATTCGATAAGTATGATTTTGATACAATCACATCATTTGAATGCCTTGAAGATGATGTTACAAGATTGAACAAGATTGCAATATTGCATGACATGCTTATTTCTGTGCCGACAGAAGAACTTGTGGATTTATTTAAAAAACATGGAATTGATATGGAGTAATGATACTATGAATGTTTTAAATGGCGAATTAAAGGATATTTATAATGCTGATGATGATTTCTTTTATGATAAGGAAGATTACATGGTTGATAGATTGATTATTGATTTGCCTTATCATTTCATAGGTTCACCACATTATTATGATTACTATAAGTTCCTAACTGATAAGGGATTTAATGTATTATATATGGGCAGTCTTTATTTTAATGATTTTGGGCTTCCTACACCATATAATCGAACAGTATTTGTATGTAGCAGAACATCAAATAGATTTACCATGCCATTCATTGATGATAATAGGTTCATTGCACCATTTTCATTATTAAATGGCAGAAAAATGTCAGAATTAAAGACCAAATATAAGAATTTGGTTAAAAAGAACACTATTGATGTTGAAAAGGCTGAAAAAATCTATTACCTTTTCATTAATCATTATGATGCTACTAACAAGTTATTATTAAGACAAATGTCAGATTCCGATGTTGTCAATCCTATTCTTGATTTCTTGGAAAATTCAGCAAACCTTAATGATAGAAGGCATAAATTTGCTGATAAATCCAATGATGTTCCAAAAGGAAATAGGAAGAAAATCAAAGATAATATAAGTGATGATGAAAGAATACCATGTATCGGTTTAATTGATCGGAATATGGCTAAAAATTATTATCATTATAATCCAAAAAGGGATTTCTGCACAATAAGAGAAATTTTAAGATTGAATGGATACCCAGATGATTATGAATGCACATGTGATGACAGAGATAAAGTCATTGATTATGTGGAAAATCATATAAGCCCATTTATTCTTGATTTGATTTGGAGGAATTTATATTAAACTTAAAAAAGGAGTTGATGCTAATAGTTATCACACCAGTAAAAAAGATGTTGATATTGTAAATATTGTTCAAATTAGAAATGTTCCGAAATATCTGCTTGATGGATTGAATGAGTTAGGTGTCTTGCTTGGCTTCAAGAATAGGAGTAAACTTGTAAGATACCTTTTCAAGTATTTTTATGATGAGTACCAGTATATCATGAATCCAAGAGCATCATTATATGTTTTTATAGAATTTGACATGAGAAGCGAAGCATCAGCATATATCATGAATCTTCATGCAAGGTATATGAATGATTTTGAAGTATTGAGTTTGAAGAATAATGATTATGTTACTACAATGGTTTTATGCTATACTGGTGATGTCAATAGGTTGAATGGTCTTGTTAATAAGATAATGAGATTAAAGGGTGTTAAGAAGATGAGATTCATAGGCTTCTGATACCGAAACATTTATATAGTATGAAGAACAGATATATAATTAACGAATAGAAGGAGATGATATAAAATGGTTGCCATATTGTGCAGAGATGGCGATGAGATTTGCGATTTGTGCATGCTTGATAATAATGAATGCAACATGATTTATGATATTGTCGATAAATCTGTTGTAGGCGATATAGTAGTATGCGATGGTTACAAATCAGAAGCCATGCTTGAAAAGGATAAGGTATAACCGAAACCTTTATATAGTATGAAGAACATATATATAATTAGTGAGTTGAAACTTATGAAGGAAAAAACAAATATTGATTACGATAATAGTATAATGATTGAAGAAAAACTTATTACTGAAAATATCAGAAAGCATAAGAAGCATTACTTAAACCCTAATGCCAAGGCTTTCATCAATAAGTTTTTAAAGGTTATCAATAGATAACCGAAACCTTTATATAGTATGAAGAACATATATATTAGTGTAAAAGGGTAACTAACCTTACATGGTAACGAAATAGCATCATATGATTTTCATATGGGGAATATAAAAGGTGTGCTATCCTTACATGTCATTAGTGGGCATCATCATTGCATGAGACCATGGTGGTGATGTTCGGTTGGAGGGTGGGTATATATGTACCGAAACATTTATATAGTATGAAAAACAGATATATAAGTGTAGAAGGTTATGCTATTAAGGGGGTACATGATTACTCTTATTTCACCCCAAGGGTAGTCATGACCCAAACCTTTATATAGTATAAAGGACATATATATAATTAACAAACAAATACATGGAGATGAAATAATGAATACCGAAATTAACTTTACTATTGAAAAAATTTACAAAAAACACTTTGAATATGACACCAAAAAAGAGCATGTGTCCAAAGATGATTACATGGTCAGACATACTTCTGACTTTTACAACAACAGAACTCATGAAGATTCATTTGAAAGTATTGCCAAGATGGCAAGACATGAATATTACATGGGCGAACAGTTCGGATTTTACAGACAACTTGTAAATGCTGTTTGCGAACACTTGCAAACCAATGACAAGAAAATACTTAAAATCTTCACAGATACTCTTGATGAAGCCTTTGGCGAAATAAGTCAAGAAGATTATCAAAAAATCTACATGCGATAAGCATGTAGGTTGAATTACTATTTTTTACACCAAAACATTTATATAGTAGTAAAAACATATATATTATTATATGAGAAAAACAAAAGGAGTTGGTAACATGACTGAATTATACTTTTAATTTCAATGAAACTTCCGATCATTGCATATGCGATGGTTGCAAGAATAACAAGCAATATTTAGGTGCTTTTTGTGGGTGCTTATTACACCCAGTCATCAATGGCGATGAAAGCACTTGTCAAGGTTTCGATGAGAGATAATCGAAACCTTTATATAGTAGTAAGAACATATATTATAATATAAATATGGAGGCAAATATTACTAATAAATCCCAATGTTAGTGGGATAGCGATAATACAAAAAAACAAAAAGGAGTTGATACCATGTGTGTAATTATTTATGCACCGAAAGGTAAGAAAATAAGCAAAAACGAACTTAAAGAAGCATATGACTACAATGATGATGGTTGTGGCATGGCTTGGATTGAAGGTGGCAAAGTCCACTATTCAAAAGGTTATACTAATTTTGAGGTTTTCTACAACTGTATGGAAACCAAGATAACCAACACTACTATTGATAGAGTGTTCCATTTCAGAATAACAAGTAGGGGAACTACCAACTGTTATCAAACACACCCATTCCTTGCATCTGATGATAAAAAGGACATGGAATTGCTTGATTATACTGGAACTACACCAGTATTGTTCATGAATGGAACTATAACCAAGCAAAAACTCTATAATGGATTGAATGATACAGCAAGTTACATTATTGATAACTTATCTGATAATAAAATCAATCTTTCAAGCAAGTCTACTATCAAGAAAATTGATAAAGAGACTGGCTCTAAATGGGCAATAGTTGAAACTTCTGGTGTAACTCTTGTAGGTACATTTGAAGAAGAAGATGGACTTTATTTCAGTAACACTTATCATAAATGGTCTTACTGGACTAATTATTCATACAACAAATCCACTAAATCCTATACTAAAACAGTAAAGGATTATTATGGAGAAGACTACTTCGATGAGTCCGAATGGTATGCTGACATGATAGAAAGCAGTTTCGGATACGATGCTTTAAGCATCTATTACGATGCTCTCTATTATGACATGCTTGAACCAGCCGAAGCATTAAAGGTTGTAGTCAATTATGTCAAAGATGAATTTGACAATGAATACAATCTTTCTGAAAACTTCGATGACTATGAAGTCAATTATGATAAATGCACTTTTGAAGAGTGTACTTATGATGATTACGAAGTAGCAAGTCTCTTTTCAGAGTATGAAGATTACAGAGATTATCTTTATGCAGAAGAAGAATTAGATGATGATGAAGATTTTGAATATCCAGAATCATTATCTGATTTATTTCCCAGAAGAGAGACTGATGTGGGAAATGATTCAGCATTAAAAGACTGGATTGACTGCACAATTCTTTCATTGAAGGAATTGTGTGGATTAACTGATAAAAATGATTAAGGAGTTGATACTTATGAATGAAGAAAGACTTACAATAGATACTATTTCAGAGAGACTTACTAATATTGAGAATAAGATTCCTAAATTATTGGAAGAAATTGAGATTTTGAATTATAATATCACCAAGAATACCATAGAAATTAATAAATTGGAAAATGAGCAGATTGAAAATGAATTTGATATTCGCATGAATGCTAATTGGAGTGATTTAGGCATAAAAAACAAGGAAGAAAGAGAATTGTATGTCAAAAATCATGATGATTACAAGAAAAACATGCTTCAAATTACTGATTTGGAGAATGAGATTGCAGAATACAAGCATTCTCTGAATGTTGCTGAAAAAATGCTTAAATTTTACAATAGAGGATATGATAGGTATGCAAATTTGGAATCTGCCTATTATATTATAATGAAAGGTGATAATATTGACCAATAATGATGATGAGTTAGTTTTTGAACTAACTCTTTTTTCAAAATATCTATGCAAGGAACTGAAATGCTTTGACAAATGTCATATTGATGACATTGTAGATGCTTACATGAATGGTAAGGAATTAAGAGATATTAGGTGATATTATGATTAGAGACATGCTTAATGATTTTTTGGATTTTCTTATAGAAAAAGAATATGCTGTCCTTCCAAAAAATCATAAGGAAGTTATTGATGAATACCTTAATAAAGAAGAAGTGATAGAATGAATTTTAATAAAAGTGTTCTGAATAAATATGAAAGAGCAAGTAAAAAATCTGATTGGTTCATGAGAAATCATTATTTTAATACCTTATGTGATAAGGTTGAAAATGGAACAGCCACATTTCATGAAAGAATGGAATATTGGCAGATGAAGGGCAAAAAGCCTAAACCTTTTGATAAAAGATATAGGAGATATAATAATGATAATAGGTGAGAAGATATTAAGGGATATGTATCCTAATCTCGATGAAGAGCAGTATCAGCCTAACAGCATAGACCTTAAACTTGAAAAACTTGAAGGGTTTGTTGATGCTTTTGATGAAATCGGCATGATGAATGGAGAAAAGCATCTTCCAAGAATGTTTGATTATCTTCCATTGGAAGAAGATGATGATAAGGTTGTTTATGGCATTTCACCACATACTGCTTGTCTGGCTACCATTGAAGGTGTCATGAAGATACCAGACAATGTAATGCAATTGTATTATTTACGAAGCAGTCTGATGAGAATGGGCATTTCAATGATGAGTTGTGTCGGAGATAGTGGATTCAATGGTCATTTGAAGTTTTTATTGATTAATAATACTGATAATCTTGTTCTCATTGGAAAAGGTGAAAGGATAGCAACTGCTGTAAGTTATCTTGTCGCTGATAGTGGAACATACAAAGGTGATTATAATGAATGATATAAAAATTACAAGACTTGACATTGATAAATATGATGTCTTGTTTGATAATAGGCATAAACTTGGTGTTAATTTTGATGAAGATTTGGTAACCAAGGTAATGCCATATAAAATCAAATTATATATTGATTTGCACAAAGATGACAAGGATATTGATGCTTTGCAGAATATTCTTGATAATGATATTGAATATATCTTATGGGAAGAAGAGAGGTGAATTATTTGCAAGTAATAACTAATGAAGGAGAAATCCAATTATTTAAACCAAGTAAGATAAAGAATAAATTGATTTCTGAAACTGATTTAACTGATGAAGAGGCTAATCTTATCGCTAATTCAGTTGCAAGAATATTAAGAGAGCAATATACTGCATCTATTGCAGATGAAAAAATACCTACTGGTGCTATTAGAGCAATGGTTAATGCTCAATTGATCAAAAGAGGCTATATTGATGAAGAAATAGATAGTAGAAAACTCGGATTGTCAAAATCTGATTTTGAAAATCTGCTCGTAAATGGAAATAAAGATAATGCTAATATTCAATACAGTCCAGAAATGATAGCGAAATATGCTTCTGATGCTATAAGCAAAGAATATGCTTTATTGACAATGCCAAAGCATTGTAGTGAAGCACACATTGAAGGATATGTGCATCATCATGATTTGGAATACTTTAATACAAGACCTAACTGCATGAATTTTGATTTAAGATTCTTCGCAAAGAATGGTCTTAAAATCGATGGAAAAGGTAAGATGGGTTCAGTAGCGAAACCAGCAAAATCTTTGGAAGTATTATTGAATCATATGCAACAAGCATTCATGGCTGGGGCTGTTGTGTTTAGTGGTGGACAAGGCTTCGCTAACTTCAATACACTATTAGCACCCTATGCCAAGGGTAGAAGTTATAAGGAAATCAAACAAGCGATTCAAGCATTCATATTCAATTGCAATATGGCTCTTGTTTGTAGGGGTGGACAAGTATTATTCAGTTCCATTGGAATGGATTTGTCCACACCAGAAGTCTTGGCTAATGAACCAGCAGTTACTTTTGGTGGCATAGAACAAGGTGTTTATGCCGATTACAAGGAAGAAGCCGATTTGATATTCAAGGCAGTATGTGAAGTCATTGATGAGAAAGATGGCAATGGAGCATATCATAGATTCCCTAATACCTTATTCAATATCAGAGAAGGTGATTTGGACAAATATGAAGGTAATTGCAAATTGCTTCATGAACTTGGTGCAAATAATCCTACAATCTATTATGTCAATTGCACAAAAGAAGAAAGCACAGTAATGGGTTGCAGAACTCGTTTGCCAATGAATTATGCTTATAATTATGCTGATGATTGCTTGAATACTGGTAATTTCATGTACAGCACATTAAATCTGCCATTGATTGCTCATCAAGCAGTTGAAGAGCATGTGCCATTTTATACATTGCTTGACCATTATTGCAATATAGTATATGATACTTTAAAATTTAGAAGAAGTGAAGTGGAAAAGGTGCTTTATGAATATCACATGAGTGATTTCTTGTTACAAAAAGACAAGGATACTGGAAAACCACTTTATGACCTTGACAGATGCACATATACCATAGGATTCTGTGGTTTAAATGAGGCTCTAATCGTTTTAGAAGATGCTGATGATGATTATGATGGTGAATCCATCGTTAAAAGATTGAATATGAACAAGGAAATGTTTAATAGAAGAGATGGATTACGATGGTCTGTAATAGCATCACCAGCAGAATCAACAGCACATAGATTTGCCTTGATAAATAGGAAGAAATATCCTAACAGCCCAGTTCAAGGAACTAAAAAGAACTGTTATTTAACTAACAGCAGTCATATACCAGTTTCAAACCCATCTACAATAGTAGACCATATCAAGAATGCTGATAAGTATCACCCATTGACTGGTGGTGGAAACATATTGCATATATGGCTTGGTGAAGTCTGGTCTGATGCAGAAGCATTATGGAAATTAAACAAGAAGATTGTTGAGACTGGAACTATATTCTGGGCTTATAGTAAAGTATTCACTTTCTGCCAAGAATGTGGATTCACAATCAATGATAATCTTACTGTTTGCCCTATATGTGGCAGTAAAAATCTGAATGTTTATGACAGAATTACTGGATACTACATCTGTATTGATGGATATAATGATGGTAAAAGGCAAGAACAGAAAGAAAGATATAGACAAAGTTTGGGTTAAAACCCAAACATTTATATACTATAAAAAACATAATATAATATGTAAAACATAAGGAGTTGATGATTTATGAAGATAACTAATTACAAATATATAGCCAAGGAAAATGAAGTTGATGTTGATATTGAAACTTTTATCAATAGAATTTTTCATTTGCATATTTTAGGAATACCAAAGATTGATAAAGTTGGTAATATTATTGAATTAACTTTTTATCATCATGATGGCACAGTTAATGAAAAGATTATTATTAATCTTAATAATTTAAATAAAAATGAAGAAAAAATTATTAATAAATATGTTAATTCATATTTAACTATTTAAAAATAAAGGAGTTGATAATTATGTTAAAGTATATAGAGAAAATTCATAAAAATGCAGAGAATCTTAAAGAACTTAAAGTTATAGTTCATGAGATTGAAGATGATGCTAAATTAACAGAAGGTAAGAAGAGAAAACTTATCAAGATATGTAACAAGCATATGAGAAAAATCAATGATGAAATATTTGAATAATGGAGATATTTAAATGTTTGATAAGGAAAAATATCAAGAAAAAGTCAAAAGACTGAAAGAAGCGAAAAAGATTATTCCAAAAAATTCCTATTATGTCTTGAATTTCAAAGGCAATAAGAAAATGGTAATTAACAAGAAAGGTGTTTATCATTTAAAGGATTTATATGGAGTAAAGACTGAACTTGTTGAATGGAAGGTATTTAATAATGTTGATAAGGGTATTTTTGAATACTGTTATCATGTATACAAGGCTTATGATGATGAAGGAAATGAAGCAATAGGATTTGCTGGCTCTGATAGAAGAGAGTTCCCATCAGTACATAATGCCATAAGTACAAGTTCTACAAGAGCAGAAGTTAGAGCAATACTTGAACTTATTGCATTTGGAGATTTATCTGGAATTGAATTTGTTTACGATGAAGATGGTGAATAAAATGGAAGATGTAGATGCAAATGTTAAGGAATGTATTGATTCAATCAATACATTAATCAAGCATTATAATAAAGGTGATGCTGTAATGAAAAATTTCATTGCACATAATATATTTGAATTTTTAGTTGGATTGATTGCTGATGAAGAAATCAAGCAAGAAATCATAGAAGCATTTATGAGACTTGAATAGGTGATATTATGGAATTATTTGATTTACTTAAAGGGTTTGGAATAGTTGGTTACTTGGCATTCTTGATATTGATATTATTGTTGCCATTGATCGGAATGATATATGTCAGCATGTTTATCACAAACATGATAGGTGCTACTGGTTATTACTGGTGGGCATTTGTATTCATAATGACATTGTTTGGAATGAACTTGCTGTACTTGATAACATCTCTTCCAAATAACAGATAATGATAAGATTCATTTCTTATCATTATTAAAACGAAACATTTATATATAATTAAAAACATATATTATAGTGTGAACTGTTGCATGAAGGTTTTATTATTTTGGTGTCTGTCCTTCATGCAAAATCTCGATGTATTTTCTTAATAAGCAATCCCCCATCTTATTAAGATGCTCCATGTAGTTTAGGTAGTCTCATCAACACCAAGATGGAGTGTAAGCAATATAGGACTAAACCTATTAAAAAATGCCACCCTTGCCATAGTGGTTTATTAAGGTGCAAATCCTTACAAGGGCATTGCCAATTTTGGCTAATAAAAAATTTGTGAGGTAAAAAACATGGAATTTAATAATTTAATTAAAAAAGCAAGTGTCGCTCGTGAATACAGCGAACTCGATATAGCAAGAATGGATTATGTTGAAGAAAGACCAGACTACTACGATGGAGACATCTTTGTAGGAAATGGCTGTGAAATCACCGATATTTTTGAGTCTGAAAAGACCAATCGTAAAGGTGAGCCTTACATCAGCAGATTTGCAAGATTCACAATCTTCAACGATAAGGAAGAAGAGAAAGTCAGTTTTCCTATTACATTCTGGCAACCAATGAAAGATGGTGTTATCAGAATCAAGCCACAGAACCCACTTTCAAACTTAATTAAATTCATTACAAATGATGAAGTAAACAACTCATTTGATGTTGATTATGCTGAACTTCAAAAAATCGCTTTGGAGATTGATGCAATTTCAGTCAAAGTGAGAGTTATTGATTCTCGTAATGGTTACGAAACTTATGGATTTGATGTCCAAGATATTCAATTTAAAGAATAATTTTTTTATTCTTTAACTTTTTATAGGTGTTAAAATGATTGTGGATAAGATTATTTCAGTAGTTATTGAAACAAAGTATGGAAATATTGAACAAGAATGCAAGATTTCATTAGAAGAAATCGGAAATGAATATAAGGCATCAATTGATATAGATAATGCCCCAACAGAAATCCACAATTCACACATTTTTCGTAAAAAGGATATTAACAAACTGCCTACTGGTGCTAATAGCAATTTGTTCAAGGGTATGAGTGAATATGATAGGGAAATGATTTTAGAAGAGATAAAATCATTAGAATCTGATTTGGAAGAAAGAAAAAATCAACAAACATATCAGATAAACGAAATGTATGCCCAAAAACATAATGATATTATTGAAAAAGGTAGAGATTTCTATTCTTTTTGTAAGGAAAATGGTGAATTGCCAAGTAATATCATTATGAAAATTTCCAAATGGAGAGTTGCTGATGAAGAAATCAATGTCTTGAAGATTGTATTGGCTATATTATCTACTATGAGAGGAGATGCTATCAATATCATAACAGAAGCATCTGCTGGTAGTGGAAAAACCATTATTGAAGATACAGCATTTGATATGGTTCATAGTCATAATTATAAAATCATGAATTTTGCAACATCAGCATCATTCAAGAATGCTTGCATAGATAATCCTTACATGTTTAAAAACAAGGTCATCAGATTTGGTGATATGGGTTCATCTGTTGCAGAAGAAGTGATGGAAGAAGTTAAATCAATAATCAAGATTTTAAACAGCGAAGGGTATTATTCAAGTAGCAAGATGCTTGGACAAGAAAATATTGTCAATATCGAACTCATAGGACACTCATCAATGTGCATGAGCAAAGTCGCTAATGAAAGGGATATTGATAGTCAAGATAGTAGCAGAGGAATTATCTGGACACCAGCCCTTGATAATGATGTTGCTTTTTCAGAATTTAGCAGATGGGTGAATATCAAATCTGAAAGTGAGAAAGAGTATGAAGAAAAAATCTTCATGCAGATAAGAGACTACATGGATTTTCTTGCATCATTGGATATAATGATTATTAATCCTTATACTGATGTCCTTAATGAATTATTTAAAAGGAATGAAACTTATAGAAGATTGTTTGCAAAGCAAGACAACATACTTAAAATGCTGGCTTTGGTTAATCTGCCTAATAAGGAAATAATATTCGATGATAATGGTTGCAGAATATATGTGTCAAATCAAGATTTTGAAATGTATTATAAGTTATTTTATACAACATTGATCGGATATAGGGAGTTTAATGTTGAAGAAAAGGATATTAATCTTTTGGAATCATTGAAATTGTCATATGTTCCAATTTCAGATAATGATGTTTATGATGCTTTTACTGAAATACTTGATACTAACAAGTCTGATTTTTATGATGAGAA
>OCTX012135823.1_pt1 | contig 15701 bp, 17 predicted proteins | sample 1539691 | NCBI WGS metagenome assembly OCTX01 (sample SAMN02144231, study PRJEB22623) | gut metagenome | biome: sheep rumen | host: Ovis aries | place: New Zealand | reverse complement strand
CTGTATTGTTTTATTGTCTTTGGTCGTTAGTTCTTTTAAGGTGTTTTCATGTTTGTTAGTTAGGTTGTTTATTGTTTCTTCGTGGGTGGCTGCTAATGTTTTATAGTCGTTACGTGCCTGTTTTAGTTCGTCTTCGTTTGTGGCTAACTGTTCTTTTAATGATTTGTTGTTTTCGGTTAAGTGGTCTATAGTTAATAAGTGTTTTTTATTAGTTTCTTCAAGTCTTATATTATCTTCGTGTAATGTTTCGTATTGTTGTAACTGTTGCTGTAGGTCTTCTATTTCCTTTGTCATTTCTTTTATTTTTTCTTCGTGTTGTTTGTTTGTGGTGGTGGCTGTGTTTAGTTGATCTTCTAACTTTTGTTTTTCGTGGGTTAGGTGTTCGTTATCTTTTATGATTTGTGGTGTTTCTTTGGTTATTTTCTGTGTTTCGTTGAAGTTAGCTATTAGGTCTTCTAATACCTGAAGTCTATACCCTCTTACTGTGTCGTATTTGTTATAAAAATAGTTGTTAAATTCGTGTAGTATTTCGGGGTGTTCAAATGTTACACATAGTCGGTTTGTTTCCTTGTTTTTGTTAGTGTGTTTAGTCATTAATATACTTCCTAATATGCTGTATAGAATATATTATATTATGTTCTAACTAACATATAATCCTTACATCAAATGAAATATACTACAAAATATATTAACAAATACAGCTATTAAGTACCCATGTACTGTATTACGACGGTTAGACAACAGTACCTAAACTCTGATAATTAGAAATATACATTAAAATATATTAACCCTACAGCAACAGGTAAATATATTTAACAAATATATTTATAATCATGGAACGGGTAAGACCATAAAAAAATATGGTAGTAATTGAATTAAATATATTTATTTGTATACTTGTAAATACACATTTAACCCTATTAGATTACTGTTTTTATAACCTACCAGTTATTTTTAAGATTTGGTATTTTTAAAAATATATTTATGAAATATATTTCAATGATCCGTATATTTTGAAGTATACTTTTTTAGTTCGTTATACAATGGTATGACGAAATAAAATATTAATACCCTGTTCCATAAGAACCTAACACTAAAAGACTGCACCCACATAAAAGGGCTGAAAAACTTGAAAAAAAAAGTACCTGTTAAAGTCTGTCCCGACTGCAATAGCCATAAGTTTAGATTTGATTACCATACCAAAGAATTATACTGTTATCTCTGTGGCTTGGTTATAAACGCCCCCTACTCTACTGATTTTATAAGACCTGACTTAAAAACAATAACTATTACAATAAATATACATGAAGTCATAATAGAATAAAAAAAAGAATGAAAAGAAAAAATGAATTAAAAAAAACCTATATTAACCTGAATGATAATTCATTTTCCCTTTTTTTTTAGTGGTTAGCTGTCTAATTAATACACAAATATATTTTATCCATGTGGATTATTTAAGAATTTTGTAACAATAATGTAACCTGTTATTATCGGTGTTCGTGTCCTCTTCAGGTGTAGGTTTTTTTTACTCCACCTGATACCCTGTTTTATTTTTTGTAATTTATTTCATGAAAACAGGGTAATTTTTCGGTTAGCTGTAGTGATGTAAAAAAAATCTTGAATTTACAATATTTTTCTTTTTTTGTAATCGCTGAAGATCCGAAGACCCACCCACCACTTAAAAATTAAAAAAAACTTACCATAAATGTATATGAAAGTACCCACCAGTATAACAAGTAACCCCGTATAACATTAATCAAAGCTGCAGCTATCAGGATTTACATACATCAAAGATATACAATTAATATACTATTGACATACTTAAAAAATAGTTTAGGTTAATCAGAGGGTTACTACCTTACTTGTTGTACCAATAATTACTTTTTTTTGAACATGAATAAACAGGGGCTAAAAGGCTAACCCCTGCCATATATTATAATATAACACTCAATTGTATTTAAATATATACTCTCTTCCATTAATACCCATAATAATTACTGAAGTGCTATTAAAACACATAACTGAATTAGGACGTCTTTTATAATGTTTGATATAGTCCACGTTGAAAAGTAATCACTTTTGTATAAGTGTATTTCGACCGTTTTATCCTTAGGATCATAATTTATGTAACTACCATTAGTAACCACTATGTTATCTTTGATAAATGTTTTTTTATCTTCAACATCAATAGAGTTATACAAGTCATCTATTAACCCACTTGTTACTATTATTCGGTCTTCGTTGAGTTCACTTTCTTTTATTGTTATTTTATAATTGTTATTTATTTCGGTTGCTATTTCTTCTTTGTTTTCTTCTATTTCCGTTTGTTTTTCAGTATGAATTAGATACCTATTACCAGAGTCCATAGTTAAAAAACACCCCCTATTATTAAACCTATTTCAAATAACAGTATATAGCTTAATCCAGTAATATTAACTTGTTTTCTATCTGTTCTATAGCTTTTAATGTTTCGTTTACTATATTCATGTTAGTTAGTGCTGATCTACTCCAGTTATTGAACGCTTTATAGTCTTCGTCATCTTCAAATATTACCCCTCTTGATTGTACACCCTCTAAGTTTACCATTTCAGCCCCTTTAGTGTTACGTACTGCATAAGTTAATACATCATATGATTTATTAAGGGTTTCGTTTAGTTCGTCTTCGTGTTCCTTGATTAATTGTTTTTTTCGTTCGGCTATTTTGTTTGTTTCAAGTTCTATACTTAGTTCTAATCGTTGCTTATACTTGTAGGTACTACTGTATTGTTTGGCTGTGTTGTAGCTTATGCCTTTTTCTTTGGCTATTTCTTTTAAATTTTTTTTCTTTTTTCGATATTCCTTAAATATTTCTTTACTGGTCGTAGGTTCTTTTTCTTCTAATAATATCAGGTCTTCAGCTTGGATAGTTTCCATTAATTAAACCCCCTTAATATTTTTATTCTATCTTCAGTTATTCGGTACTGGGTAACTCTTATATTATATGGGTGGGTTATTGTTTTTATTTTCTTCGTTGTATGTTCTATTATGTGGGTGGGTATGCTGCTACTGTATAGTATTTGTATTGTTAGTGTGTCGTGTTTAAGTAGCAGTTTTAATAATGTGTTTTCTACTGGTTTTATGGTGGTTACGATGTCCCTGATTACTGTTTTTAGTTTATGATCTTTCAAGTATTGGATTATTTTGTCTTCAATTAATACGGGGTATACTATATAGTCGCTGTGGTAATTGGTATTCATTTCCTATTACTCGTTTTAATTCTTTATTTCGTAGGTTATTATGCCCTTGTTTTTTTGTAAATCTTCCTTAGTTGTATCTATAGTAAACAAGATATAATTATCTTTAGTGTGTTGTATGTGTGGTTTAAATAATTGGTTTGGAAGTGTTACCCTGTAGCTGTTACTATTGCTTAACCTGTAAACCTTTGTATTATGCTGCTCCTTGTAGTGGATACTGTCAAATAGTTTAAAGTTAATAGGATTGTCGTTACAATATTGTACTAATTCGGGGTCGGGTGTTCCGTAATTGCTGACTATTTCTAAATTGTTATGTACGTGCTGATCTGTTAAGGCTTTGTTGAATTGGTTACCTGATATTATGATATTGAAGTCTTTTAGTTCCATGAACATTAAAATGTTACTGTAGTCTTCGGGTGCTGAAGTTGTACCCGTGCTGACTTCAAAGAATGAACATAATATAGGGGGTAATATGCTGGTGTATTGGTAGCCTTTACCGTTTTTGTTTTTTATTTCTTTGATGTTTATTTTATAAGGTGGTAATTTTATTTTAAATTCGTTATTGTTTCTTATTATTTCCATAGTGTACCCACTCCCGTTTATTTTAAGTATGTTCTTAGAAAACTATTGTACCCTAATACTCCTTTTTCTTTCATGTCTTCAGCTAAAGAGTATAAAGCTATATTAATTACAATATCTTTACTAATGAAACTGTTCTCTTGTTTGGCTGCCTGTTGTATCTGTTTTATGAAGTTATCATTAACATATGATAAGGTTATACTTCTTACTACTCTTTTAGCTTTGTAGTCGTATCCATTGTAATATTTAAAACTGTCTATACGTTCTTTGTTATCAAATTCTATAGAGTCGATATAGCTTTTTTTCATGTTTTTTATGTGGTTTTCTATTCGTTTGTGTATCCTGTCAAGTTCTCTTTTAGTCATGGTATTGTTACTCCAAATATTGTAATTTATTTTCATATGAAAAAAAATATTTTTGTCAAAAAAGTTGAGTTTAGTTGAGTATTTTATTCATATTGTTACTTTGTTATTACGTGGTCTACAGTCTTGTTTAACTGTATTATCCAGTTTAAGCACGTTTAGAAAAAATGTTAAACTGTGGGGTAATGTGTAGAAAAAAGTAAAAAATAATCATTAACCAGTATACCCCCCCCTGTTACTGTCTGTGTGTGGTAACCTTTTTTGTGTGTATTTTCTTCTTTGTTTCAAGGATTACGTTTACTTCTTTTTCAAATTGTTTAGCCTTTTCAGGTGTTACACTACAGTTACTAACTGTTTGTAACAATTTACTTAATGGATCAGTATAAAGTTTACTTTGATTTTTACAGTAAATGTTATCGACAAATTTTATAGGAACGTTTAGAGCTGAAGCTAACAGATCACTATAATAATAGTCTATTCTTTTGTCATACATCATAGCAATTACTTTACTGGTTACCCCGTTTACTAATATGGGTGTTAAGTGTTCTTTGTATATGAATTGTAGTAAACAGTTTTCTAATTTTACTGTGTTCATTTCAGTTAGGTAATAGTTAGCCATACGTATTAACCCCCCTTTGTTAGTCATGGTATCCTTTGTGTATTATGTCCCATACTTTAGACTTCAAATTAATTAATTCATAATGATTAAATAATTCGTTTAGCTGGTTTAATGTTGTTTTATACTCACTTTCACTAAATTTAAATGTTAATTCTGTTCCGTCATCAGGTATTATATTTAAGTCGTAAGCTAATTTATCTGTGTATATTTCATTAAACCCGTTTTTTAACAGTTGAAATATGGTATACTTGTATAATAGTTCGGCTTTCTTTCGGCTGTAGTCTGATCTTTTATACAAGTAGCATACTAAGTTGTAATAGTCTAATTGTTTGAATACTCTAACCATAAAATTAGCCCCCCTTTTAAAAGGAAGAGTTAAAAGAATTAGTATAAATCAAATAATTCTTTTTTACTCTGTGTTAGTTTTAATTTTTTTTCTATTAGTTCTCTGTTGTCTTTTATGGTTATTATTTCGTCTTCGGTTACGTTCATGTTTAATAAAAATTCTACTTCGTTTATGTTGTTAAATTTACTTCCGATTAGGTTTAAACACATTTTAAACATCTCTTTTTTAGGTTGTTAGAGATTTTTTGAAGCTTTTTTTGTTAGTGTAAGTGTTATTTTAGCTTCTTACTCTCTACTATATTATTTGTTAGTAGTAGTATATAAAGGTTTAGGTACTATAGTACCTAATACAATATTGGATAAAAAACACGCCACCAGCAGCCACAAACACCACAACAAAAAACAGTTAGCCCGTTTCATAATAACACGATCTGAAGAAAAAATAAAATAAAAAAAAATAGTTCCTAAAAAGTACCCGTAAAAACTGTGTAAAAGTGTAACATTTTGTCAATTTTTGTAACATTTTAGTACAATTCATTGTAGTAATGATACTTCAGTAAGACCTAAATACCACGACCACCACCCATCAAATAGTAAACACAAACTATCATTAAACACCCCTGAAACATATACACCTATCCAAATAAACCACATAACAATAAAATTAGATACACGGATACCTAAAAAATAGAAATATACTGACAACACCTATAGTAACTAACATAGAAATAGTAAAAACATTAAAAAAACTACTCAACAAACACCAAATACCACCCTTAACAGCATAACATAAACACCCATAACAACAATAAACACGATAAAACGGGACACAAAAAATAGAAAAAAAGACAAATTAGGAAGAAAAAAACCTAAAAAAATACATCATAACATAACAAGATTAGCCACACTAACCAAACCTTTAACCCGTAAAATAGGATCATCAAGGTAAGGGTTAATACTAAACTCTACACACTCCATATCAGTAATAAATTCTTTATCATTCAAACGTACAAAATACTTAGGTTTATCAGGTTTACCCCGTTTATGTACTCTTATAGGTATTACCCTAACAGGTGTTACTACTTCGGGGCTATTATGTAACGTGCTTATATCTGTATCATATAACCTTACATCTTCAGGCATACAGTTAAGAGGTGTTATAAACGTGGTTTTAAGTCCGTCGTATAAGCTGACAACATAAGCTATAGTTTTTATTTCTTCGTGGGTTATTGACTGCCAATACTTTAACAGTTCAACAGGTATATTTACCTCTTTGTAAGCATATGTTTTATTTTTGTTTTTTATTTTGTTAGTGCTTATATTTTGTTTGTATATTACTCTTAAGTTGTTTTCATTTGTATTTATTAGCATAGGATACACCATAGTATATATTACACCCCTATTACTGGATTAAATAAGAAAAAAAATACAATATGTTAGCCACACCCCTATTTTTCAGGTATGCTAAAGTTTTCGTTATCATAGGTAATATTATCATATTGTTTCTGATCTAAAAATAACGGGTGGGTATTGGCTAACCTTTCATTACTTACACGGTTAATCATGGCTTTAACATCTTCGGGGGTGTAACCCTCTAAAACGTCTTCAATAGTACCCCGAAGATACCCTTTATTATCCTGTATCAAACTGTTAATTATGGTTTCTTCTTTCGTGGCTTCCATGTCAATATATTTAACCTCTGGAACGTCAATATTAGCTATATGTTCAATACCGTTAAGTAATTCTTTGTTTAATTTTTGTGCCTCTCGAAGTGCTTTAATCTTCTTATCAGGCGTTAAATCATTACTACGTATTATATTATCTATTTCCGTATTCAGGGCGTTATAGATTTTTTGATCTATAGTTATACTTTCTTCCTCGTATACTATTAGTGTTTGTTTGTGGCTTTGTATTAACTGTATCTGTAAATAATTGTCATAGTCTATAGTTCTTTGTTTCCAGTTCCAATTACTGGAAGCTTTTTTTATGTCATTGTAAGAGGGGTAACGTTCTAAATAGGGTTCTTTTTCTTTCATTAATTCTATTACTTTGTTTAGTCTTCGTGTTCCTTTCATGTCCCGATAGTATGTGTACCATTTATAAGAGGCTTCGGGTTCTTTCGTTTGTCTTAACCAGCTAAATTTATTTTCTTCAGTTAATATCATAATGTTTGTACCGTCCTTATATCTGTTTTCTTATTTTTTGTTTAATAATTTGTTTTTCTTCAGCTGTTCCATATTGGTTATTAATTGCTGCAGCTTCGGGGCTTGTTAATCGATTATACTTGTTTTCTACTATGTCGTTTAACCAGTTATTGGCGTTTAATACTGTTCGTTTATGTGGCTTGTTTTCTTTTTGTAGTTTATCCACTTTCTTAGTTATTTGTATCAGGTTTTTAATTGCTTTGTTTAATCCACGTTTAACCCTGTTCAAATGTTTTACTATTACCCGTTTAAATTCGTATAATGGTACTCCAGCTCTTTTATATAATGGGTGTAACGTTTGTACTGTGTAAACGTCGCTTAAATTTCCTGTTGTAACCCATAACTCCAAAGCTGTATACATTACGTTAAAGTATATGTCTAACTGTTTTTGTGTTAGTGGTAACTCTTCCATGTTGTTAAGTAATGTTTCAAGTTTGATAGTAACAATTTTTAGTTTATTTTGTGTTTGATCTTTCAAGTTTTGGATATGCGTATTTATCTTGTTACGTGGTGCTAATGTAAATGGTTTATTGTACCCGTCCACATAGTTTATAATACTATAATTTCCCTGTATAGTTGCTGCTATTATTGTTGCTGCAGCTTCTTTCAATTCGGTTAGATCAGTAGTATTCGTAGTCATATAATTATGTTTTCTGTATCATTACAATATATAAATGTTAGGTATAGTAGTACCTAATAACAGCCCTGGAAGACTAAGAAAAAATGTAACTCCTTACCCATGATGTACCACAAAAAAGTATTACTTTGGTATACCACCACCTAAAATATAAATAGAAATATACACTCTTTAAATCACAAAATAAGACTAAATAACAAACCATATAAAAACAGCCTTTTAGTCAAACATACAAAAACACGAAAGGTAACATTTGAACAGTTATGTCTATCAAAGTTTTTAGGTAAGTTATGCAGCAAGATACCAGCTAATAACAGGTAATACAAAAAGAGGTAACACAAAGGTAACAAATCAAACCTAAAAGGTAACATTTGAAAAGAAGCTTAAATAAATAACTATGTTTAAAAATACAATGTTTAAGTAGTTTTTCAAAAAAGGTAACATTGGTAACACTACATAGTATATACTTATATAATGTTAAAAAAAAGTGTAATAATCATACAATTACTTAGTAATACACTTTTTTTAAAGCCCTTAGAATACACTAAGTAATGTTACCTATGTTACCTTTTTTTTATTATTATTAATATCACTTATTTTTTTGATTACTCAACTGTAAGAGCCTGAAAAAGGTAACATCACTTTTTGAAAAAAATGTTACCTTTATGTTACCTTTTTTGAAAAACAAACAAGACCACTACAAACAATGAAATAAAAAGATTTAAACACGGGTTAAGGTAACATTGCAGCAATGATAATACTAACACGATAAAAAATAGTTTCCGTATAATTCAATTAAAAAAGAGTAATACAAAAATAAAAAAAGAAAAAAAAGAGTTATATAAAAATACTTCGTATCAAATCATTAAGGGTTAAACGTACACCTCTCGAACCGATTTTTTTAACTACCGTATACTTACCATTTACAGGGGCTGCAAGATCCTTAAGAGTTACCTGTATATCCTTGTTACTACTGTTCAATATATTTACTAACTCCCTTGTTAAAACTATGTTCAAATCTTCCATAGTATTAGGTAAACTATTTACAGCTGTAGCAATACCCCGAATATTACCCCTGACAATTTCAGAGTATAATACCTTTGTTAAATCCTGTATGTTATATATTGATCCACCTGTTAGGGTTTTCTGTTCGTTTTCGTTAGGGTTGTTTGGTTTAATGTTTTCATTAATTACACTAAGAATATAATCATAGATTGTATGTTTAATTATGTCTTCAGTATCTACAGGGTTAATGTCAGCGTTATAAGTGTCTGTATCATAATTATAGATTAGTGTACTTAATTCGGTATCTAATTCGGCTATGTTATACATATCAAGTATGATATTTTTAGTAAACTCACTATTGGTAAACACATCACAAATACCCGTAGTTTTATCCTCGTTACTGTTAATGTATTCTATCTTATGAATTAACACATTTATGAATATTCCAAAGAATTTATTAAGGGTTACCCGTTCCATATTGTCGGGGCAATTCAAATTTTTTATTTCTATGTCTTCCTTTGTGATTTTTTCAGTTAGGGTATACTCTTGGTTTATTAACCGTCTTCGGTTACCATAGTCAGGGGTAAAGTCGGCGTTACTGGTAAAAACTATGTTCCTATAGTTCGGGTAACTGGTTAATGTTTTACCTTGGTCGTTACTCTTTTCCCGTACAAACATACTGGTTAAACTGGCTTTTATATCTCTACTTAATTCGTTGTCGTATGGTGTAATAGGTTTAGCAATACCGTCGGCTTCGTCTATCATTAATGGTAATGTACTCTTCATACATTGTTCGGCATATCGGTAAATGGTATTAACACTACTGTATAGTTTAATATTTATGTTTTCGATAGCTACACCACTAAAACGTAAGATAAATTTACCGTTAGTGCTTTTACCTGTGTCGGGGGTACCTGTAAGACTAACACCCCTGATTAAGGGTGTTTGAATATTGTACTCTTCGATTATCTGTTTGTTTATGTAAGTTAAAGGTAATTGGCAGCCACTAATAGTATTAGATATGAATTTGATTTTATCTTTGTAGTAATAGCTTATGTCTTCATACTCTAACAGTACGGTTCGTATGTCTTCAGCTGTTAATTCTTTTTCTATGTACTCGGTTATTTCTTTGGTTAGTCCTGTGTATGATATGTTATTTGTTTCAATATCTAAATAAAAACCCTCTGGTGGTGTTATCTGTTTGTATACTGCTTTACCATGTATTATGTAATATTCGATTAAGTTTTTGATTATTTCTTTTGTTTTTTTGTCATCTCTTGTAAATGTTTCTTTGTTTAATAATCCTATTAGTACGTCTATGTCTTCAGGTGTAGTCTGACCTTTAGCCCCTGTCATGGTAGTGTATTCAACACTATATAGTTTAGTGTTCCTTTTAATTTCGGGGTTTATATGTTTTTCTTCGTAGATTGTTACCCCTGTTATGTCGGCAGTCATTTTAATAGATTTGAAGCCTGTTTTATTATTGTATGTAAATATTAAATGGTCTTCAACGTCCATTATTAACCCATTATCTAATAAGATATAATCTTTTTCAGCTTCGGGGTTGTATACTGTTTGTTTGTCGTGGCTTTCTATTACTCGTTTTAGTTTGGCTAATCTTTTGGTTAATTCGGTTTTATCCTTACCTTTATGATCTTCTATTACAGTTGTCATTATCTCGTTAAAAGTTGTCCACCCATAAAGATTACTGCCATTATGAAGCCCTTTAAAGCAGCTTCTTACACTTCCTAACCTTACTTTTTCTTCGTCGTTTGTACCATTATGAACAGCTATTACTATTTCTTCTATGGTTTTTTCTTCGTATTCATGGTTAAGTAAAGCACCTGTAAAAGCCCTATATGTCTTTTCACGGATACCTTTTTTAAGTGCGTTAAATAACGGTGTTGCGTGTTCTATTACTTCGGCTTTATTTTCTTCGCTGGTCGGTCGTGTCTTCCGTTCTACGGGTCTATTACTGTTACTACTGTTTGACTTACTGTTACTGCTGCTATTACTTTCTGTTATATCCATAGGGGTATTTACTTCAGGATTTAACAAACTTTCTAAAAACTTTGTATTGACTGTGTAACCTAATGATTTGGCTAACAAGTTAATAGCCTGTTTTATACCTATACTTCGGGTTGGTTTTTCATCGTATATTATTTCATAGTCATTATTAGGGCTGCAGCACCCAATAACTTTTTTAGCACCCTTGAAAACATCAATAGCTATAACCTCTTCAGCACGTGTAAATAACGTGTTGTTATGGTCGGGGCTGTTCGTATAGTCTAACCTGTTTTCTTCAGTACCGTTCAAGTATACGTGTAAATGTCCGTTACTTTCCTTGTATTCCAGTAAATACAGGTATTTTCGTAAATCTTGTCTAATCTTTTCTATTTCTTCGGTTGTTACCTGTAAATCAAAGTCAAAGACAATTATGTTCGGTCGGGCTTCTAATGAAAAAACATAGTTACGGTAGCCACCCCGTTTTTTGTATGCTGTGATGTCATCTAAACTAATAGGTATACTTCGGGTAACACTATCTAACCCGATGTGTAAAAAATCTAAACGGGGTTCGTTGTTATGGTCGGTTAGGTGTTTGGTTAATGTTTCTTCGTAGTCTTCGGGGTAATACTCTTTGTATAACCGTATGATGTCTTTTTGATTAGTTTCTAAATAGTCCCGTGTAATGATTTGTTTTTTTGTCTTTTTTTGTTTATCATAGTCCCGTATTAATTGTTTGTTGAAGTCCGTATTTAGTATTGTAAATAGTGGATTTAATCCAAACTTATTATACTTGTTTTTACTGTTTGTTTTACTAAGTAAACCCGTATTCTTTGGATTATCTTTTATCAGGTGGGTTTCTATGATTGTTTCAACGTTCATATTTGTTAAACTCCTATTTTTTTATCAATAGGTTATAGTTATGTATGAAGTAGGAAAACTAAGGATAAAATATAATAATGGAACACTAACAAAAATAGTATTGTTAGTGTAGGTGTTATTATATAGCTAATAAACACAATTTATTACGTTTATGTAACACCATAGTTTATTAATTATAATTGAACAGTCCTAAAAGGCTGTTCTTTTATAATTTAATATACTTCATAGTCTTAAACTAACTTGACCTTTCATATTCAGTTACTTTCTACTTTTTTTATCAATATTTCCTTTTTTACTCCGTATTTATTCACATATAACGACCCGTTAGAGTATTATACTCTTCGTCAATAAACTTAAGAATTTCATAAGGTATTATCGTATCTTCAAGCTCCTTATTTTCATTAAACAGGGCGTTAAAATACTCTTGGTAACTGGTGTAACCCTTTACCTCTATGATCCGTTTTACTTTATCTTCGATAAACGGGGGTATTGTAGCACGTACAATAATTATATTATTGTTTTCAGATGGTGGGTGGTAACTGTTACCCATGCTGAAGTATTTATTTAATGTACTCACATCGAACACCCCTATTAAATTAGGTTGTAGTTAGATAATACATCTAACATCGATTTGTTACCCATTTCAACATCTTTATATAATTCACTTATTGCTATGTTAATCAGGTCGGTTCGTGTAATCCTTACATTATGGTCTTTTTCGATTACCTGAATAGTGTTAAGTAAATCATTATGATTAGTACCCGTTACCTGTAATGTTGTTTTATGCTGTTCTAATTTAACCATGTGTAACACTTCCGTTAATTAAAGTAAAAAAAAATGTACAGGGGGTGTAATTACCCTGTAGCTTTCAATACTTCGTAGTTCTTATAATCTCTTCCTTTTTCGGAAGTTGCATAGCCTTTATAAATGATTTTTACTATAGCTCCGTACTCTACTTGTGATAATTTTTTATCCAGTACGGTACACCCTAAGACACTAAATTTATTACCGTCCTGATCCTCGAAGATGTGAAATGTTAAACCCTCGACCTTACCCGTTCCTTGAACGGTTGAGTCGTAAAAACCTATTTTAAAGTCGTTTATTTCAGGTATCCACTTTTCTACATCGGTTTCTATTTCGTCTTTGATTTCTTCAAATTCTAAGGTGTCCCAATTAGTTAGGGTTGTCTGTTCGTTTATTTCTTTTTCTGTTGAATATTCGTTAAACATATCGTTTACCGTCCTTTATTAATTTGTTTTAAAAATAGTAGTAAAAATAGTAAGTTTTTTGATTATCTTCAGCCATAAAGGACACTACATAAAACCCATAATAAACTTATGATATGGTTATTATATTACCTTGTAAATTCATGATTTACATACCTGTATTACAGGATTAAGTAATTAGGTTAATATATATGTAGTCGATTAAACAAAAATAGCTATTAGAATACTACTAACGTAGTTTCAAAAAAGCTTTTTTGTATTCGTGTTTCTGTTCTCGTAGTGTGGGTGTAAATACTGGTAATATTTACATTTACTACCGAAACACTTTTAATCAATTCTGATAATAAAAAATTTAATTTTTTACTACTAAATTATATATTTATTCTTTATAACTTATATAAGATAGTATAATTAACCTAACCTTTTTTGTAATAGTATTAATATATCTCTTAGTTCATTAAGGGATTGTTTGTTTTCTACTGCTTTTTCTTCGTATTCATTAAGTTTAGCCCGTAGTTTCTTATTTTGAATTTCTAAAGACTCCATATAACTAATAGCCTCGTTATCCTGTTTGTTATCAAAGTCATCACGTAACGAATTTAAAATTAAATCGTGTTCCCTACGTAAATTATCATATTTACCCCGTAAATAATTTAACTCTTCCTTTAACTCTCTGTTTTCTTCGTGTAACTCTTTATTGGTAGTGTCGTAACTTACCATTTCACTTATTTTAATATATGTATCTGTAGCATGAAGAAAACTTATTAAATCATAATTATTAGTAATACGTGCTAATTCTAAAGCCCGAACAGTATCAATTATAGCAGCCCGTATGATCTCATTACCTTTACATAGAACATCGATTAATAGAGCTGTATACTCCGTATCTTCATGTTTAATATTAAGATATAATAAACCCCTATGATAAATAAACGGGAAATTGTCTAAATCATCTTCAGTTAAAAAGTCATTTTCGATAAAATAGTCTATTTCTTCAGCCATTTTACTTTTATGTTCTAACCCTATTGTAAAACAATAATAACCCCTGTCATGGTCGTATGTATCAAGTATATTATTAGCTTCGGTTATTGTTTCCAGAGTAAAACCCCCGTTATTATATAGGGCTAACTGTGGGTCTAATGGGTGGATACTGGTTTGGTTATCAGGATTAATAAGTACACTTGATAATATATTTATTTCGTGTTTCATGTATTCAGTTATTAGCTCTTTACTCTTAGGTATGATTAGGGTAACAGGTTCTTTTAATTTGAACGTGCCTTTAGTTATCTTTTTATTACTGTAATGTTCTATCAATACTTCTTTTATTACTTCGGTTTTAGTAGTGTTATGTTCATTGGCATACTGTTCTATTTGATTGGCTATACTGGTTTCTAATCGTAGGTTTATGGGTGTTGTTTCCTGTTTGTTTTCAGGTTTCAACATTTCTTTAATTAAATTATCTGTTAGTTTTAGGTTAGTGGTATGTGGGTTTTCTTCGATGGTATCCACTAAAGATACTCTTTTATGTGTTTTATCTGTTCCGTTAGGGTCGGTTATTTTTACCATAGTTTTTAATACTCCTTTCATTTTTTTTGTTAGTATAGATGTGTTTACCTGTTAGTGTGGTGGTTAGGGTTTTAGTTCTTTTATTTCTTCAGGATAATTTTTAAGTATCCTATCTAATAAGGACATATTGTTTAATGATCCAAAGGCATAATTTATTTTGTTCATAGTGTCCTGTAGGTGGTTATAGTCATCTTGTAATTTGTTGTTTCTTTCTTCTAAATGATTATACCTGTTTTCTTTACTGGATATTTTATCGTTTAAGTCCTGTATTGTTTTATTGTCTTTGGTCGTTAGTTCTTTTAAGGTGTTTTCATGTTTGTTAGTTAGGTTGTTTATTGTTTCTTCGTGGGTGGCTGCTAATGTTTTATAGTCGTTACGTGCCTGTTTTAGTTCGTCTTCGTTTGTGGCTAACTGTTCTTTTAATGATTTGTTGTTTTCGGTTAAGTGGTCTATAGTTAATAAGTGTTTTTTATTAGTTTCTTCAAGTCTTATATTATCTTCGTGTAATGTTTCGTATTGTTGTAACTGTTGCTGTAGGTCTTCTATTTCCTTTGTCATTTCTTTTATTTTTTCTTCGTGTTGTTTGTTTGTGGTGGTGGCTGTGTTTAGTTGATCTTCTAACTTTTGTTTTTCGTGGGTTAGGTGTTCGTTATCTTTTATGATTTGTGGTGTTTCTTTGGTTATTTTCTGTGTTTCGTTGAAGTTAGCTATTAGGTCTTCTAATACCTGAAGTCTATACCCTCTTACTGTGTCGTATTTGTTATAAAAATAGTTGTTAAATTCGTGTAGTATTTCGGGGTGTTCAAATGTTACACATAGTCGGTTTGTTTCCTTGTTTTTGTTAGTGTGTTTAGTCATTAATATACTTCCTAATATGCTGTATAGAATATATTATATTATGTTCTAACTAACATATAATCCTTACATCAAATGAAATATACTACAAAATATATTAACAAATACAGCTATTAAGTACCCATGTACTGTATTACGACGGTTAGACAACAGTACCTAAACTCTGATAATTAGAAATATACAT
>OCTX011701328.1_pt1 | contig 15707 bp, 20 predicted proteins | sample 1539691 | NCBI WGS metagenome assembly OCTX01 (sample SAMN02144231, study PRJEB22623) | gut metagenome | biome: sheep rumen | host: Ovis aries | place: New Zealand | reverse complement strand
CAGTCGTTTGAAAAACTTACTCCAGAAGTGTTTTCTATTGTGCCGTAAGGTATTTTGGAATAAATTTTTTTAACCTCATCAATAAAAAATGAGATGTCTATGTCTTCTTGTTTCAGAAACTCTATATCTTCAAAATAACTTGCACATTCGTGTGGGTCATATAGGAATCCCACATCAAATTTCCTAATACTACAAACGATAGTTTTAAGTTTAAGCGTCTTTTGGCAGAACTCAAAATTATAGTCACCGGGGTAGTTATATCTTGCTTCTTCCAAAGCCTTGTCAGCCATATCAAATTCTTCATGTTCGATAAAATAGCGTAGCCTGCGAAGAAGGTCATTCTTTTTTGAATCACCAGTTGCTATCTCGAAATTAATGTCTGAAACCGAATACTCCGAGGATATGGCAGTAAGTCCTTCGCAGTATTGACACTGCAGCAGGTTGCTGTTATCCTGCCTTTTAAATTTACTGCTGCCGCAAAACTGACACCTTATAGGTACAGCTTCTATTTTTGGCATATTGATCACCCCTTGAATTGTTTAGTACCAAAAAGTACTACAACAATGATTATACGTCAAAAATATGGTAAAGTCAATAGTACCGAACGGTACTAAAACAATTTCGGCAGAAATTACAAAACTCGGAAGTGATTTTTATGTATTTTCCAAGGCTCAGAGATCTGCGTGAGGACGCAGATATGACGCAGGCTCAGGTCGCAAAGCTGCTTTTCACCAGCCAGACCGTATACTCACGTTACGAGCGTGGTGCGCTGACGATACCCGTGGAACACCTGCTCATTCTTGCCGACCTTTACGGCACAACAACGGATTATATCCTTGGCAGGACAAACACCAAAAAGGCAAAGTAACGGCATCTCCCGAATGTGCTGGGAATGCCGTTTTTATTGTATCCAAACTTTTATTTGACACGGGCACTTAAAAGTACTATAATAAAACCGAGGGATTTAATGTCTTTGAACATAAAGGGGGAGATATAATGGCTAAGATAAGAGTAGTCACTATCGGCAGAAGATTCTGCACGGGCGGAAGCGAGATAGGTAAAATGGTCGCTGAAAAGCTGGGCGTTAACTGCTACGACAGGGAGCTTGTTGAGCAGGCTGCGGAAAAGGTCGGCATATCTATGACTGATGTGGTGAAATATGAGGAGAGCCTTATGAACAGGCTGAAAACTCCGATAAATCTGTTCGGGCAGGCTGAGCTGACTATACCTGAAAAGATATTTGCGGCTGAGGCTGAGATCATCATGGATATATGCTCAAAAGAATCGAGCTGCGTGATAGTTGGCAGATGTGCGGATTATATTCTGAAAAACAAGGTCAAAACGCTGAACGTGTTCATTACCGCATCGCATGATAAGCGTGCACAGACAGCTGCGGAGAAGCACGGGATTGAATACGACCAGATAGATGATATCCTTAAAAAGTACGACAACAAGCGTTCAAGGTTCTACAACGCCAACACCAACAAGGAATGGGGCGGCATCGACAGCTATGATATGTGCCTTGACAGCGGAAAGCTGGGCTATGAGATGTGTGCGGATATCATTGTGAAAACGGTGGAGATGTCAAAATAATGGGAAAGCCGAAAAAGGAAAAGGACATCAAGACCAATGCGATGCGTATGCTTGACAGGCAGAAGATAGCTTACACGGTGAACACCTATGAGTGCGAGGATTTTGTTGACGGCGTGCATATTGCGCAGATGCTCGGGCAGAATGAGGAGCAGTCGTACAAGACACTGGTGACTAAGGGCAAAAGCGGCGGATACTACGTTTTTGTGCTGCCTGTTGCAAGGGAGCTTGATATGAAAAAAGCAGCCTCGGCTGTCGGTGAAAAATCGGTTGAGATGCTGCACGTTAAGGATATAAATGCCGTTACGGGTTACATAAGGGGCGGCTGCTCACCGCTGGGAATGAAAAAGCAGTTCCCCACGGTAGTTGACAGCAGCGCAGAGAGCTTTGATACTATCATCATCAGCGGCGGCAGGCTCGGTTCGCAGATAATGCTTGCGCCGGGCGACCTGGTTAGCGTCTGCGGCGGCAGCTTTGCTGATATCGTATTTGAAGAAGCAAAATGATATTTGAAAGGAAAGATAAAAATGAAGCTGAAAAAAGTACTGAGAACAATTGCAAGCACTGCCTGTGCAGCTGTGCTTGCGCTTTCGCTTGTTTCGTGCGGACATAATTCATCGAGCATGAGCGAAGCGGGATCATCTTCCGGGGCGGCAAGCAGCGCTGGAGAGAGCAGGTCGTTTACGATAGCCCTTTACAGCGAATATGCGCCGAAGACCTGCGAGAATTTTGAAAAGCTGGTCAAGGACGGGTTTTACGACGGACTTGTGTTCCACAGAGTCATGAAGGACTTTATGGCACAGGGCGGCGGATTTGACGAGAACGGAAAGCCGAAGGAGGCGCAGACGATAAAGGGTGAATTTGCTGCGAACGGCTTTACGCAGAACACTATCAGTCACAAGCGTGGTATAGTGTCGATGGCAAGAACAGCGCAAAGCATGGACAGCGCATCATCGCAGTTCTTTATCTGCTATGCGGACAAGGACACCTTCCTTGACGGACAGTACGCTGCATTCGGAAATGTAACGCAGGGAATGGACGTTGTTGATGATTTCCTGAAGATAGAGCTTAAAATGACCGAGACAGGCGAGCAGTCGGTGCCTGCATCTACTATCAAGATAACCAAGGCTGAAATGGTCGAGGACGACGGCAAGGGACATCACCAGGCAAAATTCTATGTAACATTTTAAAAGTGCATAAAACAAGCTCCGCATCGGAACAATACCGATACGGAGCATTTTTTATTATTCATCTTAGGTGAGGCATCATTCAAGCTCGCCCACTTTTATCTCTGCCAGCTTTTTGTCATCGTAATAAACGGTAACGCTGTCACCGATCTCAAAATCGGGGTGGTCGGGATCTATCATGAATGTGTAGCCTATTTTCTTGTTGGCAGGGCAGTTCTCCTTACCTGCCATGTGCGGGATATCCTCCTCATCGTTGAGCTTTAGCGCAAACCTGCTCATATCGAATTCGATATCCTCGGACGTGGTGTTGTTGACCTTTACCATAAAGTTGTAATCGCTATTAACAACGTGGACTATCGCATACTCGCTCACCTCTACGCCGTCTACCTTGTACGGATCGCCCGAACAGGAAACGAGTGCGGTGCACAGAGATATGATGATGACCAGCGCCGTTATTGTATACAGCTTTTTCATTTTGATGCCTCCGCTTTATTTAGCTTTCAGGCTTCCCAGAACTTCCTTTACGACCTCATCGTCGATGCTGAACTTATCGCTTCCGCTTTCAAATGTGAAAACGCATACCCAAAGTGCATCGCCGTCTTTGCATTTAACGGTAGCAGATGCTTTGCCAAAGCTGGTGTACTTGAAGCCTTCCCACTTCTTGCCGTCTGTTTCAAATGATGATATATCCTCGGAATCCTTATAGAAATCCTTCTGCTCGGAATACTTTGAAGGATCCTTATAGTAGGTTATCCACATACTTGGGTGGCTGAGTCTGTCAAGAGGCTCTTTGCCGTCCTTGATGACATATATCTGGTTTGTCTGCTCTTTTCCGTCGATCGTTGGCATACACAGTCCCCAGCCGCTGGGAGCTTTTGCTTCAAAATCACCCGTGTCTATGTCGCTGGCACACGAAGCAAGTATCATGCACGCCATGACCGCCGAGATGATAAGTGTTATAAATTTTTTTGCTTTCATTGTAAAAAACCTCCTGCCGTTAAGGCTTTATATTATTATTTTACTTTAAGACTTTTCAGGATGCTTTTCACTTCTGCATCCTCCAGCTGCATCGAGCTGTCGTAATTCTTCAGAACAAACTGGCACACCCACAGCGAATTTCCGTCCTTTGCGGATATGCAGCAGCCGGGGAAGCCTGCACCCGAGTAGGAGTAACCCTCCCACGTTCTTGAACCGGCTTGTATCGGAGCAATATCCTTTGCATCGGAGTAAACTCCTTTGGTGCTTATATAGCTTCTTGCATCTTTATAAAAGGTTACCCTGAAATACGCACAGCGTGAAATATCATCGCTGGTCATGCCCTCTTTAAGCACATAAACGGAATTCGGATTTGTTTTTCCGTCATACTGTTTTAAAAGGTCATCTACCGGGGCGATACCCCAGCCTGCCGGAACAGATACGGTGAAAACGCCTGTATCGTGGTCCATGCCTTTTTCTTCGGTTTTGCTGCTTGATGCAGAAGAAGCGGCATTCTTTTGCGAACCTGAGGACGAACCGCAGGCGGAAAGAAGGCAGCAGCCAAGTGCTGCCGCAGTGATAACAGCGGCTATCCTGCCGGGCTTCATTCACATCTCCTCCTCTTTTGTTTATCGGTCGTATCAAGCTGAAAAGTGCATTCACCCAACAGCCTGCACAGTTATTATAACACAGCTGTAAATTTATTTCAAGAGTTTGAAAAAATTTTTTCAAAAAACACTTGACAAATCAGAATATATTTGATACAATATAGTTGCAAACAATATTAAATGAAAAAATATAAGGAGGTTTTTTATATGAGCATCTATGATTACAGCGTACCAAAGGCAGACGGCAGTGAGCTTTCACTTGCGCTCAATAAAGGCAAGGTAATGCTTATAGTAAATACGGCAACGGGCTGCGGCTTCACACCGCATTATGAATCGCTTGAAAAGATGTATGAGCAGTATCACGATAAGGGCTTTGAGATAATCGACGTGCCATGCAATCAGTTCATGGGACAGGCTCCGGGGACTGATGAGGAGATTCATCAGTTCTGCACTCTTAAATACAACACCAAGTTTGAGCAGATGAAAAAGTCCGATGTTAACGGTGAAAATGCTCTGCCGCTGTTTGAATATCTCAAATCACAGCAGGGCTTTGAGGGATTCGGAAAGGGTCCTAAGGCGCTTGCAATGGGTGCGATGCTTAAAACGAGGGACAGCAACTATAAGAAAAACCCCGATATAAAGTGGAATTTCACCAAGTTCGTTGTAGACAGGCAGGGCAATGTTATAAAGCGCTTTGAGCCGACGGTATCTATGGACAAGGTAGAAAAGTATATAGCTGAGATAATGTGAGATGATAGAAATGAATGATAACGGATATGAAGTGCTGAGGCTGGACAACCAGCTGTGCTTTCCGCTTTACGCCTGCGCAAGACAGGTGGTGAACAAGTACACTCCGCTGCTAAAGCCGCTGGGACTGACCTATACGCAGTATATAGCGATGATGGTGCTGTGGGAAAAGGACGGGATAACAGTAGGTGAGATAGGCAAAAGGCTTTTTCTTGATAACGGGACGCTGACACCGCTGCTCAAAAAGCTCGAAACGCAGGGGTACATCACCCGTGAGCGCAGCGCAGAGGACGAAAGGGTAGTGCTTGTGAGCCTGACCGATGCAGGCTGGGCGCTGCGTGAAATGGCAAAGGAGATACCTTTTAAAGTCGGCGGCTGCGTGGCACTTGAGCCTGAGGAAGCCAAAACACTTTACGGGCTGCTTTACAAGCTGCTGGGTAAGATGTGAATCAAAACAAAGGAGGGCACGCTTATGAGCATAAGGCTTAATGAGGATAAAAACATAGTGGATAAGATAAAGGAGGGGCTTGCGAAAAAGGGCGGCTACTGTCCATGCAGGCTTGAAAAGACTCCCGATACCAAATGTATGTGCAAAGAGTTCCGTGACCAGATAGCAGACCCCGATTATGAGGGCTATTGTCACTGTATGCTCTATTATAAATCAAAAGACTGAAAATAAAGAAAGGCGGTAAAAAACAATGGCAGTTTTAAATCTTACAGAAAATAATTTTGAGCAGGAGGTAATGCGTTCGGACAAGCCGGTGCTGATAGATTTTTTTGCAACATGGTGCGGACCTTGCTCAATGGTATCTCCGATAGTCGATCAGATAGCTGAGGAAAGAAGCGATTTGAAGGTCTGCAAGGTAGATGTTGACGAACAGGGCGAGCTTGCTTCTCGGTTCGGAGTATCGAGCATACCTATGCTGGTAGTCGTAAAAAACGGAAAGATCTCGGCGCAGAGCGTTGGCGCAATGCCAAAGGAAAAGATACTGGAGCTTGTTGAAAAGTGATCCACGAGCCGAAAGGAAATAAAAAGCGGAGCAGGTATGTCTGCTCCGCTTTTGTGTTTATTGGTTATCCGATCATAGATAGTAGCAGAAAATGATAATGTCCTCATATTCTCCGCTGCCGTTTAAAAAGCCGCCTTTTACAGTGCCTACACGTTCAAAGCCGAGCTTTTCGTAAAGAGCGATCGCCGAAGCATTTGAGGCAACGACTGCGTTGAACTGTAAAATACGAAATCCTATGCTCTTAGCACGGGAAATGCAGTCAGTGACCAGTGCCCTGCCAGCGCCTTTGCCCCTTGCCGAGCTTTTTACGGCATAGCTCGCATTGCAGATATGTCCGCATCTACCTACATTGTTCGGGTGGAGTATGTACATACCCAACAGCTCACCGTTTTCCTCCGCAACGCCGCAAAAGCTCTGGGAAGAAAAGAAATCTGCGGCATCATCACCGAGAGGCTCTATCTGCGGAAAGGCATTTTTCTGCAAAACGACCTCATTCCATATATCTCTCATTGCGGCTATATCATCGGGAGTGTATTCTCTTACTGAAATGCTCATATATCCTCCTTATTCTATGAATGACTTCATTCCACGTTCACGGCGGAAATCAAGGAACTCCTCATAAGTTCCCATTCGGTCAAGGCAGCCCTCGGGAGTGATCTCGATGACTCTGTTGGCAACAGTCTGGGCTATCTCGTGGTCGTGCGTTGCAAATATAACAACGCCCTTGAAGTCGGAAAGTCCGTTGTTTACGGCAGTGATGGATTCAAGGTCGAGGTGGTTGGTAGGCCTGTCAAGGATAAGCACGTTTGAGCCGAAAAGCATCATGCGTGAGAACATACACCTTACCTTTTCGCCGCCCGAGAGGACTTTGACGGGCTTGTATATCTCATCGCCCGAGAAAAGCATTTTACCAAGGAACCCACGCAGATATGTGTCGGTTATCTCCGAGCGTGAATACTGACGCAGCCAGTCAACGATGGTGGTGTCGTTATCGTTGAAGTAGCTTGAATTGTCGATAGGGAAGTAGGAACGAGAGGTGGAAATGCCCCACTTGATGCTGCCCTCGTCCGGTTCTTCCTCCTCGGCGAGAATTTTGAAAAGCATGGTTATAGCCTGCTCGGATTCACCTATAAATGCGACCTTATCTGTTCTTGAAAGCGTGAATGACACGTTGTTGAGCAGCTTTACGCCGTCAACTGTCTTTGATATGCCGTTGACCTTCAGAACGTCCTTGCCAAGCTCCCTGTCCATAGTAAAGCCGATGTAGGGATACTTTCTCGACGAAGCGGGAAGTTCCTCAACGGTGAGCTTGTCAAGCAGCTTTCTTCTTGAAGTCGCCTGCTTGGACTTTGACTTGTTGGCGGAAAAGCGCTGGATAAATTCCTGCAGTTCTTTTATCTTTTCTTCGGTCTTTTTGTTCTGGTTGTTTATCATTCTCTGCATCAGCTGTGAGGATTCGTACCAGAACTCGTAGTTGCCGACGTACATTTTTATCTTTGTGTAGTCGATATCGACTATATGCGTGCAGACGTTGTTGAGGAAGTGTCTGTCGTGCGAAACAACAAGCACTGTGCCGAAATAATCCGAAAGGAAATCCTCCAGCCAGCTGATAGCGTCGATGTCGAGGTGGTTGGTAGGCTCATCGAGCATGATAATATCGGGGTTGCCGAAAAGCGCTTGTGCAAGCAGCACCTTGACCTTTTCGTTACCGCTGAGGGTGGACATCTGCGAATAGAGGATATCCTCGGGCAGACCCAAGCCTTGTATCAATTTAGAAGCGTCCGCCTCAGCCTCCCAGCCGTTAAGCTCGGCAAATTCGCTTTCAAGCACACCTGCACGCTCGCCGTCCTCCTCGGAGAAATCCTCCTTGGCGTAAAGTGCGTCCTTTTCCTGCATAATGTCGTAAAGGCGCTTGTTGCCCATAATTACCGTGTCAAGCACAGTGTATTCATCAAATGCGAAGTGATCCTGGCGAAGCACCGAAAGGCGTGTATCCTTGGGGATAATGACTTCTCCCGTTGTGGGTTCGAGCTCACCGCAGAGGATACGCAGAAAGGTGGATTTACCTGCGCCGTTAGCACCGATGATGCCGTAACAGTTGTTGGGTGTGAATTTGAGGTCAACGTCCTTGAAAAGCTGCTGACCGGCAAATGAGATGCTCACGTTTGAAACTGTAATCATTTTTTACTCTCCTTGTTTTAGTAGATTAATAATTCAGTATAACATATAACAATGGATTAGTCAATCGTAAGCAGCGTTCACTATTTGTTTCCACCGAGTTCGCTTTTCGTTTACATATATGTGGTATATATTATAAAAAGGTAATATTTGATAATTCTGAAAAATCAGGGAGGACTATTATGAAAAAGAAATTTTTAGCAGCTATTGTCGCTATGACAATGGCAGTGGCTTGTATGACGGCGTGCAGCGAAAGCAGCAAGAGCGACGATAAATCATCGAGCAGCCAAGCAGAAAGCAGCTCGGCTGCTGACAGCAGCAAGGAGGCTGAACCGCAAAGCTCGGCGGTCGATGAGCAATCATCGAATGTAAATGAAAACAAAGATCAAGAGGCTTTAAAAACCGCTAACAGTAATGCTAAACTCGTATTTACGACAATAAATAATACTGCTTCTGATCGGATCGCTGACGGTGAGGGCGTTGAAGCATTAAAGTATAAAGGCACGGTAGACGGTCTTTCGGGAACACTTGGCGAAGCTGTCAAAAAGGCATTAGGAGAAAATGGTGCAGGAAACGGATATGTTTACATAGACTTTGATCCGAGTAAAGATGAAGGTTCGTTTGCACAGTGGTCTGAGGCGGAAACAGGCGCAGTTGTTGGTCAATACCCGAATCCTCCGAAAAGCGTTGAAGAAGCAAAATCGGTATATCCTGGAGAGAGAATCGGTGTTCCCAAATCAAGTGACGATTCATCGGAATCTTATGTTTGGGGTGACAACGGTGCGGTGAAAGGCGACAGCGAAGAGTTGAAAACAGCTAACACCAATGCAAAGCATATTTTCATAATAGTAAACAATACTGCTGCAGATAAGATAGCTGACGGTGAGAAAGTTGATACACTTGACTATAAGGGAACGGTAGCAGGGCTGTCGGGTCCGCTCGGTGATGCGGTCAAGGCTGCTGCAAAAGATAATATTGATAATCATTCGTATGTTGCGATCCACTTTGACACATCTGATGATACTGATAATAATTTTGTACATTGGTCGGCATCAGAGAGCGGTGCAGTTGTGGGGCAATTTCCTAATTCTGCCACAACAACTGAAGACGCAAAGCGTATTATTTTTGGAAAAAAAGCATAACATATAAAGCAGCCTTAGGGCTGCTTTTTTTATGTCAGAGTGCCCTATGTCAAAAGTTTTGCCGAAAATAAGTCAAATGCCGTTGCTGTATTGACAAAGACAGGCGGCGGTGATACAATACACATAGAAATAATGCAAAGGAGCGAGGCTTATGAAAAAGAGAGCTTTAGCGATAGTTTTGTCGGTTTTTATGGCGGCTTGCATGACTGCCTGCGGTGACAGTTCATCAGCAAGCGAGAGCAAAAAGGACGAGACTCCGAAGGCTGACAGAGAAACTATCTATCAGGTATCACTATTGCAGGGTCTGACACTTGGTGACTATAACGGAAGCGTAAGTGTCAAGGAACTGAAACAAAAAGGTGATACGGGCATAGGGACATTTGAGGGTGTCAACGGAGAGCTTATCATGGTGGACGGAACAGTTTACAGAGCAAAATCAGATGGCTCGATAGAAACTGCACCTGATGACGAAACTATCCCGTTTGCAAATGTAACATTTTTTGACACCGATGAAAAGCAGGATATCAGCGGTGTTTCAAGCATTGCAGACCTTAAAAAGCTGCTTGATGAAAAGGTCGAAAAGCTCGGCAGGAACCAATTCTATATGGTCAGAGTTGACGGCACGTTCAAAAAGATGCACGCACGCAGCGAGCTGAAACAGGAAAAACCGTACAAGCCGCTTGCAGAGGCGCTTAAAACCGATCAGAGAGAATTCAGCTGGGATAATATAGAGGGAACTGTGGTCGCTTTGTACTGTCCGCAGTATATGGAAGACCTCAATGCCGCAGGCTGGCATCTGCATTTTGTTTCAAAGGACAAAAAGTACGGCGGTCATGTACTTGAGCTTGATGTTGATAAAGCAGAGCTTAAAATAGACTGCACACAGGGCTTTAATATGCAGCTGCCTGACACGGAGATGTTCCCGACACTTGATTTGACAAAAGATCAGTCGGAAGACATCAAAAAGGTCGAGACAAAGGATTGATTATTAATTGCGAACAGTCGGGATAAGACCCGGCTGTTTTTGTTTGCGGTCTATGTTAAAAGTTTTGCGATTGCGGTTGACATTCCTTTGCGCTTGTTGTATAATATATAGTGTATTTTTATAGCTATATGTGAGTGTAGCGGTATCAATTAAAAAGATAACTGATAAAGGTGGAAAGATAAAATGGGTTTAGTAGATAAGTTGTTTGGCAACTACTCCAAAAAAGAGCTTAAAAAGATAGAGCCTATCAAGCAGAAGGTGCTTGACCTTGAAGAAAAGTATCAGGCTATGGACAATAAGGAGCTTTCTGCTCAGACACAGGTGCTCAGGGACAGAGTAAGCGGCGGAGAAACGCTTGACGATGTTCTTTGCGATGCGCTGGCTGTCTGCCGTGAGGCTGCTTACAGAGTGCTTGACAAAAAGGCTTACCCCGTGCAGATAATCGGTGCTATCGTGCTGCATCAGGGACGTATCGCAGAAATGAAAACAGGTGAGGGTAAAACGCTCGTTGCCTGCCTTGCCGCTTACGCTAACTCGCTCGACGGAAAAGGCGTTCACGTTGTAACGGTCAACGACTACCTGGCTAAGTTCCAGTCGGAAGAGATGGGCAAGGTGTTCAAGTTCCTTGGCTGCACTATCGGCTGCGTACTGCCGGGCATGAGCAAGGAAGAGAAGAGAAAGGCTTATTTCTCGGATATCACTTATGGTACCAACAACGAGTTCGGTTTTGATTACCTGCGTGATAACATGGTAATATACAAGAAAGACAAGGTGCAGAGAGAGCATTCGTTCGCTATCGTGGACGAGGTGGACTCTATCCTCATAGACGAGGCAAGAACTCCGCTCATCATTTCGGGACAGGGCGACAAATCGACTCAGCTCTATACCCTTGCAGACAGATTTGCAAAGACACTTAAAGCAGTCAAGGTCGTTGAGATGGACGACAAAGCCGATAACGATGCGCTCGGCGGAGATTATATCATCGACGAGAAGGCAAGGACCGCTACACTTACCAAGAGCGGTGTTAAAAAGGCTGAAAAGGCATTCAACGTTATCAACCTTATGGATACCGAGAATATGACGCTCCTGCATCATATCAACCAGGCTATCAAGGCTAACGGCACTATGCGCAAGGATATAGACTACGTTGTAAAGGACGGACAGGTGCTTATCGTTGACGAGTTCACGGGCCGTATCATGATAGGCAGACGTTTCAATGACGGTCTGCATCAGGCTATCGAGGCAAAGGAAGGCGTTGAGGTAGCAAGGGAGTCAAAGACTATCGCTACTATCACTTTCCAGAACTATTTCAGGCTTTACGAAAAGCTCTCTGGTATGACAGGTACTGCGCTTACCGAGGAGGACGAGTTCAGAGAGATCTATAAGCTCGATGTTATTGAAGTTCCTACAAACAAGCCTATTGCAAGGATAGACCACCCCGATGTTATCTTCAAGACAGAAAAGGGCAAGTATAACGCAGTTATCGAGCAGATACAGGAATGCCACGAGAAAGGTCAGCCTGTGCTTGTGGGTACTGTTTCTATCGAAAAGAGTGAATATCTCTCCAAGCTGCTCAAGAACAAGGGCATAAAGCATGAAGTGCTCAACGCCAAGTATCACGATAAGGAAGCGCTCATAGTTGCTCAGGCAGGTAAATACGGCGCTGTTACTATCGCAACCAACATGGCAGGACGTGGTACGGATATCATGCTGGGCGGTAACGCTGAATACAAGGCACTTGCTCAGCTTCAGAAAGAGGGCTACTCCGAGGAGGTCGCTGTTGCGGCATCGGGTCCGTCGGTTACCGAGGATGAGGAGATTCTTAAAGCAAGAGAAAGATATACCGAGCTTTATAAGGGCTTCTCGGCAGAGGTGGCAGAGCTTGCGGATAAGGTAAGAGAAGCAGGCGGACTTTATATTATCGGTACTGAAAGACATGAGGCAAGACGTATCGATAACCAGCTCAGAGGACGTTCGGGACGTCAGGGCGATCCCGGTGAGAGCACATTCTTCCTCTCGCTTGAAGATGACCTGATGAGAATATTCGGCGGAGATAAGGTAACAGGTATAATGGACGCTCTGAAGGTGGACGAGAATACACCGATACAGTCGAAAATGCTTTCAAATATAATAGAATCATCGCAGAAGAAGATAGAGGGCAGAAACTTCAACATCAGAAAGAATGTCCTCAACTACGACGATGTTATGAATACTCAGCGTGAGATCATCTACTCGCAGAGACAGAAGGTGCTTGACGGTGAGGACGTTCACGATTATATCGTGAATATGATAAATCAGTATGTTGTTGACTCGGTAGATGCTTATCTGCTCGATGATGACATCAAGGACGACTGGAACCTTTCGGGTCTGCGTGAGCACCTTATGGGAATACTCACGACAGAGGACGATTTCAATTACACCGTTCAGGAGCTGGACGATGTTAATAAGGAAGATATCGTAAAGCAGCTCACCGAGCGTGCAGATGCGCTTTATGCAAAGCGTGAGGAGGATCTGGGAACAGAGCTTCTGCACGAGGTCGAGAGAGTATGTCTGCTTAAAGTTGTTGATACCAAGTGGATGGCTCACATTGACGATATGGAGGAGCTGAAAAAGGGTATCGGACTGCGTTCGTACGGACAGAAGAACCCTGTTGTCGAGTACCGTGTTGAAGGTATGGATATGTTCGATGACATGGTAGCATCTATCCGTGAGGATACTGTAAGAATGCTGTTCACCATTCAGGTAAGAAAGAATGAAGAAGCTCCCGAGCGTGAGGACGTTTACAAGGAAAACAAGGTGCACCACAATATGACTATCCGCAGGAAAGAAAAGATAGGCAGAAATGCACCGTGCCCATGCGGAAGCGGAAAGAAATACAAGAACTGCTGCGGCGCAAATAAGACCACCACCGCACAGGCTGAAAAGGATGCTGCTGATGATAAGGCGGCTGACGAGGCAGAAAAAGAAACAGAAGAATAATCGTAAAGCAGGGTGGTAAGTTTTTGCCGCCCTGTTTCTGCAATTTGCAGGCAGGGGGGAGAGTATGAACATACTGGCATTGGTATGTACCATAGAGCTGCTCGCAGCAGCATTGTTATGGTATATGGATACGTTTATCCTGTGGGTGTTCGGATATATAGGGTTCATGGCACTTTTGCCCGTGACTGTGGCGGCGTGGATAGGGCACTTTTACAACAAATCGAGAATGGCGCAGGGCAAGCCGAAGGGGAACGTGCTTGTGATATTTGCGATATGTTCGGGGATCTGTTTTGTGGCTTGCTTTATTTTCAGTATGCTCTATTTTAATACCGAAAAGCCGACCGATAAGTTCAAATACGCTTTTATTTCGGATTTTTTTCTATCGCCGATACTGTTTTTGGAGTTCATTGGAACGCTTATCGCAGCGATCATGAAAAACAAGGACCGCAAGCAGCAGAACAATGCTCCCTACGGCGCTTATGCAAACCCTGTAAATGCGCAGTATAACAATATGTATCAGGGCTATCCCGGCGGTGCTTATCCCAATTATCAGAGCTATCCTTATCAGAACGGGAATTATCAGAATTATCCGAACTATCAGAATTATCCCAACGGGTACGACCCAAACTTCCCGAACAACAATTACCGGAACAATAATTTCGGGAATTTCGGAGGGAGATAGAATATGCAGTACGTTTACAGAAAGGCGGAGCTGTGCGATCTTGAGCTGCTTGTAAAGTCAAGGGTAATGGTGCTCAGAGCCGCAAACAAGCTGCCTGATGACGCTGATATGAGCGAGATAGAAAGGCAGTCAAGGGAGTACTACAAAAGGGCGCTTGCTGACGGCAGCCACACGGCGTATCTCGTTTTTGACGGGCAGAGGCTTATCGGTACGGGCGGTATGAGCTATTACAGCGTTATGCCGACCTGCGATGTACCCACAGGCAAAAAGGCTTATGTTATGAATATGTACACAGACCCCGGGTACAGACGGCAGGGTATCGCATACAGGACACTTGAACTGCTGGTGCAGGACGCAAAGGCAAGGGGAGTTGAGCATATAACGCTTGAGGCGACGGACATGGGCAGACCGTTTTATGAAAAGTACGGCTTTGTGCAGATGCAAAGCGAGATGCAGTTCAGAGGTAAGAGATAAGAAGTAAGAGGTAGGAGATATGGTTGTAAATGTGATAAAGTCGGTCATATATTCGGCGGCAGCTATTGCGGGACTGATGGTATCTCCGCATAAGCCGGAGAATTTGTTTTTGATCGTATTTCTCTTTTTTACACCCGTTGCACTTGGCTCGTGGTATATGGTCATTTCCGATCGTATAAGAGAAAAGAAAGGTTTGCACAAAAGAGAGCGCTATCTCGTAATGGCAGTATTTACAGCAATTTCTGCTGTGACGGCGACACTGTATTTGTCTGTTCTGAATGATTTCGCCGCAGGATTATTCTGGCTTTTCTTTGTTGTTCCGACATACTGCATCGAGCTTGGCTGGTTTATTTTTATGTATTGTTACAAAAAAGCAAAAGAGCAGTTGGAGGCAGAGGAGATATATTCAACGCAGCAAGGCGGGACTTAGCCTCTTACCTCTTACATCTGACGATCAAAAGCAGCAATACTTTGCAGCTTGTATATTAAAAACAAAAATCTTAAACATAAAGGAGTTCGATCTAAATGGCAGCATTCAAGCCGGCAGATATTCTTCTGCCAAAGAATACGGATATGACAAAGTGGGCGGTCGTTGCCTGCGACCAGTACACCAGCGAGCCGCAGTACTGGGCGGATGTTGAAAAGATAACTCAGGGCAGCAAAACTACCCTTGACCTTATCCTGCCTGAGGTCTACCTTGAGGGTGACGACGTTGATGCACGCATTGACAGGATACACGAGAAGATGAATGAGTATATGGCGCAGGATACTTTTACCGAGTACAAGGACGCACTTATCTACATCGAGCGCACTCAGGCTGACGGAAAGGTGAGAGCAGGCATTGTCGGCGCTGTCGACCTGGAGGAGTATGATTACAACAAAGGCTCAAAAAGCCAGGTGAGAGCTACCGAGGCAACGGTAGTTGAGCGCATACCGCCAAGAATAAGGGTAAGGCGTGGCGCACCTGTTGAGCTGCCGCATATAATGATACTTATAGACGATGTCAAAAAGCAGATAGTTGAGCCGCTTGCTGCAAAAAAGGACAGCTTTGAAAAGCTGTATGACTTTGACATGATGAAAAACGGCGGCCACATCACAGGCTGGCTTATCGATAAGTCCACACAGGCGCAGCTGCTTGAGGAGCTGGAGA
>OCTX012031541.1_pt1 | contig 15712 bp, 16 predicted proteins | sample 1539691 | NCBI WGS metagenome assembly OCTX01 (sample SAMN02144231, study PRJEB22623) | gut metagenome | biome: sheep rumen | host: Ovis aries | place: New Zealand | reverse complement strand
TTTAATAATGAATGAATTAGATAAATTGTTATTATATTCTAAGAAAGAATTAAATATGAAGGATCTTACACATATTATCTCTAGTAATGTTTTAGATAATAATTTTAAATTTATTGATTATATAATGGATAAAGATATAAAAAATATTTTTAAATATTACGATGATTTTTTGTTAAATAAGAATAGTCCGATTATGTTAATGAGTATGCTTGCTAACGAGTATAGAAATGTTTATTTGGTTAAATCGATGATTAGAAAAAAGAGTAAAGAAGATATGATGAGTACTTTAGGAATCAGATTTTCTTTTCAGATAGATAAATTAATAAATTATAGTTATTCTTATAAGGACAAAGAATTAGAAGATTATTTGTTGGATTTATGTGATCTTGATTATAAGATTAAACAAGGTAGGATTACTGATAAGTTAGCTTTGGAATTATTCTTTTTGAAAGTATGTTATTAAAGATTTATATTTCTTTTAAAAAATATTAAAAGAACCTTTTTATAAGGTCCTTTTTGTGTTGTGTTTAATCTTTCTCTTTTAGTAGTTTCTCAACTTTTTCAGTATTTTTGAAGCTTAGTTTTACTATTTCTTTTAAAATGTCTTTTCCGTGTTTTTTGGCTATTTGTGCTGCTACTTTGTCTACTTCTTCACTAGCTCCAAGAGGAATGATAGTATTATATTTTTCGCTTAATTTCTTAATTTCTTTTAAGAATATATATCTACTTATTATAGATGAACATGCTACAGATAAACATTTATCTTCAGCCTTTGTTATAAAAGTTATGTTTTTTACAACTTCTGGCATGCTCTTTAAATGGTTATAATATGCTTTTTCAGGTTCGAATTGGTCGACTACTATTTTGTTATAGTTAACATTTTCTTTTTTTAGTACGGATAATAAACATTTATTATGTAATATTGCTTTTATTTTGTTCATATTAATATCTGTACTATGATATTCGTTATATGATTTGTTATCTAGTATAAAAGTAGTATGAATTATTTCTTTTACAAGAGTAGGAGCGATAGATATTATTTTTTCATCTGTTAGTTTTTTTGAATCTTTTACTCCTAGTTCTTCTAGAAGAGAAAATTTGTCAGTTGGTACGTATGACGCAGTTACTACAAGAGGACCAAAATAGTCGCCTGTTCCAACTTCATCAGATCCGACTGAGGAAGATGAAATATAGAATTCTTTCTTTTCGGGTTTAGTTTTTTTATCTTTCTTTTTTGATTCTCCGGCAGGATCAATATAACGATTATTTTTTATTCTTTCTTGTTCTATCCAGTATGAACTTTCTATATCTGCGCCAATACCTTGGAACATTACTTTTCCTGATTCATAGAGTGTTGTTACACAGTCATAATCTTTAACTTGGAAAATAGTGTATTGTGGTTTAGTTGGATTCATTTTACTATAATGTTTTATCATCATTTCTTTTATGTTATCACTAACTTTAAATACTATTGTCATCTTATTAGCCACCTCTTTTTTCTTAAATAATATATCATATTTTCCTTTTAAATTCATTATTTTTATAATATAATTGAGATATCATAGGAGTGATAATAAATGGTTAGATATTTGGATACAATTGGTCCTTCTGTAATGAATGTTATTTGTTTTGTAGTTCCTATTGTTGGTTTTATAGTAGGTTTAATGAAGGGATTTGTAGATAGAAGTGTTAGGGTTATTGAAGGGGGGATTATTATATTTTTATCCTTGTACTTAAAAAATCCTATTAGTACACTTTTGTATAAGTTTGCTCCTTTTTTTAATATGCAATATAAGGTTGTAAATGTATTACTTTATGAATTTATTGCTTTTGTCATAATTGCATTAATTATGGTAGTAATAGTTTATATTTTAAATAAGTTTATTAATTTTGTTAGTAAAGTAATTGGACTTATTATGAGTATTGGTATTCCTACTCCAATACTTGGTGCTTTTGTTTCTATGGCTGAGTATTTATTTTTCTTATATGTATTTATTTTTATAGTATTTTTCTTTAGTAATTTAACAGATAGTCCTGTTGAGGCTTCTGTTGCTAATAAAATATATTATAATATGCCTGTATTAAGACCTATTTTTGCTAAACCTTTTGATTCTTGCTTAGATGTTGCTAAATCTATAAGTAGTAATGAGTCCGCTGATAAGATTAATTATAATTCTATGAAGATTTTATTAGATAATGGTTTTATTACTTATGATAATGCTAAATATATTATAGAAACTAATAAAATTAAGTTTGCTAATAGTAAAGAACTATTATTGAAATAGTTCTTTTTTGTTATTTTAATTATTTTGTGTTAATATATTAATCACTTGGTATTTTTGGTGAGGTGATTAAATTGGGAAAAGAATATTATAATAAAATTATTGGAGATTTTAATATAATAGAAAGTGAAATCGATAAACTACTTCCCGTATTGAGAGATTCGAATTTTAAAGATCATCTTGAAGGTTCTCTTAGTGATTATCCCACGGATTTTATTTATAAGAATCCCGTTTATTTTGCTTTTGGGTATTTACAAGATTTAAAACTGCTTGGTGAAGAACAGGGGTTTGATATTTTCGGTAGAGATTCTTATATTAAATATCTTTATGTGGCTTTTTTTGAGCGAACTTTTTTAAAAATGATATATTGTTTAAACGAGATTCAAGAATGTATTAATGCGAATCCTATTGTGAAACGTATTCGTTTTCAGCATTATTATAATTGTGTTGCTACATATATTAATTCTTTTGAAATGATTAGGTCGTTTTCTCCGAATAAAATAGTTGAGATTTATGTTTCTTTAATAAATGATGGGGATTATGTTTCATTCTTTAAGAATGGTATGTTTTTAAATTTTTTTGAAGCTGTAAAAGCTGATGCAGATATGCTTCATTTGGAAGTTCAAAAAGAAATGGTTGACTTAGTATATGAAATTATTGCAAATTTAGAGAAAGATTTAACGAGTTCTCCAATTGATGAATCTTCTTTTGATGAAGTTATTGCTGCTGCTTCTGAAAAATACTGTGTTGATTTTGCTAGCTTGGATCGTGGTTATACATTTAAAATGGAAGGGGATAACAATGCACAAGACACAAGTAGCAGTTGATAGAGAAAATGAATTTAAAGGTTTTTGTAACGAACATGAAGATATAATAAACTCGTTTCTAGGAGAAATGAACAATATATCCTTTGAGAAAATAAAAAATATAATTTCTATTTATAAGATTAAAACTTGGGAGTTTGTTGATTATTTTGAAGAACATGGGTTGCTTTATTTTGATGACAGTTGTTATCTTCGTCTTTTTGTTTCTTCTTATTTATATTATTATTTAGTTAAATGGTTTAGAAAATGTGAAGAATATGGAAAATACTTATCTAATACTGGCTTTCTTTTTCTTTTTTTTAATAGAAATAGGGATAAAGAAGTTGTTAATAGTATAAATGAATGCTTTGAGGATATTTCTTCTATTGAAGTAAATGATTTACCCGGTTTTTTTCAAGAAACTATATTCGACAAAAAACTTTTTCAATCTTTTTTACCTGATTGTTATAGTACCTTTATTGATGAGTGTTTGAGAGAACTAGCTATGTTAGGATTTGATTTAGAAAAAGAATTAGATTTAAAATCTATAGATAAAAAACGTGCAGAGATGGAAGAAGAAAGTAGGGAAGCTATAGATAGAGATGGCTTGTCTGAAAGGCAAAGAATATTTAATGACTTTGTTGAAGCAAATAAATTAGATATTAAATCTTCTTATTATACTTTTAAAATTTAAAAAAGATGTCTTTTAAGACATCTTTTCTATCGCTTTATTAGCGCTTTCTAAATAAGCTCTTAGAAGATTCCCAGCACCTAACTTTGTGCCACCAAAATATCTTACTACTGCTATAAGTATATTATCTAATTCTTTTCTTTCGATTAGATTATATAGAGGAAGACCGGCTGTGTTGGTTGGTTCTTTATCATCTGATTTTGAAGCTGTGTTATTTACTTTATAAGCATAAGGTATATGTCTAGCTTTTTTATGTTCTTTTTTTAATGTTTCTAGTATTTCTTTTGCTTCATCTGTTGATTTTATTTCATAATAATAAGCTATAAATTTAGATTTCTTAATTTCTAATGTATAGGTGTTTATTAATTTCATATTTTACCTCTTTTACCTTTAGTGTTTGCTTTATAACTATCTATATGTTATCATAGTTTTTACTTGAATGGGGGATTTATTTATGGATAATTCAACAAGATTGAAATATGTACTTCGTGATTTAAATAGTATGGATATTGTTGATGATGATAATCTTCAAACTATTTTCGAATTAGAACAATTATTATTTGGTAATTTACTTATTGGAGTTTCTAAGAAACTAGGTAAACATATTGCAAAATTGGTTGAGGAATCCGATGATTTAAGATTTGTTAATTATCGTGGATGTGTTTATTTAATGGATTCTAATGATGTGAATTCTTATTTGTACAATGGATGCTTTGCTGATATTGTACATTATATGTGTTTTAATGATTCTATGGTAGAAATAAAAGATGGGGATTTATATGTTACTTATGATAGACGAAATCAAGAGAGAAATAATAATAAAAGAATTTTAATGCATGAAAGAAGAGTTGATGCGGAAATTTCATCGATTATTTATTATGATAATGAAGGGAAAGAAAATCGTAGGGTAGAAGAAATAAAATCTCTTGAAGGGGCAACTATTAATTATTCAATTTATTATGAAGCTAGTAGAGGCATATATACTAGTGATCCTGGGGAGGTTAGTATATATGGATGGGTTGATATAGGTAATGTCGGAGGCATTAAAGGCTTTACAATTTGTCAAAATCTTTATACTATACCATTTGATGGGGAAGATTTTGACGATCTTTTTGAAAAGCTGCAAAGAGAAGAATTGTTTGGAAATGCTTTAAAGTAAAAACAAAAGTTTTTACTTTTTTAATTTATTTATTATAATATCTATAAGGAGTTTTTGTTATGAATAAAAAAATTGCTTTTATTGATAGAATATTTATTATTTTATCTATTACTTTTTTTATTATTTCTATTATTTTATTAATTATTAATTGTTTTATGGATGTAATATTTGAATTGTTATTTGTTTTTTTGTTTGCATTTATATTTTTAGTAAATCAGATTGTTTTTTTGCCTGGGAAGCTTAAAGTATATGATAGAGAATGGAAAAATTTATTATTATATAAGATGCAGTTCTATACTGCTATTATAATATTGATTATTCTATTATTTAGTCCTTTATTTCATTTGGGAGATACTATTGATTTGTTTTTAGAAGGTACTTTTTTGATGGCTTTTTTAATACTTTATTCTTTGCAAAATTATTATTATTCATACAATTTTGATATGGGTAAGAAACGTAATTTAGTACTGAGAGTAATAATATCTGTTATTTTATCTATTGTACTTTTTGTTTCTTTATTTTATTCTTTGTTTGATTTTTATAGTAGGTGATTGGATGTTTAGGGTTTGTTTTGTTTGTTATGGAAATATTTGTCGCAGTCCGATGGCTGAGTTTATATTTAAAGATCTTATTTTTTTAAATAATAAGAGATATAAAATGTCTTGTACTAGTAGAGCTACTTCATTTGAAGAAATTGGTAATGACATTGATCCGGAAGCTAAAAAGGTATTAGATAAAAATAAGATTAATATTGAAAAGCACAAAGCTAAGGTTTTTAAGAAAGAAGATTATAAAGAGTTTGATTTAATAATTGTAATGGAAAATAAAAACTTAAATGATATTATAAATATTATTGGTGAAGATAGTGAAAACAAAATTCATAAATTAAGAGAGTTTTCTGGTGATAATATTGATATTGAAGATCCTTGGTATACTGGTAGATTTGAGTATGTCTATTCTTTAATATATGAAGGTTGTTTAGGACTATTTAATTATATTTTGAAGTTAGGTGATACTTATGAAGTTTAAGGATAAACTTGCTTTAGTGCCTCATAAACCTGGTTCTTATCAAATGAAGGATAAAAATGGAACAATAATTTATGTTGGAAAAGCTAAAGATTTACATAAAAGAGTTTCTTCTTATTTTAATAGGGTTCATACTGGTAAGACGGCTAAAATGGTTTCTTTGATAGAAGATTTTACTTATATTGTTGCTGAATCTGAATTAGAAGCTTTTATTATAGAAATAAACTTAATAAAGGAATATAATCCTAAGTATAATATAATGCTTACTGATGATAAGAGTTATCCTTATATTGAATATATAAGTGAGCCATATCCAATGCTTAAAGTATCAAGATATTTGAATATTAAGAGAAAAGATAAGAAGAAACTATTTGGGCCATATCCTAATGCTTATGCAGCAAGAAGAATAGTTAATTTGATAAATAGATTATATCCTTTAAAGAAGTGTAATAACGGGAAAGAATTATGTCTCTATTATCATATTGGCGAATGTCTTGGTTACTGCGCTAAAAATATTGATAAAGAGAAAGTTAGAGATATGGAAAATGAAATATTATCTTTTTTAAGAGGAAATGATGATATTCTTAGAAAAAAAATATTAGATAAAATAAATATATATTCTGAAAATTTAAACTATGAAATGGCGATGGACTTAAAGAAAGAATTAGAATATATTGATATTGTATTAACTAAACAAAGTGTTGAGTTACATGATTTTATTGATAGAGATGTTATAAGTTATTATATTGACAAAGGATATTTATCAATAGAATTGCTTTTTATAAGAAATGGCAAACTATTAAATCATAAAAATCATATTACTCCTTTATCAGTTGATCCGATTGATGAAATTGAATATTATATTGCCAAGTTTTATTCAAGAAATGAGATTCCGAAAGAAATACTTATTCCTGAAGATTTGAATATAGAAAATATTAGAAAAGTTGTTTCTACTAATGTTATTTCTCCATTAAAGGGCACTAAGAAGAAACTATTAGATATGGCTTTTAATAATGCCAAATTGAATTTAAATAATAGTTTAGAAGAGATTCAAAAGGATGAAATTAGAACTAATGTTGCTAATGAAGAATTAGCCAAGCTACTTGGTATGGATAACATTTATCGAATTGATGTTTTTGATAATAGTAATTTATTTGGAGAGTTTACGGTTTCTGGTATGGTGGTTTTTATAGATGGAAAACCTGCTCGTAATGAGTATCGTAAATATAAGATTTCTTTCGAAAAAAACGATGATTATAACGCAATGAGAGAAGTAATATATCGAAGATATCAAAGAGCTATGGTTGAGAAACAAACTCTACCTGATTTGATTATTGTAGATGGTGGAGAAAAGCAAATGGCTGTTACAAAAGAAATATTAGATTTATTAAATTGTCCTGTAAAAGTAGTTGGTTTAAAGAAAAATGATAAACATATGACTAATGATTTAGTAGATAGTGATATGAGTGTTATACCTCTTGATAGAACTAGTAATGTATTTCATTATTTAACTAGAATGCAAGATGAAGTACATAGATTTACTATAAATTATCATAGACAACTTAGAAGTAAAGGAAGTATCGCATCTATTTTAGATAATATTAATGGTATAGGTAGTGTTAGAAAAAAAGAATTAATAAAAAAATATGGTAGTGTTTCTAAAATGAAAGATGCTCCAATTGAAGAATTAAGTGAAATAATCCCTGAAAATGTGGCGATAGAATTACATGATTATTTAATAGCAAGAGAAGAAGATAAGAAAGATAATAATAAAAGATAATGAAAAACCTCATGTTCATTTCCATTTTATACCTATTTATAAATATAAGACTCGACAAAATGAGTCTTTTTTCATATAATTGATAAGACAAAAGGGAATGATATTATGAATATTAATGAATTTGATTATGATTTACCTAAAGAACTTATTGCTCAAACTCCTCTTAAAGACAGGAGTTCTTCAAGATTACTTATTTTAAATAAGAATACTGGAGAATTAAAACATGAAGTTTTTTCCAATATTATTAATTATTTAAATAAAGGGGATGTTTTAGTACTTAATGATACTAAGGTTATTCCTGCAAGATTAATTGGTGAAAAAGAAGATACTGGGGCTGTAATAGAAATATTATTATTGAAAGATATCGGTAATGATACTTGGGAATGTCTTGGTAAACCTGGCAAAAGATTAAAAATAGGAACAATTATTAAATTTGGAGATGGTTCTCTAAAATGTGAGGTTGTTGAGAAACTTGATGAAGGTATTATTCATGTTAAATTGATGTATGAAGGAATACTAATGGAAATATTAGATAAACTTGGTACAATGCCATTACCTCCATATATACACGAAAAATTAGAAGATCAATCTAGATATCAAACTGTTTATGCTAAAGTATCTGGTAGTGCTGCTGCTCCAACTGCTGGATTACATTTTACTAAGGAATTATTAAAAGAAATTGATAATAAAGGTATTATTATTGCTTATGTTACATTACATGTTGGTCTTGGTACTTTTAGACCTGTTGAAGTTGAAAATGTACTAGAACATAAGATGCATAGTGAATATTATGTTATGAATAAAGAAACGGCTGATATACTTAATGAAGCTAAGGATGAAGGAAGAAGAATTGTAGCAGTTGGTACTACTAGTACTAGAACTTTAGAAACTATTGCTTCTGATAATAATGGTAGGTTTAAAGCGTGTAGTGGGGATACTGATATATTTATATATCCTGGTTATAAGTTTAAAGCAATAGATGCTTTAATTACTAATTTTCACTTACCTAAATCAACCCTTGTTATGTTAGTTTCTGCTTTAGCTAGTAAAGAATATATTATGAAAGCTTATAAGGAAGCTATTAATAATAAATATAGGTTTTTCAGTTTCGGAGATGCGATGTTTATTACTGATAAAATGTAGAATAATTTTAACTAAGAGATACTTTTTTTAAATAATAGTAACTTTCCATTTAAATACCAATATGATATAATTTTGCCGCAAGGAATGATATTATGAAGATTAAATATATTTTGGAACACGAAGAAAAAAATACTAAAGCTAGGTTAGGTAAAATAGAAACTAATTATGGAACTTTTGAAACTCCGATGTTTATGCCTGTTGGAACTGAAGCGACTGTTAAAACACTTAGTGTAGAAGAATTAAAAGATGTTAAGGCAGGAATAATTTTAGCTAATACTTATCATTTATGGCTAAGGCCAGGTGAAGATATTATTGCTAAAGCTGGTGGTTTACATGAATTTATGAAGTGGGATGGACCTATATTAACTGATAGTGGGGGATTTCAAGTATTTAGTTTAGCTAAACCGAAGGATATCAGTGAAGAAGGAGTAAAGTTTAAAAATCATTTAAATGGTGATAATCTTTTATTAACTCCGGAAAAAAGTATTGAAATACAAAATAAGTTAGATAGTGATATTGCTATGAGTTTTGATGAATGTATTGGTTGGCCAGCTTCTTATGAATATTGTAAGCAAAGTGTTGAAAGAACTCTTAGATGGGCTAAGAGAGGCAAAGATGTTTTTAACAATGATCGCCAATCTTTATTTGGAATTGTTCAAGGTGGCGAATATGAAGATTTAAGAAAATATTGTACCGAAGAATTAGTTAAAATGGATTTTGATGGTTATAGTATTGGTGGTACTTCTGTTGGTGAAGATAAGCCAACTATGTATAAAATGGTTAGGTATGCTACTAAGTATCTTCCTCAAGGTAAGGTTAGATATTTAATGGGAGTTGGTGATCCAATTGATATAGTTGAAAATGTATGTCGTGGTATTGATATTTTTGATTGTGTAAGTCCGACTCGTCTAGCACGTCATGGGCATTATTTGACTAAGTTTGGTAAATATAATATTAAGAATGCTAAGAATAAAGATGACTTTTCTTGTCTTGATTCTAATTGTGATTGTTATACTTGTAAGAAAGGATATAGTAAAGCTTATATAAGGCATTTAATTAATGCTGGAGAGACACTAGGGGCTAGATTGTTATCTATTCATAATATTAGATATTTAATAAGACTTACTGAAGAACTTAGAGAAGCTATTAAAAATGATAGTTTATTAGCTTATAGAGAACAATTTATTAAAGATTATTATGGTGATAAAGGTTTACCATATAAACAAAATTTAGATGAAATTATAAATTAATATTTTAAAAAAGTCATAATAAATGTGACTTTTTTTCTTTGTTTGAAATAGTATTTGTTATATAATTAATGTAAGAGGGATATGTTGGTGATAATATGGATGATATTCTTAATGAATATGATTTATATGTTAGGGTATTACCAGTTTTAAGATACAAGAAAAGAGAAATTTTTAAACTGGAATATGTTAAAATAAAAGAAGATATGATATGGAAAATATTTGTCGAAAATGTTTGGAATAATAGAGAAAATATTGCTCTGTGTGATATTGTTGATGATATTATTAATTATGATAGAAAAAAAATAATTGTTTATTATTTAAACAGTTTTGATAATTCTTTTAATGAGTGAAGGTGGTGAATTTATGAAAAGTGATAGTATTACTTTTGAAATTCTTTATGATAGATTAAAAAAGATATTTAAAAATCAAGAGGAGTTAGATGTTATTAGTAAAGCTTATGAGTTTGCTAAGGAAAAACACGCAGGGAAGAAAAGATTAAATGGTGATGATTATATAACACATCCTTTAGAAGTTGCTAATATACTTTTGGATTTAAATAGTGATTATATAACAATAGCTGCTGCTTTGCTTCATGAAACTGTGAATCATTCTGATACTACTATAGATGAGATTTATGATATTTTTGGTAATGACATAGGTAATCTAATTAAGAGTATAAGTAAGATTAATCGTCTTGAACTAAGAGATGATCAGGATTCTTCGGCAGCTTATTTAAGAAAGGTGTTAGTTGGGTTATCTGAAGATGTTAGAGTTCTTTTTATAAAATTAGCTGATAGGTTACATAATATGAGAACTTTAGATGCTCTTCCACCTGAAGAACAAAAGGCTAAAGCTAATGAAACGGAAACTGTTTTAATACCTATTGCTCATAGATTAGGTATTAATAGTATTAAGAGTGAACTTGAAGATTTATGTTTAAAATATACAAAGCCAGATATTTATAATGATATTGTTGAAAGACTTGCTTCTTCTCAAGAAGAATTAAATGGTTTACTAAATGATATGAAGAGCAGTATTTCAGAGATTCTTACAGAAAATGGTGTTGAGTTTAAAATCAAGGGACGTGTTAAATCAGTTCATAGTTTATATAATAAGATGCAAAATGGTAAGAGATGGAATGATATCTATGATATCTTAGCTCTTAGAGTTTTCGTTGAAACAGAGCAGGAATGTTATTTAACAATAGGTTTAATTCATAGTAAATATAGACCTATGCCTGGGCGTTTTAAAGATTATGTCGCTAATCCTAAAGAGAATATGTATCAAAGTCTTCATACTACAGTTTTTGGGGAAGGTGGACATTTATATGAAGTTCAAGTTAGAACCTATGAGATGGATGAAATAGCGGAAAAAGGAATTGCTTCTCATTGGTCTTATAAAGAAAAAGGGTCAGTAAAAATACAAAGTTTAATGGAACAAAAGTTAGAAATGTTTAGAAATGTTATTGATTCTAATAATGATTTAACTTCTGATAAAGAGTTTGCGTCTAATTTTAATAATGAATTCTTAACAGATTTTATTTATTGTTATACACCTAAAGGAGATGTCTTAGAGCTTCCTAAAGGAGCTACTCCGATTGATTTTGCTTATAGAATTCATAGTGGTGTCGGAGATAGAACTATTGGGGCTTTAGTTAATAATCAAATAGTTCCATTAAACTATAATCTTGAAGATGGAGATATTGTAAAGATAAATACGGCGAAGGAACCTAATCCTAATAAGGATTGGCTTAGTTTTGTAAAGACTACTCAAGCTAAGAGTAAGATTAAATCCTTTTTTAGTAAGCAAGATAAAGCTAATTATATAAAAAATGGTAAAGAAATGCTAGAAAAAGAGATAAAGAAGAGACATTTAACTTTTAATGAAGTTTTTAGTGAAAAAAATATTGAAAAAGTATTAAAAGATGTTAAACTAGATAGTGTTGATGATTTATACTTATCGGTTGGTTCTTTAAGATTTACTCCAGGATATGTTATTGATCTTGTGTTTGAAGATAAAAAAGATGTAATGGATGTATATTTAGATAGGATTTCTAACTTTGTTAATAATAACAATAATAAAATTAATACTGGTGATATTTTGGTTGCAGGTTCTGATGATATACTTGTAAATATTGCTAAGTGTTGTAAACCAGTTAAAGGTGATGAAATTATAGGTTATATAACTAAGGGGGAAGGTATTACTGTCCATAAAAAGGATTGTGCAAATATTCAAGGTGCTGATCGTTTGATAGACGTTGAATGGAATGATAATTCAGATAACTCTTATGAAACAGATTTGTTTATTAAAGTGTTAAACGAAAAGAATCGATTATTAGATATAGTTACTAAAGCGGCGGCTCGTGATGTGTATGTAGATGGTGTAACTACTGTTCAAGATGGTATAAATGTTATATATAAAATTATTGTTAAAACTAAGAATGCTAGTAATTTAAATAATTTTATAAGTGATGTTAAATCATTACCGTTTGTTATAGAGATTAATAGAAGGAATAATTAGATATGAAAGTTGTTGTTCAGAAGGTAACCTATAGTAGTGTTACTGTTGATGGTAAGTTAATTAATGAAATTAATAATGGACTAAATGTTTTAGTTGGTTTTACTAGTGGTGATAGTAGTAAGGAAATCGATTATTTAGTTAATAAAATTGTTAATTTGCGAATATTTGATGATGAAAACGGGGTTATGAATAAAAGTGTTAAAGATATTGGTGGGAGTATTTTATTAATTAGTCAATTTACTTTATATGGTGATGCTTCTAAAGGTAATCGCCCGTCTTATGTGAAAGCTCTTGGAGGAGAAGAAGCTTCTCCGTTATATGATGAGATGACTAAAAAACTAAATGATATTGTGCCAACTTATACTGGTGTTTTTGGGGCAGATATGAAAGTAGTTATACATAATGATGGCCCTGCTACTATAATTATTGAATCTAAGTAAGAAAGATGGTTATGTGATGAAGAAAATGGTATTTGTTATGTGTTTTTGGCTTGTTTTAGCAGGAATGCTATATTTTGGTTTTAACCATTATACTAGTAGTTCGTATGGACTTTCTAATGATGAAAAAATGGTTGATGTAGATGTTAAATCTGAGGAAGTAACAAATATGATTTCTGTACTATCTACTTCAGATTATCTTAGAAATGGTAATATGCAGGCTGATACACTTGATGATGAAACCATTTTCAAACAAATTTTATTATCTTTAACTCCTGAAGATTATAGCGAGTTAAATATTAGACCTACAAAGATTATGTGTCAGATTAAAAACAATTTATGGTTTATTTCTTCTGATACATGTAAGGTTAGAGTTATTGATAAAGATGTTATAAAAAAATATGAAAGAAAATTGTTTGATTTAGATCGTGATCTTGATTTAGAAGAGATTTCTTTTCAAGGTTTTCATTGTAAACTAAATAAAAAATATTATTGCCATATGACATATTATAGTAATTCTAGCCGTGATTATTCTTTTGTAGATAAGGCATATAAGAAAAAGGACGAAATGATTGTGTATGAGTATTATTTACATATAGATTACGATAATGATGAAATATGTAGGAAGTATTATGGTGATGAGTTTTGTGATGATAAGAAAAAAGAAATGCCAGATATTGATAAAAATCTTATAAAAAAAGATGGTGTTTATTATAAACATATCTTTAAAAAGAATAGTTTAGGAGAATATTATTTATATTCTAGTGATGTGGAACTATTGTAAATAAAGAAGATATAGTATTATTCTTCTTTATTTTTGTGATAAAATAGAAGGGGATGTGATTAATATGTATAATGCACCTGCAAAGATAACTAAGAAGAAATTGATAGAGATTATTATTTTAATTTTGATAATAATTTGGGTTTTAATGTTTATGGTTAATTATTTTCGTTATACTCGAGATGAACCTCCTATTTTAGCAATTCATACTAAAAATATTTGTGATGATGGGTTTGTTCATAGTTATTCTACACTTGGATATACTTATAGAAAATATGATAGTACTTCTACGAGATATACGGAGTTTGTTCCTTTTTGGATTGGAGTTAAAAAATGTCAACTAACTAATGGGTTACCTGTAACATATAAAGATTTTTCTGTTCCTAATAATCCTAAGTTTGAACCTAATTATCGTGGATTGGTTTATTTTTATACTAATAGAACAAATTTAATAGGGGCTTATAAATGTATTAATACTGAAGATAGTTGTACTTTGGCTACTTCTGGAGTAGATGAGTTTGATATTGATAATAAAGATATTTTATTAGCCAGAAAAAAACCTGTTAATATGGCGGTTTTACATAGTAAATATGCTTTTGTAAATGATTCATTAGATAATGAAAAAGATAAGAAAAATGATCAATCTATTAAAACTATTTATTATTATGATATATTAAATAAAGTTATTTTAGATCGCTATTCAGATATTAAATTATCTACCTTTGATAGATATTCTTATGGTATAGGTGATAAAAATAACTATTATATAGTTAGAAACTATGATAATAGAAAATGGGGACTTGTTAATTTTAAAGAAGATGGAACTCGCGAAACAATATTGGATTTTGTTTATGACTCTATAAATTATAATAGCTCGACTGGTTTTTATATTTTGTGTAAAGATGGTAAATGGTCTGTTTATGATTTGGCTAAGAAAGAATATTTGATTAAGGATTCTGAAGAAGTTATTTATGATTTCTGGGAGAATTATAATATGTCTTATTATTATAAAACTGGTTATAAAGCTAAGCTAGAAACTGGTGAAGAATATTATGCTTTTGAAATACATAAATTAGATGGGAGCTATTTATTAGATGTTCCTAATGTGTCTTCGATTATACATTCTAAATACTATATTATGTATTGGAAGTATGATGATAATACTATTCATTTTATGGACTATGTTCTTAATGATCGTGAAGAGCCTGTTAAATTATTCTTTAGAGAGCTTGATACTGAAAATAATCATTTTCATCCAGCTTTAGAATATGAATTGGAAGATAATGGTGAAGGTGGAGTTATTACCGTTTATGAAGGAAGAGAGTTAAAATATGGTCATACTATGTTCCATTTTAATGCCAAAAGATGGAAATAGAATTGACATCTATTTGAATTGATAGTATTATAATTTTAGATTTCTTGTTGAAGGAGTAGTATATTTGGTACTTAATTAGAGAGGAATTTTAGTAGCTGAAAGAATTCTTAAGGGATAATATATGAAGAACACTTCACTTAAAACAAGACGCTTTATAGCGATAAAAATATTTGAGAGTACCTAGGTAAAGTAAGGTGGCACCGCGTAATTATACGTCCTTACATTATCTAGGTTTTTTATTTTAAGGAGGCTTTAGATGGATAAAATAATTAGTTTAGAAGATTATGAAAGAAAAGATACTTTTCTTATGTTTCATAATAGAGATAATCCTTTTCTTTTTTTAACTGTTAAACTTGATATTACAAATCTTATTAATTATTGTGAGGTTCATAAATATCATTATGCTACTATTAGCTATGTTATTTGTAAGACTATTAATGAAGTTGATAATTTTAAATATAGATT
>OCTX011834113.1_pt1 | contig 15715 bp, 21 predicted proteins | sample 1539691 | NCBI WGS metagenome assembly OCTX01 (sample SAMN02144231, study PRJEB22623) | gut metagenome | biome: sheep rumen | host: Ovis aries | place: New Zealand | reverse complement strand
CCGCTTTTAAGGCAACCGAGGTGTAGCGCAGTTGGTAGCGTTCCTGGTTTGGGACCAGGCTGTCGCAGGTTCGAGTCCTGTCACCTCGACCACGTAAAAGGCTATCTCGCTGATAATCAGTGGGGTAGCTTTTCTGATTTTATGCACTTGCACAACATTTGCACAACATCGATAATAAAACGCTTCTTTTTTACTATCGTTTACTGCTGCTTTTTATGTGTTTTCCAGATAGTGTTTATTAGGCACTGAAATACGAAAATCGTCGATTAACGTCCCTTAACGTGATTTTTGATCGAAAGTTGTGCAAGCGTCCAGAACTGGATCTGTTGTGCAAGATCCTGCTTTTTTGATCATGATGCACAACGGATCGACGCTGATCAGGTTCATGTGTTGTGGGAACTCGCGCGTGCGCGTCATGCGCTGCGTGATGTGCGTATATATGTGCGCGAGATCTGGAAGACGGATCTTTTTTCGGACTGATCTTCGCGCGAACTGGAAGATCCTGCTTGAAGTCCTTTGATTCAGTTTTGACGTGATCCGATGTCAGAAGATGACTTTCGCGATTTTTTTCTTGAAGTCGCTTTTTGCATGATGCAGAAGACCTTCATCTTGTCTGGAATGCCCGCAAGATCATGCACTCTGCGATCAAGTGACTGTGTGAAGATCTGCTTGACGATCCGTCCAGACACGCTGTCTGGATTGAAGAAAATCCCTTTGTTTCTTGACTTTCTCGAAGATAATGACTATCTTTGCCGACGATCTGGAAAGTCCAGACTGTTCTAAGGCATTACGAAGTCGAATAGCGATCCCAGACGCTTCGCGTTTTCGTTCTAAGACGTGATCATTTGTGCTGTCGATGATCGCGTCTTTGCTTTTTGTCTCGAAAAAAGTTGCTTCAAGTTGCTTTGTTCTGCGAGATTCTTCGTATATTTGCAGCGCACTGGAAAATCCAGTGCATAGTGTCTTCTCACACACTGATAAAGTCTGTTTTCCCCACAGACAGAAGCGCGATCGGAATTCAAGCTGATCGCGCTTTGTTTTATCTGCCCTTTCAAGATCGCTTGTCTGTCAGTGCTTTCGCTGTGATCTGGACTGCGTGTCTGCCTGCTTTCGTGCTTTTTATCTGCCCTTTGGGTCTTGACGATCTGGAGAATGATGCAGGATCGTTCCTGCTGTCTCTGTGTCTGGATCGTCGATCCTGCTTTCCTGCTGTTGCTTGTTCCGTACTGGATCATGAAGACGCGCTGATCGTTGATTGCTTCCTTCGTGCTGCGTGCTTCTGACTGATAGCTGCATGATCTTGACGCTGCTTCGCTTCTGTTGTGCAAGATCGCTGAATCGTTGTGCAAGCGTCCGTCCGTTCTGGAAGATCGCGTCTGCTGTGAATGATCTTGCGTTGTGCAAGATCCGTCTGTGTTGTGCAAGTGTCCGTCTGGATCTGACTGCATGAACGATGAAGACGCGCTGCTTCATTGTGCAAGTAGTCTGCTGATCCTGCTGTCTGCTGTCTTCTGACTTCATGATTCTGCGTCCGTCCGATGTTCCAGATCTGCTGTCGATGAAGATCCGCTTCTGCTTGAAGTGCTGCTGTCACTGGATCAAGATCTTCTGGCGATAGGCTGTCTTTCCTGCTGCGTTCCTGCGTCTGCTGATAGCTTCATGATCCAGAACGGATCTTCTGTGATACTTCCAGACTGGACGCTGCTTCGATCGCGTCTGGATCTTGCGTTCTTGAAGTGCTGTGTCTGCTTCTCTGCTTCGCTTTTGGACTTCGTCTGTCTGGCGATCGGCTGTTCTTGATCCTGCTGATCTCTGGCGATCATGCGTCCGTTCGTCATCGTTCTGACTGTTGCAAAGCTTCTGTTCTGGACTGATCGTCTGCTGATCTGGAACTGCTGTCTTTTGTTCCGTTCTTGTTCCGCTTTGTTCCTGCTGATCATGCTGTGATCACTGGAAGACAGTTCGCTTCGTGCTGCTGCTGTTGACTGATAACTGACAGATCCAGACTGGATCGTCTTTCCTGCTGATAGTGTGCTGCTGTATCTGATCGTCAGTGAAGATCGCGTCTGGACGTGCTGCGTTGTGCGAGTTGTGCAAGATCCAGATCGTTGATCGCTGCTGTCGCTTCCAGATGTTGACTGTCGCTTCTGGATCTCTGCTGTCAGAATCAAAACTTCCAGACCCTATCTGTTTGATGCAGTCTGGATCTGGAAGAAAAATGAAAGAATCAATCAGTGTCAAAGCTTCGTGACCATGCAGTCCTTTCCGACTTTATCTTTTGCAAGATCGATCAGGTATTCATAGGGGTATCGCAGGAGAGATACGCCAATTCGACTTGCAAGCCTTGACGGATCGGTAACTGTTCCGACACGTAGAAGATCAAATCTGTCTGCATCGAAACAGATATTCACTGTTGGATCGTCTGTCTTTAATGTGTCTGTATGAAGTCGGCAAGCAGTTGTCAGTTTCAAGATCTGTTCGTCTGTGAGATCAGACAGAAACGTCTGACGAATGTTTTCGATGTATCTTGCAGCCTTTTCCCCATGAATGTAATCACGTCCGTCGTTCTCTCTCTGACTGTCATGAAGATATGCAAACCAGCGAATAACGTCTTCGTCAGCATCTTCTGTAAGTCTGCACATAAGGACACCAAACAGTTCAACGGTCATCCAGTGTTGAAGTCCGTGATGAACTGATTTCCTTTTTTCGCTGTTGCTTTCATGATTGACGAATTCTTTCAGTTTCTTAAAGTTCATGTTACTGTTTTGCGAGATTGCCAAATTCATGCTTTTTATTGTTTCCAGATTGAAGTCATCTGCTTGATTTTCAATTTCGACGTATTTTGATAAAGCCGCGATGTCAAGAAGTTTTCTTGCATTTGGATCGTCTGGAAGTTGTGACATGATCTTGTCTCGCAGTTCTAATGCTTGCCTTCGTAGATTTCCTTTGTAATCCAGTTGCAAAGCTTTCTCAAATGTGCCGTCTTCGATGTATGCTGTTAGTGACTTTAGATTTTCGATTAAAATCAAGTCCGACATATTGATGATCATGTGTCCCCATGCTTCAAACGCATCATATAAAGGACGAATAACAGTGAATTCTTCGACAAACTTGATATTGTCTGGACTGATTCTGTCTGTGTCAACTTCATATTGATTCCAGTGAATATCAAACCAGTCAAATCCCATGCGTATAAACGGATCGATTGAGATCTTTTCGTCATATCCAGTTGAATCCACTTCAAGCAGACACCATTGTTCTTCAAATTCAAAGGTCTCTGTAGGACGTAGTCTTATTAGTTGCTTTGCAAGTTCTCTTGCAGTCTCTCTTATTGACATTTGATGATCTTTGTTCACATCGAACAAAAAAATACCTGCAAACCTGCCTTTGACAAGTCCGTCTTTCATTATCGATTCCAGATTCTGTTTCGGTGTAACGTGATAATACTTCATATTGTCCTCGATTACTTATTCTTTGTTTTGTTTGAAGCGTCTGATCTTGATCGAAGTGTCATTGATTGCAGCGACGGACACAAACGGATCAGATGTTCAGACGCTTCGCTTCACTCTTTAATAACTTGACGCTGCTTGATAGTTACAGACTGTTGACCCAGTCTTCTGCTTCTGACTGGATCTTCGCTTGTTCTGCTGCTTCTTTCTTGATCTGTTCCAGATCGTCTTCTGACTCGTTCTGGATCTGCTTCGTTGACTTCTCGCTGATGAATGCAGGAACGATCTCTGAAAGTTTTTTATTTCCGTCGTAGTCGCAGGCGATCAGTTCTGCAAAATCTTCTGGACTGTCATTCGCGATCACTTCGTCAAGATTCGAAGAATACTTATACCAGAGTTTTTCAGCGTCTTCTTTCTTGATCTCGCGCTTGTTCAATGCTTCGATGACTTTCGACTTGTAGTCTTCGATTTCTTCGTCTGTGAAGTGACGAATTCCGTCTTTTGATTCTGGATCGCTGCTTGCGTGCTTGTGACGATCCCACCATTTCTGTGATACTCCCATTTTGTTTGATGTTTGATTGTTACTATTCCGTTTTGAATCGCAGACCCTTGTCGATGTTTCCGTTCTTGTAGTTCTCTGCGATAAAGTAGGGTAGAACGGACGCTTTCTTGATCCGATCTTCATTGTCGCTGATCCACTGCTTGAAGACTTTCGGAACGTCTTTGATCTCGCCTTGAAGCTTCACAGATGCAGGATCTTTCCCCTGCAAGATCGCTTCATTCATCTTCGACATTTCGTCAAGACTGCAAAGGATCGGCACAACATAGCAGTGACACTGTGGATGCCATGCAGTAAACTTGAATTTCTTCGGGTACTTTCCACACAGTATATCACAGACATCTTCTGTCTTATGTGCGTTCGATTTCTTGATCTCATATCCGATGACGAAGTCAAGACGCTGCCAACGATCTTCGTCTGCTGCTCGATATGCTGCGTTTGTCTCTGTGACAGTCAGGCGCATTGCGTTCTTGTAACTGCTTCGATAAACTCCCCTGCTTGGGTGGAATTTCTTCGCGTTCTCTGACAGATGCAGTTTGCCTTTTGAATCGCGAACGCGTCTGAATAGCTTTTCTGGATCTCGAAGATACTTTCTGACTTCGCGTGACATTTCAGAAGCGGACTTTCCTTCGCCTATTGCAACAGTGACCGCGCTTTCAAGTTCCGTTCGCAGTCCGCTTGTGTACTTCCAGACCTTCTGTGACAGATTCAGACCTCCGACTGCTTGCGTCCGCTTGAAGAATTGATCGACTGCTTCTTTGTTCCGATCAAACCAACGTGCGCACATCTTTGAATCGAAGTTCTTTCCGAAGATCGTCTGGATCATGATGTCGCAAGACTTGTTCGCAAGTTCCCATTCAGTCAAGATTCCAGACTTGATCTGCCAGTAAGTAAGCGAATAGAGTTCACGAAGTTTCTTTGTCGCTTCGCTGCTGATCCGCTTCGACTGCTTCTCAAACAAGAACTGGTGTTCTGGATCAAGATCACACTGTCTGACAAGATCAAGCAGTTCTGTGACTGTCTTGTCAAACAGATCTTTGACGTTCTGTGCGTAGATCTGCTGTCTGACAAACATTCCTTCTGCGTACTTATCTTTGATGATTTTCTTTTTGTCTTTGTTCATGTTTCTTCTGATTGCATTGTTTCGATCAGTCGCTTCACTTGATTTCCGCGCCAGATTCCGTCGTTCGCTGTCTTGAAGCCGTTGTCGTTCAGATACGCTGCAAGCGCGTTCAGTGTCATCGTTCCGCTTTCGACTGCGAACTTGATCGCTGCGAATGCTTTCTTGTTAGCTTCGTTCGATCGTGCGTTCTGCTTGCGCTGTGACAGTGCTTTCGAACGCATTTCTTCTGTGAATGTCGCGTTCGGTTTCCCTAACTTGACACCCTTCTCTTTCAGAAGTGCCAGTGCTGCTTTCGTTCTGCTGCTGATAAGTTCTCTTTCGTACTGTGCCATTGTAGCAAATATTCCAAGTGTTAAAGTGTTGAAGTCTGGAAGATCGCAAGACTGGAATTCGACACCCGATTCTTTGAGCTCGAAGATGAACGCGATGTTTCGTGACAGACGATCCAGTTTCGCGATCAGAAGCTTCGCTGAATGTCGCTTGCACTCTGCAAGTGCTTTTTCCAGTTCTGGACGGTCGTTCCGCTTTCCAGATTCCTTCTCGCTGAAAGACGCGATCAGCGATCCCCCATGTGAATTGATCCACTGACTGACGATCTCTCGCTGCGATTCGATTCCAAGATCCTGCTTCGACGTAGATACGCGATAGTAGGCTACATACTTCGTTTGTTCCATATTGCTTTGACGTTTCCTTGTGGGCAAAGATACGAAAAACATTTCACAAACGTTCGTTTTAGATCTGTTTTCGTCGTTAATGTTCGTTAATCACGCGCTTTTCCTGCTTTCAGATCTTTGAAAAGTGCGGATCTGGACTTCATTCTTCTGGGGCAGTCCAGACCCGCGAGCGCGTGCAAGATCCTTGCACTTATCGATTCACATCGGGATCGTCAAAGCAAAAATCGATTATCTGTTGACAGTGAATCCAAGTTGCTTCATCATTGAAGGAACAAGCTGTTCCGCAAGAAGTTCTGCTGACGTTAGTACATTGTAACCGTTAGCCTCAACGTGCGCTGCATAGTTCATTCCTGCGACTACGATCAGCGAGATCTTTCCAGACTCGCTTCTCGCTGCGACTTCTTCCAGATAGCTTGAAGCGCGATTGCGTCCGTCTTCTGCGTTCGCTTCTGGATTTAGACCCTTTCTGACAATATGACCGTCACTTACGATGACATATCCGATTGAACTTCGCAGATTGCCAGTCTGATCTTGATATGATCCACTGTCACGCGCTTCTCTGATGCAGGCTTCGCCCACATACTCCAAGTTCGTGACGATCTGATCGATCATTCGCTTCTGCTGTTTTTCCAGTTGCAGAACGATGTCACTGTCTTTTGTCATCAACTTGATTCCCATGTCTGCGAGATTTAGAACTTGATTTTCAGAAGGTCTGTTCGAAGTGGAAGTGAAGGTCTGAATGCAGGCTTTCCGTCTTTCACGTTCAAGCATTCGAAGACTTTCGACCACTCGAAGTCAGCTTTCTGACTGTACTCTGTCGGTTTCGCTTCTGGACTTACATCGAACAGATCGTTCAGCGCGTCACACACTTTGCAGATCTTGTCGAAGATCGGCTTTTCCTCTGCTGTCAGTTCCTCTGTGCAAGCGCGATCGACCTTGTCAACGTCGATTCGCAGTTCCTTGCAATTCTCTGTCAAGTAGTAGAACTGTGCGTGATCTGGATCAAGATACGCTTCACGATAGACTTCGTCAGCGCGTCTTGTCTTGCATGACTGCTTGTAGATCTCAAAGAACTTTTCGTCAAGCTTTTCTTCGATCACGCTTCCCAGAATTTCAGAAGCTGTCTCGTTCGGGTGCTTCTGCTTGTAGTCCTGCTTGAAGTAGTTGCGAAGATCGTCAACACTGACACAGTTCGAAAGAACGTTGTCGATCGTCGGCTTGATCTTTGCTTCGATCAAAAAGGGAATGACGCGATTATTCGCGTTGTCGATGATCTTGTGAGCATAAGAGATGATGTCTCTGCGTGCGTTCTCGTTCACGCTGCTTCCGTTTCCGTAATTGAATTTTGTTTCCATACGATTTTGAATTTTGAATGTTAATATTGTGCTGCCGTTTATTTACTCGTTATCGTTGTGATCGCCTGACTGGATCTGTGTCGCAGTCTGGAAGTCTCGCTGCTTCTCTGCCAGAGTCTTCACGATGTCTTCTGCGACCGCGTCTGCATTCAGAATAGAGATCGCAAGCGCGTTCGTCTCTCTGATCCTCTGAATGTCCTTTTTCACTTCGTCTGGATCTGAAACAGCGTCCAGATGATCCAGAACTTCTTTCTGCAAGTTGACTGCTTCTGCAAGCAGTTCGATGATTCTTTGTTCTTTTGTTGATTCCATATTGTTTGAATTTAGATGATTGATCCGTTATAATCGACTGCGATCTTCTGCATAAGTGGGAACAAGTGCTGCTTGTACGATTTCGGCATGATCAGCGAATGAACGATCCGTTTCGCTTTTCCAGATCCCTTCATGTAGGAATGACACCAGACTTTCGAAGTTGACATTCCTTCACGTCGTAGCTTTCGAAGCGTGTTGAAGATTCGCTTCTGTGGAATGTCTTCGATGATGATCAGTTGTTCTGCTTGCTGTGTCATGTCGTTCGTTGCTTGATTTTATTATTTCCCTGCGTTCTGGCGCGTTTTCTCCGTCTGGCTGTAAGATTTATCGACTTCGATATTTAAACGCTGCCAGAGACGCGGAATTTCGTTTTCAGTTCTGTTCCATACCCTGCAAGTGTTCGAAGATCTTCTGGACGGACGCTTTGAAGTCATCGAACTTCTGCGTCATGTCCTTGATCAGACTTCGCGTTTTCTCTGTGTCGCTGATCTGGATCGCTGCGTTCTGGATCTCGACTGGCGACTGTTGCGCGATCTGCATTGCGCTGATCAGACGGAACAGCAACTTGTTTCTTTCTTCACGCTTCATGTTCATTCTCCTTTCTTTCCTTCTTTTTCGCGTTCTCGACTTTCAGCATTATTTCTGCAAGAAAGTGGATTTCTTCTTTTGTCAGATACTTCATGAAGTCTTCTTCGTCGAATTCTCCTTTCGGCTTCATGATCTCGATCTCTGTCGTTCTGTTGACTCCCCACTTCTGGGGTAGAAGATTGCACAGTGCGAAGATGATCGCTTTCACGTCTGGAACTTCGTGTTTCGATGTGATGATCTTCGAATGAATGTATAACTGCTTCGTCTCTGGATTCATCTTCCAGACAGTCTTTTCTTCTGTGTAGTCATAGCCACAAGCGCGACGATACAGACTGACTTCCAGTTTCCACGCTTGATTCTGTCGGAATTCCGCGCGCGTTTTTCTTACTGCGTCACTAAAATCACTTTTCTTCGGGTCTTTCAGCCATTCATAGAACGTCTTCTTTCTGATTCCTGCCCTTCTGCAAGCGATCTCGACGCTTCCGTCATCTCGAAGACTGTCAAGCAGTGCTTCAACTATTTCTGGTTCGTACTTCATAACTTATACTAAGTAATCTTGTTATTATATTATACACCCCCATATATAGTTATTATAACGTAGCTACTTTCTGGGAATATTCTTCGTGTAGATCGAACAGCGACTGTTCTTCGCAGATCTCGACGATCGCGAACTTGACACGCGGCTTCACTGGATCGATCCGCTTGCGTGCTACGATCTCGACACACAGATTGTCATCAGTGATCGCGTTGACGTACTGCAAGCAGTCCAGAAGCGTCTTCAAGCTGTTGTCAAGATCAAAGCGTGCTGATCGCTGCCAGACTTCTGCAAACAGTCTGAATTGCGTTCCGATCCGCTTGTTCTTGTACTTGACACACTGCAAGCAGAAAGAACGCTCATAACTGCGAACAGCGTTGTTCTTGATGATCCTGCGTTCGCCTTGTCCGTCTGGAACAGCCAGATAGTTGTTCGCTTTCGGAATGATCTGCCCGATGATCGTCTCTGTCATGATGTCTGTATTCATACTGCGTTCGCGTTAATCAGGGAATATTTCGTTCGGATCTGTGTCTGCATTCAGTTTCGCCAGATAGTCTGCTGCTTCGTCTGGACTTGCGAAGTCTTGTCTTGAAGCCTCAACGATCGCTGCTGTCTGTTCGATCGCTTCGCGCTGTGCTGCTTCGATGTTCCGTTCTGACTGCGACTTCATGCCCTGCAAGTTCGGCTTGTCATCGTCATAGCTTCCTTCAAGAATCTTCGTGAACTGTGCGGATCTGAAAACGAAGTCGAAGTCAGCAGTCCAGTTCCGTTCGTTTGATCCGTTCAAGAATCTGGATCGCGCTGCTTTCGTGATGACTTCTGCGATCTCCTTACTGGAATAAGTCTTCAAGATCACGCGAACAGCGTTCTTGCGCTTGTCTGTCATTTCGCGGATCTGCGAGATTGCGACATTCTTCATCGTATTATTCCAGAACAGCAAAAGTCCGTTGAAGTTGAAAGATGAAGTCTTCTGTTTATCAGAAGATATAATTCCGTTAGGAATATTATTATTTACATTGTCATTATCATTTTTATTAGGGGTTATCTTTGGGGTTATCTCTGTTTGAGATATGGGGTTATCTATGGGGTTATCTATGGGGTTATCTTTTGGGTAATACGGATTTCTCACACCCTTGACGAATGCAGGATTTCCCCCTCGACTTCCATACTCTGCACCCTTGACTCCACTGATAGCGCGTTTCCAGTTAGCGTCCAGTTGTGGTTTGAATGAAGTCCAGATAATATCGCACAGACTCCCTTCTTCGAAGTCTGGATCTTCATGCAACAGTCCATATCGCACAACTGCACGATATAGCGACAACTGATCTTCTGTTTGTAGCTTGTTGATCGTTTCTTCAAACGATCGATAGAAGATGAAGCTTTCACGCGTTCCGTCTTCTCTTACTGTGATTGTCTTCTTTGCGCTCATAGTCTCGCCCCCTGCTGTTCGTTTGTTACTTGTTCGCGCTTTCCAGAATCGCGTTGACATCAGATAACTTGTATCTGTGCTTTCCTCCGATCTCGATTGCACGCAGATAACCTTTCTTCTCCCAGTTGTAGAGCGTCTTTCTGCTGATAGACAGTCTTTCCAGAACGTCTTTCGCAGTCAGAAGAAATTCGCCTTTCCCTTTCGCGATGTCTTCTTCAAGTGCGCGTCTTGTCTTGTTGACAGCATTGTCGATCGTCTTGTTCAGATCTGCTGCTGTGATCTGGATCATGACTGAACCGCCTTGTTCCAGAATGCTTTGAATTGATGTTTCGTTTCCTATCATATTATTCAAATTTTGTGATTCTGGTTGCAAAGATAAGGTCTTTCCGTATATTCTGCAAATAGTGTTAACGCGCTGATTTTTAACGGCTTATGAATAATAAAAAAGCTAACTTCGCAAATCTGGACTTGATGATTTTCCAAACTGCGAAGTTAGTGAATTGACGATTCTTCGTTTTAACTTTCCGACGATGTGACGTTTTAACTTTCGGGTGTCACTTTTAACTTTCTGTGACACAAAAACGCGTCAAAAGTGACTATTCAAGCATATCGACAAGTTTCTGTTTCATTTCGTCATCAACTGTGCGATAACGTGCGAACGCTCTTGATCCTTCTGCATGACCAGACAGCTTTCCGATCAGATTCGGATCTTGCACTTTCTTGTATAGATTACCGATGAACGTTCTGCGTGCAAGATGACTGCTTGCAAGTTCGTTGATTGGGTGCTGTTCTTCCCTTCCAGTCGTAGAGTTCCAGACAGTCACGATCCGCGTAATTCCGCATAACTTGAAGATCACTTTGATGCAGTCGTTATACTTCTGCGACGATATGAACGGCAACAGCTTTCCAGTCATGCGATTTCCGTCCCAGTACTTTTCAAGAATCGCTTTCGCAGTCTCATTCAACGGAACTTCTGTCGGATCGACGCGTTCTTTGCTTGTTTTGCGTGCGATGTAGCTGATCTTTCCGTCGATCACGTTCTTGGGTGTCATCTTCATAAGATCGCCCACTCTGCAACCGATCATGCACTGAAAGACGAAAATGTCACGCTGTTTTTCAAGCTGTGGAATGAACGTCTTCGTCGTGATACTCTTTTCTTCGTCTGGAAGTTGTTCCCATGCTTCCAGAAGATTCGTTTCGTAGATCTTCGTTCTTTCTTCGATCGTGATGTAGTAGGGTGTTCCGTAGACTGCCTGCTTCTGTTCATATCCTTTGTACGGATCGACTTCCAGAAGTTTTTCGTTCAGTGCCCACATGATGAATCTTCGCAGTCGCTTCATGAACTTCGCGATCGTGTTTTCTGATCGAACGTCAGGTGTTCGCTTCTCTGGAATTTCTTCGTAGATCTGTTTGAACGCGTCATTCTTCACGATCTTATATTCATCGTGAACAAACTTGTCGATGTCTCTGATCGTCTGGACTGTCATTGACTGGAAGTCCAGTTTGTATTCTGTTCCAGTGCTGAGGCTCTTATACATCTGAAAGCGTTTCAGAAGTCGGATCATCGTGTAGAAGTTCTTGATGTCTGTGTCTGGGCAGTTCTTTATTTCAAGATAGCGATCGAACTGGAAAAAGAAGTCGTTCCGCTTGTCTTCAAACAGACTTGCGTATTTCTCTGGGTGCAAGTACTGATCGACAAGAACTTCAAAAGCTTCGCTTGTCAAGTGCTGCTTGTCTTCTGCTGCTTCATAGACATTCAGAAGCACGTTCTTTCGATCGCTGACTGAATTGTCAAACTTGACGCGATCTTTGCTATTATACAGAACTTTCGCTTTGATACACTCTTTCTTCGCGTCCCAAACATTCGGATCGACGAAGATGTCTGACTTGTGAAATAGTTGAACTGTGCGTCCGTCGCTGACTCTGAAACGGACTGCCACGTCTGCGTTTGACTTCTTTTTCGCAGACACTCTGATAAATGCTTTGACTGTTGCCATATTGCTTTGATGATTGATTGTTACTTTTGCAGAATCTCTTTTATTGACTGCTTCATTTTGCTTTGACGTTTACTGTTTACACTGGTGTCTATTAGACACTGCTTTGAAGTATTAAAAAAGTCGGATCGTTCCGACGCTGCTTGCTGTCTGGATCTGATCAGAAGTCTTCGTCTGGATCTGCTGCTTCGTCGTTCCTGCGACGCTGCTTGACCCACTTTTCCGCTTCTGCTTGAAGATCTTCGTCTGACTGGATCTGACTCGCAAACGGCTTGATCAGTTCGCGAACGTCTTTCTGTAAGATAGACAATTCTTCATCTTCTGGAAGACGCTGCTTCTTTTCTTCTGTCTCGATGATCTTGAAGAATTCGCTTCTATGTCGCAAAGCGCGTCTTTCGATCGCTGCTGTAACAGTCTGGAAGAATGCTTCGCGCTCCCAAAGCGTGTGTTTCCTGCGTTCGCTTGCGCTGTCATTGAACGGATTCTGATCTTCCCCATGATAGAACTGACTGCGATTGAAAGTGATCGTCTTTCCAGACTGTCTGTTGATGATCGCTGCTTCCAGTCCGTAGTGATCCAGACAGAAGTCTGTGAATCCCAGAACTGACTTGTCGCTGCTGATTCCTGCGTTCTGATAACGATCGAACAGCATTGCGAGAAATTCCGTCGGTGGATTGTCGCAGTCTATGAATCCCTGCTTGAAGTAGTTCTGGATCATGTCGCTGATCTTGTGCTTCCAGTCTTCCAGATCTTTGTTCGTTGATCTCATGTTCGCGAACTTGCAGAAGTCGCGTTCGACGTTCCAGATGTGGAACTTCGCCAGATCTGCTTCATTCATCTTGAACGGATTGTTCTGTTCGCCTTGATAGTACTGAATAAAATCGAAAGTCTTCATCTTGTCTGCTGCTTTGACGTTTGCTGATAAATATCGACGTACCACTGCATGAAGCCTTCTGGATCTGTCGTTTCATTGTGCTTGCAGTGTCTATTGTAGAAGATCGCTTTCAGTTCGATCGCTGTCTGATCGTCTGACTGGAAGTCTTTCAAGCCTGCGTCGATGTAGTCTTGAACGAAGGCTTGCAGATCAGAATCTTTGATGATCGTAGAGTCCACCCAGAAGCGTTCATACTTCCAGATATACTGATTCCATTCTGTCAGATCGGACGGACACTGATCTTCGCCATTGAAGACGTGACACTTCGCGATCAGATCGTCTTTCGTTGATCGTTGAGGCTGTTCGCTGCTGCTGTAATACTGGCGATAGAATGCTTTGAATGGCTCTGCGTTTCCGTCTGATGATCCTTTCATATAGCGATTGAACAAAAGTGCTTTCAGTGACACTGGAACTTTGTCTTCTGCTTCAAAAGATCGAAGATCTGCTGCAAGATACTCGTTCAGATACTCTGTCAGCGTGTGTCCGCTTGATCGCTGCGTGACCCAGACACTTTCATAAAACCAGATCATTGCTTTGTTCTGATCAGTTCTGTCATACGGATTCACGTCTTCCCCCTTGAAGTAGTGGCATTGTTTGATCAGTTCTGCTGCGTCCAGATCGTCTTCGATCAGATCCATATAGTCAAAGCCTTGAAACGATCTGGCTGTTCCGTCATAGTTGACTTCGATAAACTCTGGAAGTCCGATGATGCAGGCTTCTTTCTTGTCGCATATCGTACAGAAGACGGACTTTCCGTCGATGTCGCAGACGTATTCGATCGACTCATATCTGCTGCGTTCTGCTTCGCGTTCTGCGATCTTCTGGCGATCTTCGAAAGACAGCATTCGTGCCGATCCCCCATTTCTGGAAGATCGACACTGCTTCTGCTGCTTGCTTTGAGACGCTTTGTTTTCGTTCTGCTTCATTGTGTTTCGCTGTTAGATGTTCGCTTCTGCGTCTGCGATGTCCGCTTTGACGCTTTCATTAATTCGTTCTTTGATCTGTTTTTCCAGTTCGTCAAATAGTGATCCTTCTGTGAAGAATGTCAAAAACCACTTCGAACTGATCTTTGTCGGATCTGGATTGCCCTTCGAAAGATACGCTTGAACTGCTGCTGCTGTCTTCTTTCGTAGTGCGCGTGTCTCGTTTAAGCATTCGACAAGATCAAGTGTCGGCTGTCTGAATGTTGATTGTATTGCTTCCATACTACTTGAATTATTGACGATTGAACTGTCTGCTGATAGGAATGATCGCACAGTGTCCGTTCCTGCTGCGTCTGCCATACTTCGCTTCAAGCTGATCAAGCAAAGCGTCGATCATGCTGTCTTTGCTCTCGATAGCTGAAACGATCGCGTCGAAGTTGTTCTGGAAGTCAGATCTGGAACTGCTGACGATCGCTTTCATTCTGGGCTTGCTGATTCCGCGTTCTCTCTCCATTGCGTCAAGAACACGATCCAGTTTTGCTTGATACTGATCGATCCGTCTTTTCTGATCGTCTCTGTTGTTCATAAGGATCTGCACATTCTTGTTGAGATCCTGCTTCATGCTGTGCTGTCTAATTGAGATTTCCATAATATATAAAATTAGAATGCAGGGAATTTACCGTGCTTTGTAACTGTCAGAAGTGCTGCGTCTGCTTCGATCTCTGAATAAGTCTTCTGTCTGTTTTGCAGAAGCCATTCGTTGATTTCTGTCTTTCTGAATCGTACTGTTCTGCCCTCTGGACGGTAGCAGGGAATTGCGTGTGTGTGAATTAGATTGTAGATCGTCTGCTTTGCAAGTCCAGTCAGAAGATGAACGTCTTCGACATTCAAAGCTTCTTTCGCTGCAAGCAGTGTCAAAGACTGGATCTGATCAAGACGCTGTGTGATCTCTGATCCTGCTGTTTCTTCTGTTTCCTGCTTCCAGTTTGCTTCGTCTGTGAAGATCGTCATCGTGTCGATGTCGTTCTGATCCAGATCGAAGACGAATGATTCACGAAGATTCGATCCCTTCTGAAAACGTCTGTTGTTGTTGACTGCTGACAGAATATTGATCAAGATCTGCTGCTGATCCTTTGTGATCGTCAAAGTAACTTTTTCCATAATGCTGCTGTTTTGTGCGCGATCCAGATCCAGTGACCCAGATCGCGCGTCGTTCTTATTAGTTCCTGCTTGATGTCTCGTTCAGATCGTCTTGACGTACCTTGCGGAACGCTGCCTGCTGCAAGATCCAGAAGTGATCGTACAGTTCCCCATTCAAAAAGAGTTGTTCCATAGTGAACTGATCGTCAAGTTCACGCTGTGCTTCGACAAGTGCGTCAAATAGCTTGTACGCAGTTTCCTTTGAAAGTGCGTTCATGACATTGATCTTCATTTCCGATGTCGGATTGCTGATCGTGCTGCTGTTGGAATTTTGCTGTCTCATATCGTTCAAATTTTACTTGTTTATTGATTTCGTTGTGCAAATATACAACTTTTGCACAACATATCGTACAACAAACTACTGAAAGTTACTTCGCGTTACACATTTTTAAGATTTCAAAAAGGGGTAATATGTTTCGTAAATGGCTGATAAATAAAGGATTTTTAGAGCGTTTTTTGATTTCTTTCAAAAATAATCAAAAATCCGCTTTGGGTAAATGTTCGAGTCCTGTCACCTCGACTATAGTTAACAATAAGTTTTAGGTTTTAATCTTTCTTCGCTGAGATAGTGAGGAAAGATTTTTTTTTGCCCGAAAATTTGGAGTTTAGTTTCTTTTTACTTATCTTTGCAGCATAAAAC